>Ga0137403_10010921_pt1 | contig 10040 bp, 8 predicted proteins | sample CZOMad2_1_16fung_FD_122057 | JGI IMG/M metagenome (GOLD analysis project Ga0137403, IMG submission 122057) | Vadose zone soil fungal communities from Angelo Coast Range Reserve, California, USA - CZOMad2_1_16fungal (Hybrid Assembly) | ecosystem: Environmental > Terrestrial > Soil > Vadose zone... | reverse complement strand
GCGGTTAGTCGGATATAAGAATGACTATGCGGCGTACGTTGCCTACCGGATGCGGATGCAACCGATCAGCCTGGTTGTGACGTCAGAGGCGGTTGCTCAGCCCTCCGGGGGCGAGGAGATAGTCTCTAAAGGCCTGACGTTCCATTACGACACGATTCAGGGATTGAAGGTCATCACATGGTCGGATCGAGGGCTGACCTATGCGCTGGTATCTGACCTTGAACAACGCGGCCAGCAGTCCTGCATAGTTTGCCACCAGGGGACGAAGGATCAGGATTTCATCGAGAGTCTGAAGCCAAAGCAAACCGCGAAGGTTCTCCTGCGATAGCAAGGATCGGGACGGTCAAGTTTCTTTCTTCAACCAGATACCAGACGGCGAAGCTTACGCTTGAACTCGCCCGGGTCAACTCGGTGCTTGAACACCTTCACTCCGTTGATGAAGATCACTGGTATGTCATAACCGGATCGTTCGCTAAGCGCCGGATCTTCGTCGATGTTTACCTCTTCCAGTGAGAACTCGCCGTCGCAACCCGAAGCATGAATCGCGGCCTTCGCCTCCTCGCACAGGTGGCACCCCGGCCTCGTGTAAATGGTCACGGTTGCTTTTGTCATTTGGTCATCAACTCCAATCGTTCTCAGCAGCAAGCCACTACCCAACAGCGCCTTTGCTTGACAAACTTTGCGGCGACATGCTAAAAAACCGATCACTTCATAATAAAACAGTCCGGATGTAAAGTTCAGGCACGATGAGAAACGCTCAGCAGAATTCATACAGTATATGTCGGCGAGGCGCGTTCGTGGCGCTCGTTGGAACACATCGTTCTAATCGTCTCTCTTTTGATGGACGGAAGTGTGGAGACCTCCAACATGGACACCGTTCAGGATGCGAACCAGAAGGTTGAGGGCGAAGAAAAGCAGACAGTAACCACAACGGCAGAGAAAGCTACACCACCGGCGCCGAAAGCGTCAGCATCAGCAGACAAACCCAAAGCAGCCGCCAAGCCCGCTGTCGGTACTTCGGCAGGGGCTAAGGGCAAGACTGTCGAAAGCGCGCCTCCCGATCCCGTCAACAAGATGCGCCGCACGATAATATGGACGGCTGTGGGCGGGTTCCTTGCAACCTGCTTCATGATGTTTCTGCGCTTCTTCCTTCCGAGAACCATCTTCGAACCCAGCACAGTGTTTAGAGTCGGCTACCCAACCGATTTTGGCTTCGGAGTCGATACCAAATTCCAGCAGCAATATCGCGTCTGGGTCGTTCGCAACGCCGAAAGGTTGTTCGTGATCTACGCCCGGTGCACTCACCTGGGATGCACGCCCGATTGGAAGCCCGGCGAGAACAAGTTCAAGTGCCCATGCCACGGGAGCGGCTACACCAGCGAAGGGATAAACTTCGAGGGGCCCGCGCCGCGGCCGATGGACCGCGCACATGTTGAGCCCGATGCGACCGGGCAAATCGTCGTCGACACCTCGCGACTTTATCAATGGCCGAAGGGTGAGCAGAGTCACTTCGACGACCAGGGCGCGTTCATTTCGGTGTAGTCCGAGCTCGCTGTTTAGAATCTATTCGAGTCTTACGCAGTCCTTTGCGGTCGAGCATTACCATCAGGAGCTTAGCAAATGGAACCTGAGAAACCTGATAAGCCTGAAGTGAGAACCGGTGCGGGCGTCACCGTCGCCGAAGAGGCCCCGCCGAGCGTCAAAGAAAACATCAAAGCGGAACTCGATCTCCTCAAGAAGAAGGCCGCCAAGGAATCCGTTCTTCAGGAGATCGAAGAGCTCAAGGACCCGACAAAGTCTCAGATCTACAAGTCGATGTTCAGGGTCAAGCACGAACCGACGCCGCGCTCGCGTTCGCTGGGCGTGCTCACAAACGTTTTCCTGCACCTGCATCCGGCCAAGATCAATCGTGATGCAGTGCGCTTCAGCTATACGTGGGGAATGGGCGGCATCACGTTTTATCTTTTCATCGTGCTGACCTTCACCGGCATTCTGCTGATGTTCTATTACCACCCATCGAAGGGGCAGGCTTTCCAGGACATCCTTTATCTTGAAAACGATGTGCCGTTCGGCAAGCTGCTTCGCAACATGCACCGCTGGGGGGCGCACTTGATGGTGATAACGACCTGGCTGCACATGCTGCGCGTAGTGCTGACCGGGTCGTACAAAACGCCGCGTGAGTTCAACTGGTCGGTTGGGGTTGTGCTGTTGGTGCTCACGCTGCTGCTGAGTTTCACCGGATACCTGCTGCCCGATGATCAGCTTGGGTTCTGGGCGGTGACCGTTGGAACGAACATGGCTCGCGCGACTCCCGGGCTTGGACACGAAGGACCTTTCGGGCCGCAACTCGGGATGTCGCCTTACAACGATGTGCGGTTCGCGTTGCTCGGCGGGTCGATCGTTGACGCGAACGCACTGCTTCGAAGCTACATCTGGCACTGCATCGCGATCCCGACGATTGTTAGTGTGCTGCTCGCGGTGCACTTCTGGCGGGTGCGCAAGGACGGCGGGATATCGGGGCCGGCCCCGGTTCAGCTCGAGTCCGAGATGAGAGCGCCCGGCGCAAGGGCGGTGAAGAAGCAAGTGGGATGAGTATGGAAGATCGAGGATAGAAGATCGAAGATGGAGGATCGAAGGAGACAGCGCTACAGGCGCTTGCTCGATCCTCAATCCTCGATTCTCGATCCGGGGGGCTTTTATGGATTGGGCACAATTGTGGACTATCGCTTCGGCGCCTGACAACGTGCCAATTGTGGCGATGCTCTTTCTTGTTCCGTTCTTCATGTGGCTGGGGTTGCGGCAGGCGCGTGCGAATGACCGGCTGGTGGATCAGCTCGAAGGTGATCCCAAGCTCGCCAAGACGCATCACCGCAAGACGTGGCCGTGGCAAGCCCACTGGTCGCGTGAGCTGCACGTGTGGCCGTACCTGCTCAGGATCGAGTTTCTCGCCGTCCTCATCGTCACTGTGATTCTGTTCGTCTGGTCGATCACGCTCAACGCGCCGCTCGAGGAACCTTCCAATCCGAACCTGACCATGAACCCGTCGAAGGCGCCGTGGTACTTTCTCGGGCTCCAGGAAATGCTGGTTTATTTTGATCCGTGGATCGCGGGCGTTGTGATGCCCAGCCTGATCATCGTCGGGCTGATGGCGTTCCCCTACGTTGACTCGAACCCAATGGGTGTCGGCTATTACACGTGGAAGCAGAGGAAGGTGGCAATCGGCGCGTTCGTATGGGGCTTCCTTATGTGGATCTCGCTGATCTTCATCGGCACGTTCATAAGAGGTCCGGGCTGGGTATGGTTCTGGCCGGGTCAGACGTGGGATCACAATGTTCAGCTCTACGAGATCAACCGCGATCTTCCGGACATCTTCGGGATCACGGGGCAACCCTGGAAAGGGATTTTCGGCTTGCTCGTGGTGGGGGCGTTCTATTTGATTGCGGGCCTGTTGATTCACATTCTAATCACCTGGACCAAGTTCGAGAAGAAAATCTTCGAGCGAACCACCATGTTGCAGTACTCGGTGTTTCAGTTCTTCGCGATAACTGTGCTGGTGAGCATGCCTGTGAAGCTTTTGATCAGGCAGGTATTCCGGATCAAGTACGTGATGGTTACGCCGTGGTTCAACATATAGGAGAGAAATAGGACGATAGGACCAATAGGACCGATAGGACTCTAAGATGGCAGACACTACTCAAAGCGAGCAGCTAGAGAAGAGGGCTCCGGACACACCCGCGCTCGACCCGATTGCCGACAGTTCAATGAGCGGCGCTCTATTGATATCTTCGCTCTTGCTGGTCGTTACACTGGTGTGGTCGCTGTATGACGAGGTCGTGGGACAGCGACCGTGGAAGAGCTATCAAAAGGATTTCGTCTCGAGGTACGGACAGTATCTGGAAACCGCGAAGGAGAGGCAGGGTAAGTCGGAAGCGGAAGTCAAGACTTCGCCCGAGTATAAGGAACTCGATCAGGCGTACCAGGAGGCCGCCGCCGCTGCCAAGGCGAAGACCGATCCCATCGACGCGCAGGTCAAGCGAATCGACGACAAGATTACCGCGGTAACGCCACCTTTCCAGGACGCGCGCTCGTGGATCGTCTCGAAGACTTATCAGCTTGAAGTAACCGACAGCGAGTCCGGGAAGAACAGCTTGCGCGCGGCAATTGAAAAGAAGAGACAAGAAAAGATCGACTTCAAGATGCCCAATGATGAGGGCAAAGTAGAAGAGAAGTCGATGACCTTTACCGATCTCGAGAACCTCTACAACAGCTTGAGAGATGACAAGGCTCGCCTGCTTGCCGAGCGCGTTCAGATAACTCAGCCTCGCGACGCGGCGCAGAAGAAGCGCGACGATTACATGCAGGACCACCTGGGCGGCCTGACCGAGCAGCAAGTGGCCGGCCTGCAGAATAAAATCAAAGACTTCAAGTTCGAGATCAAGCAGATCAATGTGGGCGGCGTGGTCATCGACCGCTGCGAGTCTTGCCATGCCGGAGTTCGCGAGCCGATCAAGTTAACCGCTAAGGACATGGTGCCAAAAGGGGAAGACCCAGCCGACGACCCGGCTGCCGCTGCGTTCGTTTCGCATCCAAACAAGGAGTTGTTTAAGACACACGACCCCGATCGCTTCGGCTGCTCGACGTGTCACGGAGGGAACGGGCGCGGCACCACCTCGGTTGAAAAAGCTCACGGCAGATACGAGCATTGGCTGTGGCCGCTCTATTACAATGAGAACGTGGAAGCCGGGTGCAATCAATGTCATAACCGCGACCGCGTGCTGCAAGGCGCCGACGTGCTGAATCGGGGCAAGAATCTGTTCCAGGTTCGCGGCTGTGCCGGCTGCCATCGCTACGAGGCATTCGATCGCGAAGCCGATGCTCTGAGCAACGCGCGTCAGAGCATAAAGACTCTCCAGCTCGAGCGCGCCGACAGAGGGCGTGAATATTCCCAGACTACCGCCGAAGCCGGCGCCGCAACCACCAGCGACGAAGATGTCCCGAAGCTTCTGAAGAAAGCAAATGACCTTCGTCAAATGATTTCGCAAGTTGACGCGCGAATCGATGAGTTTGATATTCAGGCAAAGTACCTGATGCAGGACATAAAGAAGATCGGGCCGAATCTGAAAGAGATCAAGGCCAAGCTGCGCAAGGACTGGATTCCGGTGTGGCTCTCTGATCCGCAAGCCTTCAGGCCCGGAACCAAGATGCCGACCTTCCGCCTCGAAGACGACGATATCAAAGCGATCTCGGCGTTTCTCTGGCAGTCAGCGCTCGACGTCAAGCTGCCTTCTCAGGCGCAAGGCGATGCGGCTCACGGCAAGGAATTGTTCAAGACGCTCGGTTGTCTCGGCTGCCATTCGATCAACGGTCAGGCCATCGACATGGGCAATGGTATTATCGGCGGCGACTTTGCCGCGAACCTCTCTCGCGTGGGCGAGAAGGCGAACTACGATTACATCGTGCGCTGGGTGCACAATCCCCGGCAGCGGCTTGCGCCCTACTCGCCTACCTTGAAGCGCGACCTCACACCGGCGGACTACAAGACGAAGAACCTCCCGTTCGTGTTTGATGACGATCATTCGAAGAGCCCGGTGGATGGGCGCGAGCTTCAGATCCAGAACATGACCGTGATGCCCAACTTCCGCCTGTCGGATCAGGACGCGCACGATATCGCGACGTTCCTGATGCTGCAGAAGCGACCCGGTATCGAGTACCAAAATGCTTCGTTCCTTGACGATGCGTCGCTCACGTCACACGGTAAACAACTGGTGCAAAGGTACGGGTGCGCGGCTTGCCACGAGATCAAGGGATTGGAAGATGAGCAGCGAATCGGAACCGAGCTGACTCTGGAAGGCAGCAAACCCATCGAGCGGCTCGACTTCGCGCTGTTGCAGCAGCCCGCGATGCAGGGAAAAGATCCGATGACCGGCGCGGACATAAAACGAAAGGGCAGGGAATCGTGGTACGACCAGAAGGGTTTCTTCGAGAACAAGCTCCGAAGCCCTGGAATCTACGACCGGGGCAAGGTGAAATCGCCGGATGAGCGCCTGCGTATGCCGAACATCTACCTGCCCGACAGCGATGTTACCGCGCTTGCGACCTTCTTACTTGGCAGTGTCGAAACGAATCTTCCTGAATCGATGCGCTACAACCCGACCGCCGGGAAAAAGTCTGTTCAGGACGGCTGGTGGGTTGTTCAGAAGTACAACTGCATGGGTTGTCACAACGTGCTGGTGGGTCAGGACTCGATCTTGATGGGACTGCCGATGTATCAAAGCGCCGACGGTAAGGAACAGTTGCCCCCGCGGCTTACAAGCGAAGGCGCGAGGGTTAATCCCGATTGGCTGCTGCGCTTTTTGAAAGATCCTTCACAAGCGACACCAGCCGAGCGGACATCGCTTGCACAAGCTGTGAGCGGTCACGCACAGGCCGGAGGCGATGACTGGACGGAGAGTCTCGGGCTGCACGCGCAACCGGGTGTGAATCGCAACGGCGTGAGGCGATACCTGAAGGCGCGCATGCCTACGTTCAACTTCTCGCCCAACGAGCTTCAAGCGCTGGTGAACTTCTTCATGGGCGCTTCGTCTCAACCGCAGCCGTACATACCTGAACGGCTCGATCCGTTGGCGGCTGACGAGCAGGGGATGGCCCGCGCGTTGTTCAGCTCGAATGCAGCGCCTTGCTTGAAGTGTCACATGACCGGCGATCCGGCGCATGATGCGCGAGCGACCGCGCCAAATTTCCTGCTCGCGCCCGAACGACTGAAGCCGGCCTGGACGCGAAGATGGCTGCTGGAACCGCAATTGATCAGCCCGGGGACGTCGATGCCGTCGGAGTTGTTCAAACGCGACCAGGCCCACGATCGGTGGGTTTTCAACGGCCCGACTCCGCCCGCGTTCCAGACTTACGAGAAGGACCACGTCGATTTGCTCGTGCGGTATATGTTCCAGATCTCGCTGGAGGAACAGAAGCGGCTTGGCACGGGTGGCGGCGCTCCCAATGCAGCGCCGGCGGCTGCAGGCGCGGGTAATAAGACGGCGACGATCGATGGAAAGATCCGACGTTCGAGAAGTCGCGGACCAATCGCAGCAATTCGAGCGCCGTAGCACCCTGGGAACGCAGGCATCCCTGCCTGCCTGCCGTTGTTCTAGAAGATGCAGGCAGGGATGCCTGCGCTCCCAGGAGAGTCAGATTGATGTTTGGAATTAATTGTGACGCTGAGTTCTTACGTTCGCGTAAGAGATAAACCAACAGTCACGGAGAAAAGCAATGTTAAAAAAAATAGGAACAGTTTGCGCGATGCTCACACTGGCGGCCGTATTGGTCGCGGTTGGCTGCAAAGGCAAGGATAAGAAAGCAGCCGAAGATAAGACGGATGGCGCGTCGAAGCCACAGTACGCTTCGAAAGGCGACGAAGGCACGATCACTGGAAAGGTCAGCTACGAGGGCGCGGTACCTGAATTGAAGAAGATCGATATGAACCAGGATGCGAACTGCGTCGGCGCGGCTGGCGACAAGACCGCCGATGATCTGTTAGTCGCCGATGGCAAACTGGCCAACGTGTTTGTGTACCTGAAGGGCGGCCCCGCCGACAAGTTCACCTTCCCCACGCCGTCTGATCCCGTAGTGCTCGACCAGCAGGGTTGCAGATATCACCCACGCGTGTTTGGCATTCAAACCAATCAGACCTTTAAGGTGACCAACAGCGACAAAACGACTCACAACATTCATCCCTCGCCTACCAAGAATCAAGAGTGGAACCAGATGCAGGCGCAAGGCGCTCCGGCGATTGAGAAGAAGTTCTCCAAGCCCGAGACTCTGATTCCGGTCAAGTGCAACCAGCATCCGTGGATGAAGGCGAACATTGGCGTGCTCGCGCATCCTTACTTCGCGGTCAGCGGGAAGGATGGGTCTTACACGATCAAGGACGTCCCGCCTGGAACCTACACGCTGGTCTTCTGGCACGAGACGAAGGGCGAGCAGACTCAGCAGGTGACGATTGCGGCGAAGGAGTCGAAGACTCAGGACATCACCTACAAGGCGGGAGCTACCGCGGCCGCTACGTCGCTGCAAGTCGGGCCGGCGCTGGTGTTGCCTTAGGGCATCGGCGCTGTGGTTGAGAGGTTCGATTGATTGATCACAAGAGTAACGTAGTAACGGCGGGAGCGAATAACATCGGGCTCCACCGGATTGCGATTCTACTTTCCGGTATGACCGTCGCTTTGCTGGTGGCCGGCGCTTTGGTAACCAGCAACGAAGCAGGAGACTCGGTGCCTGACTGGCCCGTCTCCTTTGGGCGCTGGTTGATTAGCTCTAATAACTTTGTAGCGAACGTTCGGTTCGAGTACTCCCACCGGGTCATCGCAGGGGTTGTCGGCCTGACGACGCTGCTCCTCGCCGTGTGGGCGCATTTCAGCGAGCGTCGACCCTGGATGCGAAAGCTGGGATTGGTCGCGTTTGCGGGCGTGGTTGCACAAGCCGGAATCGGCGGATTGAGGGTGCTCTTTCCTGAATACAAGGCTCTGATCGCGGTGCCGCACGCGCTGGTGGCTCAGAGCTTTTTCGCGGTAGTCGTCGCCCTTGCCGTATTCACTTCGCGAAGCTGGTCGGCGGCGCACGAAGTGAAACCGGATGCCGCCGATTCGCCGCTCCGCAAGTTGGTTGCGGCCACTGTCGGCGCAGTGTTGGTCCAGCTTGTACTTGGAGCCGGGTTTCGCCACCAGGCTTTCGGTATCATTCCACACATCGTTGGCGCGGCGGTGGTGACTGTGCTTATTGTTTCGACGGTCGTGGTTTTGATGCGGCGTCACAAGCACGACGATTATTTGGCTCGTCCCGGCAAGCTTGCCGTCGGGCTGTTGGCACTTCAGCTCGGACTTGGCGTAGCAGCTTACCTCGCGCGGCTGGCTTCGGCGGGCAACCCGCAGCCGCTCGAGCCGATGATCTCGCTGACCGTCGCCCACCTGGTTGTAGGAGGGCTGACGCTTGCCACGATGGTTGTGCTGGCACTGAGGTGTTATCAAGTGCTTGCGCCGGAACGCGAGCGAGCCCCCGAGCGCCCGCGCGGGCTTCATTCATCCGCCAGAGGAGCGGCGGTATAGACACTATGGAATCACTGGCAGGACAGGTTGCGATCACCGATCGAGCGAGCTTATCGCTTGCCGATAAGCTTTCCGCTTACGCCGAGCTCACGAAGCCGCGCATCACCTTCCTGGTCGTCCTGACCGCCGCCGCCGGATTCTGCATGGGTTCCGCTTCGGGGATTGACTATGCGCGGCTGCTGAATATGTCGATTGGCATTGCGTTGCTGTCGTCGGGACTTGCGACTCTCAATCAATACATCGAGCGCGATTTGGATCGATTGATGCGACGCACGCAAGCGAGGCCGCTGCCGACTGGAAAGGTCTTGCCCGCTGAAGCAGCGTTATTTGGGATATTGCTTGCGGCTGTGGCTACGCTGTATCTGGCAGTCTTTATCAATCCGCTGTCGGCGTTGCTGGGCGTCGCGACTTTTGCGAGCTATCTGTTCGTCTACACGCCGCTGAAAACCAGGACGACGTTGTCGACTGTGCTGGGTGCGTTTCCGGGCGCGATGCCGCCATTCATCGGATGGGTAGCAGCCAGCGGCGGTGTCACCGTGGAGGCCTGGGTCTTATTTGCGATTTTGTTCTTGTGGCAGTTCCCGCACTTCCTTGCGATTGCGTGGATGTATCGCGATGACTACGCGCGAGCCGGAATCAAGATGCTCCCGGTAGTCGAGCCCGACGGGCGAGTCACTGGCCAGCAGATAATCAGCTACACGCTGCTGCTCGTGCCGGTGAGTCTGTTGCCGGTGGTGACAGGGCTTGCGGGCTCGATTTATCTCGTGGGTGCGGCGGTGCTCGGTTTAGGCTTTTTATACTTTAGCGCGCGGGCTGCGCTTGTACGGACGACGTGGCAGGCGCGACAGTTGCTGCTGGCTTCGGTAATTTATCTGCCGATACTTTTTGGGCTGATGGTGCTGAATAGAATATAGGACATATCGGACATATAGGTCCTATATT
>Ga0137403_10010920_pt1 | contig 10041 bp, 8 predicted proteins | sample CZOMad2_1_16fung_FD_122057 | JGI IMG/M metagenome (GOLD analysis project Ga0137403, IMG submission 122057) | Vadose zone soil fungal communities from Angelo Coast Range Reserve, California, USA - CZOMad2_1_16fungal (Hybrid Assembly) | ecosystem: Environmental > Terrestrial > Soil > Vadose zone... | reverse complement strand
GAAGGCTTTGAGATCTTCGCCTTCCAGCTTGCGACCCGAAGCGAGTTTGACGGCGAGCGGATTCATCTGCTTGTCGTTCAGCCGGATTTCATAGTGCAGATGCGGTCCGGTGGCCAAACCGCTCATGCCGCTATAGGCGACGACGTCGCCCTGGTGAACGCGCGCGCCGGTCCGCATGCCGGCGGCAAAGCGCGACAGATGGCCATAAGCGGTGGCATAGCTATTGCCGTGCTTGATGACGACGAGATTGCCGTACTCGCCGCCCGAACCTGCGAACACAATGGTGCCGTCGCCTGCCGCCATCACCGGGGTTCCGGTGGGCACGGCGAAGTCGATCCCCTTATGCATGCGGGTATAGCCGAGAATGGGATGGAGGCGTTGGCCGAAGCCCGATGAGATGCGCGCCCCATCCACCGGCGTCTTCATCAGCATCGCCTTGGCGCTCTGGCCATTGGCATCGAAATATTCCGCAACGCCGCCTTGCTCGAAACGGTAGAGCAGATGTTTCTTGCCCGAAAGCGTCATCGAAGCGGCCAGGATATCGCCCACCTTCACGGGTTGGCCCTCGGCGGTGAAGTAGCGGTTGAAGAAGACCTCAAATTCGTCGCCAGGATGGACGTCGCGCTGGAAATCGACCTCATAGGAAAACATGCGGATGATTTCGACAACGACGCTTGCGGGGATCCCGGCCTGCATCGCCGCCAGATAGAGGCTTGAGTCGATCGTGGCGCCGGCATGCTGATAATGGGTCTGCAGCTTGCGCTCGACGTCTTCGGCGAGATAGCCGTCCGGTACGGTCAGATGCACGGTGATCTGGTGATCGATGCTCGGAGCAAACGACAGCGATAGCAGGCGCCGTTCCGGTGAATCCGCGTCATCATCTTGGGATGTCTGGCCCGATTGCGCGCCGCCGGCATTGTCCGCAACGGGCGGGACTTCAGGTGCGCCGAATGTCGCCTGGAAGGTTTGTCCGGTGCGGATGTTCTTTGGACTGTATAGCGGCTTGATCGCGTCGATGACCGCCGCTGCGTCCTCCACCGATACGCCGGCATGCTGGAGCATGCGCACGATGGTGTCGCCATCGCCCACTTTCAACGTGCGGGTCTCGGGTTGCGGTTTGGACGCAGCGCGTTCGGCCGCGAGGATGCGATCGAGCGGTCCGCTAAGCCCCGACGAAAAGAGTCCCGCGGAGCGATAGAGTTGAGTGGGATCTTCGGCCGCGATCGACGGCAGCGAATGAAGGCCAGTCAGCCGCAAGAGAAGATCGTAGGGCAGCGCCGCCTGCTCGCGCCGGGGCTCATAGACCCGCGAAGTGGAGGCAGGGGTGGCCGGCAGCGACAGCCAGGCGATGGCAAAGGCGATGGAAGCGGTCACGGTCGTGGAAACGAGCGTCCAGCGGCCGTCCGGCGAACTCAGCGCGCGGTTGGCAGCCGTGCCCATTCGGGCAAGCTCACGGTGAATTTCGGTTAGTCTTGTTTGCAGACTGCCTAGCAAATTTCCGATCCTGTCCTTCGCGCGGGATCGGAGGTGCCCCCCGGCCGCCCTTTGCAGTGATTGCGTCAGTCTCGCAGGAAAACCCCCTGCCACGGCAGCTTTGTCGAGAACACAGTTAAAACTGTTACCGCTACCAGACCGTTAATTTTGCCGGTGTCCCACCCTCGGTCTGCGACACCAATTTTCCGGGCTCACTCCTCACCAAAGAAGACAGTCCGGATCACTTTCCCTGCAAATCTGCCTCTCGAACTGGCCCGGAGGTCGGGAATTGGGCGTGTTGCCTATCGTCTTGCCCGATCATTCCGGATGATGGCAAGAAAAAAATCACGAAACGTTACAAAAGTGGATCGCAATTCATTCACAGAATCAGCGTTTTGAAATTATCGCGCCGGCTATTCGGCCGGCTGCGCCAGGGCGGCGGCGGGGAGGGCGCTTCGCCGGCTGCGTTTCAACCACCACATCTGAAAGCCCGTAATGGCGAACAGGAGCGGCAGGAAGCCTGAGAAGAAGGCTAGGATGCGCCACACCTCGCCCAGGCCCTGCCCGTAGTGCATGACCCTCAGCCAGACCAGGAACCGCTTTCCAATGGAGTAGGTGCGGGGATCGACGAGGTCGAGGATTTCCGGCCCCGGGCCGATAAAGGTCGAGATCTGCGGCGCACCATCATCGAACGGCCTTGGTATCAGCGTGACCATGTAAACCCCGTCCGGGCGCGGTGGGAGTTGAACCTGCAGGAGCCGCGAATTGGGGATGGAGGAAAGCGCCACGCGCGCCGCTTCGTCGGGTGTGAGCGCATTCTTGTCGCGAATGGTTGCAGCCACCGCCGGGTCCACAGCCGCGCTGGTGACTCCCGTCTTCAGCGGCACGACTTGTCCGACCACCGATTGAAACGTCACCGGAAACGCGAGATCGACGCCGCTGATGCTGATGATGAGGAAGACGATCAACGACCAAAATCCCACCGCGCCGTGCAGATCGCGGTTCAGCCGGAAGCCGCGCGCTCCCCGCTTTATCCCGAAGGCGGAACGCCACTGATCCTTGCGCGGCCACCACAATGTCAGCCCCGATAACCCGAAAAGCACCAGGGCGATGCCCATGAAACCCACCGTCTGAAGCCCATAATATCCTGGCGCCATAAGGGCTACGTGCATGGTGGTGAGATTGCGGTTGAAGGCGCCGGCGCGCCGCCGCTCCTCGCTTCCGAGAATCTTGAGCGAGACGGGATCGACGTAAATCGTCAGTCCCACGAAATTCACCCCTTGCTGGGGCCGTCGTCCCGGGGGCAATGCCACCTGTATGGCGGCGGGTTGCCCCAATTTTTCGGGCATCGAGATGGTCGCCACAGGCCAACCTTCGGGCGCAGCCTGTTGGGCAGCAGCCAGAATGCGTGTCATCGACTGGAACTCTCCGCGCGCAGGCGCCGCGGGCGGTGAATAATCGCGCGCCACATTCATCGCAATGATGATGCTGCCGCTGAGTCCGATCAGGATAAACGGAATGGCGAGGACGAGCCCGACCCAGAGATGGACCAGCTGGAGACCTTTGCGGAATGCATTCCAACTCATGCCGCCACCTCTCGCACCGTCTTAGACGCGCCCCCTCAATAACCGATCGCGACGCCATCCTTGCGCATCTCGGTGGCACCCCAATAGACGCCGTTCTTCTTGTCTCTGAGGATCGCCTGATAACCCCCGAAACCGCCTGAGCCTTGGATGAGCTGGTGGCCTCTCTTGGTCAGCTCGGCCCGCACCGACGGTGTGATCCCGGATTCCATCTGCACCAAACCCACGCCGCGGGCCTGCTGGCCCGTGACCTCGGTGCCGCCGACATGGCGAAACCGCATGAAGTCGCCGGCTTCCTGCGGGTTCATGCCGAAATCGATCATGTTCACCAGAACCTGTGCATGGCCCTGAGGCTGCATGTCGCCGCCCATCAGCCCGAACGAAAGATAGGGCTCGCCGTCTTTCATCACGAAGCCTGGAATGATGGTGTTGAAAGGCCGTTTGCCCGGCGCATAAACATTGGGGGAGCGCTCATCGAGCGAGAACAGCGCGCCGCGGTCGTGGAACATGAAGCCCAGCCCGTCGGCAACCAGGCCCGATCCCAGATCGGCATAGTTGGATTGGATCAAGGAGACCATCATGCCGTCTTTGTCGGCGACCGTCAGATAGGTGGTGTCGCCGGCAACGAGCTTCGCATCGCCTGGGCCGATATTCGGGTTGGCGCGATCCATATGGATCTGGGTGCGGCGCTGCTTGGCATAGTCTGCGGACAACAGGCTCTTCACCGGAACTTTGGCGAAATCCGGATCGCCGAAATATTTGGCGAGATCCTCATAGGCCAGACGTTTGGCTTCGATCAGCAGATGCAGCGTGTCGGCGGAGCCAGGTCCCATTTTCCGCAAATCATAGGCTTCCAGGATTTTGAGCATCTCCAGAACGGCCGCGCCCTGGCTGTTGGGCGGCATCTCATAGACGTCATAGCCGCGATAATTCACCGAGATGGGATCGACCCACTCGCCATGGTGGGCGGCGAAATCCTCGAGCCGCAGATCGCCGCCGATGCGCCGAAAATAGGCGTCCATCGTCTTGGCGATCGGACCTTTGTAGAAGGCCTCGCGGCCACCTGTCGCGAGGGCCTGATAGGTGCGCGCCAAGTCCGCATTTTTGAACATCTGCCCTTGCGCTGGCGGCGCGCCATTGACGAGATAGGTGTGTTGGGCGGTCTCGAATTCCTCGACATCGGCGGAGCCCGCCAGATTGTCCATATTGGCCGCCCACAATGCGGCGATGTATTGGCTCACCGGGAAGCCGTCGCGGGCATAGGAAATCGCCGGCGCGAGAAGATCGGCCATCGGAATCTTGCCGAATTTGTCATGCAGCGCATACCAGCCGTCCACCGTGCCGGGCACCGTGACCGATAGCGAGCCGTAGCCCGGCACATAAGAACGACCGCCGACCTTGCGCCTCATATCGGCCAGCGTCCGCCACTTGGGCGAGCGGCCCGAGCCGTTATAGCCGTAGAGATGCTTGGTCTTGGGGTCCCACACGATCGCGAACAGATCGCCGCCCACGCCGCAGGAAACCGGCTCCATCAATCCAAGTGCCGCATTGGCGGCAATCGCCGCGTCGACCGCCGTTCCCCCTTTCTTCAGAACATCGATGGCGATTTGCGAGGCGAGCGGCTGCATGGTGGCGGCCATGCCGTGCGGCGCAATCACCGGCGCGCGCGTCGCGAAGGGGGCGCCGACATAACGATCCCCATTGCCCGCCGCGAAGCTGCTGATTGTGTACATGCCTGCCATCACGACCATCCCCGCCAGTTTCCAATTCACAGCCTTAGAGCCTCCCTTTCTCCCGATTTGGATAAGCTTTCCATCGATGACGCCCGCGAGCTACCGAAAGAGGGATTCCACACCCCAAAAGTAGCCCGAGCGCGGGCCGAAGGTCGCCTTTTCCATGATTCATGTCCCCAAATCGCGCTCGACTATAAGCTGCGCCCGCCGCTCCGTCACCCCGCCGGAAGCCGACTTGATCCCCTCGGTTATCAGGCTTAATCGGATGGGGATGCTGGATGCGCCCATTAGACGGATTGCCGCTTCGCCGCTGGAGCGCTTGGCGGATGCTCTGGCGCATATCGGGGTGAATGCGACGCTCCTTACATTCGCCGGATTCACCATGGGGCTGGCCGCCGCCGCGCTTATCGCCGACTCGCTCTTTCTGCAGGCCCTCATATTTCTCGCCTTGAACCGGATCATCGATGTTGTCGATGGCATGGTGGCGCGCAGGACGCGTGTCACAGAGCTCGGCGCTTTCCTGGACTCGACGCTCGACCTTTTCGTCTATGCGGCAATTCCCTTTGCCTTCGCCCTTGTCCATGAGCAGGATGCGCTCGCCGCGGCTTTTCTGCTGATGGGCCTGATGGTCGCGGCGATCCCCGGGCTTGCGGCGCGGGCATTTGCGGTGCGGGGCGCAGACACGAGAACGCCGCCCGTGCATCCTTTCGCTTTGGTGGGCCACAGCGAAACCTTCCTCGCCTTTGCGTTGATGTGCGTGACGCCGCGCTGGATGTTTTCACCGCTCGCGTATTTCTACGGCGTGCTGTGCATCCTCTCCGGAGTCACGCGTGTGGTGTCCGCCATCGCACAGCTTCGCGCTCGCGCCCAGCCATGAAGGTCCTCATCGTGGGCGCAGGCGTGGCCGGCCTTGCGGTCGGATGGCGGCTGGCGACGGCAGGGATTGCGGTCGAAATTCTTGAACGAGGGTTGGCGGGCCGTGGGGCCACCTGGGCATCGGCCGGAATGATCGCATCCGGTGCGGAACTCGGGACCGAAAAAAACCCAACCGCGCAATTCGCCCGGGAGGCGCGCGCGAAATGGCCCGGCTTTGCGCGGGATCTGGAAGCCGCCGGCGGGTGTCGCATCGACTATCGCGAAATAGGGTCATTGAGGGTGGCACAGAGCCCGATGCGAGCGCGCGCCCTTGAAAACCAAGCAACGGAGCTCGCCCGTGATGGCCTCGCCGCGGCGTGGGTGCCGGGGAAGGAATTGCGGCGTCGCGAGCCGTTGCTTTCACCCAACCTGTTGGGGGCCCTTCATATCCGGGACGATGCGCAGGTGGACAACCGCGCGCTTTCGGATGCGCTGCGCGCCGCGCTGGCGAATGCCGGCGGCGTTTTGCGGGAACGTTGCGACGTGCGTGCCCTGGCGATTGCAGATGGACGCGCGCTGGGCGTGGTGACGGCGGACGGCATGCTGGCGTCGGATATTGTCATTCTTGCCTGCGGGGCGTGGATGAACCTGATCGGCGGCATCGGAGCGGATGATCTGCCGCCGGTAAAGCCCGCCAAGGGTCAGATGGCAGCTTGCGAAGCGCCGGCCGCAACCCTATTGCCTCAAGCTTTGATCTGGGCGGATGACGTGTATCTCGTGCCGCGGGGCGGGCGGCTTTTCATCGGCGCTACTCTAGAGGACGCAAGTTTCGACACCTCGGTTTCCCGACAGGCCCGCGACAATCTGTTTGCAGCGGCCCGGCGCATCGTTCCATCGCTTGAGGGGTGGCGCTTGGCGGAGATGTGGGCGGGTTTGCGGCCGCGCACGCCCGATGACGCACCCGTGTTAGGGGCGACGAGCGTGGCCGGGCTTTTTGTTGCCAGCGGTCAATTCCGTAATGGAATTCTGTTGGCGCCGGCTGTGGCCGATGCGATTTGCGCCCTGGTTCTTGGCCAGCCGGGGCACGCCGAGCACCGCGCTTTCGATCCCCGCCGTTTCGCCGTTCCGTGATAGAATGCCCGGGGGGTGAGACGATGGCATTCGTGCTGCATCCACGACTCATGGCCGACACTGCGGGCATCGCGGATTGGTCTTTGTCGCGCGTATTGCTGATGAACGATAAGCGCTTTCCGTGGATTGTCTTGGTGCCGCGCCGTCCAGAACTCGGCGAATTCTTCGACTTGGATGAGCCGGCGCGCGGTGTGCTCACCGGGGAAATCGCGCGTGTGGGTGAGCGTCTGAAGAATTGGACGAAAGCCCGCGGCGCCTGCGACAGGATCAATGTGGGCATGATCGGCAATATGGTGCCTCAGCTCCATGTCCACATCGTCGCGCGCGTGCGGGGCGATCCCGCCTGGCCGGGCACGGTGTGGGGGGTAGGGCAGGCGGTCCATTACGGCGCGGCCGAGCTCTCGCGAATCGTCGGCGAATTGCGCGATATCCTCTGATCCCCTCCCAATTGGCACGCCCATTGCGTAGCGGTGAGGGTGAGCATCGAGAACCGACGCCGATGATTTCTCAGATTCAGTCCGCAGCCGCGACGGTGCGCACCGATGTGATGGCGGCACTTCACGCGGCAAGCCATAAGACGGGCCTGGACTTCGACTATTTGTTCAACACCGCGATGCGCGAAAGCAGCCTCGATACCCAAGCGAAATCAAAGAGTTCTTCGGCCACCGGGCTTTTCCAGTTCATCGATCAGACCTGGTTGGGCCTGGTCAAGCAATATGGTGGACGCTACGGCCTTGGCTCCTATGCAAACGCCATTCAGCAGACCAGCGACGGCCATTACACCGTGGCTTCCAATGACACCAAGGCGGCAATTCTTGCCTTGCGGCAGGATCCGGAGCTGTCCGCGGTGATGGCCGGAGAATCCGCCAAGCAGACCAAACAATCGCTGGAATGCGCACTGGGGCGCACCGTTTGCGATGGCGAGCTTTACGCAGCCCATTTCCTCGGCGCGAACGGCGCCCGCCATCTCATTCAGCTCAGCGAAAGCAATCCCAATATGCGTGCCGATGTCGCGTTTCCGCAGGCATCGAAAGGCAACAAGACAATGTTCTTTCACGCTGACGGCACCGCCAAGACGGTGGGCGAACTCTACGCCTCGGTGGTGAACCGTCCGCCGCAGCAGATGCCGACTCCGCCGGCGAACCCGCCTCAACTCCAAATGACGGCGGCGAATAGCGATCTCGCCGACATGGGCAATGTGTTGCCATCCGTTACGCAAACAAACGATGCCAGCCAGATCAGTGTCGCGGATGAGCAACCGGCGCAGCAGCCCGCGCCATCCTCGAACAGCTATGCGCTTTGGACGACGCCGAATCGCCCGCCCGCAGCCACTGAGCTGCGCCCATTGCCGCAAGCGGCCATCGTCCTTTCGCCTGGCATCATGGAAGTCTTGGCGTCGCTCACGCCCGTCGCGATCAATCGGCGCGCGGCTTAGTCATTTCGGCGGCGTTCACGCCGCCGCGTGCTTTTCCAAAAATCCTGCGACTTGACTCTCAAGTTCCGCGGCGAGCTCGGTCGCGGTCCGGTCCGAAGGATCCTTCAGATTGTCGCGCACGATCACCCTGATCGCATCGATATGAGCCTCGATCAGGTTCTGCGGGAGTGTGAGGCCACAGGACGTGTCGTCGGTCAACATGCATAAGGACGATGCCACCCGGGAGATCAGGGGAAAGTCAAATGTCCCCGCTTGTCCTTTGAGGTCGTGGGCAGCGCGGTAAAGATCTGCCAGCGTTTCCGCATTGCTCTGTTTCACGTAGGCCTGCCCTGCCTCGACCAGACGGTTCACGTCATGCATCACCCAGCCCGTGAACTCGCTCTTGAGGTTATCGATGGCGAGTTCGGCCCGTTTGACGGCGGAGAGGTCGAGCTTGCCATTGCCCATCTTGGCTTTGAGAACATTGGGCGGCATGAATATCTCGATGGGACGCTTATTGGTCATGAAACTTACCTCGCGAGGTCACGCCGCGTTCACGGATTTCTTCGCGGGCTTGACAACACTATCCTCCACGCGACGCTCGGGGCCGCCATAGTCGACCCGGCGCCGGCGCCGGCATGGACCGAAATAGAATTTCGTGCGCACGAAAGGCCTCGGATTCTCGATCACGGAAATCACCCGGGCGAGGATCGACTTGGACGACACCGGTTTGGCGAGAAATTCATTGACGCCCGCATCGCGCGCCGCGTGGACGCGTTCGGGGCTGGTATGTCCGGTGATCATCACGATGGGCACGAATTGGTTCGGCGAATCCGGAGCGGTTCGGACTTTCGCCGAGAACTCGAGGCCGCTCATGCCCTCCATGACCCAATCGACGAAGATGAGGTCGCAGCGGTTCTCGGTCAAAACTTTCCAGGCCTCTTCCCCATTCGCCGCTTCCAGCACCGTGGTCACGCCGAAAGCGTGCAAGATTGCGCTCACCAGCGTGCGTATATGCAAATTGTCGTCGACGACAAGGACTCTTAGCCGGTCGAAATTGTAGCTCATCCCTACGATGACCCATGTCCAAGCCAAGCAGCGCGCCGCCTGGCGGCGCCCGGCTCCGATCAAACTATCGTTTCGGAGTTAACGTTTCGTTGAGCAGGACCGCGAGCTGTGCCCGGGCTGCCCTAATAAAGAAATTGTTCCGCCAAGATCCGTTCATCCAGGCTGTGGCCGGCGTCGAACAACATGGTCATTTCCCGGCTCCGGTCCTCGGCTACATCGACGCAGGTGACGTCGCGGACCTCGAGATTGTCCGCGGTTGCGCTGACCGGGCGTTTCTCCGGCTCCAAAATGTCGAAGCGGATTTGCACCCGATGCGGGAGCAGGGCGCCCCGCCAGCGGCGCGGCCGGAACGGACTTAGCGGCGGCATCGCCAGACGCGCCGAATCGATGGGAAGAATGGGACCATGCGCGGAGAGATTGTAGGCCGTGCTGCCGGCCGGCGTTGAAACCAGGATGCCGTCGCAGCTCAGCTCGTTGAGACGCACTTTGCCGTCGACGATGACGCGCAATTTCGCCGCCTGACGCGTTTCGCGAATGAGCGACACCTCGTTGAAGGCGAGCGCCTCCTTAACGCCGCCCGGCGATTGCGCCCTCATGAGCAAGGGATGAACGCGGGCCGGGGCGGCGGCCGCCAGACGCGGCATCAAATCCTCTTCGGCGAACTCGTTCATCAGAAAGCCGACCGAGCCGAAGTTCATTCCGTAGATGGGAACATTCCGGCCGAGAAATGTATGGAGCGTCTGAAGCATAAATCCATCGCCGCCCAACGCCACGATGACCGATG
>Ga0137403_10010919_pt1 | contig 10043 bp, 8 predicted proteins | sample CZOMad2_1_16fung_FD_122057 | JGI IMG/M metagenome (GOLD analysis project Ga0137403, IMG submission 122057) | Vadose zone soil fungal communities from Angelo Coast Range Reserve, California, USA - CZOMad2_1_16fungal (Hybrid Assembly) | ecosystem: Environmental > Terrestrial > Soil > Vadose zone... | reverse complement strand
TGGCTACGCCAAGGAAGTCATGGGGGCCATCGTTCTGACCGATGACGGCTTACAGAGAATTGCGACGGGCAAATGATCCAAAAGCGCCGTAGCGTAACGGACGGCGTGCCTCTTTCATGTGAGCCGTTGACGACAGCACATCCGCCCGGCACGGCCTAGGGGTGGCCCTCAACTTTGCAGGCGCAATGTCCTCGTCTCATCGCGCCGACGCCTAACGACCCCTGCATTGACCATCCTGCGACGATTGTTTGCAGTGGCCATTCGTTGACAGCGGCGATTATTGTGACACAATGTAAAAATTGAAGGCGCGGGCGGATGTACCTCGTGCCGTAGGGTCGGGCCTCGGAGAAGTCCGGGGCCTGATTTTTTTGAGAGGGGCGGGCCACAACTTTATTGCAGCTAGTGATGGAACACTTGGCATGCGCAAGAAAGTTATCTTGCCGTGGTGTAATTTGAAATCAGCATTCCAGCACAAAACCAAACCAAGCGGCTATGCGAGAACCATCGCTGCAGTGGTTCCAAATAGATTTCTAAGAGCGGAACAATCGATCCGGACCATGAAGCTGGGTAGAGCCGCCGTTCGAGCGCCTCTCGAAACTCAACTATGCTACCGAATTTGTTGGCGAGCGAATCTAGCGCGGGGTGCCAGTTCTGTGTGTGCGCATCGTCCTGCTTGAGTATTGGAAAAAATTGGCACAGAAACGCTACTCGTTTCGGTGGATCACTCTGTATGCTGAGCCATCATTGCATTGGTGATCCAGCCAAGCATCGCCTCATCTTGCTTACCCGTTTCGGTGACGAATACGTCTTGAATGTGGGGTTTTGCGCCCATAATCGTCTTGACCTCCATCAATCTCTTCTCTTTGCCCACTAAACCCATGCTCGTCTCGAACATAGACTTCAAGCCCGGCTCTTTCTCAAGCATTTCAGCTATTGTTATATCGGCGAGGTCAACCTCGGGATCAGGCTCAGTGACTTTGCTGGCGAGGTATCTATCGATCATGCTCCGATGCACAATCATCTGAACCCGGTTTAGGCCGTCAATGAACGGCATACGAGTGCGCTTTTGACGCTTGAACCGCAGCGCAAGATCTCGGAGCTTGGAATCTATCCGGCGGTCGATCCGCTCGCCTCCACCTCGCGCATCCTCGATCCGCGGATCGTCGGGCAGGAGCATTACGACGTGGCGCGAGGGGTCCAGGGGGTGCTGCAGCGCTACAATGACCTTCAGGACATCATCGCGATTCTCGGGATCGACGAGCTGTCGGAGGAGGACAAGCTGACCGTGGCGCGGGCCCGCCGCATCCAGCGCTTCCTGTCGCAGCCGTTCTTCGTCGCCGAGCAGTTCACCGGGCTGACGGGGAAGTACGTGCCGATCGCAGAGACGGTGCGCGGCTTCAAGGAAGTGATCGAAGGGAAGCACGACGATCTTCCGGAGCAGGCCTTCTACCTGGTGGGCGGCATCGAAGAGGTGGTCGCCAAGGCGGAGAAGATGCGGAAGGCGGCGTAGCGGATGAGCACGGCTGCGCACGCGCCTGTCCCCGGCGCCCCCGGAAAGGCCGGCATCCACCTCGAGGTGGTAACGCCGGACAAGAAGGTTGTCGCGGAAGTGGTCGATGAGGTGGTCCTGCCCGGGAGCCAGGGGTATCTTGGCGTCCTCCCGGGCCACGCCCCGCTCCTGACCGATCTCGGCGTCGGCGAGCTGAGCTTCCGGCGCGGCGGCGCGCGGCACTTCGTCGCGCTGGCCTGGGGGTTCGCGGAGATCCTCCCGGAGCGGGTGACGGTGCTGGCGGAAATCGCCGAGCGCGCCGAGGAGATCGATCGCGATCGGGCCAGAAAGGCCCGCGATCGGGCGCTCGATCGGTTGCGATCGCGCGGTGAGGTCGACTTCAACCGGGCCCAGGTGGCCCTCGAGCGGGCGCTCGTCCGGCTGCAGGTCGCGGCGCACGTGGGGCCGAACGAGCCGGTCTAGACCGGTCTTCTGCTCCGACCGGGGGACCGGTCGCCCTGACGGGCGTTCTCCGCCGCGCGAAGGGATCGGAATGCAGGCGCGGCCCCATCTCTCCGTCGTCATCCCGGCCTATAACGAGGAGCGGCGCATCCGCGAATCGCTTCTGAAGCTGGGAGAGTACCTGCGCGCCCTCCCCGGCGGGTCCGAAGTGATGGTCGTCGACGACGGCAGCGTCGATCGGACCGCGGCGATCGTCGAGGAGGTCGCCCGGAGCCTCGAGCCGACGACCCTGAGGCTGCTGCGCAACGGAAAAAACCGGGGCAAGGGGTACAGCATCAAGCACGGCGTCCTGCTTTGCTCGGGGGAATACATCCTTTTGAGCGATGCCGATTTCTCGACGCCGATCGCACAGCTGCCGGAGCTGATGCGCCGTCTCGAGGAAGGAGGACCGGCGATGGCGATCGGCTCGCGCGGGCTCGCCGCCTCGCGAGTCGAGACCCGTCAGCCCGCCTGGCGCGAGGCGATGGGGCGGACCTTCAACCGGCTGGTCCGCCTGCTCACCGGCCTGCCGTTTCGCGATACCCAGTGCGGCTTCAAGCTGATGCGCCGCGAGGCGGTGCTGCCGCTGTTCCGCGCCGCGCGCGTCGAGCGCTTCGCCTACGACGTCGAGATCCTCTATCTGGCCCGCCTCGCCGGGATCCCGGTGGCGGAGGTGCCGGTCCTCTGGCGGAACGCGCCGGGGTCGAAGGTCAACGCGCTGCGCGACTCGCTCGACATGATGAAAGATGTCCTGATGATCCTCTGGCGCGACCGGCGCGGGCGGTATCGCCGGCTGCGGCCCGGCCTCCCCGACGGCGGCCGCGGATGACGCCGCGCGCCGGAGCGCGTCCGCGGGCCCCGCGCGAGAAGATCCTGTCGCTCCGCCGCGCCGTCGCGCAAAGGAGGCTTCTGAAGCGGCGCGGGCGGAAGGTCGTCTTCACCAACGGCGTCTTCGACCTGTTGCATGTCGGTCACGTGGCGCTCCTCGAAAAGGCCGCCTCCTTCGGAGACATCCTGATCGTCGGAGTGAACTCCGACGGCTCGGTGCGCCGCCTCAAGGGGCCCGGACGGCCGATCGTGCCGCTCGCCGAGCGGATGGAGATGCTCGCAGGTCTGCGGGCGGTCGATCTTGTGATCTCCTTCACGGAGCCGACCCCGGCGCGGGTCATCGAACGGCTGCGCCCGGATTTCCTCGTGAAGGGGGGCGACTACCGACATGCGGAGATTGTCGGCCGCGAGACGGTGGAGTCGGCAGGCGGCCGGGTGGTCACCGTGCCGCTCCGGCGCGGGCGGTCGAGCACCGACCTGATCCGCCGGGCGCTGGTGGCGGCGCGCGCCGAATCGAAGGGCCGCCGCCGTTGACCTCCGCGCTGCGCGCCCTCCTCGACCTGCGACGAGCCGACCGGGCCCTGGGCGCCGCCCTCGAGCCGCTGGCCGGCCCGGCGGGCGGCCGGGTGGCGATCGCCGGGTTGAGCCCCTCGGCCGCTGCGACGCTGCTGCCGGTCCTCCTCGACGCCGCCCCCGGCGGCAAGATCCTTTTCGTGGCGCCGGGCGAGAAGGAAGCGGCGCTGCTGCGCGGGGATCTGGCGTTCTCGGCCGCGGCGCTCCGGCCGGGCGCGGCGCGCGTGCGGTTGTTCGCCGCCCTCGAGGCGGATCCGTACCAGGAGCTCGAGCCTCATCTCGGGGTCGCCTGCGAGCGGGTGCAGGCGCTGCGGGCGCTGCGCCAGCCGGGAGAGGCGATCATCGTGGCGCCGGCGCGCGCCCTGATCACGCCGCTCGCGCCGCCCGACGCCTTCGACCTCTACCGGCTCGAGCTGCGCCCCGGCCAGCCGATCCGACCGGATGAAGTGTCGGGGTTCCTTCTCACCGCCGGATATCTGCGCGTCGATCTGGTCGGCTCGATGGGGGAATTCTCCCGGCGCGGCGGGATCATCGACTTCTTTCCCCCCGAAGGAGGCGGTCCGGTGCGTCTGGAGTTCTGGGGCGAGGAGATCGATTCGCTTCGCTCGTTCGATCCCGGAACGCAGCGCTCCACGGAGCGTCTTCCCGGCGCCGTCGTCGACCCGGTGCGCGAGTACCCCTGGGACGCTCCCGCGCTGGAACGGCTTCGGGAGACCCTGAACATGCGCCGCCGGTCACGGCGCGGCGCGGGCGCCCTGGATCTGATGACCGGGACGGATGATCTGGCCGAGAGGATCGAAGCGCTGGCCTCCGGGAGGACCTTCCCCGGCTTCGAGGCCTGCGTCCGGCTGGTCGAGCCGTCGCCCGCCTCTCTGTTCGATTACGCCCCCGGAGCCCTCGTGGTCGCCTGGGAGGCCGGTCAGGCGCAAAGCGAGCTCGAGGCGGTCTACATGGAGATGCACCAGAGCCTCGATCTGACCGAGGCGTTCGGGATGCCGCCGCCCGACGATCTCCTGCTGGCGCGCGCTCCGCTTCAAGAGCGGATCGGCGCCGCCCGCCTGCGGCTCTCCGAGCTCGCCCTCGACGAAGAGGGCGAGCCGCCGCACCGGGTCGGCTGCGCTCCGCCGCGCAGCTACAAGGGGAAGCTGCAGGACCTCGCCGCCGATCTGAAGGCCGCCGCGCCCGGCGGCACGACCCTGTTTCTGATGGAGAGCAGCGGGCGTATCGAGCGGCTGGCCGAAGTGCTCGAAGAGTACGGTCTGCCGCCGCGCATCCTCGAGACGCCGCCCTCCGGCGCCGATCCCGCGCAGGGCGCGGACCAGGCACCGGGCGACGACCCGATGCCGGGCCCGGTCGCGCGTCTGTTGATCGCTCCGGGCCGGCTCTCCCAGGGGTTTGCGCTCTCCGGCGGCGGGCTTTTGGTCCTGACCGAGCGCGAGGTGTTCGGAGAGCATGCCGCCGAGCGGGAGGCGCCGCGGCGCAAGGTGGCCGCTTTCAGCGCCGACTTCCGGGATCTCAAGATCGGCGACATGGTGGTGCACGTCGAGCACGGCATCGGGCGTTACGCGGGGATCGCCCGGATCGGCGAAGGGGAGACGCAGCGGGATTTCATGCTGCTGCACTACGAAGGGCGCGACAAGCTCTACGTCCCGATCGACCGCCTCGATCTGGTGCAGCGCTACTCGGGGATCGCCGGCCGCGCGCCGCAGCTCGACAAGCTGGGCGGGCCCGGCTGGGAGCGCACCAAGAAGAAGGTCAAGAAGGCGATGCGCGAGATGGCCCAGGAGCTCCTGGAGCTCTACGCCGCGCGCCGCGCCGCCCGCGGTCACGAGTTCGGTCCCGACACCCCCTGGCAGAAGGAGTTCGAGGACGCCTTCCCGTACACCCTGACTCCCGATCAGGAAAAGGCGATCCGGGAGACCAAGGCCGACATGGAGTCGGACGGCCCGATGGATCGGCTGATCTGCGGGGACGTCGGCTTCGGCAAGACCGAGGTGGCGATGCGCGCCGCCTTCAAGGCGGCGATGGAAGGCAGGCAGGTGGCGGTGCTCTGCCCGACCACCGTGCTCGCGTTCCAGCACCTCTCCACCTTTCGCGAGCGGTTCGCCTCGTGGCCGACGACCATCGAGATGATCTCGCGCTTCCGCACGCCGAAGGAGCAGACCGAGATCCTCAAGGGGGCCCGCGACGGGAAGATCGACATCCTGATCGGCACGCACCGGCTGCTCTCGAAGGATGTCGCCTTCCGCGACCTGGGGCTCCTGGTGGTTGACGAGGAGCAGCGTTTCGGCGTGGCCCATAAGGAAGCGATCAAGGCGATGAAGAAGTCGGTCGACATCCTGACGCTGACCGCCACGCCGATACCGCGCACCCTGCAGATGTCCCTGGCGGGGCTGCGGGACATGTCGGTGATCGAGACGCCGCCGGAGAACCGGCTGGCGATTCAGACCGCGGTCGTGCCGTTCAAGGAAGGGATCATCGCCACCGCCATCCATAACGAGCTGAAGCGCGGCGGTCAGGTCTACTTCGTGCACAACCGGATCGAGTCGATCGGCTCGATGGCCAATCTGCTCAGGCGTCTGGCGCCGGAGGCCAGGATCGGCATCGCCCACGGCCGGATGCCCGAGGGGGAGCTCGAGCGGACGATGATCGCCTTTCTCGAGGGGGCGTTCGACCTCCTGCTGTCGACGACCATCGTCGAGAACGGGCTCGACATCCCCCGCGTCAACACGATCGTGGTCAACCGGGCCGATCGTTTCGGGCTGGCGCAGCTCTACCAGCTGCGCGGCCGGGTCGGACGCTCCGACCGGCGGGCCTATGCCTACATGCTGGTGCCGGCCCGCAAGGCGCTCACGCCGGTCGCCCGCCGCCGGCTCAAGGCGCTGCAGGAGTTCACCGAGCTCGGGTCGGGGTTCCGGATCGCCGCCATGGATCTCGAGATCCGCGGCGCGGGCAATCTTCTGGGCGCGGAGCAGAGCGGCGAGATCGCCTCGGTCGGCTTCGAGATGTACTGCCAGCTCCTGGAGCGGGCGGTGCGCGAGATGAAGGGGGAGCCGCCGCCTCCGGAGTTCAAGGCGCAGATCAATCTCGGCGTCGACATCCGCATCCCCGAAACCTTCATCGCCGATTTCAGCGAGCGTCTGGTCCTTTATAAGAGGATCTCGGTAGCGGCGGACGATCGCGAGCTCACCCGCATCCGCGACCAGATCCGCGACCTTTACGGCGAGCCGCCCCGCCAGGCCGAGCACCTGCTGGAGCTGGGGTCGCTGCGCCTCCTGGCCGAGCGGCTCCGGGTCCGGCAGATCGACACCGCGGGCGGGCGGGCGATGGTCCGCTTCGCGGACGATTCGCCCGTCAGCCCCGAGCGACTGGTGGTCCTGGCGACGCAGCGCTCCGGCGTCAGCCTGACGCCGCAGGGGGTGCTGCGCCTCGAGCTGGCGGCGGGCGCCGAGGGAGCCGAACGGCAGCGTCTCGGAGCGGTGCGCGCGCTGTTGCAGGGCCTCCTGCCCTCTGATACAGTGACCGCGCCGGCGGTGCAGACCTCTGCGACTTCGCCTTCCAAGGGAGACGGGTGACGGCACAAGCTGGAGATGCCAGGCGGGAGCGTCGCGCGACGGCCGTCCGCGGCCTTCAACCGGGGCTTCGGCTCGGTCCGGCCTTCCTCGCCGTGGCGCTCGCCTGCGGCTGCGGAGGGCGGGGAACGGCGCCGGCCCCGTCCGGACAGGCCCCGGGCGTCACCGCGGCCCCGGGCGCCTCCCAGGCCCCCGACCCCGGCTCCGTGGCTACCGTCGGCGGAGAGCCGGTCCCCTACAAGAGCTTCGAGCGCTACCTGGCGGACAACGCGATCGACGGCGAAGGCCAGGGAGAGCAGGACGACGTCATCAAGAGCCGGCTGCTCGACCAGTTCATCGAGGAGCAGCTGCTCGTGCGCGCCGCCGCCAGGCAGAAGGTCACGGTCGCCGAGACCGAGGTGGATGCCTATCTCAAGGAGATCGGCGTCTCGGAAGGGGAGGCCGACGCCGCCGGGAGCGACGGCAAGCAGGCGTTCCGCGACAAGGTGCGCCAGGGAATCCTGATGCAGAAGGTGAAGGACGAGGCGGTCCTGAGCAAGGTCCAGGTCACGCCGGGGGAAGTGGACGATTACATCAAGAAGCAGCCGGAGCTGCAGCACAAGGCGCGCTCGGTTGTCCTGCGGCAGATCCTGGTGGATGATAAAGCGCTGGCCGACAGGCTGCGGGCGGGGCTGCAGACCGACCCGACCCGCTTCGAGGCGGTGGCCCGGGAGAACTCGGTCGCCTTCGACCACGGCCAGGCGCGCGGCTACAGCGAAGAAGACCTGCCGATCGAGCTCCGGCAGCCGGTCTTCGATCTCGAGCCGGGGCAGGTCAGCCCGGTCATTGAGAACGCGCAGCGCTTTCTGATCTTTCAGATGGTGCGCAAGGAAGACGCGAAGAGCGCCGACCCCGGCGAGGTCCGCCGGCGCGTGCAGCTCGACCTGTTCCAGAAAAAGGGAGAGGAAGCGCTCGACCGCTTCATCGCCGACCTGAAGAAAGAGACGGATGTCCGTGTCAATCGATCGATCATGCCGTTCAACTACGTGGGCGAATACAAGAACTGAAGTGTGGCGAAGGTCGCCCTCCCGGTCCGCAATCCTCCGACTCTTCGTCGCCCTTCTCCTTGTGATGCTCCTCGCTCCCGCCCGGGAGGCCGGAGCGGCGATCGTCGAGGAGATCGTCGCCAAGGTCAACAACCGCATCATCACCAAGAGCGAGTTCGAGGAGCGGGGGCAGTTCATCATCGGGCAGGTCTACCGCGAGCACACCGGCGCCGAACTCGACCGCGAGCTCAAGAACGCGCAGGACACGATGCTCGCCAACATGGTCACCGAGCTCCTCCTGATCGAGCGCGCCCAGAGCCTTCTCGACATCGACAAGGTCCGCAAGAACCTGGTGGACGATTTCAAGAAGCAGCAGAAGATCGACACCGACGAGGCGATGGAGGCGATGCTCAAAGAGCAGAAGATGACCCGCAAGGATCTCGAGGAGCAGCTGATCCGCCTGACCGTGCCGCAGGAGGTGATCAACTACGAGGTGCGGCGCAAGATCAGCGTCAGCGATCGGCAGGTGAAGGAGTACTACGATCAGCATGTCAAGGAGTACACCACCGCGCCGACCGTGACCCTGCGCGAGATCGTGCTGTTCTACGAGCCGGTCACCCGAACCGAGGTCGAGGGACGCGCCCAGGGGGTCGTGCGGGAGTTCAAGGGGGGGGCCGATTTCGTCGACCTGGTGCAGCGCTATTCGGAGGCCGGCACCCGGGAGTCGGGGGGGCTGCTCGACCCGCTGCGCGACGACGAGCTGCAGCCGGAGATCGGGCGCGCCGCGTTCGCGCTGGAGGCCGGGGAGATCAGCGACCCGATCGACACCGGGAAGTCGTTCCATATCGTCCGGATCGAAGCGAAGACGGCCAGGCAGGTCAAGAGCGTCGCGGAGGTCCACGACGTCATCTACAATGCGATCCGCGAGCAGAAATTCAAGCCGCGCTACGACGCCTATCTGAAGCGGGTCTGGTCGGACGCGCATGTGGAGATCGCGCCCAAGTACGAAAACTACCTGATCGTCAGTCCGCTCAAGCCCAAGCCGGGCGCCTGAATCGGCTTGGCGGCCGGCTCAGGCTGTGCTAGCATTCCGAACAGGTTAAGTCCTGAGGCTTCCAACCAGCGGGCAAGTAAGGCAGTCGCTCCGGTGCGAGGTCTGTGCCTGCCCCACTCGGGGTCCTGCATCAGGCGGGGCCCCAAGGACAGGCAAACAATCCTACGTTTGCAAGACCGGTCTCACGGCCCCGGGGGGGGTGCCGGGGGGGCCGGCACGGAGAACCGCGACAATGCGTCGCTACGACGCCGGCAACGAGGGGCCTACCGGCGGGGTCCCCGACAGGAAGTCCGACGAGCAGGTCAACCGCCGATTGATCCGCCCGAACCTGTCCGAGATCAAGGAACGTCTTGGACCGCGGCCGCCCAAGCGCAAGCAGGTGCCGCCCGCCGAAACGAGCGCGGAGGCGTTCTATTACCTGAAGCAGATGAACAGCCGCACGCCGATGGTGGTTGTTCTGAAGGACGGCGAGGAGTTGCGCGGTATCATCGAGTGGTACGACAAGACCTGCATCAAGGTGAACCGTCAGGGGGCGCCGAACCTGATGGTGATGAAGGACTGCATCAAATACATGTTCAAGGCGGAGGAGCTGGGAGACGGCGGCTCGACGACCCAGGACGGAATCTGATCGCCTCCGTTGTCTGAGCCCGGCTTCTTTCGGTTACGGCGCCCGCTCCCATTCCCATGAAACCGATTCTCGCCATTTCGACCGGCGATCCGTACGGCATCGGTCCGGAGATCTGCCTCAAGGCGGCGGCCGACCCGGCCGTGCTGGCCGCCTGCCGCCCGCTTCTGATCGGCGACAGGGCGCACCTGCTGGCGGTGGCCGGATCGCCCGGCGCGGGACGCGAACCTGCCACGACCGTCGCCAACCGAGCGGTTCCCGGGGCCGGTGACCCGGCCGGCTGGCCCGAGGTCACCCGCTCCGGCTTCGACGAGTGGGGCTCGAAGCAGGGGGATGTATCAACCATAAGCCCCTGGGCCGACGGGCCGGCCTTCCA
>Ga0137403_10010918_pt1 | contig 10043 bp, 7 predicted proteins | sample CZOMad2_1_16fung_FD_122057 | JGI IMG/M metagenome (GOLD analysis project Ga0137403, IMG submission 122057) | Vadose zone soil fungal communities from Angelo Coast Range Reserve, California, USA - CZOMad2_1_16fungal (Hybrid Assembly) | ecosystem: Environmental > Terrestrial > Soil > Vadose zone... | reverse complement strand
CTGGCCGCGGCCTTGCATACTGGACTGACGGCACCGAAGAGCGAATCCTCTACGTCACACCCGGCTATCGGCTGATCGCTCTGGATGCGAAGACCGGCATTCCGATCCCCACCTTTGGGAATAAAGGCGTCGTCGATCTCAAGCTTGATGACGACCAGGATATGGATCTGGTCACCGGGGAAGTGGGCCTTCACGCCGCCCCGACCGTTGCCAAAAACGTCGTGATTGTGGGCGCTGCACACCGGACGGGCGCGAATCCCAAGAGCCGGAAAAATGTGAAAGGCTATGCCCGCGGATTCGACGTCAAGACCGGCAAACGCCTTTGGATCTTCCACACCATTCCGCTGCCCGGCGAATATGGCAACGAGACTTGGGAACAGAATTCGTGGGAGTACACCGGCAATACCGGCGTCTGGGGACAGATCTCGGTGGATGAGGAACTGGGCCTTGTGTATTTGCCGGTCGAATCTCCTACAGGCGACTACTACGGCGGCCACCGACCGGGTAACGGACTGTTTGGTGAGACGCTGGTCGCTCTCGATTTGCAGACCGGTGCGCGAAAATGGCATTACCAGCTCGTCCACCACGGGATTTGGGATATGGATATTCCCGCCCCTCCGATTCTGGCCGACATCACGATCAACGGCCAGACGGTCAAAGCCGTAGCGCAGCCGACCAAACAAGCCACCCTTTACGTATTCGATCGCACGAACGGAAGGCCTATCTGGCCGATTGAAGAGCGGCCCGTGGCGAAGGGGGACGTGCCTGGTGAGTGGTACTCGCCCACGCAGCCATTTCCCACAAAGCCCCCGGAATACGACCATACCGGAGTGTCGATCGATGACCTCATCGACTTCACTCCCGCGCTTCGGGAAGAAGCCGTCAAGTTGGTTTCAAAATATAAACTGGGACCGAAATTCACCCCGCCGGTGGTCAGCAAAGTTGAAGGGCCGATCGCGACGCTCACCATGGCTACTTCGGGTGGCGGGACTAACTGGCCTGGCGGTTCCTACGATCCCGAGACGCACATGCTGTACGTTTCTTCGCAAAGCGTGATTACGGCGCTCGGACTCGTGCCCCCGCCCGCCGGCTTCTCCGATATGAGCTTTATCCAGGGCATGGCGACGACCGGTCCGCGGCTCTCAGGCGGCTCCGGTTCCAACGCCGGCGCCGATGCCGCTCCACCCGCGGCTGAGGGCACCGGGACGGGGCTTACTGTTCAGGGACTGCCTCTCGTAAAGCCTCCGTATGGTCGGATCTCGGCGATCGATCTCAATAAAGGAGAGATCGTGTGGCAGGTTGCCCACGGCGACACTCCCGACAATGTTCGCAACCACGCGGCCCTTCGCGGTGTGAACATTCCGCGCACCGGGCGGCCGGGAACTGTTGGAACCCTGGTTACCAAAACGCTGGTCATTGCCGGTGAGGCCGGAGTCGTTACGATGCCGAACGGCCGGCGCGGCGCAATGCTGCGCGCCTACGACAAGGCCAGCGGAAAAGAAGTGGGTGCGGTTTATATGCCGGCCGGCCAGAGCGGCTCGCCAATGACCTACATGCTGAACGGGAATCAGTACATTGTCGTTTCCATCAGCGGTGGCGGCTACACGGGCGAGATACTCGCGTTTCGGTTACCAAAGTAGGTTTTTGGAGAACGCGGGCTAAAGCCCGCGACTACATTGGGGACGTCTTAGTCTTAAATGTAGTCGCGGGCTTTAGCCCGCGTTCTATTCATGAAGGAGGCAATATGCGGATTCTTATTGGCCTGATCGCCGGGTCGCTTGCGATTCTCGCCGCCCAGCGGCCCGCATCATCGACTACAGTGACCTTGTTCGAAGGTGCGCGGCTTATTGCCGGTGATGGCAAGGCGCCCATCGAGAACTCCGCGCTTCTTGTCCAAAACGACCGGATTGTCCAAATCGGAAAAAAGGGAACCATCCAACCTCCAGCGGGCGCAGCGCGGATCGACCTGACCGGCAAGACTGTTATACCGGCCCTGATTGATACTCACGTCCATCTTGGTTACCAGAAAGGGCTGAGCTACTCGGCAGATAATTTCACGCGCGACCACCTGCTCGATCTTCTGCATCGCTACGCGTATTGCGGCATCAGCGTTGTCCTTTCGCTTGGAACCGACCCAAACGACTTGCCGTTTCAAATTCGCGCGGAACAATTGGCAGGAAAACTCGCCGGAACGGCGTTCTTCATGACCGCGGGCCGGGGCTTCGCGGCGCCGGACGCGGGACCAAACCTTCCGGAACTCAAGCCATCGGCAATAGGGGTAACTACGGAAGCCGAGGCGCGGAAGAGCGTGCGCGAGCAAATCGCGAAGAAGGTGGATTTCATCAAGATCTGGGTAGACGACAGAAACGGAACAGTCAAGAAGCTTAGCCCGGAGCTGTATCGCGCGATCATCGACGAAGCGCACAAACACAACACCCGTGTCATTGCTCATGTCTTCTACCTCGACGACGCGAAGGACCTCGTGCGTGCCGGCATCGACGGCTTCGCCCATCTTGTTCGTGACCGGGAAGCGGATGACGAGCTGATCTCGCTGTTGAAGCAGCGGCATGTATTCGTTATGCCGAATCTCGCCATCAGCGAGAATGCCATTCATGCCGAACCGCCCGCGTGGCTCAACGCCCGGATGCTGCACGAAGTCGCGTCGGATGCCGAGATCGAGCGGCTGCGTTCGACCTATGCAACACGCTCACCGCAGGCTGTTGAGCGGGCGCGGGACACTTACCGCCGCATGCAGCGAACCCTCGCGAAGCTTCAGGCCGCCGGGGTCTGGGTTGGATTCGGAACCGACGACGGCGCGGCCCGCGATCACTTCTATGCCTATTCGGCGCTTCGCGAACTGCAATTGATGGCGCAGGCTGGAATGACCCCGAACGACGTGATCACAGCGGCCACACGCAATTCGGCCGAATTCCTCGGTCTCGCCAAACAAGGAACGCTCGCACCGGGCAAGAACGCCGACTTCGTCGTGCTCGAGGCGAATCCGCTCGAGAACATCGCAAACACCGAAAAGATCGCCAGGGTGTACCTCCAGGGAAAAGAAGTCAGTCGAGTAGCGCAAGGTTCTTCGGCGACCGTGTTCGAAGGCGCCCGGCTCATTACCGGCGATGGCAAGGCCCCGATCGAGAACTCCGCGTTTATCGTGGAGAACAACCGGTTCACCGGCGTCGGGAAGAAAGGTGAGCTTCGCGTTCCTGCGGGCGCGCGGCACATCGATCTCACCGGCAAAACCGTTATTCCGGCGATGGTGGACGTCCACAGCCACTTCGGCTTCCTCAAACAACAAGATGGAAGCATGTCCAAGGCGAACTTCAACCGCGAGAATCTCCTCGATCACCTGAATCGCTATGCCTACCACGGTTTCGCGGCCGCCATCAGCATGGGCACGGATTTCGGAGAGTTGCCGTACCAGCTGCGCGAAGAAGTTCATCCGGGCGCAGCGCTCTTTCGCACCGTGGGCCGGGGATTGGCCTGGCCGGGATCGGGGCCTAACGATCCGGCCCGAAACGACGTGCCGTATGTAGTCACAACGCTCGAGCAGGCCAGGAAAGCGGTGCAGGATCTGGCTCCTCATCGTCCGGACTTCGTGAAGATCTGGGTGGACGACAGAAATCACACCCAGAAGAAGCTGACTCCGGAACTCTACGGAGCAGCCGTCGATGAAGCCCGCAAGCACAATCTGCGGGCCATCGCTCATGTCTACGATCTGGAGGACGCCAAGGGCCTGGTGCGGGCCGGCATCAGCGGCTTCACGCACCTGGTTCGGGACAAGGACATTGACGACGAATTTATCGCGTTGCTCAAGCAACATCCGGATGTTTTCTTCACGCCTAATCTCGGGGTGACCAGCCGGGGGATGGAGCCGGGACGCCCCGCGTGGCTCGACGATCCGCTGCTGCACGAAACTATTCCTCCCGGTGAAATTGCGCGCCTGGAAAGACAGTTTTCGAACAGAAGGCCTGAAGCGCTCGCCAACACGCGCGCGTCGTGGGACCTGCAGGTTCGCAACCTGACGAAACTCCGCGCGGCGGGCGTGCGGATCGTCCTTGGCAGTGACTCCGCGGGAGATCCCGGGCGAACGATGGGCTGGCACGCCATCTGGGAAGTGGACGCGCTGGCAAAGGCGGGCATGACACCGGCTGAGGTGATTGTCGCATCGACGCGCCTGGCGGCCGAGACATTGAAGCTCGATCAACTCGGTATGGTCGCGCCGGGCAAGAGCGCCGACTTTGTTGTGCTCAACGCGAATCCCCTCGACAACATTGCGAACACGCGAAAGATCGATAAGGTGTATCTCCGCGGCCAGGAAGTCAACCGCGCTGCAATGAGAGCCGCATGGACGGGGAAATAGGAAATTTTGAAATTGGACGAACGCGGGCTAAAGCCCGCGACTACATTCAGGCCGAATGTTGATTCCCAAATGTAGTCGCGGGCTTTAGCCCACGTTCGTCCAATTTCAAAATACTGACTCAGGAGTGTTATGAACCGAAAACTGTTGATCATCTTCTTGCTAATCGCGTGTTCGCTCTCGCTCCTCGCAATGCAGCAGCGACCCGCGTCCCAACAGGTCGAATGGCTCTACCAGGGTGGCGATCCGGCCGGCACCAGGTATTCGCAACTGACGGACATCAATCCCAGCAACATTTCCCAGTTGAAAGTGGCATGGCAATGGAAGCATTGGGAAACGCCTCTCCCGGAGTACGGAACGACACCGGGCTTTTTCGAGGCCACGCCATTGATGATCGATGGCGTCCTTTACGTCACGACACCCTATAACAGCATCGCAGCCCTGGATGCCGAGACGGGCAAGGAACTCTGGCGATTCGACGGCGAAGCGTACAAGCTCGGCCAGGTCCTGTCCGCCAGCGGGTGGAAGTTGCGCGGAACCGCCTTCTGGCGGGACGGCCGGAACCTCCGAATTCTTTTGAACAGCCGTCATCGGCTCTTTTCACTGGATGCGCGGACAGGCGAGCCGGTCCACACGTTCGGAAACAACGGTGAGGTGTCGTTGACGGACTTGCCGCGAATATCCGACCCGAAGCACGCCACGCAGAGTTCGCCACCGACCGTGTACAAGGATCTCGTGATCATGGGAAGCCAGGTTCCCGACCGGGTTCAACAGGCCGACCCCATGGGCTACGTCCAGGCGATCAATGCCCGGACAGGCAAGAGAGTGTGGACGTTCTCGGTAATTCCGCAGTCGCCGAACGATCCTGGCGCCGACACCTGGGAAAACGAGACGTGGCGCAACAATGGCCACGGCAACGTCTGGGCGCCGATGGCGCTCGACGAAGCGCGCGGGCTCCTCTATGTGCCGACCTCGACGCCGAGCAGCGACTATTACGGCGGCCAGCGTCCCGGCTCGAACTTGTTCGCCGAGTCGCTGGTCTGCCTGGATGCCGCCACGGGAAAATTGAAGTGGTATTTCCAAACGGTTCACCATGGATTATGGGACTGGGACCTTCCGACGCGGCCGAACCTCGTCACGATCACCGTCAATGGGCAGCGCATCGACGCCGTGGCGCAGGTTACGAAACGGGGTGACACTTTCGTATTCGATCGCGTAACCGGCAAACCGGTCTGGCCGATCGTCGAACGCCCGGTTCCGACCGCCACCGACGTGCCTGGCGAGAAGCCTTATCCGACGCAGCCATTCCCCACCAAGCCACCGGCGTATATCAATCAGGGCGTTCTGCTCTCGGACGCGAACAATCTCACACCTGAGATCAAGGCCATGGCCGAGGAACAAATGAAAAAGTTTGTCATCGGCCCGATGTTCACGCCTCCCTCGCTCAAGGGTACCTTGCAGCGCCCGTCACAAAGCGGCGGAGCCAACTGGGGCGGCGCCGCATTCGATCCGGAGACCGGTTATCTGTTCGTACGCGCAGCGAATCAGGTCGGTGTGAACCGCGTTGGCAAGAACGATGGATCCGATCCGCTCATTAAAGTCGATTATTCGAATGTTTTCGCGCGCGGCGGAGAAGCCGTCAGCTTGCCGGGTGGTCTGCCAATCGTCTCGCCGCCTTATGTCCTCCTGACGGCAATCGATCTGAACAAAGGTGAGATCGCATGGCAAGTGCCGTTGGGTGAAGGAAGCCCTGCGATTCGGAACCATCCATTGCTGAAAGGTGTGACATTGCCGGATCGCCTGGGATCGCTCGGCAGTCTCGGTGGTGCCATGGTCACAAAAGGCGGCCTCGTGTTCATCGGCGGCGGAGATGGCTACCTCTATGCTTTTGACAAAAAGACTGGAAAGGAAGTCTGGCGTGGAAAAGTTCCTTATCCGAACAGCGCCGTTCCAATGACTTATCGCACACGCTCGGGCCGGCAGTTCCTTGTGATCGCTACCGGCAGCGGCGCCAACAACGCGCTCGTCGCCTTCGCGTTTTAACGGCAGCAGACTTGCACCTCAGAATCGGAGAGGAGGCGCAAGTATGCCTACGCGATCCAGAAGAAAACCAAACGCACGCAATACTGTATCCAGGATGGATGCCATCTCTCTTCTAAAGAAAGATCACCAGGAAATTCGCAAGCTGCTGAAGCGATTGGAAACCACAATCGAAAAGAATGGCAGCCGGCAGGAGGACCTGCTTGGCCGCATCGAAAACGAGATTAAGGCACATACGACCATCGAGGCAGAGATTTTCTATCCGGCTTTCAAGGCGGCCATGCGTTCCAGGTCCGATCAAGAGCTTTATTACGACGCACTTGAAGAGCACCATGTAGTGGATCTCGTGATGCCTGAAGTCAAGAGAGCCCCTGTGGCGACCGAGAAATTTGCGGCGAAGGCCAAGGTGCTGAAAGACCTGATCGAGCACCATGCCGGGGAGGAAGAGACGGAAATGTTTCCAAAAGCCCGGAAGGCCATGGACACAGCGGAGCTGAAGCAACTTGGGCAACGGATGCGAGATCGCAAACGGCAGCTCACCACCCGCGGAACGCTATTTCGTGCCGCGTGAAAAATGTGGGAAAAGGATAAGCCGCAGATTCCGCGTAATTCGCGTAACCTGCGGCTTATCCCTTTCCGACCCCATTTTTTCATTTCACCTCAGGGAATCGCACGCGGGCATTCAGCAAAGGAAGCTGGTTCTGACGCAGTTCCCAATTGTTCGGCGCAGTCTGAACCTCGAACGATTCGAGCATATAGGGCAAACCTTCCGACTCGAGAGGCGAATTTACATCCGTGACATGGAAATGCAGATGCGGCTCTGTGCTGTTGCCTGAATTGCCCACCAGCCCGATCACCTGGCCTCGTCGTACCCTGTCGCCAACCTTGACGCGAAGACTTCCCGGCTGCATGTGCGCATAGAATGCGAAGCGGCCGCCGCCAAGATCCAGGATGACGTGGTTTCCGCCTATCGTTTCAGGAGTGATCGGCACGGCGCGCGAAGCCGGCCCTGGTATATTCTCCGGAATGCCGTCCTTTATCGCAGCCACCACTCCGTCGGCGACAGCGAGGATATCGTTGCCGTAAGCCTTGTGAGTTTTGTTGTCCTTCTCATCTCCGTCGAACGTTCTTCCGTTGGGATTGATCTGAACCCAGTCGATTGCGAACCGTTGGGCAATGTGAGTGCTTCCGTTCAGAGGGATCAGGGCGCGCCGGTGAACGGAACCATTGGCGGGTCCATTTGCAGCGATCCAGTTTTCTCCTCGCAAGGGAGGTCCTAAAACGATCGGCTTCGCTGTGGAAACGGCAACGGCGGCCCCCGTCAGCGTTTGATTTCTTCCTGTGAGGCGATGACGAAGCGCAGCGGGAACGGGCGCGCCTGGGTCGAGCGTGATCCAAAGGTAAGCGATAGCGCGCATCCCCGGGCCGATGACCCGGTTATCCGTCAGGTTTGCAGCGCCGGGCCGCGCCAGCAAGGAGTTCAAGTCTGCGCCCTCGAAGCTGGCAACCGTTGTTTCTCCATTCAGCACTTCGAGTTTGCTCAAGGGGAGCTCGAGTCCAGCCAGGTTGGTGACATGCAGTTCGTAAACAAGGTGGATCTTGCCGTCCGCTGGAAAGGGCGTTGGCGCGACGGGCACCGTCATTTCGACAGGGATTCCGAAAGGACTGTTCGCTGCCGCGGCAGCAGCAGCCGCGTCCGGCGGCTTTGGCGCTTCTGCGACCGCAGAGGTGCGCGTCAATTCGAGAGGCAATTTAGGTCCGCCCTGTGTCCAGGTGCCTTTGAGCTTTGTCTTGTCCTCGCTTATCGACCCCTCGAACGTTCCATTCACGGCCTTCACTTCGAGCCGAACCGAATCTCCGGTCTGCTGAATCTTGTCCACCGGAATCCTGGCGCCGCCTTGATCGAGACTTGTCAGCGTGCCGAGATAAAGATCATCTGCGGCCTTCGAAATGTTGAGAACAAGACGAAGCTGATTCGGACCCGCTGCCAGCGCTCCTTCCCATCTGCCTTCGAGACCCGCGGGTGTTTGAGCGTAAGTCAGGGTGACGGCCGTCCAGGCTGCAATTATATAAACGATGAGTCGCTTCATTCATCTCCCTTTCCAGAGCATCCAGTATTTCATATTCAAGCTTCGACGACCTTCAGGCGTGTTTCGTCTACAAGACGTGCCAAAATTGTGATGAAATGACCGAACGATGAGAGTTCTTGCACTCACGCTTCTTTTGCTGGCCGGAGATTTGAAGTCTGAACTCAATGCTCTGATTGAAACGGAGCGGGCATTTGCTCGATTGTCCGTCGCCGGCGGGACGCGGGACGCGTTCCTCGCCAATCTCAACAACAATTCGATCATCTTCCGTCCCCACGCAGTTCCAGGGAAGCTGTGGATGGAAAAGAATCCACCACCTACATCGCAACTCAACTGGCAGCCGGCCTTTGCAGACATTGCGAAGTCCGCTGATCTCGGTTACACAACCGGGCCTTGGGAGATCCGGCGTACTCCTCAAGATGCTCCTGCCGGGTTTGGACATTACGTCACCGTTTGGAAAAAGCAGCCGGATGGAGCATGGAAGATAGCCATCGACATCGGAATCAGCCATGCGGCTTCTGCGAAGCCTGCATCTGTCGAATCGCCCAGGATTGGATCCGATGTCGAGCAGCGCCACCCGGAAAATGAGATTCAGGCCGCACGCGGGGCTTTACTCGATGCCGAGCGCGCCTTCTCGGCAAGCACCGAGACCTACTTGAAAGTGCTCGCCGAAGACGCGCGTCTGTATCGCAACAATAGTTTTCCGTTTGCAGGACAGGCTGCCATACGCCGCGCATTGGCGGACAACAAGGGGACCTTCCTTTGGAAGGTCATCAATGCGGATGCGTCCGGTTCGGTCGACCTTGGATACACCTATGGAACCGCGGAGTTAAAACCGGCGGACACATCGAAGGCGGTCGAGCGAGTCAATTATCTGCGCATCTGGAAGCGCCAGGCCGGCGGCGATTGGAAAGTAGTTCTGGACCTGCTCAGTTAGACCCGGAGGAACACCATGTCGGAAGTTGCTTACATTTCGAACGTGCGGATTGAACGTCGCCGCGGGCCGCTGCGCCTTGCATACCTGCCGGGCGAGGCGAATCCCGTAATATTCAGCGTTCATGGGAACATCGCAAAGCACTACGGGGTCGACGAAAACGCCATCGGTGAGTCTCACGCCGCAACGCTGGACTACGTCGTTGCGGCGGTGGGTGGGTGAATGGTTGGAACCTTTGGGGGCGCGCTGGAAGTGCGCAAGATCAATGCAAGTGACGGGAATCTCACGGCCGATGTTCGAGGTGAAGTCGAGACCGAGGACGGTGTCCTGGTAATCAAGCGTGTTCACGTCGCCTTCACGCTTCGCGCTTCAGCCGGCGTTCGTGAAACTGTCGAACGCGTCCACGGCGTTTTCGCGAACAGGTGTCCGGTATATCGGAGCCTTTACACTGCGATTCAGATTACGTCCTCATACACCCTGGCTTCGGGTTGAACGCGGGCTAAAGCCCGCGACTACATTGGGGACGGGTGCATCGTACAAGCCGGGGACATCGTGCGTGCCGGGTGCATCGTGCATGCCGGGGGCATCGTATGTGCCGGGCGCATCGTATGTGCCG
>Ga0137403_10010916_pt1 | contig 10043 bp, 5 predicted proteins | sample CZOMad2_1_16fung_FD_122057 | JGI IMG/M metagenome (GOLD analysis project Ga0137403, IMG submission 122057) | Vadose zone soil fungal communities from Angelo Coast Range Reserve, California, USA - CZOMad2_1_16fungal (Hybrid Assembly) | ecosystem: Environmental > Terrestrial > Soil > Vadose zone... | reverse complement strand
ATAGGCCAGCGAGGAATAGCCGGTGCCGAAGTCGTCGATCGAGAGGCTGATCCCCATTGCCTTCAGCTTGTGCAATGTCTCGGTCGCGTGCTCCGGGTTCGTCATCACCAGGCTTTCGGTGATTTCAAGTTCCAGGGATTCAGGGGTCAGGCCGCTTTGCGCGATGATCTTGGCGATGTCGCTCAGCAGGGTCTTTTGCGCGAACTGACGCGCCGAGAGATTCACCGCGACGCGCAGCGGGGGAATGCCCTGGTCGCGCCACCGTTTGTTTTGCTCGCAGGCGGCCTTGAGGACCCATTCTCCAATTTGCACGATCAGACCGGTTTCCTCGGCAAGCGGGATGAACTGCGCCGGCGAGACCATGCCCCAATCGGGATGCTGCCAGCGTACCAGCGCTTCCACGCCCGAGATCGCGCCGGTGCGCAGATCGAGCTTGGGCTGGTAGTGAAGGAGGAACTCGTTGCGTTCCACCGCGCGGCGCAGGCTCGATTCCATCGCCAGGCGTTCGAACGTGTGCTTGTTCATCTGCGCCGAGTAGAACTGGTAGTTGTTTCGCCCCTGGTCCTTGGCGCGGTACATCGCGATGTCGGCGTTCTTGAGCAGCGTTTCCGCGTCTTTTCCGTCGTCGGGGAAGGTGCTGATGCCGATGCTTGCGGACATGAGGAACTCCTGTCCGTCCACGAAGAACGGCCTGGACAGGCTGGCGAGGACCTTTTGGGCGACCGCGATCGCGTCCTTCGGCGCCGTGAAGTTTTCGATCATGACGACGAACTCGTCTCCCCCCAGACGAGCGACCGTGTCGCTCTCGCGCAGGCATTCGGCGAGCCGCTTGGCGCTGTCCTGAAGCAGGCGGTCCCCCGCACCGTGCCCGAGAGAGTCGTTCACGACCTTGAATCGGTCCATGTCGATGAACATCACTGCGATGCCGCGGGTGTAGCGAGTGCTCTGATGCAGGGCGTGGCGCAGCCGCTCGTTGAACAGGGAGCGGTTGGGCAGATCGGTCAGGGAGTCGTGGGTGGCGATGAAACGCAGTTGGTCCTCGGCAAGCCTGCGCTGAAAGGACTGCCCGATCTGCGCGCTGAGGGATTTCAGCAGCTGTATGAGGGCCTCGTCCGGCTGAATGGCCTCCGCGCTGAAAAGCTCGATAACCCCGAAGATCTTGCCCGCAGCCACGATGGGAAGCGCGAGCGCGCCGCGCAGCCCGGCTTGCAGGGCAGCGGTCGTCCGGCTGAAGCCTTGCTCCGAGCCTACGTCCGTGAGGACGAGCGGTTCGTGTCCCGCCCACGCGCGGCCGGGCAGATCGACGCCGCTGGGGACGGACATTTTCCTCGTAAGGGCGAGAAATTCCGCAATCCCGGGTGCGTTTTCCCCCCAACTCGCGTTGGATTGGAGAAGCGCCCCGTCCTTGTCGAGGCTCCAGTGCGAGCCGCATTCGAAGTTGAGCCCGGTACACATGGCTTCGATTATTCCGGGCATGACTTCATTGGGATCGGTGGCTCCTGCGACAAGTTGCGTCACTCCGTGCTCGACCGTCAGGCGCAGTACCGCGAGCTTGCGATCGTTGATGTCCCTGATCGTGCCGTTGAGAAGCATCTTGGCGCCTTGCTGCGACCTGCGGACTATCGTGTGCACCCAGCGCGTACCGCTCTTTGTGACAATGCGGTGCTCTATATCGCAGTCCTGCCCCGCCTCGACGGCCCGCTGAAGGGCCTGCTCAAGTACCTTCCGGTCTTTGGGGTGAATATTGCCCAGGAAGGTCTCGTATCGCTGCGCGGTCGAAGTCGCCGCGTGGCCGAAAATGCGATTCATCTCCGCCGACCAGCTCATCTCGCCCGTCTCGGAATCGAGCGACCAATTTCCGAGCTGGGCTATGCGTTGTGCCTGGCCGAGGCTCGCCTCGCTCTCGCGCAGGTCCTTGGTGATCACCTGGGCAATTTCTACCGCGCGGCGCCGAGAGGACGTGAGCGAGTGAAGCGCGAAGAAGAGCAGCAAGCTGGAAATCAGGCCCGCGGCGAGGGTCAGCCAGGGAAGGAGTGCGTCCGTACGATCGACAATCGCGCTTTGGTTCGCGCTGAAATGGATTTCCCAGACCCGGCCGGCTACCTCGATTGGCAGCTTGGAAGTGAAAAGCGCCGCCGAATCGCCGGCCACGAGCGCCACAGGCGCGGCTTCGAGGAGATCGTTGCTGTCGAATAGCAACCGGTCCGGATGAGCGGCACCCGGGGACGATTTTTCCTGGAGTAGACCCGCGTCGTAAAGTCTGAAGCGAAAGTGCTGCAGCGTGTTCTCGCTCAACACCCCTTTCATGAGCTCCTTGACGCGGAATCCGGCTCCGATTGAGCCGGCGTAGGATGCACGGCGCTGTTCTACGGTACCGACTAGCTGGCCGAGCCTGTACACGGGCAGGCGCATCGAGATGCCGACGTGGCGATTGGGCCCTTGAACCAGGACCAAGCGACCGGAAGAGATCAATTGGCCTGAGTCTCGGCTTGTGGCTAGCGCATCGGCCGCTATGGGATTGACGGCCATGTCGAGCCCAAAGGACACTCCGTTCCCCGCCATCGGCTCGAGGTAAGTGAGCACGTAATACACAGGCCGATCGCCCGTGGGTTTGATCGAGAAGCTCGGATAACCGCTCGGGTCGAGGCTGGTGTCGCGCCTAACGCGTGCTTCAAATTCCCGCTTCTTGTTTGACGGAACATATTCCGCGTAGTTGATGATCTGAAAACCGGGGTATCGCCTCTCCAGTTCCAGCCCGGTAACGTAGTGGTGGAACTGGGCTCGAGAAACGAATTCGGAAGTACGGAATAGGGCGCCAAGCCCGTAAATGACGTCCGTATAGGAGCGGACCCGCTGCTCGATGACGTGCTTCGCGTCGCTCGCCTGGCGCTCGAAGCGCAGTTGCGCCTCGCCTTCGATGTTGTCCTGGATGACGAAGTGCAGCAGTATGGAAAGCGAAATTCCGATCCCCAGGACAATGAATGGGAAGAAAGCCTTGCCGCGCTGCGTTTGCGCCTGTTTCTCTTGGCTCACCACCGTTGTTCTCCCATCGCGTCCTCGTCCTTTAGAGAGCGGCCTTCCGCGCCCGACATTGCTACTCGGGGCTCTTCTTGAGCAGGTGGTGTCGAGCCTCTTGGGTCGGCAGTATGAATTTTCTCGCCGACACGAGCTCTGCCGGATTCACCTCTCCGCCGGAGGCCTTCGAAACCAGGGTGGTCAAGGATTGCACTCCCCACCTCAAAGTACCCTCGAATGTCTCCGGTGAGAAGATCAGGTCTCCGGCGGTGCTTTGACCCGAAACAAGGCTGATGAACGCGTCCGTGTCAGTGCCGCCCTTGCGATCGAGGAGCTTTCGCGCCTGCCAGAAGTAGGAGTCGTGATCGGCGTGGAGCTCGTAGAACGAAACCAGGAAGCGGTAGAACGCCATGTACTCCTTTCGATACCTTGCTTCGTATTCGGCGGCTGAATCCTCGTAAGTCTTGGTCTTCTTGAGCACGCCGTCGATGGCGGAGGCCGCGAGGTACGCCGAAAACGTCGCCAGGTGAACTCCCGAGGAGAACACCGGATCGATGAAACAAGCCGCGTCCCCTACCAAAAAGGTCCCATTGTGGGAAAACCGCGAATGAATGTAGCTGTAGTCGACGTCGGTGCGGAATTGGTTGTACGGCGCCCTCTCGCAGGCCTTGGCGGTCGAGAGGAAGTCCTTGATCATCGGCGCGCATTCGATCATCCGATTGAAGAATTCCCGCTCTCCCAGGCCCTTCATCTCGTTGTACTTCTCCCGGCCCAGAACGAGGCCGACGGAAGTGAGCTCCTGGGTGAGGGGGATGTACCAGAACCAACCATGCTGGAACGCGACGCACAGGATATTGCCCCAGCGATCGCCAGGCATGCGTTTCCCGCCTTCGAAGTAGTTGTAGAGCGCGACGTTCTTGAAGAATGGATCGTAGTGGCGCTCGCCGAATCGGGTACGCAGCAGCGAGTTCCGGCCTCCGGCATCGACGATGAACCGGGTCCGGACGGTGGTCCTCTCGCTATTGGCAAGACGAACCCGCACCGACTTCACCTCGGCATCGAGATCTTCGACCGCCTCAAAGGCGCACTCCTCGTGGACCTCGGCCCCAAGAGCTCTCGCATGGTCGAGCAAGAGTTTATCGAAGATCATCCGCTCGACCTGGAAGGAGTGGAGGAAGGTCGGATGATCGCCGAACGTCGCGTCCACTTCGCTCGTCCGGTAGAAATTGAACGTCCACGGCTTGTCTTCCTTGCCCCATAGGAACGTGCCCCCGTATTTCTTCGTGAACCCCTGCTTCTCGATCAAGTCCATTGCCCCGAGCTTGTTGAGAATCCCCATCGTCGTGGCGGGAAGCAGCGACTCGCCGATCCGATGCCGTGGAAACCGTTCCTTTTCGAAGAGGACCACCTTCCAGCCGAAGCGCGCGAGGAAGCCAGCCGCGCACGAACCTCCGGGACCACCGCCTATCACCACAGCATCGTATTCAGTCTGCGCCGTGCTCATCCTTCGCCGCCCTTCCTTGGTTGAACCTTTGCATTATGATCCGCCATACGAAGCTCCTGAAGCATTGCGTGATTTCCTAAATTCGACGTCGAAATACCCTGGAAGACTCTAAGGGACGCCCTGAGGGGTTTACCCCATCGGGTTTACCCGCCGCTCCATGACAGACAGTGGTCGAGGCCGGGCTTACTCACCTACCCGGGGGCTGCCCAGCCGGGCCCCGATACCGGATAGGCGCGCGGCGTCGACCCGGACGCGCGTCGGCTCAGCGGATCAGGATCGCCCGGTAGTCGTTGACATTGGTCCGAGTCGGTCCCGTTACGACAAGGTCTTCGAGCGGCGAGAAAAACCCGTAGGCGTCATTGTCAGCGAGCAGTTTCCTCGCGTCGAGCCCGAGACGAGCGCCGCGCACCAGCGACTCGGGCAAGAGTACCGCGCCCGCATTGTCTTCCGAGCCGTCGATGCCGTCCGTGTCGCCGGCGATGGCGTAGACGTTCGGGATGCCCGCGAGCTCTACTCCGAGGGACAGGAGGAATTCGGTGCAGCGGCCGCCGCGCCCTTTGCCGCGCACGGTGACCGTGCATTCGCCTCCGGATATCAGCGCGACCGGCGGCTTCATCGGGTCACCATATTTTGCGACCTGGCGCGCGAGGGCTGCGTACACTTTCGCCACCTCGGATGCCTCGCCCGTCACGCTGTCGCCGAGGTTCATGGTTTGAATCCGGTGCAGATGGAAAAACTCCTGCGCCGCGCGCAGCGCATGCCGTGCCGTGGCGATAACGCGGTTTTCGACTCGCGAGAATGTTTCGTCCCCGGGTTTGGGTGTTTCCGGAATTTCGCCGCGCGCGCCCCGCTCCAGGTGTTCCATGACCGCAGGAGCGGCATCGACACCGTGGCGACGAAGAACTTCGAGCGCGTCGCCGTAAGTCGTCGGGTCCGGCGCACACGGACCGGAGGCGATGTGGGTGGGGTCGTCGCCGGTAACGTCGGAAATGATCAGTGCGAGCACGGTTGCCTTGCTTGCAGCGGCGAGCCGGCCCCCTTGAATCGCGGAAAGGTGCTTTCGCACCGTGTTGATGTCCTGAATCGGAGCGCCGCTGCGAAGCAGTTCCCTCGTCGTCGCCTTCAGCGCGTCCATGCCGACTGCCTCGACAGGGAGGCTGAGCAGCGCCGAGCCGCCGCCCGATATGAGGGCGAGCAGAAGATCGTTCGGCGCAAGGCTCCTCACTTGTCGCAGAATTTCCTTCGCGGCGGACTCCCCGGTCTCGTCCGGAACAGGGTGTCCGGCTTCGATAATCCTGATGCGGCGTGTCGGTAGCCCGTGTTTGTAGCGCGTGACGACGAGGCCCTCGAGTGCCGCATCCCGGGGCCAATGCTGCTCCACCGCGACGGCCATCGAGGCGGCGGCCTTGCCCGCGCCGATCACGAGTGTTCTGCCCGACGGCGGATGGGGGAGGTGACTCGGAAGGATCTTGAGCGGATCGGCCGCGGCGATCGCGGCCTGAAAGCTCAGTGTGAGCAGCTGTTTCGGATCCATGCGTCGACTCTAGCCCAAGTGGGCGGCGGTCCCGGGCCGCTTTACGCGCCCATCATCTCGAGCATCGACTTGAACAAACCGCTTTCGGGGTCGCTGACCTGGTCGAGCACCGTGAAATGATTTTTCCCCGGGCAAGGTATGTCCGTCTTGCGCACCTTGCCCCATTTTTCCCCGATGAGCCTGTTCTGCATGTGGAATCCCTCGTTTTCCTCCCCGCCCACCGCGGTGTAGAGGGGGGCATCTGTGGCAGGCGGGAGAAACGCCGGGCTTACTTTCAGCGCGGATCTCTCGTCAAGGTGCACGTCACAATTCACCGAGGGTACCTTGACGATCTCCGCCAGGTCGTACAAGCCGCTGATGGACATCGCGGCGCCGACGACCTTCTTCGGCAGGTCTGGCGAGTAGTCCGGCCAGCGGCAGCAGAGCATCATGGCGGCCAGATGCCCTCCTGCGGAATGCCCGCAGAGGTGGAGTCGGTTGGCGGGCGCGCCGAAATTTTCGCCGTTACGGTACAGCCACGCGCAGGCCTGGACCATCTGCATCACGATGTCTTCGACTTGCACCGCGGGGCAAAGAGCGTAGTCGGGCACCGCGACCGTGATCCCGGCCTTGGCGAGCGCCGGTGCGACGAACGAAAAGCGCTTCTTGTCGAGCGAACGCCAATATCCGCCGTGGATGTACATCAAAAGCCCGCGGCTCTTTCCCTGGGCGCGAAAGACGTCAATCTTTTCCGCTTCGCTCGGGCCGTAAGGCACGTCCAAATAGCAGCCGAGGCTGGCGCGGGCCCGCTCCGATTGTTCTCCCCAGCGATCGAAGATCTCCTGGTAGTTCTCGACTACGAGCCGCGGGTTGTAGAGGAGGTCGTAGTTTGTCGTGTCCGCGTTCATCTTGTTGTTCCGGAGAGACGGTCTCGCCGCGGTTCGGGGGCGCACGACCGCCTAGGCGCGTGGAAACGCGGCGGGCTTCGCTGCTTTCAGGTGGATTAGAACGCCTCGCGCCAAAGATCGAGCGCCTGTTGCACCGGGCGGTCCGAAAAACTGAAAAGCACCGCCTGTTCGTCGGCTTCGAGCCCGTAGCGCAGCCAGGACGGGCAGACGAACACGTCCCTGGGCCCAAAGACGAGCGTCTCGCCTGCGAAACGGCATCGGCCCTTGCCTTCCACGACTGCATACACCGTGGAGTCGGTCGAGCGATAGTCCTTGCCCTTGAATCCCTTCGGGAGAAGTTGCATGAAGGTGCCGATGGTCGGCATCGCCCAGTCGCCTGTCACGGGATTTGTATATTGCAGCTTGTGGCCCCAGCAGGGGTGTGCGTCGTGAGCCTGCCCGAGCGTCTCGAGCGCTTCGCGGGTGCGCTCGTACGGATACCAGAAAAGCGGCGAGGTGCGGCTCTTCGCCCTGTACTCCACCGGTTTCATAGCGTTGCCGAATTGCGCGAGGTTGTCGCCTTCGGTGCGGCCGGTATGCTGAGTTTCCTGCGGTCCCTTCTCCATGAACTGGGCATCGAGCAATTCGACGAGCGGGACGTCGAGGCCGTCCAGCCAGACCATCGGTTCTTCCGAAGGGTTGCCGTGGTCGTGGAAAGTCCACGACGGCGTGATGACGAAATCTCCCACGCTCATCGTCACTTTCTCACCGTCTACCGCGGTGTAGGCACCGCTGCCGAGCAAAATGAAGCGCAGCGCGGATTGCGAGTGCCGATGCAGGGGCGCAACTTCCCCCGGCAGGATCAGCTGCAGTCCGGCGTAAAGGCTGTGGGTAATGCTCGAGCGGCCCCGCAGCCCGGGGTTTTCCAGCACCAAAACGCGCCGCTCGGCCTCCTTCGCGGTGATCAGCCGGCCGGCTTCCTGGATCCAGGGCCACATTTGGTCCCATTTCCAAAGATGAGGCTTGCACGGGGTGCTGGGCGTGGCGGTGATGAGGTTGTGCAGCACCTCCCACAAAGGCGTGACATTGGCCTTGTCGATCCTGTCGTAGAACGCCTTGCGGTCGGCGGCAACGCGTGATTGCAGCACGGCGGACATCAGCTTCTCCACGCCCCAGACGGGGGTTGAGAAACGATTTTCCGCTAAAGGTGGCGACTGCAGCAACCTCAGGCGGCGGTCCCTGAAAAAGTGGGCTACGGCCCACTTTTATGGCAGAATTTACAAGATGGTACTTGGGTAGTGGTCTCTTCCCCCTTCAAGCGTTCGCTCGGAGGTCGACTTTTTTCAGCTAGAGGGTTATATATTAACAATATGATAATCATATATATTATGGCTAGGATCACCACTGTGAGCGTGTGCTCACACAAACACAGAAAGCCAGGCGCTGGGGAGGTATGGGATGCTTCCCACTACTACGCCCACTTTCGCGATGGGCGAGATTGTGGTTGACCCTCGCTGCTCGGGCATCCTGTAATAACGTCGAAGCGGTCGGTCGCTCATCGCAGGGGAAAGAGGAGGAATGACGTGACGGCTGAGCAGTTGTTGAGCGAAATTTCGGATTACTGCAGGCGCGTCGGTATGGCCGAGTCGACTTTCGGGCGGCACGCCGTAAACGACGGGAAGCTCGTGAGCCGGCTGCGGATCGGCGGGCGCGTGACCATGGAAACCGTGGAGCGCGTGCGCACGTTCATGTCGGAGCATCGGTCGATCGAGACCCGCGGCTTGGTGCGGCTGCGGTCCTCGGCCGGAAGCCTGGCCGGCGCCGGGGGTGCGGTAACGGATCAAGCCGGGACCCAGCTTACGGTTCCCTCCGGGGCGAAGGACGAGTCGAAGACCAACTTCCGTTTCTACGACAACCGCCAGAAATACCTGCTGTTCGTCAATACTTGCAGCGAGAAGTGGGTGGTCGCGCAGCGCGTCGGCATGGAGCTCGCGAACATTCATCCACGGCCTCCCGCGGTCAGGGTGTTCGATGCCGGCGTCGGCGACGGCACCGTGCTCGCCCGCGTCATGCGCGCCATGCACCAGCGCTATCCGACGATGCCTTTCTACATCGTCGGCAAGGAAATCAGCCTGGAGGACGTGCGTCTCGCGCTCGACCGCATGCCGGACCGCTTCTTCGAGCATCCGTCGACGGTGCTCGTCATGACCAATCTCTATTACTCGGAGGCCCCGTGGCTCGCGCCGAAATCGGTCACGGCCGCCACGAGCCTCGTCTGGAAGGAGGTCGCGCTCACCGGAGCGACCTCGAGCGAGTTCGAACAGCAGATCATCGAGCTCCAGCCGTTCCTGAACGAACACTGGCGCGCGTCAGTGAGCAAGACGAGCGGAAACCCCGCCTATGCCAAGCCGGTGGTGCTGGTGTTCTACCGGGAAGATCACAAGTTCCTGCTCGACCAGGTGCTACCGCGCCGCGGCGTCGCCCGCGCCGACTACGATCTGGTCATCGCGTCGCAGCCGTACCGTGCCCGAGCTTCGGCCGAGTTCAAGGCGTCCAAGGTCCTGGCGCCGCTCGCTCGGAGCCTGGCGCCTGGCGGCCGCATGATCGCGATCCATTCCCACGGGCGCGATCCGGGGCTGGAGATCGTGCAGCGCATTTGGCCGGGAGAAAATCCGTTCCAGACCGATCGCCACGCGCTTCTGAAGGCGACCCGCGCCGTGCTCGGGGCTGACGGCCGCGACCTCAACTTCAACGCCTACGCCGACAACCGCTCGATATTCCGCTACGAGATGCACACGCTGCCGGAGGAAATCAGCGACGCGATCGGCACCTCGACCCTGCTCGCCGCGTGGAACGCCGCCGTTTACGTGGCGCAGATCGAGGATCAACGCTTGGCGGAGGTCATGGGGGACCGGGGCTACCTCGAGGCCACGCAGGAGGTGCTGCGCCGCCACAGGGGGCTGTGGTTTCTCGACGAGTCCTACGTGATTTCGCGCAAGCGCGACTGAAGACACATGCGATCGACAGAGGAGCCTGTTGCCGCTCCCGCGCTCCTCGGGACGTCGCCGGAGGACGAGCGCCGGAACATTCAAGCCTTGCTTGCGGGAGCCTCGCTCGAGTTGTC
>Ga0137403_10010915_pt1 | contig 10043 bp, 8 predicted proteins | sample CZOMad2_1_16fung_FD_122057 | JGI IMG/M metagenome (GOLD analysis project Ga0137403, IMG submission 122057) | Vadose zone soil fungal communities from Angelo Coast Range Reserve, California, USA - CZOMad2_1_16fungal (Hybrid Assembly) | ecosystem: Environmental > Terrestrial > Soil > Vadose zone... | reverse complement strand
GACGCATCCTGCACGAGCACTCCGGTATAGCGATGATCGGGATGATAGTCGTTGGGACGGGGCCCGATCACAATGTCAGCCTTCCACTGCCGGATCTCGCGGATGACCTCTTCGCGGACCTCTAGAGTAGGCAGGAGACGACCGTCATGGTTGCCGAGCACTTCGTATTCGATGCCGATTCGCCGTGCGGCCTCCTGTGCTTCGGCCCGGCGGCGCATGGCGAGCTGGCCTCCACCCAGGGATTGATGGCCGGCGTCGCCGTTGGTCAGTGAAACGAATTTCACTTTATGGCCGAGGGCGGCGTACTTGGCGGCGAGTCCTCCCGCGCCCAGGTCGCAGTCGTCAGGATGCGCCCCGAAGGCGATGACGCGCACAGGTTCATTCTGGGCCCGCGCCGGCAAAGCCGGGAGCCACACCGCGGCCAGAAGGCACGCGCACCATATCCTACCAGGCACTGAGATTGCAAAAGGCAATCGCCGGAACGGCTTCAGCATGGGAATGTACCCTCGGGGAAAAACATAGGGCCGGGATGCTGCGTTCTCCATTGAGACCTGCTTTCTGACACCGACAATGGAAGGATTATATACCTGTCAAAACGAGTCAGGACCGGTGACAGCGAGGGATCATTGCGGCAACGTTGCAACGTTGTCTAGTAACGCTGCCAATGGGCCGCATCCCTGGGGAATCGGGAGACATCTCAGGTTTCCGCGTCCTACGTCCAGTACCTCGCCTATTTGACGTCAGCTTCACGCAAAGCCTACAATCTGCTTCTCCCTCGAGTAAGCCTGATTCGCAAGGAGAAATCATGACGGCGGAATTGCACGGCAAAATTGGGATTGTGACCGGCGGGACGTCCGGTATTGGGCGTGATACCGCTGTGCTTTTTGCGAAGGCAGGCGCCAAAGTGGTAGTCGCCGGCCGCCGCGAATCTGAAGGAAAAGAAACGCTTGATCTGGTCCGTGCCGCCGGCGGAGATGGCCTGTTTGTGAAGACCGACGTATCGCGGGCCGCCGATGTTCGCGCGCTAGTCCTGAAAACAGTGGAGAAGTTTGGCCGCTTGGATGTTGCGTTCAATAACGCCGGGATCGAGGGGAGCTGGAGCCCCATCGCCGAACAATCCGAAGAAGACTGGAATCGCACCATCGACATCAATCTCAAAGGCGTCTGGCTTTGCCTGAAGTACGAAATTCAGCAGATGGTTAAGCAGGGCGGTGGTGGAGCCATCGTCAACATGGCCTCCGTCGCAGGTTGGATTGGCTCCGCTGGGGCAGCCACGTATTGCGCTAGCAAGCATGGCGTGATGGGGCTGACGAAGTCCGCCGCGCTCGAAAACGCGCGAAGCGGCATTCGGGTAAACGTCGTGTGTCCTGCGGTGATCGAAACGCCCATGGGCGAACGTCTTTGGGGCGCGCCGGAGGCGAAAAAGTTCGCGCTCGGCCTCCATCCCATCGGCCGCTTTGGAACGTCAAGAGAAGTCGCCGAAGCCGTTGTGTGGATGTGTTCGGACCATGCATCCTTCATGACAGGCCAATCCTTAGTTCTCGATGGAGGACTCTTGGCAGGGCCCAATCCTCCCAACTAACTGCGCGCTGTCGATGTAACTGGCCGATAATTCGCATAATCGCAGACTAACCCACAACCAAGACCTGGAGTATGTTGGTGCCGCGTGATTTATTTCCCTCAATATGATGAGATGAGGCCTGTGAATTCGCAGGAGACTCCCGGTTTATGACGTGGAAGCGAGTTGTGACGGCCGCGGTGCTGATTCCATTTGTTGTTGGCCTCGTGTTGTGGGGTTCGACCGCCATTCTCGCGCTGGGAGTGGCGCTGGTGGTGATGCTGGCGATGTTCGAGTATTTCGCGCTAGGCGAAGCCATCGGGCATCGGGCATATCGCTTTTGGACGGCGACTTGCGCACTTTTGATTATTTACCTTCAGTGGCTGACCACTGTCATTAACTGGACCAAGATGGGCGGATTCGCCTACGCGCAGTGGGAGTTGCGTTTGGGAGTGTATCTGACGCGGCTGTTTCCACGAGCGGAAGACGGAATCTTTCTCTTTGTGCTTGGAATTGCCGTCATCACGTTATTCACAAGACGGACGTTAGTTGAGGCCTTGCCGTCTGCCGGGATCAGTTCCAGTGGCCTGATTTTGGTCGCGTTTCCGTTGTCGTATGCAGTTCGGCTTCACGGTGCTGGCACGCAAGGGCCATCAATGCTTCTCTTTGCGATGGTTATTATCTGGGTGGGGGATACGGCGGCGTATTTCGTGGGGCGATCCTTCGGCAAGTACAAACTGGCGCCACAATTAAGTCCTAAGAAGACTTGGGAGGGAACAGTGGCGAGTTTTCTTGGGTCGCTTATTGTGGCTGTCGTTTTTGCGAGGTTTGTCACGGTGCCGTTGAAGCACTTGCTAGCAATGGCGGCGGTAGGGAATGTGGCTGGGCAGTTGGGGGATCTGCTGGAGTCGGCATACAAGCGCAGCGCGGGGATTAAGGATTCCGGGAGTCTCCTACCCGGTCATGGCGGAGTCCTTGACCGAATCGACGCGCTCATCCTTGCGATTCCGGTTGTCTGGTATTATTGGATAGTGATCTACGCTCCCACGTCGTAGGTCGGCGGGCCTCCTCGCGGCGGGCGGAGAGGACGGAAACGGGGCGGCTAACCGCCGCACTTCACTAAGGACTCCTTGAAACAGGTAGCCATTTTGGGATCCACCGGTTCGATTGGAAAGCAATGCCTGTCGGTGGTGGAGTCTCTGCCGGGGAGGTTCGGCGTCGTTGCGCTGGCTGCCGGTGGAAACCTGGAAGAGTTGGCCGGACAAATCGACCGGCACAAGCCTGAATTGGTGTCCGTAGGAGACGCCAAGAAGGCGGATGAACTTGCGGTGCTCCTGCGAGAGAAGGGCATCTCGCCGCTGCCGGCAATTCATCACGGCCGGGAAGGGATGCTGGCGGTTGGAACGCACTCGAAAGCCGACATTGTCGTTTCGGCGGCGGTGGGGGTGGTTGGACTGGAAGCAACGTATGAAGCCGTGAAGCTGGGAAGGACGGTCGCGCTCTCGAATAAAGAAGTGCTCGTCGCGGCAGGTGAGTTGGTGATGGCCGCGGCGAACAAAGCCGGGCGGGAGCTGTTGCCGGTAGATAGCGAACACAACGCCGTTCACCAATGTTTGCGCGGCGGAACGCATGGTGAAGTGCGGCGGCTGGTGCTGACGGCTTCGGGTGGACCATTCCGGAAGACTCCGCTGGCGGCGCTGGCGAGCGTTACTCCCGAGCAGGCGCTGGCACATCCGAACTGGCGCATGGGCAACCGCATCACCATTGATTCGGCAACGATGATGAACAAGGGGTTCGAAGTGATTGAGGCGCGCTGGCTTTTCGGAATGCGCCCCGAGCAGATCGAGGTGGTCATTCACCCGCAATCCACGATTCACTCCATGGTGGAGTACGTGGACGGTTCTGTTTTAGCGCAACTCGGCCCCACGGACATGCGCATGCCCATCCAATATGCGTTAACCTATCCAGAGCGGGTGGCATCTAATGACGTAGCCCTCGACTGGAGCAAACTAAAGCGGCTGGATTTCGGAAAAGTTTCGACGCGGCGTTTTCCGTGCGTGCGACTCGCGCGGGAGGCGATGAAAAAGGGCGGCGCGTTTCCCTGCGCGTTGAATGCGGCGGACGAAATTGCAGTGGCGGCGTTTCTGGAACGGCGCCTCCCGTTCCTGGGAATTCCTGAAGTCATCGAGCGCGTGCTGGGCCGCACACCGCGGGTTCGATTTGAGAAGATGGACGATGTGCTGACGGCCGATGCTGAAGCTCGTCGAATGGCAAGGGAAGAGGTAGAACGGCTGGCGGTCAGCGCGGCGGCAGCGACCACGTAAATGCCGGGGAAAAGGTAAGAAGGATTTATGAACACATTGATTGGCATATTCCTGGTGCTCGGGCTGATGATTTTGGTGCACGAGTGGGGACACTTCATCGTCGCGCGGCTGTTCGGTGTGCGCGTCGATGTGTTTTCGATCGGGTTTGGTCCGCGTCTGTTTGGCTGGAAGAGAGGGGCGACGGACTATCGCATCAGCGCACTGCCGCTCGGCGGGTACGTACGAATGGCCGGGCAGGACCTCTCCGAAGTCGATTCAAGCGATGTGGCTCCGACGGGCGCCCCCGATGAGCTGATGAGCAAGCCGCGCTGGCAAAGAGCGCTGATCTCATTTGCCGGTCCAGCAGTTAATTTGATTTTGCCGGTGGTCTTGCTCGCGGGCTTCTTCGTCATCAAAGGTTTTCCGTATCCCGCTTACCTGGACAAACCGATCGTGATAGCCGGGCTTCCTGCCGCCAGCCCTCTTGCAAAAGCGGGCGTGCACGACGGCGACCGGATCATTGCAATCAACGATATCGAAACTTCGACATGGTCAAAGGTGAACAGTGTTCTCCTGCAAACTCCCGCTACGGGAACTTTGCGTTTCACCGTCGAACATCAGGGTGCAAAGCAAACGATTGAAGTGAGCGCCGCGGACATACGCAACACGGACCGTGTTTTGGGTAACTTGCCGGCGCCAGCGCTGGTTGGCCGCGTAGAACGCGGGAAGCCTGCCAGCCGTGCAGGCCTCCAGCGCGGAGACCTTATCGTCTCCGTCAATGGAACGCCCGTGCGGAACTGGTTCGAGTTCTTCGATGCCATCCGGCAGTCCAATGGGCAAACGTTGAACACAGTCGTGAGACGCAATGGCAATGAACTGACCGTTGCAATTCATCCGATGCAGGACAAGGATGAAGACGGGCAAACGGTTTGGCGGATTGGAATGGCGGCTGGAACCGAGTGGGCCTTCAAAGAAATGAGTCTTGCCGCCTCTGTGAAGGAAGCCACGGATGAAACGATCGGTGCCACAGGCAAGCTTATGAGCGTGATTGGCAGGCTCTTCACCGGCAAACTGTCCGTCAGGCAGTTGCAGAGCTTCGTAGGGATTGCGGTACAGGCCGGCCAGGCGGTGCAGGATGGCCCTGTGGACACCATCAATCTGATGGCCATGATCAGCCTGAACCTCGGCATCCTGAACTTGCTGCCGATCCCCATCCTCGATGGAGGCAACATTCTTCTGCTGGCAATGGAAGCCATTCGCCGCCGCGATTTCAGCCTGGCATTCAAAGAGCGCTTCGTGCAGGTTGGATTTGTCTTCCTCTTGGTGCTGTTCGCCTACGTTATGTACAATGACGTTGTGCGGCTGCTGCCGAGCCACTCCTAGGACGCAATCGCGCACGAGTGGGGAATTAGAAATGGCGACATCACCGACGCACCGGGCTTCCACCGGAGAGCGCCTCAATACCGCGGAGACAACGGGCAAGCTTCAACAGGCGGTGGCCGCGCGCGGAATCCGCATGACCCGCCAGCGCCGCGTCATTCTTCAGGTGATGGATGATGCCGAGCAGCACCTGGACGTGGATCAAATTCTTGCCAGGGCGCAGAAGATTGATTCGGACATTCACCTCGTTACGGTGTACCGTACGATTGACCTGCTGAAGAAGCAGGGCCTCATTGACGAATTGGATCTGCTGCATCTTCGCGGGGATCGCCACTATTACGAGACGCACGGTCCGCGCGATCACATTCATGTGGCGTGCTTGCGCTGCGGCAAGGTTCGGGAATTCGAAAGCCGCTTGTACGAGCAATTGAAGGAGCAGATCGCGCGCGATTTTCACATGAAGGTCACCGTGTCGCGCACGGAAGTCGGCGGTTATTGCGCCGACTGCCTCCAGAAAACAAAAGAATAGGCTCGCTTCGTCTTTTCGATTGGGAACTCCCGGCCGGCGCCGGTGTCTAAGCCGTTATGGAACTCCAATTTGAACTCCCACGATCCCGACGGCACATCCTTCTTTTTCTTTGGTCAGTGGTTCTGGCGGTTGCTCTATGGCCGCTGCTAGAACGTGCCCTCGAAAGATTTTCGCCGCAATTTGGTGCAGCGACGACCTCGGCAGAAAGCAGTTGGGATTTGCGCTCGATGTGGCGCTAAGTTTCCGAGGCTTCTCGCCCGCTGGACAGAACTAGCTGGCGATTGGACCGAAACCGGCGCAAGCGATTGAAGAATTGGTTTGCTGCGCTGATGTCATGAGCGATTTGTGCGCGCAATTCCTCGGGGCCGCCGAATTTCTTTTCTTCACGAAGACGCTCCCAAAATCGCACTTCAATCCGTTTCGGCGTGGTCTCCGGCTGAAAATTGAGCAGGTGCGTTTCCACGCTTAGCGACGAGCCGTTGAACGTCGGGCGAACGCCGATGTTGGTGACAGAACGGTGGCTGCAGGTTTCGCCCTCGAGCACTGTTCGCGTGATGTACACACCTCGGGCGGGGAGCAGCTCCTGCTCGGCGGCAAGATTCAACGTGGGAAAGGTAAATTTGCGGCCGGTCCCGGTGCCAGTGACCACTTCACCGGTCAGCGCGAAAGGCCGGCCCAGGAGGCGCCCGGCATGGGACACATCTCCCTCCGCCACTTCCCGGCGAATGATCGTGCTGGAAACCACTTCGCCGTGGCACTCCACGGGAGGAATAATCACGACCTCAAACCCGTTTCTTGCGCCCAGCTCGTTCAGCAACTTCACGTTTCCCGCCTGCTTGTGTCCGAAATGAAAGTTCTCGCCGACTAGAACAGCTTTCACCTGAAGGTCGCGAACAAGGATTTGCTCCACAAATTCCTCGGGAGAGAGTCGGGAGAGTTCGAGGGTGAAGGGCATGATGACCGCGGCTTCGATGCCCAGGGCATTAAACCATCCCAACCGTTGCGCGATGGTCGAAAGCCTCAGCGGAGCGGACTCGGGCCGCAACACTTTCCGCGGTGATGGATCAAACGTAAGAACAGTGGATACCGCACTGAGGGCGTGCGCACGCTCGACCGTGGCGCGAAGAATCGCTTGATGGCCCAGATGGATGCCATCGAAGTTGCCGATGGCTAGGACGCTCGCGTGTCCATAGGACGCATAGCGCGAGGCCCAGGCCTGCGAGGATGTAAACGTCGTCAGTCGCCGCAATGGGGGACCTCCCGCGAGCGTGATGCGTGCCGGCGCCTGCTGCTCGCGGCCCGCTTCATCTCTTGCATCCACGTATACGTCAAATTGAAGGCCATCATAGGCCAATTGCACGTGGGGGAAGCCCATCTGACGAAGCCGCTCGTTGGTTTCCGCGTGTGGCAGGTCGTGCGCGATGTGGGTGAACCACGCGCGCCGAGGCTTGAGCTGCTGGATGATGGCCAGTGCCTGATCCACGGTCTGGTGCATGGGGTGAGGAGTGTCGCGCAACGCATCGAGAACCAGATCGTCGAGGCCTTGCAGCAGCGCCAGGGAAGAATCAGGAATCTTGCTGAAGTCCGTCAGGTAGGCTGCGCGTCCGAAGCGAAAGCCCAGAACTTCCATGTCGCCGTGGAGCATGGGTAGGGGAATGAATGGGATGCCCAGAAGTTCGAAAGGACTGTTGGCGAGGTTGAGTTTCACGCTGGGCACGGTGCTGAGGGTGGGCTTGTCATCGAAGACATAAGAAAAAACGCGGCGGATGACGCGAAACGTTTCTTCGTTGCCGTAGACGGGAAGCGCGGAACGCTGACGGAGATTGAACGGGCGAATGTCATCAAAGCCAAGGATGTGGTCAGCATGCCCGTGCGTCAGTAAAATCGCATCGAGGCGGTCGAGGCCAGCTCGCAACGCCTGCTGGCGGAAATCCGGGGTCGTGTCAATCACTACGTGCTGGCCGTCGCGTGAAATCAGGACGGAAGGGCGCAGCCTTTTGTCGTGTGGATCGTTCGAGGCGCACACGCGACAGGGGCAGGCCAGCGTGGGAACCCCCATGGAGGTGCCGGAACCAAGAACCGTGAGCTTGAGTGGAACGGAGGCCATCTTCAAAGTGCCGGAACGTCGAGAAGCGGGGCGCAACTTAGCAGGCCACCGGGCGGAAGCCTACGGGCGCGCCTTGGCCTTGACTTGCGCCGCCTGCGCCGCAATCGCCTGATTGACCTCCAAAAAGGTCATCTTCAATTTGCCAAGGAGATCCATCAGCAGAGTGTCTTCCTCTGGCGCAAGATTGCCCTTGGTCTTTTCGTGCAGGGCGTCGAGCATGTCGATCAATTCGCGCGCAGCTTCTGGATCGATCATCGGCTGGCCGGAGCGCGGATCCGCGTAAGCGCCCAGAACCATGGCGGCATTGCTGCCGAGCATGCGGACCAGGTTTTCGAACGCGGGCAACCGCGCGGGCAACTCTGCCGGAGGTACCGCGGCAGGGGCTGTCACCGACTCCGCAGGCGCAAGCGGGCGCATCGCGGCCTCGCGCTTGGCTTCGCGCTCTGCTTCTTCCACTACTTCTTTGCGCAGCTCGCCCTCGGAGGTAAACGGGCGACGGTCAATGACGCGGAACGACTCTTCCTGTTTCTTTTCGGACAAAGGGCATTCCTTAACGATGTAGTTCGAATTTAGTTTATCACGGTTGTAGCTTTGGGTCGCTCCCGCACTTGAGCCGGGGCCAGTGGCGAGCTTGTCAAAGGACCGGCGTCACCGTAGAGTGGAACGCTTGACGAAGGCGGGAAATATTCCGAGACATGACGCGCCCCCGCAAAAAGCAAACAAAGAACGGAAAGAATCCGCGGCGCCGCCGGGCTAAACCGGTAAAGCGGGCGCAAGAGACTCCGGGCGAATGGTTTGAAAAGCTCGTGGCCGTGCAGGCTCGGCTTCGCGCCCCGGGCGGCTGTCCCTGGGATCGCGAACAGACTCACGAATCGCTGCGAACCTATTTGATTGAGGAGGCCTACGAAGTCCTGGAAGCGCTGGAGAGCAAGAACGACGCCAAGTTCGCGGAGGAGATGGGCGATCTTCTCCTGCAGATCGTATTTCATTCGCAGATGGCGCAGGAGAGGGGTGGTTTTACGATTTCAGATGTAATCCGCGAAATCCACGACAAGATGATTCGGCGGCATCCCCATGTTTTTGGAGAAACGCGTGCGAAAGATGCAGCGGACGTATTGAGAAACTGGGAGCAGATCAAAGCCGAGGAACGGCGTTCGAAAGCTAAAAACCCTGTCAATCACTCTGGAAGCAAGTCGGCGAGAGAAGCCTCGCTGCTCGATGGCGTGTCGCGCGCCCTTCCCGCAACCCTGGAAGGTTTCCAGCTTACGCGCAAAGCCTCGCGCATCGGCTTCGACTGGGAGACTGCCGGAGGCATCTTCGAAAAGATGGGCGAGGAGACCAGGGAATTGCAAAATGCTCTGGACGCCCGGGAACAACCGAAAGTTGAGGAGGAGCTCGGAGATTTGCTCTTCGCTGCTGTAAACCTCGCGCGATTTCTGAAGGTAGACCCGGAGATTGCCCTGAAAAAAGCCAATGAGAAATTCTCTCGAAGATTTCGCTCCATGGAAAAGCTGGCGCGGGAAGGCGGGCGGGAGTTCAAGAATCTACCGCGAGAGGAAATGGAAGCGCTCTGGGATCTCGCCAAGCGGACGGAGCAGAAAATCGAACGGAGTGGGGCGCGAGCCAAGCGATGAGTTCGGATATCGTTGTCCGCGAATGCGAAAGCCTCGATGAATTTCAACGTTGCGTGGACCTGCAACGCGAAATTTGGGGGGAAGCAGACCTCGAAGTTGAGCCGGCCACGCTGTTCGTCGTCGCCGCACATACGGGCGGCGAAGTGCTGGGCGCTTTCGATGGCAAGCGTCTCGTGGGTTTCACGCTCGCGGTCGTCGGACTCCAGGGCGGCGTCCCTTACCTACACTCGCACATGACCGGCGTGCACAGCGAATACCGTGACCGGGGTGTTGGCCGCATACTGAAACTCTTTCAGCGAACCGAAGCTTTGGGGCGCGGCATCCGGCTCGTTCAGTGGACCTTCGATCCTCTCGAGCTCCGCAACGCGCACTTCAATTTGAACAAGCTCGGCGCGATTTGCCGGAAGTATTGTCCGAACCTGTATGGAGTGACGACGAGCCCGCTTCACAGGGATTTGCCCACGGATCGTTTGCTGGTGGAATGGCATCTGGACTCCGCGCGGGTGGTCGCGGCGATCGGTGACCTCGCCAA
>Ga0137403_10010914_pt1 | contig 10045 bp, 10 predicted proteins | sample CZOMad2_1_16fung_FD_122057 | JGI IMG/M metagenome (GOLD analysis project Ga0137403, IMG submission 122057) | Vadose zone soil fungal communities from Angelo Coast Range Reserve, California, USA - CZOMad2_1_16fungal (Hybrid Assembly) | ecosystem: Environmental > Terrestrial > Soil > Vadose zone... | reverse complement strand
GCTCGACTCGGCCACAGCGCTGTCGATGTATCAAAGAACTAACGTTGCGGCGTCAAAGCAAGATAAGAGCAAGCCTAATGCCTAGTCACGGCAGAGCAGTGCTAGTTCGAACGCAGAGTCAGTTAGTGTAACAAAAACACGGTTATTGTTTTTGCTGGAGGGGTTCTGGACTAACAAATCTTTTCGGCGTCTGTAGATAATATTCTACGAACTGTAGATTAACACCGACTAAAACTTCCAATTGATGGCCTCCCTCGACAGTGGCAAGCGCCTAGGCGCAGGGGCTAAGTGAAAAGGCAGTAGCGGAAGCCGCAGAGATTAGAGCTCGTAGAATGTAGAAGAACATATTAACGAAAAAATAGAGGACGTTCGCCTTAACTTATGGGATGTTCGAGGCTTACGGTGCGCGTGAGAAAGGACAATCGGTCCGTCGCACAAATTTGGGCATCGAGTTCTCGAATCGAGTGCCGGGGCGAATGCCGCACACGTTCGAGATAACGCAACGCAAATGACACCTATGGGTTATTTTGGGAGGGCCTGCATCTATGTCCGATGACAAGACCACGCCCAGCGATCTCGATCTGCTAATTGCAAGCATGAATGATCTCGCCCGAGAAATCGGCGAAATGGAACCTGACGACCCAGTTCGCGCTGTGCGGCTGAAAGAACTTTATGCGCTTACAGAACTCAGTAAATCAGTCAAAACCGAAGGAAGTAAGATTATCCATGAGAGAATGGACGCGTTCCGCAAATGAACTGGAAGTTCCCGAAGAAACCAACCAAATCCCACCCGACACGAGGATTGTCGATCTCTATTCCGTCTGCGTAATACCCTAACATCTTTTGTAATCCAGCGCCTCTCCAACCTCATTTCTGAGTGTGCGGATGCGTTGACAAGAGGCTCCAGTGTAATCGTCGAAGCGACTCGCCACCGAGTCAGAGAGTTTAGTTTCTGCAATGCAGCATGTACGGCAGATGCTTAGAACACTTTCGAGAATACTAAAGTCGAAGAACCTATTGCAAATTGTGCTTGCCTCGATATCGTGCCCGCGGCTGTCACACCCTAATTTGACAAGCACCGACCACCAGGTCTAAGGAGGAAGAGCCTACATGGCAAGATAGAAGGGAAACCATTTTCGGTCCGCCGACACTGCGCTGACCTGGCGTTTTATGAGCCGGCGTCACACTCGGGGTTAGTTATTTATCGATTTTGTTTCACTTAGACAGTCAATCTCCGAAGTACCAGAGATTGAGATGACCAATTTCTCGAAACTCGCGACAATCCTTCCGCCGGAGCAGAAGGCTATTCGGGCGAAGTGCTTTCATCCAACGGGAGCGTTCGTCGAGTTCACGAAAGACGAAACCGAGCAGTCGATCCCAGAGCGGTTCGAGAAGATCGTTCGGCTACATCCGCAGCGGCTCGCGCTGAAACTTGGGGACGAGGCATTAAGCTATGAAGCTCTGAATCGAGCTGCCAACCAAATCGCTCACGCTATTTTAGCTAAGGGAGGAAAACAAGACGAGCCGGTAGCTTTGCTCCTTGGCAAGGGAGTCATCTTAACGGCTGCGATCTTCGGCGTCTTAAAGACAGGCAGAATTTACGTTCTTTTAAATCCCTCCTTTCCTTCAACAAGAGTTGACTTCATACTGAAAAATTCAGGGGCGGGCATAATAGTAACCGATAGCGACCGGCTCTCGTTGGCGACCGGGTTCGCCCGACGACGGCTACACCTGATCAACGTGACCGAGATGGATTCACGCCTCCCTTCCAGCAACCCAGCTCTCTCTATCTCGCCGGACACCCTGACATGGATCACCTATACTTCGGGATCGACCGGGGAACCTAAGGGAGTCGTACAGAACCATCGTAACTTGCTCCACTTAATCATGACTCAGACCAATGATTTGCACATCTGCTCACAGGACAGGCTTGCAATGCTCATGTCGGCTGCGGGAGACATGTTGTTGGCGCTGCTCAATGGCGCAGCCATATTTCCGCCAAATACAAAGGAGAATAGGTCGGACGATCTTGGCAATTGGTTGATCCAAGAAAAAATCACCATATATAGCTCGGTTCCGTCGGTTTTCCGCAATTTTGTCAATACTCTTGGCGACCATCAGACATTTCCCAATGTGCGCTTGATTAGACTTACCGGGGAAGCGGTCTATCGGACAGACGTAGAAACATACAGAAAACACTTTCCCGAAAGTTGTATTCTCGTCAACCGTTTGTCGAGCACAGAAGTGCCGACATTCAGACAATATTTCATCGACCACTCAATCACCATCACTGATCACATCGTGCCGGTCGGCTATGCAGTCGAGGGCAACGATGTTTTTTTGTTACGTGACGACGGCGAAGAAGCTTCTAGTAATGAGGTCGGCGAAATCGCAGTTAAGAGCCGCCATCTTTCGCCTGGATATTGGCGCAATCCGGAGCTGACTCAAGCCAAGTTTTCGCCCGTCCCCGCTGAAGAGGAGAAGCGTATCTTCAAAACTGGGGATTTAGGTCGCATGAGTCCCGATGGGTGCTTGGTTTATCTAGGGCGAAAAGATTTTCAAGTTAAGATCCGAGGACACCGAGTCGAGTTGGCGGAAATCGAAAGAGCGCTTCTTGATCTTGGTCACTTCAGGGAAGTTGTTGTGGTTTCGTTGAACGATCACGCGGGAGAGCAGCGCCTTGTGGCTTACCTGGTGCCGGTTAGACAGACTGTTGTCAGAGCCGACGCGCTTAGAGCGTCGCTTTCAGAAAAGCTGCCCGACCATATGATACCTTCATCTTTCGTGGTGCTGGATTCGATACCAGTTACGTCCACTGGTAAGGTGGATCGAAACGCACTGCCAGCACCCAGCCGGACACGACCCGAGCTGCACACTAGCTTCGTTGCACCCAGAACGTTCTTTGAGAAAGAGTTAGCCCAAGTCTGGGCAGAGATTCTTACGCTCGATGTAGTCGGGATCCATGACAATTTCTTCGATTTAGGAGGTCATTCGCTGGCAGCTACGCGTGTTGTCTCGCGCGTTATCAAGACCTTCCAGGTAGATGTGCCGCTCCAAGCTTTGTTTGCGGCACCGACCGTGGCCGAGATGGCGGCTATGGTTACCGAACACCAGGCAAAGAAAATGGGGGACCAGGCTCTTAGTCGTGTCTTAGCTGAATTGGAATCGCTTTCGGAAGACGAAGCAGTAAACCTCTTGGCGGCTAAGAAAACGATATGACCCGGCGGCAAGCGTAGCTGGGCGGCTAACCGAAAGACGGACATCGAATTGCAGGTGGTCCGCTGATCGAATATCAGACGTTCCGCACGGCTCCGGCGCTGGGCTCGTATCTTGCCTAAAGACAAGGGGACTGCGAGATCCCAGCAGAAGAGTTGGAAGCTGGCACGTCGGAACCAGGGACAGCAGTTCCGACGCCCGGCCCTGGGACAATCACCCCGTTCCTTTTGAAACCGCAATGCCGGGAGAACGGCTCTTTGCCCCGAAATGTCTGTAGCACCGACAGCGGTCCACAACCTCAGCCTTGCTGAGTTGGTGGGTGGGACCACTATTCGTTCAATTTAATGATGTCAACTTCGTGACAAAAAGAACGAGAAGTAGGCCAACCCACCGCAATCCTGATCGCCCGCGTACCGCCCGTGCGAACTTGATTTCGAGTCTCGTGAAGATCAGCCGAACTGACAATCACCAGCAAAAACCTACAGAAAATCAGCGCCTCTCTCCCCTACTCTCTGTCTGTAATTGTTCGTCTTTGTCGATACAACAGGCACAAAACAAGCACAGCGGATCGGCAATCAGCTTGCAGGCAATATTTGCCGATATTAATATCCGCAAAAGTTGGTCAGTATTTAGCATCAGAAACGGAAAGCAAATATGGATCTCGCAGAGAAACCTGATGATGAAATCCTTAGCGTTGCAGATCCCATCATGGATAACCTCATGGATGCATCTACGGCCATTGACCACGCCAGACACGTTCGTGACTTCACTGAACGCGCGAAGAGCGTTGTAACACCCGAGCATCTTCAACGTGTCTGCCAGAAGTATCAGAGTGAAAAAGGCTTCTTTTCAAAGCGGGAGTTCGTAGCGATTTTCCGCCGCCCGCATTCCGTCGTGGTTGTCTGGAGACAATGGTTTACCAAGGCACCAGGTGAATATGTCGCGGAGTTACTTTTGGTTGAAGATGACAACAGGTACCTCGTAGACCACGTCTTGGTGTTCTAGATGAAGAGTGAAAGCAAACGACACGAGGATTCGCGATTCTCTGCGCAGTCGCCCAAGTGCTTTCGGCAGCGCAATCGAAATTAAACGACACGAGGATTGCCGATCCTCCTTGCCGAGTACTGCGACGCAATGCAACAAAACAGCTTACCGAAGAGTTCCAGCCAGCTTTGGTTCACATTATTAGTTGTAATATTTGACTTCTGTAACGTTCTGCGTTTGCTTGCTCCTGTCAGCACTGGAAAGGAGCAACACAATGAGTGATTCCAAGCTCGGCGGCCAGTTCACGTTTCCCGGCACGTCATTGACGGTCCAACGGATAGGATACGGCGCGATGCAGTTGGCCGGCCCTGGCGTGTGGGGACCGCCCAAGGACCCGGACGGTGCCGTCGCAGTCCTCCGCGAGGCCGTCGCGGCTGGCGTGAACCATATCGACACGTCTGACTTCTATGGCCCGCACGTCACTAACCAGATAATTCGGCAGGCTCTGCATCCCTACCCGGCAGGGTTGGTGATCGTCACCAAGCTCGGAGCCAGCCGGCCGCCCGACAAGTCGTGGCTGCTGGCCATCTCGCCCGAAGACCTAACCGCCGGAGTCCATGACAACCTTCGTAACCTGGGCCTGGACGCGCTCGACATCGTCAACTACCGCGTGATGGGTTCGGGCCACGGCCTCGAGGAGGGGTCCATCGCCGAGCAGGTGACGGTGTTGGCCGATCTCCGGCGCAAGGGCTTGATCCGTCAGATCGGTCTGAGCAACGTCACGGCCGCCCAGGTAGCAGAGGCGCAGGCGATCACCGACATTGTGTGCGTGCAGAACAACTACAACGTGGTCTATCGCCAGGACGACTCCCTGATCGACGACCTGGCCCGGCAGGGCATCGCATACGTGCCCTTCTTCCCGCTCGGCGGGTTCACGCCGCTGCAGTCGTCGACGCTGTCGTACGCTGCGGGCCGACTCGGGGCCACGCCGATGCAGGTCGCGCTGGCGTGGCTGCTGCATCGGTCGTCCAACATCCTATTGATCCCCGGCACGTCATCGGTCGCCCACCTCCGCGAGAACATGGCCGCCGGTCAGTTGACACTGTCGCCGCAAACCTTAGCAGAGTTGGACGGGATCGCCGCTCTAGTGGACGTGAAGCACTGACTGACGGCTAACGGAAGGCGGAGGCGAAACGCAACAATCAAACTCACCAGCCACGAGGATTGAACATTCTCGTAGCACCCTCAAATATGCGACAATACGGTAAGATTTTTTGACTTTGCCACTACTTTGCGTGTGTAGAAAAACTCTTGCTGTGTCCTCCCGGAAGCCATACGAGCGACTGACTAGTAATCAAGTGGTCTGCCCTAAGCCATTGGGCAAAACAAACTACCTTGGCTTTGTCTGTGAATTGGCCGCCTATTCTCCCGCGCTCGTATCTTGCTCGTTAGCTAAAGCAAGCCGAGCTTACCGTGGGTGTGAAGAATCGACTTTTGACTTACAAAGTTCGCCGGCTGTCTTGGGAAGAAAATTCGATCTTCAGAAAATTCTTGTATGCGTCGGCTCTACTTAATCACTTGGAGCCTGGCTCCTTGGAGACCCAGTCGGTTTCGCAACTTTTTGTCTCAACCGTAGGTGTTGTCCAGTCTTACTTTGTCACTTTTATTGTCGTCCAAGGATCAGTAGCGGTCGCGGCGCGGCGGTCGGCCGCCTCCACCGCCACCGCCAAAACCACCGCCGGAGCGCGAGTCCCGCGGCGCTTGCGGGCGAGCCTCGCTGACGACGATATTGCGGCCGTCGAAGTCCGTGCCGTTTAGTGCACTAATCGCTTTTTCCGCTTCCTGATCCGAGCTCATCTCGACAAAGCCGAAGCCCTTCGACCGGCCGCTGAATTTGTCGGTAATGATCCTCGCGCTGACCACCGAGCCATGTTGCGCGAAGTGCTGTTGGAGCCTTTCCTCTGTCACGTTGTAGGAGAGGTTCCCAACGTATAACTTTGCTCCCATCTTGGCCCTCCTTGTGGGTTCAATGAACGGTCATTAAACGGATCGACTTAGCCAAAGGGCAAGGCCTCAAACGGGTCTCATTCGCGGGAACACTCCCTCGGCGCGCTCTTCGGTAACCGGACCCCTTGCGAAACGGCGCCAGCCTACAAAAGTCAAAGCTCGCTTGTCAAATCTTTTGCAAGGCATTTGTGATCCGATCTCGGCCTTGCGGCCTTGACCATCGTCGGTTAGATATCCGAGAAGTGAATACGGACAACTCCTCCGAAACGGGCCGCGCCCATGTAAAAATCACGGGCCGGGTTCAAGGTGTATATTACCGCGCGTCAATGCTCCAAGAGGCGCAAAAGCTCGGATTGACCGGCTGGGTGATGAATTGTCCCGACGGCTCGGTGGAAGCTATCGCGGAAGGCTCGCGTGGCAAGATCGAGCAGCTGATCGCGTGGTGCCAGTGCGGCCCTCCGGGCGCGCGCGTGACCGACGTCGACGTCCGCTGGGAAACCCCGGAGCATGCTTTTCGCGGCTTCGCCATTGCGCGCTAGCCGCATCTCTCATCGATCGCCCTTCTCACTCTTCAGCTTCAACGCCAACTGGTAAATTTGCCGCTTGGAGACATGATGGCGCTCGCCCAGCACCTCAGAGAGATCCTTCATGCCCATTCCTTCATTGATCAGTCGACGAATCTCCGTGCCGATATTTTCTTCGGACACTTGGCATTCCTCGGTGCACCCGTGCACGACGATCGTGATTTCGCCTTTAACCTCGCGATCAGCGAGCCGGGGCACCACTTCGCTCAAGGTGCCGCGCAAGAATTCTTCGTGAACTTTGCTGAGCTCGCGACCGACGACGATTTCTCGGTCGCCCAGGATTTGCTGCATGTCTTGCAACGATTCGTTTAACCGATGCGGCGCCTCGTAGATAACCAAGGTCCTAGCATCTTGCCGGAGCTCTTGCAGCCTCGCCCTTCGCTCCTGCTTTTTGGCCGGAAGAAAACCCTCGAAGGCAAAACGATCGGTGGGTAAACCGCCGGCGCTGAGCGCAGCGGTCAGCGCCGCTGCCCCAGGAAGGGGAATAACTCGAATGCCGACGTGAATTGCATCGACAACCAGCCGATAACCCGGGTCAGAAATCGCCGGCGTACCGGCATCGGACACCAGCGCGATATTCTCGCCGCCAAGTAGGCGTTCGACTAGAGACTGCGCCTTGGTTCTCTCGTTGTGCTCGTGATAACTCGTCAGCGGCGTTTTAATGCCGTAATGATTGAGCAGGTTGAGAGTATGACGAGTGTCCTCGGCGGCGATCAGATCTGCTTCTTTGAGAACGCGCAGCGCCCGCAGCGTGATATCTTCGAGGTTGCCGATCGGAGTTGGGACAATATACAGGACTCCAGCCATATTTAACCTGAGCGCCGAGTAAGAAACTCCGGCCGCAGCACTCGTAACTCAATACTCACTTGCCCCAATCCCGCGAATAGCGAAAATCGCGGTCGATGGTTCGTTGCGACACTTTGGCGATCACCGGCAGGCGTCGCTTAAATTGTGAAGTCATGATTTGGAGAGCAACTCTGTCGATGAACGTTTCGGTAAATCCTAAAGTAATTAGTTCCGGTTTAGTGCAACGCTGGTCGACCATCATATAGAGAAGCTTGTCCACTTCCCGGTAAGTGAATCCCAACTCTCCCTCGTCGGTTTGACCCACCCAGAGATCGGCTGAGGGCTCCTTCGCGACTATCACTGATGGCACGCCGATCGCTTCCGCCAACGCCCAGACCTGCGTCTTGTAAAGATCGCCGAGCGGATTTATCGCCGACGCCATATCGCCATGCAGCGTTCCGTAACCGAGCAGCAGTTCGGTTTTGTTGCTCGTGCCGATCACCAAGCCGTTCCAACGCGCCGAATGATCGTAGAGTATCGTCATGCGCTCGCGCGCCATCTTGTTACCGCGCCGACGCGCATCGATATCCGGGAAACGCTCGAAGTAGGCATCGATTTGCGGCGTGATATCGACAACCAGCGATTCGAGGCCGATTTTCTGCACAACCATCTCGGCATGCGCCTGGCTATCGGGATTGGAGCTTTTGTAGGGCATCAAAATAGCCAGCACGTTTTTCGCCCCGAGCGCTTTGGCCGCCAGCATGGCGCTGAGCGCCGAATCGACGCCGCCGGATAGTCCCACGACGGCTTTGCTCAAGCCGGTCTTGTGCACTTCATTGCGGATAAATCCGGTGAGGATCTCGCCCAACAGCGGCGCGTTGGTAGGAATTTGGATCATGACCGTTACAGCGGGCAGGCAGAGGCTAGCGCTTTCGTTTTTTTGACGCTTTGAAGCGTTGAACTTTCGAACCTTTGAGCTTTTGCACGAAATGCGCCGCCGGCCGCTCGCGAATCCGCATCAATTCATTGATCGTCAGATCGATGTCCTCATCGCGCAGCAGCGGCGACATCGTGCGTTTGCGGCGCACCGATTCCAGCGCAATATCGGCGACGAGAAAATCTTCCTCATAGTATTTCGCTTTGGCGATACGCTGGCCAAAAGGATCGACGATTTCCGAGCCGCCCCAAAACCCGACGCCGTCCTCGAAACCACAGCGATTACCATAAATCATGAACAGGCTGTAAGTCTCTGCATAAGTACGATTGATCATCTCCCAGTAGCGCGCGTTGTCGTCCTGAGCTTGCGCGTCGACGATGCCGCGCAGCGGGCTGGCCGACGGACAGAGAACCGCCAGCGCGCCGTCTAAAGCGGCCAGATAAATCGTCGACGGGTGCCACAGGTCCTCACAGACCAGCAGCGCCAAGCGGCCGAATTTCGAATCGAAGACGCGAATGCGGTCGCCTCCGGCGAAATAGCATTGCTCGTCGAACATCCCATAGGTCGGCAAGTAGACCTTACGGTGCGTGTGGTGAATTTCGCCGTTCTCAAAGTACACCGCGGAATTAAAAAACCGATGGTCAGCGCTTTCTTCGACGAGCCCGGCGACGAACGGCAGCTCACGGCTCAGCTCCTTGAGTGTTTTCATTTCCGCGGCATTCAGTGTCAGCGCGACGTTGGGAACCGTGTCGCGAAGATAGTAACCCGTGAGACTCAACTCGGGAAAAAGCAAGAGATCAGCCGCCTCCTTGGCCGCCCGGCGAATATTTTCCTCATAAAGGCTCATGTTGGCTTCGAGGTCGCCGAGTTTCGGATTTATTTGTGCAATCGCGATGCGAATCGACACGGCTGAGTCTCCGTTATAGAAACAATGCGGTAAATTCTTAGGAAAGTAACACAGGGGTTAGCTCGCTTGCAATTTAACCCTTGCGCGCCTATTTTTGGAAAGAGTCTTATTGACCAAAGAAGCATCGCAACGAACATGGATGAAAAAGTTCTTATCTTCGGAAAAGATCTCTGACCGTACACCGCGGGTGCCCGGGAGGCTTTCACGCGCCGCAAAACTCCCCATGAGTATTTCAACGTCCTCGAAGACGACCAAGCCCTTGCGCGCATGCTCAAGCTCTCCAACGGCCGTCGCCAAGTGCCCGTCATCGTCGAAGCCGGCAAAGTCACCATCGGATTCGGCGGCTCGTGAGAAGTGTAGCGCACCGACGGCGTCGGCGCCATTTACCCATTGCCCACCGTGTAATCGAATGGTCTAAGGCCGAGTGTGACCGAGCCCATCCAGCAGCGAATCACCGATAAGATCCAAGCGGTCTACGGCGCTCATGCGACGTTGACGTCGCTCGCGCCGCTCGCCGGCGACGCGTCGAGCCGGCGTTATTACCGGGCACATGTCAGCGGCGCCGGCACGCCGCCATCCATCATCATCATGGAGCTGCCGGCGGGAAGCTCACTGCCGCTATCA
>Ga0137403_10010913_pt1 | contig 10045 bp, 8 predicted proteins | sample CZOMad2_1_16fung_FD_122057 | JGI IMG/M metagenome (GOLD analysis project Ga0137403, IMG submission 122057) | Vadose zone soil fungal communities from Angelo Coast Range Reserve, California, USA - CZOMad2_1_16fungal (Hybrid Assembly) | ecosystem: Environmental > Terrestrial > Soil > Vadose zone... | reverse complement strand
CTCTTCGCCCTCCCCGGCTCGCCCGGCGCCTGCCGCGACGGCTGGGACGATATTCTCAAATGGCAGCTCGACAGCCGGTTCCGCCCCTGCAACCTGGTCGAGCTGATGCCGCGGCTGCAGGAGCACCTGAAGGCCAGCGCGTAGCTCCGGCTGGCGACGAGGCGCGGACGCCGGCGCCATACCTCGATCGGAGAGTCTCGTTCGCTCGCGGCGATAGCCGACGCTCGCTCAATTCCGGTTCCAGGCCACGCTCAATCGGATGAATGTCGGCTATGTGCCAGGAGCGGCCGTACCGAGGATCCCGGCCGGCATGGAAGATGAAATGTCCGGCCGCTGTTGCGGAGGCCCGTCTCGGCTATTGCCGTCGAGCAGGAGTTCCCGCAGCCGCTCGCGGCCGCGCGCCAGCCGCGACATGACCGTTCCGATCGGAATACCCAGATTGCTGGCCGCCTCGCGATAGCTCAGTTCCCACACGACGACCAGCAGCAACACTCGTTGCTGATCCTGCGGCAGCGACGCCAGCGCGCGAACGACCTTGCGCAACTCCGCCACGCACTCCTGGTTGGGCGCGACTTGCTCCGCCGGCATATCGCCGCGATCCGCCGTCAATACCGATCGCAGGAGCGCCTGTCGGCGATTGTTGATATGAAGATTGTGCATGATCGTGAACAGCCACGGCCGCACCGCCATGCCGTCGCGGAACAGATGCCGCCGCCCGAGCGCGCGCATGAGGCAGTCCTGGACGAGTTCCTCCGCCAGATCGATGCTCCGCGTGAGAGCCATGGCGTAGCGCCGCAGGGCCGGCATCTGCGCGGCGATCGCGTCATCGCTGCAGCCGGAATCGCCGGTCATCACGAATGCCATGCCGACGACGCTAGAGGATCGGCGGCCGGATTGAGCCGGGACGCAGACCGGCCCTTGCGTGGCGTCCTGCCAGGGAACCCGGCATCAGCCGCGACGGCATTCTACTGTTGCTCTGCACGGACGAGCTTTTCCTTCGCGCCCGCACCGGCGCGTTCGATCCGCTCGACGGCGTCGACGGTCAGCGACTCCACGATCGCCCCGGCGCGGTCGAGTTCTTCCGATACGGCCCGCCTGACCTCGCGCAGGACCGTCTCTCGCGGCGCGGCCTCCCGGAGTACGACGCGAATCCGAACCCCGGATGCTTGCGGAACGACTTCGAACTGGCGGACGTCGGGCAGGCGGAGCAATCGTCCCCGCAGCCGCAGCGCATGCAGGCTGACGCGTCCGCCGCCGCGCGCCGGCAGGTCGAGCACGTCCTCCCGCCGACCGTCGATCATGGCCAGCCGACGATGCGGCCGGCCACATGGACAGGCGCCATCCGCCGCCATGACCAGATCGGAGATCTCGTAGCGGATGAGCGGCACGACGCGGTTGAACAGGACGGTGACGAGCACCTTGTCGCCGAGCGTTCCCGGCGGCACCGGCCGGTCGTGGCGATCGACCACCTCGTACACCAGGAGGTCTTCGGCGACATGGATGCCGGCGTGCATCGGGCATTCCATTCCGATCACGCCGGTCTCCGTCGTGCCGTAGCCGTCGAACAGCGTCACGCCCCAGACATCCTGCACGCGGGCGCGCACGTCTGCGCTGAGCGTTTCCGCGGTCGAACAGACCAGCCGCGGCGCGATGCGCAGCCGGCCGGCCTCCTGTTCCTCCAGCAGCCGGCGAATGATGGAAGGATAGGTGAGCAGCAGCTCCGGCTGATAGCCATTCAACGCGTCGACGATTTCGGGCGTCGGCGTGATCACGGTGAGGCGCGGCGCGCCGGACTCTCCGGCCTGGATCTCCCGGAAGACGCGGTTCGTGAGATGGAGGGGCGTCGGCGCGCCGATGCCGAGGTTGCGGCCGACCGGCCGCACACCCATCACCGTCAGCCAGCGTCGCACGTTGGCAAGGACGATCTCCCATCCGGCATGGTCAAAGGCGACCACGGCACGCTCGCCGGTGGCCCCACCCGTGGCGAAGAGCCGGTACTCCCCGAACAGGGGGTCGCCTGCCTGCTCGCCGGCGAGGTGCCGCAAGACGTCGGCCAGACGCAATCGGGGATCGGTGACGATCCGATCGAACTCGTTCATCAAGGCGGTCTTGCCGAGCACCGGCAGATCTTCGAGCCGGATGTCGGCCGGCACCGCCGCGCCGATGGCGGTGCGGTAGTAGGGCGAATTCGTCACGGCATGCGCCACGAGCTCGCGCAATCGATCGCGCTGGTATTCGAGCAGCCGCTCCCGGGGCCAGCGGTCGCGCTCGATCATTGCGCTTGCGAGCGCCTGGATTCGTTTTTGGTCGACCGCCACCGCGGTCGGTGCGGCCGAGGGTTCTTGCGCGGATGCTTCAGCGGTGGTCATGAGTCACCCGACCGACTTTTCTTCCGACCCGCCGGCCTGGTCATGCTGCAGATGAAGGTCACGACTGTTGCCTCGAACTGATCGTCGGATAGGCGGCCGGGGCCGAGCAACCGCTCGAGAAGCAGCCCCCGGAGCATGGCAGTGGTCGCGCGCGCCATCTCGCGGACCGGCAGCGCGAAGGTGACGTGCGCGGTCTCCTCGACCCCCTTCATCTGCGCGGCGATGCCGTCCTGCATCCGATCGTGCCTCGCGGCAAGTGCCGACCGCAGCGCCGGGTCGCCGGCAGCATGGGTCCACGCCTCGACGATGAGACTGATCCATTTGACTCCCTGGGGCCCCTGGGCGAGAGCCGCCCGGGCCTGTCCCCGCGCGACCGCCTCGATGCCTTCCCCGGGAGGGATCGCCGCTCCCAAGATGCGCAGCCGGTCCTCGACGCGCTGATCGAGGACGGCGAGGAACAGCTCGGCCTTGCCGGCGAAGTTCGAGTAGATCGCACCCTTGGTGACCGCAGCCTCCAGGGCAATTTCCTCCAGCGATGCCGCATGGAAGCCGCGGCGGAGAAAGACCCGTCGGGCCACATCGATCAGGCCCTGGCGGGTCTGCGCCTGGCTTTCCTGCCGCGTCATCCGCGCTTGATTTCGCATACCGACGGTATTTAGACACCGATGGTATCCGAAGTCAATATCAATCCGCGCGTTAACCACCGCGGTGTGACGGCCGTCACGTTTCGCGTCAAATGCGCGGCCCGATCGGAATGCCTTCCGCGGCTCGTCTGTAGGTCTTCATCGATACGTCACCCAGCGAAGAGGACCTCATGGCCACGTTCACCGCCGCCAATGCCGCCATCGATTTCGATACTCTGGACCTCGCCGCGTTCCTGGCCTTCTCGGGAACGGTGACGCGCACGCCGACTCTGCTCCGCTTCACCGACGGCGGTATCACCCACGAGCTCGACGGCAGCGGATTCCAGTTCGATTCCGCAGGCAACCTCGAGTCCGGCACGATCGCCCAATTCAAGCTTACCGAGAATGGGGCTGTTGCCTTCACCGTCGCCGGTGCCGCGACCGATGTCGGGGCGTTTCTGGGTCTCAGCACTGGCGCGGACCAGCTTGCCCTCGTGTTCTCAGGCAACGACAGCATCACCGGCTCGAACCAGAACGATACGCTCGACGGTTTCAGCGGCAACGATCTACTGAAGGGTCTCGCCGGCAACGACGGCCTCTCGGGCGGCGCCGGCAATGACACCCTCGACGGCGGCGCCGGGGCCGACACCATGGCGGGCGGCATCGGCAACGATATCTATGTGATCGACAATGCCAAGGACGCCGTTGAGGAGACCGGCGCCGACAGCGGTGACGGGGTCATTTCGAGTCTAAGCGTCGATCTCAATCTGGTGCGCTTCGATGGCATCGAAGACGTGGTGCTGTCGGGGGCGGCCGCGCTCAACGCCACCGGCGACCAATTTGACAATGTGCTGCTCGGCAACGCCGGAGCGAACATCCTCGATGGCCGCGGCGGCGTCGACACCTTGGTGGGAGAAGGGGGCAACGATACCTACATCGTCGACGATACCGGCGACACGGTGGCGGAGAACCTCGATGCGGGCGTGGACCTGGTGCAAAGCGCGGTCAACTTCGTGCTTCCCGAGAACGTCGAAAACCTCACGTTGACGGGGATTGTGAACCTCCAGGGCACCGGCAACGCGCTCGCCAACAAGATCACCGGCAACGATGGCTCCAATGTGCTGGACGGCGCCGGCGGCGGCGACACCATGGCCGGCGGCAAGGGCAACGATACCTACATCGTCAACGACGCCCACGACGTGGTGACCGAGGGCGTCGATGCCGGCCGCGACCTGATCAACAGCACGGTGACGCTGACGCTCGGCGCCAATATCGAGAATTTGCAGCTGCTCGGAAGCGCCGACATCAATGGCACCGGCAACGGCCTGGACAACGGGATCACCGGCAACGACGGCAACAATATCCTGGACGGCAAGGCCGGCGCCGACGTCATGAAGGGCGGCCTCGGCAACGACGTCTACATCATAGACAATGCCGGAGACATCGCGTTCGAGAACGCCGGCGGGGGCACCGACGAGGTGCGCACGTCGCTGGCGACGACGGGCGCCATCGCCAACATCGAGAACTATACGTTCACTGGCGCCACGGCGGTCAATTTCACCGGCGACGGCAACGACAACGTCATTACGGGCACGACGAGGAACGACACGCTTTCCGGTGGCGCCGGCGACGACGTCCTGGATGGCAGGGCCGGCGCCGACCTCCTGATCGGCGGCACCGGCAATGACGTGTATGTGATCGACAACGCCAACGACGTCATCCAGGAGACCGGCAGCGACGGGCTTGACGAGGTCCGCTCCAACGCCACCGTCGATCTCAACTTGGCGCGGTTCGCCGGCATCGAAGAGGCCGAGCTGACGGGCACGGCGGCCATCAACGCCACCGGTGACGCCGACGCCAATCTGCTTTTCGGCAATGCCGGCGCCAACATCCTCGACGGCCGTGGCGGTGCCGACGCCTTGGCAGGCGGCAAGGGCAACGACAGCTACATCGTCGACGATGCCGGCGACCAGGTGAAGGAGAACCTCAACGAGGGCACGGATTCGGTGCGAAGCTCGATCGACTTCGCGCTGCCCAACAACGTCGAAAACCTGGCTCTGATCGGCGCCGCTGCGACCGGCTTCGGCAACAACCTTGCCAACAAGCTCACCGGCAACGACAACGACAATTCCCTCAACGGCTTCGATGGCAACGACACCATGGCCGGCGGCAGGGGCGACGACCTCTACGCCGTCGGCGAGGTCGGCGACGTGGTGACTGAGGGCGCCGATGCCGGTCACGACCGGATCAACAGCGCGGTGACGCTGACGCTCGGCGCCAACATCGAAGACTTGCTGCTGCTCGGAAGCGCCGGCATCAACGGCACCGGCAACGGCCTGGACAACGCCATCACCGGCAACATCGGCGACAACATCCTCGACGGCAAGGCCGGCGCCGACACCATGACCGGCGGCGCCGGCAACGACGTCTACGTCGTGGACAATACCGGCGACATCGTGAAGGAGGCCGCCGGCGGGGGCACCGACGAGGTGCGCACGCCGCTGGTGCTGACGGGCCTCATCGACAACGTCGAGAACTACAGCTTCACCGGGACCACGGCCGTCAACTTCACCGGCGACAACAACGACAACGTCATCAAGGGCACGGCACACAACGACACGCTCGCCGGTGGCGACGGCAACGACGTCCTGGACGGCAAGGCCGGTGCCGACGTCATGAGCGGCGGCACCGGCGACGACATCTATGTCGTGGACAATGCCAAGGATGTCGTCACCGAGACCGGCGGCGGCATCGACGAGGTGCAGAGTTCGATCTCCGTCGCCCTGGCCGCCGGCGTCGAAAATCTCCTGCTCATCGGCACGGCCGCCATCAGCGGCACGGGCAACGGTGCCAGCAACATTGTTATCGGCAATGCCGCCGCGAACATCCTCGACGGCGGCGCCGGCGCCGATACCCTGGAGGGCGGCGCCGGCAACGACACGTATGTCGTCGACAATATCGGCGATATCGTGATCGAGGGCGCGGACCAGGGCACGGACACGGTTCGCAGCTCCGTGAGACTCTCCATCGTTAATTTCGACAATGTCGAAAACGTCATTCTCACCGGCACCGCAAACCTCAACGTCACAGGCAACGATCTTGACAACAGACTCACGGGCAATGACGGCGACAACTTTTTCCAGGCTGAAGGCGGCGCGGATACGATGGCAGGCGGCAAGGGCGACGATAGCTACGTCGTCGCCGACGCCGGAGATGTGGTGATCGAAGGCGCCAATGCCGGCCATGACTCTGTCATCAGCCATATCGCTTCCGTTACGCTCGGCGCCAATGTAGAGGATCTAGACCTTGATGGCATTGCCGGCGTCCTCAACGGGACCGGCAACGAGCTCGGCAATGTCATCTTCGGCAACGGCAATGACAACTTCCTCAGGGGCCTGGCTGGCAGCGACAGGCTCGAAGGCAGCTCGGGAAGCGACACGCTCGACGGCGGAACTGGAGCCGACCTGATGGTGGGCGGATCGGGCGATGACACTTACATCGTGGACAACGCCGGCGACCGCGTTACCGAGGTAGCGTCTGAGGGCAACGACCGGATCCTCAGCTCCGTCAGCGTCACGAATGCGGACAACGTGGAAACGCTCGCCCTGACCGGCAGCGGGAACATCAACGGCACCGGCTCCGGCCTCGGCGAGACCATCCTCGGCAACAAGGGTGCCAACCATCTGGATGGGCACGGCGGCGACGACACCCTCTCCGGCGGGGCGGGACACGACACGCTCACCGGCGGGACCGGATCGGACCACTTCGTGGCCGGCGCTCCCGGCCAGGGAAGCGACACCATCACGGACTTCCAGACGGGGTCCGGCGGCGACAAGCTGGACGTGAGCGACGTCCTCGTCGGATTCGGCGCCGGCACCTCCGATCTCCATGACTTCCTGCAGGTCGTCCAGAGAGGCGCCGACAGCATTGTGCGCGTCAATCCGAACGGCGACGTGACCGGCGCCGGCTTCGCCGACGCCTTCGTGCTGCACGGAGTGACGGCGACGCTCGATCAGCTCACGACAGACGGCAGCATCATCACCTGAGAACCGCGCGCCGGCGATCAGGAATAGCCGGCGCGCTCGCCTGTAGATGAAAGCTGAACGCTCCGCGCGGAAGAGGCGGGCGAAGTCCGGCTCCCCGCCAACCATCACGGTGAATTCGTAATGACCAGCGAGGCTCGCAACATGCGCATGATCGATGGCTCCGGTTTCGGCCAGGCGTGGATCGACGCCTGGAACCGGCGCGACGTGGAGACTCTCGTCGGCTACTTTGCCGACGACGCCACGCTCACGACGCACTTCAACCCGATCGCGTCCGCGACCGGCCGGCCGCTGCTGAACTCCTATTGGTCGGCCCTCGCGAAGTCCGCAACGTCGTTTCACTGCACGCTCAACGACGCGTTCTGGTCGGTGCAGGAGCGCAAGCTCACCCTGCTCTATCGGATCGAGCGGGACGGCGCGCGCCTGCGCGCCTGCGAGATGCTCCACTTCGGGCCGGACGGCCGCGTGCAGCGCGACAACCTCGTCTACAACGCTCTTCTGGGGTCGAAGTCGACGCCCTGATCTGCTCTCGGAGGAATCATCCCATGGACGATGAAGCTGATTCGCCCACTCATCCCGGCGCGATCCTGCGCGAGGCGTTGTGCGAACGGGGCCTGTCCCAGCGCGATTTCGCGGCCACCGTCGGCGTTCCCGTTCGCTACCTCGCGCGCTTCATCAATGGCCGGGTCGGCATCACGTCCGAGGCTGCGCTGCGCCTCGCCCATTACTTCCGCAGCTCGCCGCTCCTCTGGTTGGAGTCGCAGATGACCTATGATCTTCACTACGCGCGTTTGCGGTCCGCGGACCTGATCAGGCGAACCGTGCCCCACGACGACGCCCGGCTTGCCGCCAGTTGCCCACCGACCGACGCCAGCCTCGAAGAGGATGTGTTGCCGGCCCCTTCCGCGTTGTCGGCAGACGCGAACGGCCACCTGGACTAGACGCATGCGTTCTACGAGAAGGAGATCGAGGGCTTCGGCGAGCTGTTCCGCATGCTCTCCTACGAGAAGGTCAAGACCTCGACCATCCAGAGCCGGGCCACCGGCGGGGTCGCCGGCGGCACCTATCTCTTCGCCCTCCCCGGGTCGCCCGGCGCCTGCCGCGACGGCTGGGACGATATTCTCAAATGGCAGCTCGACAGCCGGTTCCGCCCGTGCAACCTGGTCGAACTGATGCCACGGTTGCAGGAGCACCTGAAGGCGAGCGCGTAGAGCCGGCTTGCGCCGCGGCGCGGACGCATGCGCCACTGCCGAGCCGGGGAGTCTCGTTCGCTCGCGGCGACAGGCGGCGCTCGCTCAATTCCGGTTCCAGGCCACGCTCAATCGGACGAACGTCGGCTATGTGCCGGGAGCGGAAATCAACACTTTCCTCGATGATTGATGCCCGGACGGGTAACATCTCCTTGGCCGCGGATGCAAGCGCCCGTGCATCGCAGAGGTTTCAGCAAGATGATGAAGCTAGTCTCGACGCGCGACCAAGTACCAATCCGCACCATTCTAAATCCCCGGCGGCGCTATGATTCTTGTCAGCTCGCCGCCCGGACTAAACATCAACTGAAATCTGAGGCCGGGGCCATAGGATCGGACCATCGTATTTCCGACGGTTTGCTCCCACGGTCGATTATTGCCCGTCCAAATTGGGCGGCCAGTGAGATCGCTAACGATCTCAGCTTCAGTGCGAATTGCAGGAACATGGTATAGAGCAAAAGCGAGCCCTGGGTTCTGCCCAGGCGGACGCGCTGCGCCAAAGTACTCTCGCAACACATGTCCCATGCCTCCTCTAGCCATTGTTGGCGACAAATTCTCCATATCATCAAAGTCAGCGACATAGACGGATCGCCGCGGACGCTGAAAACCAGGATTGGCGAAGAATCGATCGAGGGTGAATCCCATTCCTGCCGGCCTTCCGCCAAACGCTGTAATTTCGACTACGTTTGGACTGCCGATGATTTCATACACTAGATTCTGAAGGGTCTCGGACTCGGCTGGGTTGATCAGCGTATCGCGGGAGACAGTAACGGTATTGTTTGCCAGCACCAAAGTGAGACCACAGTAGCGGGAAAGATGATCGACGAATTGCTGCGCGCGCGGCCCCAGCACCCGGAATGCCATTCGAGACCCTCCTTGCCGATCGGAGCTTAGGTTACAATCGGCACAATGCGCGCTCGCGGGCCGACCATACTATGACCACGATCACACAGTGATTTGGAAGAATAGGATCGCTGGAATGGTACGGGGGGCCTATCCGCTTACTTGGTCGTCACTGCTCATTTTTTGTTACCAAACGGGACGCAAACCGCTAAAGGATGGCGGGACTTTTCCCAGGAACCAAGTTCGCCGTCGTGGGTTGCCATTCCGGTTTGGAATTTTTGACGGCGCCTAGGTTAATGGCAGTTGCAAGCGATGCGCGGCTAAATGTTGCGCATGTGCAACGACTGCTGCCGACTTCGTGAACCTCGCGATGTTGCAGCTCTGTAAAAGAGCGGCCCACGGGTTCGACATGCGATCATCAGGAATTTTCGTGTTGCCAGGGGCTCCGTACCTCGAAGCGGCGATGCGCATTTGCACTGGCTAGGGGAGTCACTCGATGCCTTTCTCCTCCATCGATTCGCATCGGATTGATGAAGCCTCCGGCCTTCGGTTCGCCTGTGGCGGTGTGCCGTGGCGATCAGCAAACACAGTCTTCAAGTCCGTCGGCATCGCAGTGGAAGACATCGCTGCCAGGCTTGTCTATGATGTGCCGTTGCATCGGCGAGTGAAAGCAAGAACTGAATCGGCTGCTGGGAATGCGCGCAGCCTCGGTGCGCGAAGGACCGCTATGGGTCACAAGCAGCCCTCCCGAGTTCGTGATCTCGACCAGCGTGACCGGCAGCGACGTCGCGCCCCGGGCCTTCCGCCAGGTCTACGAGAAGGAGATCGAGGGCTTCGGCGAGCTGTTCCGCATGCTCTCCTACGAGAAGGTGAAGACCTCGACCATCCAGAGCCGGGCCACCGGCGGGGTCGCCGGCGGC
>Ga0137403_10010912_pt1 | contig 10046 bp, 6 predicted proteins | sample CZOMad2_1_16fung_FD_122057 | JGI IMG/M metagenome (GOLD analysis project Ga0137403, IMG submission 122057) | Vadose zone soil fungal communities from Angelo Coast Range Reserve, California, USA - CZOMad2_1_16fungal (Hybrid Assembly) | ecosystem: Environmental > Terrestrial > Soil > Vadose zone... | reverse complement strand
CAGCCTCATTTGAGTAACCCAGGCGAATAGACCAGCCCATTTTCCATTTGTCATTTGTCATTGGTCATTGGTCAGGTGGTCAGTGACGAAGCCTTCGTATGCAATGACAAATGACAAATGGAATATGGAAAATGGAAAATGGGGTGGTCTACTTCTTCTTTGCCTTTTTCTTTCTCTGACTCGGGTCGGGTGGCGGGATGACGCCAGGCTTGAGCAGTTCGGCAATCGGAGTTCCTTCCGCATTCTGGAAGCTCAAGCCCAATACCGCCGCAGCCGTCGGCCCTATATCGATCATTCGCGCAAGGGCCATCTTCGCGCCCACCCTCGCGCTGGCGCCGTACACGATCAGCGACGAGCGCATCTCAGCTCGCGTAGGCAATTGACCATGCGTGCCGCGATAGTCTTTCGCCTCGTGAGTTTCCGGCCCAGTCAGTTCGTCACCGAATGAAACGCCGGGCGCCGCATCCAGCATCAGCACGGCGGTAGGGACTGCTTCCATCCGTTTGAGCTCTGCCTGGTTCAACAGGTGGTTGATCGGACCTTTGCTGGCGGCGATTTTGCTGAATATGGCGGTCACTTTCGCCGCTGTCTCTTTGTCGTCCGGATCGCGCAACACGATCGCGCACGAGCCGCCGGCGGGCCACGCCGCCGCCTTCCAATCCGTAGGCTTGCCGTCGGCCCCGAGGGTAATGAGCTTTTCTCTTACGAGCACCACATTGGGCTCGAACTTCCTGTTCACTTCCGCGAAGCCGTGGTCCGAGACCAGAAAGAACGTCGTTTGATCAAAGATGCCGGCCTTGCGCGTCGCTTCGATGATGCGGCCAACGTAACCGTCCATCCGCTCCGCGGTTTCGAACGCAGCCGCCGTTCGCGGACCGTTCTTGTGATGCGCATCGTCGAGCGCGATGACGTGAATCAACATCAGGTCAGGCCTGTAGGTGTTGATGATGTATTCGCTGATCGCACAACGGCGTCCGTCGGTGGTGTTGTCGCCACCCGACCCGGCCGCCAGCGCCTTCGCCAGCAGCCCGGGTGTCGAATACTGAGCAGTGCGCTTTCCAGTCGGAGGATTTTCCTTCGGGTCCGCGATCTCGGGGACGTTGTAGTCGATGTCCGCCCCGACAGTAACCGGCCATCCGACGTTTGCGGTCACCAGTCCTGCCTTCTTCGCCATACTCCAGAGCGTTTCGGTCTTCAACGCCTCCGCAAACCAGTACCACTCTTTGGTCTGAGGCTCGGTTGGCGCTTCGAAGATGCGATTCTGGACGATGCCATGCACCGCTGGCCGCACTCCGGTGATCATCGTCGTGTGGGCGGGATACGTGACCGTCGGAAAGATGCCTTCGACTCCTTCGGCATAGGCGCCTCCGAGCTTCATCTTCACCAGGTTCGGAACTCTAAGACCAAGCCGCGCAGGCTCGAGATAGTAGTCGGGCACGAGTCCGTCAATCGAGATCATTATTACGTGAGCATCACGGCGGGGCGGCGGCGTTTGAGCGGGCTGGTTTTGACTTGCCTGCTGTGACGCCGGCAAAAGCAGGGGTACGACCAACAGGCAGAGCATTGCAAGCAGCCTGTCCGAGCGAAGAGGTTTGTTCATTGCTGAAAGCGCCTACCCTTTCTTACGAGGCTTCAACTGACAGTCGCCACGCTAATGCTTTGATCTTCGGGCGTCAAGCTTGATGTAGCATAGGCTTTAGGCTGTGTAGCATTGACTCCAGGTTGGGTGCGGTTGACGCACAGATTGAGCGGCACAGACTGAAAGTCTATGCTAGATCAACGACCAATCCGTCTCTTCCGATGATCACCTCGCCGGAGTACTCGCGTTCAAGCTCGGCCTTCAATTCGGTTTCATCCACCTCGAAATAAAAGTGTGTGACTATGAGTTTTGCGACTTCGGCCTTAGCCGCTAAGCGAGCCGCTTGCCTCACCGACAGATGCCGCACGCCCTCCCGAGGCTCGCGAAGCGAACACTCCGAAATCAGGGCGTCCGCTTTGCTGAAGAAGCCCGCCAACTGTTCACTGTAGTCCGTGTCTCCGGTGTAACAGAGCACGCGGCCACGGCTTTCGATCCTGACCCCCAGGCTCTCTTTCGTGTGTGGCGTCTTCGCAACTGAAAGCGTCGAATCGCTTCCAAAGTCAAGGCGCTCACCGGGCGTTACCATTCGCACGCTGACCGGAAACCTCGGTTCGAAGAGTCTCGAGCCGAACGCCGTCTTGAGTCCATCGATTACCCGATCGAGCCCGAGCGGGGCGATGATCGTGAAAGGCTCGCTGCGATCGGTTTTCATTCCGTAACGAAACGCGAACAAGAGAGAAGCCAGTTCGCCGATGTGGTCTACGTGAAAGTGACTGATGAACAGGTGAGTCATCTGCTCCCACGGAAGTCCGAATCGAGCGAGCGCGTGGACGGTCCCCGCGCCGCAGTCGATCATGATTCGCGCGTCGGGCAGTTCGACGAAGTAACCGGCGGAGTTTCGCGAACCGCTCGGGACAACCGTGCCTGAACCGAGTATCGTCAGCTTCATAATCTTTCGAAGAATTTGATTCTATCACTCGCGCTGGATGGCGGCACGCGAGCTACTTTGAACAGCGGTCTTTGTTGACACGCGCTCGCTGGTTCCTCTAGCATCGCACGAGTTGGTTAGCGGCGTCATTCAGTGCTCGGAATCGCTGCTGAACAATTTCTCGAACGGCGCGCAAGAACGAATGACGGCACCGAAGACTAAGCAGGTCGAAGCTGGCAACCAGACAAGCTCCCCACCCCGCGCCGGCGCCGTGATGGCAATTCTCTTTCTGATCTTTTTTCTCGGTAACAGCGACAACCAGATGGTCTCGCCTCTTCTTCCGCTGATCGCGGGCGAGTTCAACATCGACGTGGGACACCTTGGGAGCTTGATGATTCCTGCGTATGCGCTGGCCGCCGCAACTGCCGCGCTGCTCGTTGGTCCGATATCCGACAGATTTGGTAGACGCAGGTTTCTGCTGGCGGCATCGGTCCTTTTTGGTCTCTCGGTATTGTCTGTATTCCTGATTCGGAACGTGCGACTGCTGGCAGCGATCAGGATTGTTACGGGACTTGCATCGGGGACGTTCTCAACCTGCTCGATCGCATATGTCGCGAACTACTTTCCATACAAACGACGCGGGGTGGCGATGAGCGTCGTTCAGGCCGGCTACTTCGCCGCGCTTGTAGTCGGCGTGCCGGTTGCTTCGGTGCTCGCGCAATCGAGAGGCTGGCGCACGAGCTTCGCCTTCTTCGGCACACTCGCATTGGTAGCTTTCCTGCTAGTCTATTTTCTGTTGCCGGAAGATAAGCATGCGATTGAACAGGACCTCGCCCAAAGAGTCGCTCGCCGATTCGACCACATCCGCGTCGTGTTCGAAACGCGCGAGCGAGTGGCGGCCATCGCGGCGGCTTTCCTGGTCTCGGCGGGATTCGTTGGGTTCTTCTCATATCTGGGATCGTGGTTGCAGGAGAGTCTCGGATTGAAGACACGCGACGTTGGCTTCTTCTTCATTGTAGTCGGTGTGGCATCGCTGATTGGAGCCTTTGCGGCAGGCCCGCTATCTGATCGGTTCGGCAAACAAGTTATCTCGATACTCAGCACCATTCTGCTCGCGTCGATGCTCTTCCTGATACCAAGGCTCGGGTGGGGACCTGCGTTGTTCGCGAGCTTCCTCACCGCGAGCCTCGCATTCGCATTTCGTCAGGGGCCGCTGCAAGCGCTCGCTACTCGCTTGGTGCCGCCGCGAGTTCAAGGCGCGTTTGTAGCGGTGCGCAATACCGGCTCGCAAATCGGCATCGCGGTTTCCGCCGCGATTAGTGGGATGCTCTACAAATCATTCGGCTACGGCGCGGTCGGGGTATTCAGCGCCATCATCACCCTGGGCGCCGCTGTATGCATATTGATGATGAGGGAGCCAGGTCCGGAGAGATCGGCCCATGAGAGACAGGCGGCCGACGCCTAGCCGGGAAAGGAACCGCAGCGATGACCTCTGAGACCAAACCGGTTGTCGAAGCCCCGCGTAAGAAGCGGCCGCGATGGCGCCGGATTCTGAAGCGGGTGGTCATCACCCTTATCATCTTAGTGGTGGCCCTGATCTTCGGCGTGATTCCCTGGGGGCTCGCGATGCTGGTCACCGGGGCCGGAACGCGCCCGATGGATCGCAAGCTCACTGAGACGCCCGCTAACTTCGGCTTGCAGTTCAAAGACGTCGAGTTTCAAGCCTCGGATGGAGTCAAGCTTAGCGGATGGCTCATGCCGAGCCGCGACAAGCACGCAACAATCATCTATTCGCACGGGCTCTTCAGATCGCGCCGGGAGCTTCTCGAACGAGCGGTGGAGCTCGTGCGGCTGGGCTACGGCGCGCTGTTGTACGACTCGCGCAATCACGGCTTGAGCGGCCCGGCTCGCGTAGGGTTGGGCTACAATGAGAGGTTGGACGTCGAGGGAGCGGTCCGATTTCTTCGTGATGACGTGCAGACGCCGGACAGAATCGTCCTGTTTGGAATCTCGATGGGCGCGTCAGCCGCTCTGCTCGCAGCGGCTGAGTCACCCGACGCCGCCGCGGTGATTTCAGACAGTTCATTCCTATCGTTCAAAGACACGGTCGATCATCACGTCAACATGTTCCTGCGCCTGCCCTCGTTTCCGGTTGCGAATGAGCTGAGGTTCTTCATCGAGCGGCGAGCGGGCTTTGATGGTTCGCAGTTCAACGCGCTCGAAGCGGTTAAGCGTATCGGCGACCGGCCCATTCTGTTCATCGCCGCGGCGCACGATCGACGAATGCCTCCCCAGATCGCCGAGCAACTCTATCAAGCTTGTTCGAGTCCGGGGCGTGATCTGGTAATCGTGGACGGGCCCGGCTCTGAAGTGCACGGGCACGCGTTTCAGGCCAATCCGAAAGTGTATGTCGAAAGAGTCGCTCGGTTCCTTGAGTCGGTCTTACAAGAGCGATAGCTTGATTGCTCATCCATCACGCTTGCACTATGATGGCGGCCATGGACGACGACCGGCTGTTTGACGTGATCGACATCAAGCCTCGCAGGCGCAGACTCGGGTTAATAGTCGCTGCGGCGATAATTTTTGCGCTCTTCCTGTTCGGCTCGCAGTTCCTGAGTATCTACATCGATTCGCTATGGTTCTCGGCGGTCGGTTATTCCAAAGTGTACTGGTATAAATTCCGTCTCGGCGGTCTGCTCTTCCTCATTTTCTTTGTCCTTTCGTTCCTGATAGCCCGATTGCCGTTCCTCCTCTTGAATCGAGTCTTGCCTGAGCTAACGGAGCGTCCGAAGTTTCGCGTAACTTCAGTCGAAGACATCAAAGACATAAACTTTCTGCCGTGGATCTATCGCCCGGGCGTGTGGGTGCTGCCCGCAGCCATCGCATTGCTCTCGGCCATAAGCATGAGCCAGGAGTGGCCTCAGTTCGCATTGTATCTCCACTCGCAGCCGTCTCAGCTAAGCGATCCCATCTTTGGCAACGACGTCAGCTTCTACCTATTCAAGCTGCCGGTGATCGAGCTTGTAGTGGGATGGCTGCAGACGGTCTCGGTCGTGTTGTTAATCGCGATCGGAGCGGCGTCGGCCTACGTCTGGTACTTCGAGCAGGTGAGGGGCACGATAACCCAGGACACTCGCCGACGAGTTACTTCAGCGATCAGCCTTGCCGCTGCGCCCTTTGCTCTGACGCTCGCAGCGAGTACGTACCTCGACCGGTTCGATCTGTTGCACGGCCAGCACGAGTTGTTCACCGGCGTTGACTACACGGACGCAAACGTGCGGTTGATTGCGATGAATGTCGTGATCGGTCTGCTGTTGCTATCTTCGGTCGTCGTGGCGGTGAACGCTTTCTTCAAGAAGCGAGTGCGAACCATCGTCTCGCTTGCGGTGATCGTCGCGGCGGTGTGGGTACTCGGCCTCGGGATCATCCCGGCTACCTTCCACTCGTTCTCAGTGAAGCCGAATGAGCTTGCAAAGGAAGCGGCCTTCATCGATCACAACATCAAGATGACCCGGCACGCATTCGCGATCGACCGGGTCGACCCTAACCACGCCGACGCCCAGGGGCTAAGCTTCAAGGAGCGGCCCTTTGAACCGAAGCCCACGCTCACAGTTGAGCAGATTCAGGCCAACCGTGAAACGCTGGAAAACGTCAGACTTTGGGACCGGCGCGCACTTCAATCGACGCTCGCTCAGATTCAAGAGATTCGCACGTATTACGACTTCCGGCTTCCCGATGTGGACCGATACACGATCAACGGCAGGCTTCGCCAAGTGATGCTCTCGGCCCGCGAAATGAACGTCGACCAGTTACCGGAACAATCGAGGAATTGGATCAATCAGCACGTCGTCTACACTCACGGCTACGGCGTGACGATGAACACCGTAAACGAGTTCACGCCCGAAGGGCTCCCGAATCTCGTACTGAAGAACATGCCGGTCGAGAGCTCAGCCCCGGAGATCAAAGTCACGCGGCCCGAGCTTTATTATGGCGAGGAGAGCAACTCTCACGTCTACGTGCACACGAAGCCGCAAGGCGCGACGCCTCCCGAGTTCAATTACCCGGCGCCTGGGAGTGGTGACTCGTACACAACCTATGAAGCGGATGCCGGGATACCTGTCGGCGGCCTGCTGCGCCAACTAGCGCTCAGCCTGTACCTGGGGGACGGGACGAATCTGCTTTTCTCGGACTACATCAACTCTGAGAGCCGTGTGCTCATGCGCCGCAACGTAAGCGAGCGCGTCCGGCAGATCGCGCCATTCCTTCTGTTCGAAGACGACCCGTATCTCGTCATAAGCCGAGACGGGAAGCTCAACTGGATAATCGACGCCTTTACCTACGCGGCGCAATATCCCTACTCGACGGCATATCAGGTGGGGGACCACAACATCAACTACATTCGCAACTCTGTGAAGGCGGTGGTTGATGCTTACGATGGGAGCGTGAAGTTTTATGTATTCGAGCCCGACGATCCGATCATAAAAGCTTATCAGGACATCTTTCCTGACCTCTTCCACGCCAGGAGCGAGATGCCCGAGGATCTGCTGGCCCACGTTCGCTATTCGAGCCTGATGGTGAACGCGCAAGCTCGCGTCTACACGCTGTACCACATGCAGAACACGCAGACGTTTTACAATCACGAAGACCTATGGGCCATCGCGGCCGGTGAATCCTCGCAGGGCGCCGAGGCCGCGGCGATGCAGCCTTATCACGTGTTGATGCAGCTACCTGGCGAGCAAAACGCCTCGCTCGAGTTCGTGAACATACTTCCATTCACACCGGCTGGCGGTCGCAGCAACATGATCGGCTGGATGGCGGCTCGAAGCGACGGCGCTAATTATGGACGCACGCTGGTGTACAGTTTTCCGAAGAACGTCACTGTGAACGGACCCGCCCAGATCAGAGCACGGATAAACCAGGACTCGCAGCTCTCGCAGTTGATGACGCTGTGGAGTCAGAAGGGCTCGGAGCTGCTGCGCGGTAATTTGCTCGTGATTCCCATAGCCGATACGTTGCTCTACGTCGAGCCGTTTTATCTTCAAGCCTCCGACGGTACTTCGAAGTTACCGGAGTTGCGGCAGGTGGCTGTCGCCTCGCAAGACCAATTGAAAGCGGGCAAAACTTTCGACGAGGCGCTGAGCCTCCTCGTACCGGGAGTCGCGCCTCGCCAAACTGCGCCCGCTGGGCAAGTCGCGCAGGCCGAACCACCGACGGCATCGAAACAACCCACACCCAATCAACTACCCGCTCAGGTCAGTTCATCCGACACTGAACGATTGACGAAGCAAGCCCAGCAACTGCTCTCCGATTATGAGCGATTGACCGCCGACGGTAAGCATCGCGAGGCCGGCGAGAAGCTTGATCAGTTAAAGCAGGCTCTCGCTGAGCTGAATCGCAAACGCGGCGGGTAGTGCGTCTGCCTCTACTGGAGCGTTCACTCGACAAAGCTATAGATAGCGACGGTGTGCGGCGCGAAGAAATAAACGACAACCTACGGTCAACAGGGAAAGGGGCTGAAGCGTCGCCAGACTCAAATACCGATGCTTCAGTCCCTTGGGGTTTCGAGCGACACGGCTGACGTCGCCTGTTGACTTGGGTTATCTGGGTAAAAGCACACGGACCGGTGTGCAATTTCCCACAATACCCGCTTCTCGATAGGCTTTTAGTCTGGTTTTTCATCACTTACAAAGAGGCGCGGTGATTGCCCTGCCTTTTTGCTATGTACACAAACGGGACTTTGGAGTTATCCCTGGACGGCACAAACCTGGCGGTCTCGTGCGAAACGCTTGAGAAGTACAACCAGCCCGGACCACGCTACACCAGCTACCCGACCGCGCCCGAATGGGACGATACCTTTGGAGCCGCGCAACTCCGCGAGGCTTTTCGCGAGGCCAACACCAAACCTCATCCCGCACCACTCTCTCTTTATTTTCACATCCCGTTTTGCGAGTCGCTGTGCCTGTACTGCGGTTGCAACGTGGTCATTAACAAGAGACATGAAGTAGCTTCTCCGTACCTTGCTCGCGTCAAACGCGAAATCGATTGGGTCAGCGCCGAGGTCGACCGCACTCGCAAAGTCGAACAATTGCACTGGGGCGGTGGCACGCCGACATATCTTTCTCCCGAGCAGATCGAGGATTTTTACGCCTACATCGAGGAGCGTTTCTCGTTATCGCCAACTGCCGAGATCAGTATCGAAGTCGATCCGCGAGTGACAACCAAAGAGCATTGCCGCCCGCTTCGCCGTGCCGGTTTTAATCGCATAAGCATGGGCATTCAGGATTTCGATCCGCTGGTGCAGAAGACAATCCATCGCGTGCAACCCTACGAAGACACGAGGCGCTTGTTCGACTACTGTCGCGAGCTTGGCTTCGAGAGCATCAACATCGATTTGATCTACGGATTGCCGCATCAGACCGCCGAGAGTTTCGCCGACTCGGTCGACAAGATCATCACAATGAACCCCGATCGCATAGCGGTGTTCAGCTATGCTCACGTGCCCTGGATGAAGAAGCAGCAAGGCAGTTTCGCGCGCTTCCTGCCTGAAGGCTTTGAGAAGTTCCGCATCTTCACACACGCGATCCGCAAGCTTACCGACGGCGGCTATCGCTACATCGGTCTCGACCACTTCGCGCGGCCCGGCGACGAGATATGCCGCGCGCAGGACAATCGAACTCTGCACCGGAACTTTCAAGGGTACACGACAAAGGCGGGCTGCGACCTTTACGCGATGGGGGTGAGCTCGATCAGCGGCCTCGAGGGCGCGTATGCGCAGAATTACCGGGATCTGGCTCGCTACTACGAAGCCATTGACGCAGACCGCTGGCCCACGATGCGCGGAATGCGAGTGAGCGATGAAGACAAGCTGCGCCGTTCGGTAATCAATCGCATACTGTGTCACACCATCGTGGTAAAGTCGGAAATCGAGCGCGATTTTGGAATTAACTTTGACGAGCACTTCGCGGAAGAGCTCGTGCAACTTCGCGACCTTGAGCGCTACGGCCTGGTGTCGCTCAACGGCGAGCGCATCGAAGTAGCGCCGCTCGGGCGTATTCTCATCCGCAACATCGCGATGGCATTCGACGCGTATCTGAGCAAGGCGGATGCCCGGAAGCAAACATTCTCGAAGACACTTTAGGCAGCATCGTCGTCTGCCCGTGTGTTTGAGCAAGGAATCGGCTTAGATGAACCGAGCACATCTTCACTCGATGCTTTCAACACTTTTCCCCGCTGCCTGAGGCCGGCATGTCTATGAAGATGCGCGCGACATTGAAACTACCAAAGGAACACGGCGCGTGGGCAATGCTGTACGTGCCCCTCGCGATTGGGGCGCTGGTGGCCTGGAACGCGCCGCTGCGGCTGCTGCTTCTTGCACCGTCGGTGACTCTCTTCTTCATAGCGCGCGAGTCGCTTCTGATTTCCTGGCGAGCACGCAGCCGCGGTCAGCAGAATGCTCAAGCGCAACGGTTCATGCTGAGCTATCTGGCGCTCGCCGGTATGTTCGGTGCGCCGCTGTTGCTGGTCTATCATCTGTACTGG
>Ga0137403_10010911_pt1 | contig 10046 bp, 9 predicted proteins | sample CZOMad2_1_16fung_FD_122057 | JGI IMG/M metagenome (GOLD analysis project Ga0137403, IMG submission 122057) | Vadose zone soil fungal communities from Angelo Coast Range Reserve, California, USA - CZOMad2_1_16fungal (Hybrid Assembly) | ecosystem: Environmental > Terrestrial > Soil > Vadose zone... | reverse complement strand
AGATTTCTTTGAGAGGCGTTCTTGATCACCTCCTTGGTCGGGGCACCGGCGCACGCCTTGGCGAACATGTCGACGATCACATACTTGGCGATGCTTTCGGCCAAGTGCCGGCTGGGCGGCGCCGGCCAGCCAAGCAGGTGCGCATTCGCCAACGCGTCGCGGTAGGGAATGTTGCGAGGTTCGACATCCCACATCGGCGCCTTGTCGTAGCCGTGCAGCAGCGGCTGGTAATAGGTGTCGGCGGATGCGTACCAGCCGCCGAGCTGCTTCTCATCGGTCAGCCAGCGCAGAAAGGCGCGCGCCTCCTCCTTCTGCGGCGAGAAATTGAAGACCCCGTGGCTGATCGCGCTCATGATATGAAAGCGCCCCTTCGGCCCGGCCGGGTTCATCGCCTGGTCGGTGACCTTGGCGATGTCCGGAAAATCGCGCTTGCCGAGCCAAAGGATGCTCTCGGCGTTGTTGGTGCACGAGATCTGCTCGGCGTACCAAGCCTTGTTGTTGCTGACATCGGTCCAGCCGAGGACGTCATCGAGCATCGTGTCGCGGAAGAATTTGCGGGCGAAATCGACAGCACGCGCGGTCTCGTCGGAATCGATGACGACGGTCTTCCCGTCGGCTTCGACCTCATGCCCGCCATAGGACCACAGCAGCGGATAGATCCAGCCGTGATTGTCGCCAAAGCCATGGCCGAGCTCGAAGCCGAAAGGCTGATCATTGGCCTTTAACTTCTTGCCGGCCTCGTAGAGCTCGTCCCAGGTCTCGGGAAACTTCTTGAAGCCGACCTCGGCAAACCAATCGGTCCGCCAGTTCATCAGCTGCCCGATATTGCTGAACGGAATGACCTTCCATTTGCCGTTGACCATCCCCGCCTCGCGAGCGGAATCGTACCAACCGCCTTGCTGCTTGCCAGCTTCTTCGGCGATGTCGCTGACATCCACCAATTTCTCGTCGAATAGGAACGGTAGGAGGAAGAACATCATCGTGATGTCTGCCCCCGAACCGGTCTCGCTGATCGTGCTGACCCGGGTAGGCAGGCTGCCGACGCTGGTCAGCTCGTAATTGACCTTGACGCCGGTTTCTTTCTGGTAGGCGGGGGCGAGCGTCTTCTGGAAGTATTCGTCGAAGGTTTTGATGAACGAGCTCTCATGCAAGAAGGTCAGCGACTTGCCCTGCGCTTGCGCGGGCCGCGGGCCGATCGCAGCGGCGGCGGCCCCGAGCCCGGCGAGCTCGAGAAACCTGCGGCGTGAGGTGGTGTCCATGCTGTCGCTCCCGGTTTTCGCCGGGCCTAGGCACCCGGTCTCGCCCGCCTTGTACGGCGGCCGCCTGTGGCCGGCAAGCCTCAGCGCCCGGCGAGCACGCGGTCGACCATCGCTGGTGCGGCACCGAGGTAGTTGGCGGGATCGGTCAGCGCCCGTAGCCTCCCCTGGCCGAGCGGCTCGGCGACTGCGGGCGTCTCCATGAGCACGTCGAGCAAGGGCCGGTCGGTCTCGATCGCCAGGCGGCAGGCGTCGTAGACGAGGTCGTGCGCCTCGTTGCGGCCGGTCAATGGCGCCAAGCCCATCATCACCGCCTCGGCGACGATAAGCCCATGGGTCATCGCCAGGTTCTTCGCCATGCGGCCGGCGTCGACGATCAGGCCGCCGAGCATGAAGCGCGCCTGGTGCAGCGCGCCGGCGGCGTAGCCGAAGGCTTCGGGCAACGCCACCCATTCAGCGTGCCAGGGGCCCGTCGCGCGCTCGAAATCCGTCACCATGGCGTCAAGCACGAGCCCTGCCTGCTGACGCACCACCTTCGCCGCCGCGAGGATCAGCTCGCACGAGATCGGGTTGCGCTTCTGCGGCATCGTCGAGCTCGATCCGCGGCCTTGGATAAAGGGCTCGGCCGCCTCGCCGAACTCGGTCGCCGACATCAGCATCACGTCGAAGGCGATCTTGCCGAGGCTGCCGAGCAGCAAGGCCAGCACCTGCACGGTCTCGGCAATGCCGTCGCGCACGACGTGCCAGGTGATCGGCGGGTCGCCGAGCGCCAGCTCGCGAGCGAGCCCGGCGCGGGTCGCAAGGCTCTCCCCGCCATTGCCGAGCGAGGCCAAGGTGCCGGCAGCACCCCCGAACTGGGCCAAGAGCACCCGAGGACGCAGCTCGCGCAACCGTTCGGCGTGGCGGTCGAGCGCATAGAGCCAGACCGCGGCCTTGTAACCAAAGGTCACCGGAAGGGCGTGCTGCAGATGGGTCCGCCCGGCCATCGGCGTGTCGCGGTAGCGGCGGGCAAGCTCGGCGAGATGGCCGCGCGCGGCCGTCAGGTCTTCCTCGATCAGCGCGAGCCCGGCGCGGATCTGCAATACCGCGGCGGTGTCCATGATGTCCTGGGTGGTCGCTCCCCAATGGACAAAACGCCCGGCATCGCCCGCCCTTTCGGCCAGCTGGCGAACCAGCGGCAGGATAGGGTAGCCGACGGTCTCGGTCTCCTTTTTGAGGCGCGCCAGATCGAGCGCCTCGCGGCCATCGGCGAGCGGGCGTGCGGCGTCCGAGATCGCAGCTGCGGCCTCGGCGGGGATGATCCCGAGCCGCCCCTGGGCGCGGGCGAGCGCCGCCTCGACCTCAGCGCAGCGCGCCAGGAACGCGTGGTCGCCGAAGACCCCGCGCATCGCCGGGGTACCGAACATGTCGGCGAAAATCGCCGAGTCGAGAACGCCGATCGCCATTATGCCATTATGACAGCCGAGATCCGTCGGTGCTTGCCCCTCACCCTCCCGCTGACGCGGGCCCCGCTCACGCGCCGCTCACGCGGGGCGAGGGGATCCGATTCGATTCTCCCTCGCCCTGCTTGCGGGGAGAGGGCTGGGGTGAGGGGCGCTCAAAGTCGGTCCAGCCCCCCTCGCCCAGACGCTCGAGTGCCGGGAAGCGCTCCTTGTACGCCATCTTCGGGCTCTCGGCGATCCAGTAGCCGAGATAGACGAAAGGGTGCCGGCGGCGCCGACACTCCTCGACGAGCCACAGCACGCTCCAGATACCGAGGCTGCGTTTCGGCTGGTGCGGATCATAAAAGCTGTAGACTGCCGATATCCCGTCATCGAGGAGGTCGATCAATGTCGAGGCGACGAGCGCTCCGCTGCCGTCGCGAAACTCGGCAATCGCGGTCCGCACCGGAGTGTCCTCGACCATCGCCCGGTAATCGCCGTAGCGCATCAACGCCATGTCGCTGTCGCAATGGCGCGAACTCTGATAGGCCGTGAACAGCCGGAACTGCTCGGCCGTTGCGCGGGCGCCGACGAGCCGGGCGCTCAGGTCCCGATTGATGTTGCGGATGCGCCGGGTCGACCGGGTATGAGCAAAGCGCTCGACCGCGATCCGCACCGGCACGCAGGAGGTGCAGCCGCGGCACACCGGCCGATAGGCGAAGCGGTGGCTGCGCCGAAACCCGGCACGCGACAGATCGTCGTAAAAGAGAGCACCGCCACTGCCGGCAAGGTCGACGATCAGCTTGCGCTCGGCACGGCCCGGGACATAGGGGCAAGCGACCGGAGAAGCGGCAAAAAACTGGCGCCGTGCCAAAAGGAGCGCCCGCTGCGCATTCATGCCTCCGTTGCGCTCCGAGGGCTCGCGTTTCGGCCTGCCTTCCGCCTTTGGCCAAATCTCCATCACACCGTCCCTCTGCGCGCCGCGGTTTCCGATCGGCGGTCGGCGGGAGTATGGACGAGAGCCTGCCGGGACGCCAGTGTGGGCGCCCTGGCGATCGCCCGCCGGCGTCTCAGAACGAGGGGACCACGGGAGCGGGCACGATGTGTTCCTCGACCCTTTGCACTCCCGGAATGTTCTCGGCGGCAACCCGCACCGCCTGCCTTTCCTCCTCGGATCGGTCGTCGGAGAACCATAGATGGACGACCCGGTCGCGGACGATGATATCCGCAGCCCACATGTGAACCCACTCTTGTCCCTTGAGCTCGGCGAGCAGCTTTGCACGGATCGTGTGGTCGTCGCTGTCGGCCACGATGGCGGGCTCGCTCTTGGTCATCGCCAGCGCCCGCACCAGGTTCGCCCGGCTCACGATGCCAACGAGCTTGCCGTCGTGAAGCACCGGCACCCGCTTGATTCTTTTGGTCTCGAGCAGGGTGGCAATATCCGCGAGGTCGGTTGTGTCGCTGACCGAGATGACCTCACGGGTCATGATTTCCCTGACGATCCGGCCGTGCGATTTGACATAGTCGCGAGCTGCTTCTTGATCTGTCGCGAACGCGTCGAGCCACCGCAAGCGGCGCCGCTGGGTTCGCCGCTCGGTGCCGGTTTCGGCGCGATGCAGCAGGTCGCCCTCGGTCACGACGCCGACCAGGCGGTTGTCCCGGTCGACGACCGGGACCCCGCTGATGCCGCGTTCGGAAAGCAGCGTCGCCAAGGCCTGCACCGATGTTTCGGGGTCGACCGTGATCACGTTCGTTGTCATCACGTCCATTGCGCGCATGCAACCCTCCCTGGCGGTCTATTGCCGGATAATCTACCACGCGCCGCGCCGTTTGACACTCGATGAACCGCAGTTCCGCGGTATGGCGTGCCGGGCGCTGCATCGACCCCCATATTTCCATGCAGGCCCTTGCAGCAGTTCGTTCATGATCGACAGCATCAGCGCCGTGACGCTCGCCACGCATGACATGCGCCGCGCCGTCCAGTTTTACCGCATGCTGGGATTTGAGCTGCTCTATGGCGGCGAAGCGGCGACGTTCACCAGTTTTCGCGCCGGGCCCAATTATCTCAACCTGATCGTCCAGCCGGCCGAGCGCCGGTGGTCCTGGTGGGGACGCTTGATCTTCTACGTCGCCGATGTCGACGCCCTCCATTCCCGGTTGGTCGCCGCCGGCTGCCGGCCCGATACCGCGCCGCATGATGCCGAATGGGGCGAGCGCTTCTTCCACCTGACCGATCCCGACGGCCACGAACTCAGCTTCGCTCGGCCTCTGAGATCCTGACCGATCGCTCCGCCAAGCGCTCACTCGAGGCTCGCGAGCAACCCGGCTCTTCACCCGATCTTTACACTTGGCATGGGAGGATATCGGCCGATCGATTTGAAGGTGGTGCATCGTGCTTGCAGCTCATCGTACTCGATACACCGGCACGGCGCTCGAGACCGAGCCATACGGTGAAACTCCCCTTTCGGCTCGTTCTGCAATGATTTGCATCGTCACTTTGTCGGCGCTCGGCTGGGCCGTCGTCCTGCTGCCATTATGGACGGCTTTCTATTAGTATCGGCAGGCCGAAGCACGCCTAACGCAAGCGCCGGTTCGAGGCTCGCACCGGCAAATCTCGCTCACAAATCCCCGCTCCGACGTGCGACGACCAATCACCGACGGCTGCGTCCTCCGGGATTGTAACAAGAGTCGGCAAGGCACGAATTGACGAGAAGCGCCGTTTCCCATGGCGGTGCGGACGGGATGCTGCGATTCCCCGGCGTCGCGCTACACTCGCCATTTACCATATTTGCCCCAGTTAGGCTGAATTCACACAATATTTGGCGAGTTATGCGCTCTTCTTGCGCCCCGGGATATCATCAAAATAGATCAAGTACACCTAAAGGATTAACTAAAAGAGCTTGCTGACGAATCGTTGACGGTCTTTTGACCTTGACTACGGGATCGCTGTAACATATCGTAACGGAATGTAAACCAAGAGTGTCAGAGACATGATACATTGGACTCAAGAAATACCAATCGGGGCGGGCAACGTTTTCGCTGATGATGATAGTAACGCTGCTGTAGCCGAATATATTCGCACCAAGGGCATTACCCGCTGCCCGACCGCCTGTGTCTCGCCGACCCAGGGCCTGGTTGGCGCGGCAGACCGCGCCGCACTCGAAGAGTACGCGGTCGCGCGCGACAGGATGCGACGGGAACGAGCGGCCGCGCGCATGCGGTCGCTCTGGGAGGCGAGCCTGCCCTTGGCCGAGGAGAGATAACCCGTCGGCCGCACCCGAGCACAACGCCTATAGAATACCCGCCGCTCGAATTTCTTGAAGCTGTTTTCCCGCACCCTTCCCTCCCCCGCCCGCGGGGGAGGGAAGGGGAGGGGCCGGCCGCTACTCCGGTAGCCGGGTCGACTGCCAGGTCACCATCTGCCAGCGCCCGCCTCGGTTGGCGTAGACGTCGGTGAATCTGACGCCGAAGCTGTTGGGGCGGCCGCCGGACATGACGCTGATCCGGCACGATCCGGTCAGCACCACGGCGTCGCCGAGATCCTGCGCCTTGACATCGGAAGGCTCGACCGCGGTGTAGACGGTGGCCCCGGATTCCATATTGCCGATCAAGCTCTGCTTGGTGTCGAGCCGTGCGGTGGAGTGCGTGTAGACGAGGTCGTCGGCAAGCAGCGCATCCAGCGTGGCGACATCCTTTTGCGCCATCGCGGTCATGCGCTTTTTGTCGAGATCGATGATCATCAGCCGGTTGTCTGCCATGGGTTTCTCCTCTTTCCAATGACTCAGCGGACCATCAGCACCAGCTTGCCCTGCAGATGGCGTCCTTCGCTGACCCGGTGCGCCTCGGCCGCATCGGTGAGGTTATAACGGGTGATCGCCGGCGGCCAGACCGCACCCTCATCATAGAGCGCCAGCATCCGCTCGAGATGCGCGCGGTCGCGTTTGACGTTGGGGCGCAGGACGTGGACATCCTTGCGGGTCGGCTGAAACCCCGGCGGCGCTGCGGCGATCCACACCAGCCGCCCGCCCGGTTTCAGGACGGCATAGGAACGCACCTGGACCTCGCCGCCGACCGTGTCGAACACCACGTCGCAATCGCGTGCCGCTGTCGTAAAATCTTGCGTGTTGTAGTCGATCGCCCGATCGGCGCCGAGGCTGCGCACATAATCGTGATTGCGGGCGCTGGCGGTGGTGACCACCGTGGCGCCGAGATGCTTGGCGAGCTGGATCGCGAACCCAGCAACACCGCCAGCCCCACCTTGGATCAGGATGGTCTCGCCGGCTTCGAGCTCTGCGGTATCCTCGACCGCCCACAGTGCCGTCAGGCTGGTGAGCCCCATCGCCGCCGCCTCGGCATGACCGAGGCGCTCGGGCTTTTTGGCGATGATCGCCGCTTTGATCGCGAGCTTTTCAGCGTAGCACCCCTCGATGCCCTGATCGGTCACCCCGAACACCGCGTCGCCGACCTTGAAATCGGTGACGCCCGGGCCGAGCGCGCTGACGACGCCGGAGAAGTCGCGCCCGAGAATATGCGGGAGTTTCAGGTTGTGGCCGGGGCCGCCCAACCGGACCTTGTAATCGGCGGCGTTGATGCTCGCGGCGTGGATATCGACCACGACCTCGCCCGGTCCCGCGGTCGGGTCCGGCACCTCGCCGAGCTGCAGCACCTCCGGCCCGCCATGCTTTGTCAACAGTACCGCCTTCATGGGCTCCTCCCGCTTGTCACCGCCGCTGCAGAAACTCGATCAGCAGCTCGCTTACCCGCTGCGGCTGCTCCTGCTGCACCCAATGGCCGGCGCCGTCGATCAGATGGCAGCCCAGCATCCGCGTGCACGCGCTCTCCTGCATTCGCTCGAAATTGCCGGGCCGTTGGTAGGTCCCCCAATCGCTCTTTCCAGCGATAAACATCGTGGGAACGTCAACCGTGCGGCCCGAGAATAGTTGTAGTTCAGCAGCGTCGATGCCTTCCGTCCCGCGCCGATACCACTGCAGCCCGCCCTGGAACCCGGTTCGCTCGTACTCGGCGCTGTAGACGGCGAGCTCGTTCTCGGGAAGCCAGCGGCATCCCGCGATCTGCGTGGCGGTCGGCATTTCAGCCGCCACGGTCTCCGCCATGTTCTTGTCCCGATCCATGATGTAGTAGGTCGGCATCTTCGCCAGTTCGGCAGCGGTCCAGGCTTGCAACCGGTATGGCCGGTTCTCGACCCAGTCGGCGCTCTTGTAATGAAAATAACCGCGCAAAAAGGCGTGGACGCCCTGCGGGCAATCGCGCATATCGGCATTGGCTGGCCGGGTCGAGTAATACCACTGGTAATGCTTGCGCGGCCGCTCGAGTTTCGCCAGCTCCTCGTGGATGTCGATTTCGGGCGGGCTTTGCTGCGGAGGGTTGTCCACCGTATCGAAAGGCAATGCCGGCGGCCCGGCAAAGGGTGCGCTCATCAGCGCCAACGAGCGGAATATGTCGGGCCGGACGAGCGCGCACCAAGCCGCGACCGATGCTCCAAAATCATGCCCCGCGACCAGCGCCACCTCGCGATAGCCGAACGCCGACACGAGACCCACCGCGTCCCTGACGGCGTTCAGAATTCGGAAGGATGCGAGATCCCCGTCATAATCCCCGTCCCACCCGGTGGTGCGACCATAACCCCGTAGATCCGGTGCGACGGCATGAAACCCCGCCGCGGCCAGCCGGGGCATGACCTTCCTCCAGGAATAGGCCAGCTCCGGGAAGCCGTGTAGCAGTAGCACCAGCGGGCGTCCCTTGGCCTCGAAGCCGGCCTCCAATACGTGCACATCGAGGCCGTTGATGTCTCGTGCGAAGCCGGAACGAATGCCCGGAGCGAGAGGCCCGGTCTCCAGGGGTGCCAGCTCGGTCATTTCCCCTCTCTTTGATCAGTGGCGGCCGGACAAATAGGATCCGGCGAGCCGTCGTCCGGTTTCGCGCATCAATTGCCGATCCAGCGCCGGGGTCTCCGCGGCCGGTACCCGCACGACCGTGTCGTTACAATAGGTCGGGATCACGGTGTCGGCATCTCGGGACAGACCCGTCGGATGATCGCCGCCCTGCACGGCGCGCACGCCGCGCCGGATATGGTTGCGGAACATGCTGACCCCGCGATCGGTGGCGGCCAGATGCTCCAGGCCGTGGATGGCGATCGGGCGCTGCGAGACCTGGGCCTCATAGTCGCCGGGGTTGCGCTGGCCGGCCTCGTAGATGTCGGCGGCGAGTTGGCCCGGCAGCATGATGTTGCGATCGGCCCACCACGCCGGCGTCACACCTTCGGTCTCGCTGACATGGCGGAATTCGATGAACAACGTGTTGGTGTCGTCCACCGGCACGATCCACCGGCTCATCATCGGGCCGCTGAACGGATGCTCCTGGTGGCCGTTTTCCCAGATCGGCGCCACCTGCTGCAAATTGGGGAGGACGGTCTCGACCATCCGCGCCCAGACATTGTCGCCGACCCGGCGGGTCGCGACATAGATCATCCCGACCGGGGTCTCGACGAAATCGAGCTCGGGCAGCACGCCGAACTCGTCGGTGAACACCGCACCGCTGACGATCGTGTGGAGAAACGCCGTGTGGGCCGGGTCCATGGCGTTTTCCATGATCTGCAGCCAATTGCACGGATAATAATATTTGCGCCCCGGCATCAGGCGATGTCCCGGCCGGCTGAAGCTGTCATAGGCGGGAAAAGGCGGCTGCTCTGCGGGCGGGCCCATATAGGCAAAGACGATCCCCCCATTCTCTTGGGTCGGATAGGCGCCGTGGCAGAGCCGGTCCTTCAGCGTGCTGTCCGCCGGCTCGCCCGGGGTCTCGATGATGGTCCCGTCGGTGCCGAACAGCCAGCCGTGGTAGCAGCAGCGTATCCCCCGGGTCTCGATCAGTCCGAATTCCAATGACGTGCCGCGATGCGGACAGTGCAGCTCCAACAGACCGACGTTGCCGCGCTGGTCGCGAAAGGTGACCAGCTCCTCGTCCAAAATCTTGACCCGCAGCGGCAGATCCTTCAGCTCGTCCGAGAAGCAGATCGGCTGCCAGAAGCGACGCATGTACTCGCCGCACGGCGTGCCGGGACCGACATGGGTGAGCTCGGCGTCCTCCTCGGGGACGTCCCGATGGAAGTACCCGCCATATCGCGTCTTCAGGAACGGGGCTCTGGTCGCCATCGCGGTTCTCCTTTCGACCATCAGCTTACTCTCGGTCGAAAGTGGGAGGCAAACGCCTGCTCAGCTTCGGTGCTCCGCGCGGCGCCATATCGGATGCCTTCGTTCGTACCATCATGGACCAGCGGTGCCCTCTCGCCTGCTGGCCCCGCGGCTCGGTAGGCCTTCAACAGGCGGAATACCTGGCTCAAGCCTCCGTAGCG
>Ga0137403_10010909_pt1 | contig 10047 bp, 11 predicted proteins | sample CZOMad2_1_16fung_FD_122057 | JGI IMG/M metagenome (GOLD analysis project Ga0137403, IMG submission 122057) | Vadose zone soil fungal communities from Angelo Coast Range Reserve, California, USA - CZOMad2_1_16fungal (Hybrid Assembly) | ecosystem: Environmental > Terrestrial > Soil > Vadose zone... | reverse complement strand
GAGTCAGTAACTGGATCAAACGACGATAGATACCTATCCGTGGGACTTTCTTCAGTTGCTGCGCCTCGGCTGGATGGATGGAAGCGAGAAAGAGAATCGTGAGTAGCCAAAGCGGCGCTCGGACAATGTTACTATATGTGCTTGGGCCTAGTTGATTGTATGCCGCAACCCTATAGCATGCCCCGGGAATGTAAATATCCTCGACGAAATTTTGGTTGATCCCAGTGTATGCGATCACTTCCCAACCACCAACGCAGTCATCCGATACTGTGCGTTCAACAACGAATCCTTCCTCGTCATCCGAATTGCCATTCCATGTTAGCAGCACGTCTCGTCGAGCATAGGCGGCTCTCCCAATAGCAAATAGAAAATAAAAGTACGAAGTAAGTTTTTGATTTAGTTTTCTATGTAACATCGCTAGCTCAAAGTGCAACAAACATCTGACAATCGCTCGCCCGGCGCTTAACAACTCTGCCACGTGTAGTAGCAACGATCGAGGATATCCTCCAAGACAGTGAGGGCGGTTGGTATATGTCGGCGCTCTTTTTCTTGACCGAATCCGCGAGGATGCTGAGCCTTGTCATGTCGTCGATAATCTCGAGTCTGCAGGGATCGCCGCGCGGTGTGGCGGCGACGTCACGGGCCAGCTCATCCATGCGGCGATAGACCGCGCCGATCGTGTTGAACTCCGCCGGCGGCATCACCAGGCGGTTTTTCGTCTGTTGCTTTGCACGCGCCACGTTTTTGAGCTCGTCGCGAAGGACGCCGAGCCGGGAAAGTTCGTCGAGTAACCCGGCAGCACTACGATCATTCATCAGGGCGGTATTGTATTCGCGGATCAGCTCGCTGATGCGTTCGTTCAAAAGCCCTAAAATATTGAATTCGGCCACTGAATTCTTTCATCAGGCCGTACATATTAGGTTTTCGAGGTTGTGCGTGTTCGGCCCGACTGCGATCCTCTGGCTTAGGGTGTATGCGACAACTCTATGTCACCGATCTCTTTGATCGGCCACCCAACGTGGTGTTTTAGGAGCCGATAAATCTTGTTGTAGAAACCTGGATCATCAAAGGTTATGAAACCCATGTATCGAAAACCGTCAGACTCTATAAACAGGAAAATCTTATTGTCGATAATGTGGCTCCTCACAACGTCTTGAAGAGTTCCAACTTCTCCGACCGGTTTCTCGTCTCGATCTTGATGCGTCGTTGTCCATGACGGTGGCCAACTGCGATAGCCATTCGTACGGATCATCATGGGATGGTCGCGGAGCTTCATGGTGAAGCGACTAGAGATTTTACAACGCCATTAATCTACAGGCGCTCGGACAATGTTACTATATGTGCTTGGGCCTAATTGATTGTATGCCGCAACCCTATAGCATGCCCCGGGAATGTAAATATCCTCGAAGAAATTTTGGTTGATCCCAGTGTATCCGATCACTTCCCAACCACCAACGCAGTCATCCGATACTGTGCGTTCGACAACGAATCCTTCCTCGTCATCCGAATTGTCATTCCATCTCAGCAGCACGTAGCGAGCATAGGCAGTTCCCTGTACTAGCAAAAAGAAAATAAAAGTACGAAATAAGTTTTTCATTTAGTTTTCTATGTAACATCGCATGACAGATGGCGAGTTCATGGCTTAATTTCACATATTCAGCTGCGGAATGAGATACGCGTTGGAGCGTCGGAATCTCGGCTGCAAAGCCAACTGCTGCAGTTCTTCAGCCGTAAAGATTTTACACTGGTACTGCCCGTCCACTCTTTGGTAAACGATAACAATCGAGTCAAGGGTCCAGACAATACGGAAAACGCTCACCTGAATCCTGTCAAGATGATCGCCCAAAGCGCGTAAACGGTGAGACAGCAAGCTCGAGGTCCGCGCAACTGAACCAGATTGACTTTTTTGTTTATTTCGAGCCTGGACGTCAAGGCATGAAATATCGGCGGGGCGGAAACAGAACAGAGGATTAGATCTTGTTTGGTGGTCGCCTTGCGACGAAAAATCATTGCCTCCAAGAGCGTTCCGCAAAATCGATTCGCCCTCTCTTGTTACGCAAGCACTGCAGACGAGATAGCACTGGTCATTTTTCTCCAGCTCGAAAGCCGCAATCCCGGCGGCCTCCAGCGACTGTCCGATAACTCTGAGTGATTTAGCATGCAACAGATTCGGCAACCATCCTTTGCTGTCGAATATAACCAAGCCCGGTGCCAAGGCGAATTTTAGACCGCTCACAACTCTGAGAAGAGCATCAATTATGCCTAACAAACTGGGAGCATGGGGAAAGCTCTTTGCACGTAGTGGATGATTATGCGTCCTAACTTATGAAGTTTCTCGTGAAGGTGCGTCCCAAAAATTGGACAAGCCGGCGGTCGTGTTTTTGAAATGATGCCTGCCAGCGCTATTTCCAGCTGACCCGGCGGAACGTGAGACGAGGTTCATGGCGACGCATTCTCCACGTCTGCGGTGGAGGCGTCAAGGCAAAGTTGTAGTAAGGCGCGAATCAAATTTGATACGCCCTGTAGTCGAACGGCGACGCTTGCCTGCTCTCTCACTGCAAAAAGACGGTTTTCATTGGCTTATTGTTGTGGCATATCCATTGCGGTGAAAAAGCACGGCCATGAATAAAAAGTCCCTTTGGATACTCACGGTTCTTGTTCTTGCTTCCATGCATCTCGCCGAGGCGCAGCAGCCGAAAGTCTACCGGATCGGCATGCTGGTCAATGGCAACTCTTCCACTCACAAATTCATCGTCGATGAGTTCCGACAGGGTTTGCGCGACCTCGGTTATTGGGAAGGGAAAAATGTAGTTATTGAGTATCGGTACGCAGAAGGAAAGCTGGAGCGACTGCCAGAGCTGGCGAAAGAACTCGTCCAGATCAATGTGGACGTGATTTTGCTCAAGCAACGCCCGGAACTGTAGCGGCCAAGCAAGCCACTAACACGATTCCGATTGTTTTCTCCGGTGTGGGCGATCCGGTCGAGGCTGGCCTCGTGAATAGTTTGCAAGACCGGGAGGCAATGCCACGGGGATATCAATTCTCTCGCCAGATTTGGGCGGTAAAAGGCTCGAAATCCTAACAGACGTGATTCCGGGAATCACCCAAGTTGCATTCCTTTGGAGTCCGTCGGCGAGCACGACCGTCGCTTTGAAAGCCACGCAGGCCGCGGCCGACGCATTGCGAATACAACTTCACTCTGTAGAGGTGCGCAGTCCTAACGACTTCGCCTCTGCGTCAGAGGCGATTATGAAAACCCGTGCCCGTGCTATCCTCACCAATCCGAGTCCGGTTCTGAACACGATACGCTCACGGATAATTGAGTTTGCGACCAAGAACCGTCTGCCGGGGATGTATGCGAACTTGCAGTTTATCGACTCTGGCGGTCTCATGTCTTACGGCACAGCAGCGCCGACGCATACCGGCGCGCCGCAGTATACGTTGATAAAATATTGAAAGGCACAAAGCCCGCCGATCTGCCCGTTGAACTGCCGACAAAATTGGAGTTGGTGATAAATTTGAAAGCCGCAAAGCAGATCGGGCTCACGATCCCGCCCAATGTGCTGGCACGGGCGGATAAGGTGATCAAGTAGCCGTGAGGCGATGCGAGCCTATGATTGCCGGGAGCTCAGACATCCACACCTTTTCGGCCTCATCGACCGAAGAACGCATGGGAATGAAAGTTACAAATCTGTTTAGCATGGGGGCTTGGAATTTATCCACTTTGCTAGGAATCATTGGAGCATTGGCGGACCTTTAGGAAAAATCTAGCACCTTTGAGTGGTGGCACTAACTTTGCGGCTGCTTCACGCGATGACTCAAAATGGTCACCAGGTTGGATCGAGAATGAAGTCGAAAGCTGCTGTCAATTATCAATGTGTCTTACGCGCGATTGGCCAGGGAATTGAAAAACTTGGAGTAGAATCATTCGATTTAGAGATGTCAGACAACCACGGCTTCGTAGTGAGCGGCACATATAGAGAAACAAAGAGCCCGTGTGCGCCTAAGCCGAGGCTTAAAAAATCTTTTCTGAGCCTAATCATCAACGCAGCCAAGAACAACTGTAAACAAAAACCTGACTCAACGCTTTTTCACTTTTCCAAAATCCGTTTCACCCGAAATAACATCGAGCTTTTAGACCAAGCAGGCAAAGCGTCGAGAACAAGTTGGGATGGTAACCCGCTGAACCCCCTTGGGATATCACATGTTCTCAGAATGGCGGGGGCCTATCTCGACAGTAAAGGTAGCCTCTTCTTACGGCTTTCATGGCGTCACGATAAACTAACAGTTTGGCATTTTAACGGAACGGGCGGCGAAGCGAAGGAAATGTTTACGCCACAAAACCTGTATGACCAATGGGTTCATCACTTCAATACGCGCAAGCCGCCTCGTCTCCTGAAGCCAACCGGCAGCGGTTAGATATTCTCAGCGAAAACGGATTGCCAACCCTACGCCTTCCCCAACTAAAAATTACGCTGTCATACTCCTGTCAGTGACAGATCTTGCAGCCGTTCCGCCAGAGCTAACTCGGCAATATCGGCGCGTGCACGGGCATTCGGACAATGAGTCTAAGAGTTCCGGTTGAAGGGCGCCCCCCGAGGTTGCGTCACCTCGACACGGGACTGAAGTAACTGCCTGTATTAGTATTGGAATTAGCATTTATCGAGGCGTGGTTTGGATCTTGCTCCATCCACCATTTGGAAATCTTTAGCAGAACGTCCGCCAATTACACAGAGGAACTTGGCAACATGCAATGGCGAACGCTGTCATAAATGGAATGATGCGAACACAAAAGCCGCCGAGAGAGGCTCGAACAAGCTCAGCGTCATTGACAATTATTATTGAGGGCAATTCTCGCGATCGCCAATGAAATTCACCGACTTTAATATCCCCCTGACGATCGGCACGGACCGAAGGAGCGACTTGATCCATATTCAATGGTTCGTGGTGATCGCGTCTTCTTATTTGCTTCTAGTCCGGGACGGCCAATTTATCGACGATTCTCTCAGTCTCGTGATGCTGGTCGGCCCTTTAGCGTCCATGCTGGTATTCTTGCGTCTGCCGCAAAGCTTCTTTGCCCATCGATATTTCCCCCAGGTCATCGCAGTCGTTGACACCTTGCTGCTCTCCACGGCGATTGTACTCAATCGTGAAAGCCCGTGGGATCTCTGCCTGGTTTTTTTCTTCGGGATTTTGATCGCCGCCATCGGCGAAAATTTCCTCCAAATCATAGTTGGATGCTTGGTGGCGGGCATACTTTCGGTGGTGATCATTCCCGCTTCGCGCGGCGGCCAATTCGCGCTCGACGGCAATTCGCTGCTCAGGATTCCGCTGCTCTTCGGCGCCGCGCTGCTGTACGGCTATTTGGCCGATCAGGTCAAACGAGAAAGGCGCAGAGCGGCCGAATCGGAGGAGAGCCGCAAACAACAGTTGTCGATGAAAGATCAGCTGCTCTCCAATGTGTCTCATGAACTGCGCACGCCTTTGACCGCGGTCTATCAGTTCGTAACCCTTCTTTTGGACGGCATACCCGGCAAGCTCAACGTCGAGCAGAAGCAGTATCTGGAAATCGCGCTGCGCAACGTGAAGCAGCTCCAAACGATGGTCGGTGACTTATTGGACACGGCCCGCGTCGACAGCGGCAAGCTAGTCTTTCATCTGCGCGGTGTCTCGCTCTGCCGAGTGGTTCATGAAACCATTGGAAGCTTTCTGACGGACACGCGGGCAAGATCGATCGCGCTAACGGAAGACATTCCAAACGACCTACCGTTTTTGCACGCCGACCCGCATCGGCTTAACCAGATACTCACCAATCTGATCGATAATGCGATCAAGTTCACGCCGGAAAACGGCGGCATTACAGTACGTGCCCGGGTTTGTGAAGAAGATGACAGTTTCGTCCGCGTATCGGTGCAGGATACCGGCTGCGGTATCAGCCCCGATCATGCGGAAAAGATTTTTGACCGGCTTTATCAAGAGGAGCGTGCGCTCGCGACCAACCGCAAGGGCCTCGGCCTGGGTTTACACATTACCAAAGAGTTGGTGTCGCGACACGGCGGGCGAATTTGGGTGGAGAGCGAGCCGAATAAAGGAAGCGCATTTCATTTCACCTTACCGGTGTTTTCTTTGAAGCGTTCACTGAGGTCCTTGCTGGAAAGCGCTCAGTTGCCGGTCACGTCTTTGTCGATCGTCGCCGCAGAGCTTCAACCGGCGCCCGGGACCCCGCCGGACGTGGCGAAAGCGCTCCAAGACATGGTTTGGGTTTCCCTCAATCAAGTGGAGCTGGCCGAGCAAACTGTATTGTTGCCCAACATCATGCCCTCCATCGGACACGTTTGCTTCTACTTGGCGCAAGCAAAGGATCTCGAATCGGGTCAAGCCTTGGCTGCGCGCGTCGGGAAAGAAATCAGCGACTGCAAGCAAGTGCGCAACGCCAACTGCCGGGTCAGGACTCAAGTCTGGACACTCGATCTGCATCCGGCTACCGAGACAGTCAACGTTGAAACGCGCATCGGGGAAGTTAACGACTGGGCGGCGCGAACGATCGCACAACAGGGCTACGAATCGGCACAGAATGAAAACGATCGATACGCACTCATAAAGGTAAACGGATCAGCCGGAGGCGCCTGGGCACCATGAAAGGCGATCGAACGGAGCCAAAATCCGCGCGGACCCTGACTGGACTTCGTGCGCTCGTGTTTCTATGGAACGGATTATCAATCGGATCGGTTTTTCGAAAGGAGTATTTATGAAAGACAAAACTATTCTCATCGTCGAGGACGACAAGGATATATCATTGGCCCTTAGCGTGCGATTGATCTCGCACGGCTATACAACATTGACGGCCCCAGACGCCGCATCGGCGATCCAGTTGGCGGCGATGAAGAAACCGGATTTGATCCTGCTCGATCTGGGCCTGCCGGACAGCAACGGCTTTATCGTCATGGACGTCGTGAGCGAGTTGAAATTTTCAGCGAGGGTTCCCATCATCGTTGTCAGCGCGCGACCCGCCGAAGTGTACAAGGAGCCGGCGCTCTTGGCCGGGGCGAAGGACTATTTCCAAAAACCCTTCGACAACGAGGCGCTGATGACGGCCATTCAACGAGAGATCGGCGAAGAGACGCCCTTACTGGTCGAGTATTCATACCATTGATGACTGGGGAGCCATCGACCGGTCGGTAAGCGAGGATATTCTTATGGCAAAGAAAAGATTCTGATCGTTGACGACAACGAAGACATATCGAAAGGGCTAAGAATTCTTTTCAGAGCCCATGGCTATGTTCCTGTTCTCGCAGGCGACGCGGTGTCGGCGATCAGCCAGGCAAAAAAAGAAAATCCCGACGTGATCTTGCGGGACCTGGGCCTCCCCGCGGGCGACGGTTATGTCGTCATGGAGCGATTGGGCAACATCGAGTCCCTCGCTTTGGTCCCGATCATTGTCTTAACTGCGCGCGAAGAAGAATTTCACAAACAACGCTGCAGGCGGGAGCGGAAGCGTTTTTCCAGAAGCCCGTCGACCACGGCGTGCTTTTGGCCGCTGTTGATCAGATCGTTGATGGACCGATCTCTATGCGGCCATCGGCGATTTGAGACTCGCGAAATACCGGATCGGAAAACCCGAGAGTGGGGAATGTCAGGCTCGTCCCGGGACGGATCACTGCGTGACGAATCTCGGTCTTGGGAGGTCTGTAGAGAACGTTCTCTATTCTCCATTCTTAATCGATCTGCGCTAATTCGAGTTCGCCCCATTCACCCCAGCTGGTCGGTGTAATCCAACCAGAGGGGCAGCATGATCGTTCTCTTTCCAACTCACCCGCGCAACAAAAAATAGGCCGGGAGAAAACATCATTTCGCGACTACCGCTCCGGCATTTAGCGAACTAGACACGTCACTCGAATCTCCGATAATTCCGAAGTTCAAGGTCTAGTAGAGATTTGGTGCGGTTACGGTCCTTGTTACCCCAGGTCACATTTTTGTTACCTCAAGTTCGGCGCTGTCGAGTTATGTCCAATAGTCCGTTGGCTTAGATCACTTTTTGTATCCGTTGGCACTGAAATATCAGGTAGTTAACGTTTGACCGGTTGATGGTATGTGGATTGCGTTGTTCCTGACTTCGCAGCGAATTACTGGGCTATCCTAGAAACGCCTTATACGCTGTAACTGGGTTAGAACAGTCGTGCTCAGCCGACCACAGCGAGTGTCCATACAACAAAAGAGCCTGACTGGATCGTTCCAGCAGGCTTTTTGTTTATTTGCCCGCCGCACCAGGCGATTCGATGGTGTGAGGAGAATCATGGATTACAAAAATCGTCGTTGGCAAAGAAGAGGAAATATGAAGCAAAGCAAATCTTTTAAACTGCTCTTGTCGATCGCACTCACTCTGATGCTTGTTTGTTCTTCCTGGGCGCAATCGACGGCTCTCCGTCGCATTGGAGTGCTCACTCCCGGAGGAGACTTCGGGCCTGTGCTGGAGGGGCTCCGCGAAGGGCTGGCTCAACTCGGATACGTGGAAGGGAAGCAGGTAAGCTTCATCGTTGAAGACACGAAAATGGAAGCGCTTGATCCGGTCAAGGCGGCGATGAGACTGATTGCCGCTAAGCCGGATCTACTCGTCACGGTTGCTACAAGCCACGCGGCCGCGGCTAAGCAGGTGGCTGAGAGTATTCCGGTCGTTTTTACGGTGCTTACTGATCCAGTGCAGTCAGGCTTTGTGGCGAGCTACGTCTCGTCGAAGAACAATTTTACCGGAGTCTCGAACAGTGTGGCGCCGATGTCCGGCAAGCGGCTCGAGGTGTTGAAAGAAATGGTTCCAGGCATCAAGCGCGGACTCGCCGTTGTTGCCGTCAAGGAAACTATTGCCCAAAAGTCATTTCAGTTTTTGGCGGAGTCCGCGAGCAAGCTCGGCATCCAGCTCGTCCGGCGCGACGTGACTACCAAAGAAGAGCTCGAGAAGATTCTCCTCGACACACCGAAGGGGTCCGTCGATGCGATCATTCACGTTCCAGCAATCCTGCTGCGAAATCATATTAACCTCCTCGTCGAAAAGGCCAAGAAAGACAGGCTCCCCTTTGGAGTTCACACCGAAGAACTCGTCAAGAAAGGCGCGCTCGTCTCCTACGGGGAGGATAATCGGCTGACCGGGATTCAGGCGGCGCGACTCGTGGTCAAGGTTCTGAAAGGCGTTCCGCCCTCGGACATTCCCATAGAAACACCTGAGCAGCCGATCCTCGTCGTCAACCGGACAACGGCAAAAACCATTGGCCTAAGAATTCCTCGTGAATTTCTCGAACATGCGGACCGCATAGTGGACTAGCAAGTAGATAGGAAGTCAATGAGACGAACCGGAAAATACCGGACGGGTCTGCGGACTTTGTTCGGAGCATTTTGGATAGTTTTTACGACAGCGCCGTTTTTGAGTGCGCAAACCCCGCATCCTCGCATCGGCGTCTTCACCCCAGGTTCGAGCTTAGCGGCGGTGCATGAAGGAATGGAGGAGGGTCTCACCCGTCTCGGTTACATAGAAGGAAAGAACGTTATTTTCCTTGTGGAGGACACGAAGGGCAGCACTTCAGATCTGCCTTCGCGAGCGGCAACGCTGATGGCGACCAAGCCGGACTTGCTTTTCGCGGTAGCAATCCCGCACACAATGGCAGCAAAGCAAGCGACATCCACGGTTCCGGTTGTTTTTGCTTGGGTGGGCAATCCCGTTAGCGCTGGAGTGGTCGCCTATTATCCCTATTCCAAAAGCAATCTGACCGGAGTTGCATCCATCACCGATTTCCTTTCGGGCAAAAGGCTCGAAGTTCTTTTGGAAATCGCGCCCAAAGCCATGCGGTTGCTGGTTCTTGTGGCCGCCAAAGAGAGTGTTTCCGTAAGTGCATTCCGATCCCTGGAGGTAGCCGCGCAAAAGTTTGGGGTACAAATAGTTCGGCGCGACGTGACCGATAAGGAGGAAATAATAAAGGCACTGGCGGAAACGGCTCGGGGATCCGTTGATGCGATCTTCCACGTACCTTCGATTTTGGTCAGGACAAATCTTGACCTCCT
>Ga0137403_10010908_pt1 | contig 10048 bp, 6 predicted proteins | sample CZOMad2_1_16fung_FD_122057 | JGI IMG/M metagenome (GOLD analysis project Ga0137403, IMG submission 122057) | Vadose zone soil fungal communities from Angelo Coast Range Reserve, California, USA - CZOMad2_1_16fungal (Hybrid Assembly) | ecosystem: Environmental > Terrestrial > Soil > Vadose zone... | reverse complement strand
CCTCGCTCGCATTATCGATCCGGCCCGCGAGCAGGTAGCCCTCGCTCAGCCACGCCAGTCGGATAGCATGGTGATCCAATCTCCGTATCGCCAGGCTGTGATTCACTCCCTCCTCGAGCAGGGGCAACGCCTCCGGGGCTCGCCCGGACAGGGCGAGCGCATAGCCCAGACCCGCGGCGGTCTGGGGTACTAGGCTCAAGATGTTCCACTCGCGGCAACAGGCGAGACCGCGCTCCTGCACGCGGACGGCCAGCGCGAGGTCCCCCTTGCGCAAAGCGACGTACCCGAGTGCCGAGCAAGCCGCGGCGAGGTTGACCCACTGGTCGAACGCCTCGGAGATCCGCACCGCTTCTTCGCCGTGGAGGACTCCCTCCGCGAATTCACCGAGGTCCGCGAGACAGCGGGCGAGGAACGTTCGGTACCAGGCGGAGTACAATCCCGAGGCACCGGGGCGCTGATCGGCGACCGGACCGAATGACTCCAGGTGATTAGCAAACAGGTCCCTCGCCGTGCGAAACTCGCCCCTTACATGATGGTTCAGGGCCAGCAGGAAGTTCGAGGAGACCTGAGCCGCGAGATCGCCAAGGACGTCGGCCAACTGCACGGCGCGACGGCCGGTCTCGAGACCGCGGAGAGGATTGCCAGTGAGCCAGAAGTACTGGGTCAGCGATCCTTTTGCCCGTATCTGCCGACGTAGGTCGCCGAGGGCCTGAGCACCTTCGTCGGCGGCTTGGGCATGCTGGAGTGACTGGTCAGACTCCCCGAGAGACCAGAGCGCGTTGTACGACGCGAGATGAAGGTCGACGGCTTGCTCGGCGCTCTCGTGTGTCTCCGGAAGGTGAGGCAACACTGTCAGTGCCTGCTCGAGATAGGCGACGGCGGCCCGATTGGCCGAGTGTAGGATCGCCCGTGACCCGGCTCGATACAGATAGGTCACCGCCTTCGACCACACCTCGCCCCGCACGGCGTGATGGGCGAGGCGCTCGACCTGCTCGGCCACCCGGTCGGCGGCCAGCGCCTCGATCACGCCAACGATCCTGGCGTGGAGGGCACGCCGATGTTCGCGTAAGAGGCCGCCGTATGTCACCTCGTGTGTCAGGGCGTGCTTGAACGTGTACTCGGTTTCGGTAAATCGCCGGGCGTCGTAGAGGAACTCGGCCGCCTGGAGATGGTCGAGTCCGCGCCGCAGCGCCTCGTCCGGCAGCTCCGCGATCGCCTGGAGGAGCGCAAACGGCACGTCCTTGCCGACGACGGAGGCGATCTGGAGCAGGTGCTTGTCTTCCGGGGCGAGACGGTCGATGCGTGCCGCCAGCATCACCTGGACCGTGGGAGGGACCTGGATACCCTGGATCGGCTGCGTCAGTCGGTACCGACCACGGTCTCCGGTCAAGGCCCCAGTTTCCACGAGGGTCCGGACGGTTTCCTCGAGGAAGAACGGGTTCCCGCGCCTGACGAGCATCTGCTTGAGCGGCGCCAGCACAGTATCTTCGCCGAGCAGCGCATCCAGAAGCTCCCCCGCGCTCTCGACTTCGAGCGTATCGAGCCGCACCTGGGTGTGGTACGTCCTGCCGGCCCACGTGTCCAGGTACTCGGGACGGTAGTTCACGAGCAGCAGCAGCGCCGCCGAGGTCACGCTGTCGACGAGTATGTCTAGGAGCGCTTGGGTCTCGCTATCGACCCAGTGAAGATCCTCGAAGATCAGGAGAAGAGGCTGCTCGCTCGCTTCCCGGAGCAGCAATCGCCGCACGGCTTCTAGCGTGCGCTGGCGCCGTTGACCTGGGTCAAGCGCCCGCCACGCGTCGTCGTCCACGGGCACGTCCAGCAGGGCCAGCAAGGCCGGCAGCATCGGCTTGAGGGTTTCGTCCAAGGTGAGGAGCTTCCTCGTCACCTTCTCCCTGATCTCGCGGAGGTCGTCCCGATCCTGGATCTTGAAGTAGCCCTTGAGGAGTTCGATCATCGGCAGATAGCTCGTCGCCTTCCCGTACGAGACCGAGGCGCCCTCGAGGACCAGCCAATTCTGAAGGTGTTGGGAGTGCGTGAACTCGTAAACGAGGCGTGACTTGCCCACGCCTGCTTCGGCAACGATCGCCGCAACCTGACCGTGCCCGTTGGCTAGCTGTTGGGCACGGAGGAGCTGCTCCAGTTCGGCGTCGCGACCGACGAAGCGCGTCAGCCCGCGCCCAGTGGCAGCCTGCAGGCGGGTACGCGCTGGGCCCGCCCCCGTCACTTCGTAGACTTCCACGGCGTCGGCGAGCCCTTTGACCGGCACGGGGCCGAGTGGCTGCACGGCAACGTAGCCTTCCACTAGCTCCAGCGTCGCTGGTGCCAGGAGAATACTCCCAGGGCTCGCCAACTGCTCCATCCGCGCCGCCAGATGTGTGGTCTGACCCACCGCCGTGTAGTCCATGTGAAGGTCGTTGCCGATGGACCGCACCACAACCTCGCCCGAGTTGAGCCCCACGCGAATCTGCACCTCGATGCCCTGCGCGCGGCTGAGCTCTTCCGAGTAATGCCGCACGGCTTCTTGCATGCGCAGGGCGGCGTAGCATGCCCGCACGGCGTGATCCTCGTGAGCCACGGGCGCCCCGAACAGCGCCATGATCCCGTCGCCCATCACCTGATTGACGGTGCCCTCATAGCAGTGGACCGCCTCCATCATGCGTTCGAGGACGGGATCAAGAATCTTTCGCGCGTCTTCAGGATCGCGGTTGGCGAGCAGCTCCATCGAGCCCTTGAGATCGGCGAACAGGACGGTGACCTGCTTGCGCTCGCCTTCCAAAGCGCCTCTGGAGGTGAGAATCCGCTCGGCCAGGTGCCTGGGGTGTAGGACTCCGGCGAGCTGAACCGAGAACCGGTGGCTGTCGCTGCCGGGGCTCCGAGCGGAGCACCGCAGCCCCCGCAGAACCTCTCGCCGGGCTCGTTCGAGAAGCCGCAGGATGGACAGGGGAGCGCCAGCCCGGCGCCGCACTCCGCGCAAAAGCGGCGGCCCTCGCGGTTGTCGTGCTGGCACCGGGGACACTTCATGCCAGAGGGCCCTCCAATGCGGCTTGGAACAGACTTGCTTCCTGGTACAGGCGTACGGCGACCTTAGCCGGATGCCCTCTGCGGGTCAAGCATCGCCAAACATGAGAGTGAGGAGATAGCGGCGGGGCGCCGAGGTCATGCGCTACGAAGTGAGCGGCACCTACTAAGAGCCCGCCATGCGTGATTGCCGCGACGGCAACCCCAAGTAAAGGACAGCGCTGACGACAATAAGGACACCAGAGCGTCAGGCGGATGATCAACGGGGAACGGCGAAGGTTCTGCTAGACTCCCGCCCAGCCTGGAAGGAGGGCCGCTCCATGAACCCGAGCGCACAACATCCCATCACGCTGGAGGCACAGACTACCTGTGAGAGGAGGCAGTGATCGACCGCCGCACTTTCCTCGCTGGTATGGGTGCTGTTCTCTTCGCCGTGCCGCTCGCTGCCGAGGCACAGCAGCCACAAAGGGTGTTCCGAATCGGCGTGCTTTCCCCGGGTGCCGCTCCGCCCGGACCCCTGGAAGCGCTGAGACAAGGACTGCGGGAGCTCGGCTACGAGGATGGACGGAATCTCACAATTGAATGGCGGTTCGCAGGCGCAACGAACGAGCGGTTCAGCGAGCTCGCGGATGAGCTGGCTCACCTCAAGCTCGACGTGATCGTCTCGATCAACACCCAGGCCTCGCTTGCCGTCAAGAACGCAACCCGCGCCACCCCGATAGTCATCGTACGGGTTTCCGACCCTGTGCGGACCGGCCTGGTCGCCAGCTTTGCCCACCCGGGCGGGAACATCACCGGCGTGAGCAATTTCTCGGACGAGCTGAGCGGCAAGCGGCTGGAACTGATCAGGGGAATGCTCCCCCTGAGCCCCCGTCTGGCCATTCTTTGGAACGCAGGCAATCCGGGCATCGAGGTCTCGGTGAGAGAGATGGAGCGAGCAGGCTCGCAAAGTGGTGTTCAGCTCCACGCCCACAGGGTGAAAGGGACGGATGACTTCCGCGGCGTGTTCGAAGCCGTCGTGCGGGAGCGCGCCTCCGTGCTGTTCGTCTTCGACGATGTTCTGGTGACGGCGCACGAGAAGCAGATCCTGGACTGGGCCGCGAAGGCTCGACTGCCCGTGGTTTCCCAGTACCGGGAGTTCGTCGACGCCGGCGCGCTGATGTCGTACGGGCCGAATCCTCAAGATTTGTACCGGCGCGCTGCCACCTACGTGGACCGCATCCTCAAAGGGGCCAAGCCGGGGGACCTCCCGGTCGAGTAGCCAACGAAGTTCGAGCTGGTGATCAACCTCAAGACCGCCAAGGCGCTCGGCCTCACGATCCCGTCGCCGCTGCTCGTTCGTGCAGACGAAGTGATCCAATGAACGAGCGGCGAGGCTTCATCGCTAGAGCACTTGGCTTACTCGGCGCCCCGCTCACCGCCGAGGCCAAACAGGCGACCTCCGCTCACGCGCAGCAGGTGGACTGGTTTGCCTTCCTGCCGCTACCTCGATTGCTGATCACACTCAGTTGCGGAGGATAGACGACTGGCGGAACATCGCGGCGCAAGGCCGCATGCGACAGGTGGCGGCATGACGCGTCCTCCTATGACCCCGCGGGTCGCCTGCCGCGGTCGAAAAGATAGCAGTGCAGTGCCTCACGTTGACGCTTCGGCTCAGAGAAGCGCGTTATGAGGATCACGCGATTCCTTCCCGCGATCGGCCTGGCTCTGCTGGTGCTCCTCACCGGCTTCCCCTCATCGGGCCAAGCGCCCAAGTCCGGCGGCTGGCTGACGCTGAGACTGCGTGAGGATCTTCCACAGGGCTTCGCGATCAACGAAAGCCCGACGATCTCGACCATGTGGCCGGCCATGCCGTGCCTCAGCAACCTCGTGCTCTTCGACCCACTGAAACCTATCCACAGCGTGGACACCATCGTCGGCGAGCTCGCCGAGCGCTGGACGTGGCAAGACAGCTTCCATAAGCTGGCCTTCTTCCTGCGGAGCGATGTGAAGTGGCACGACGGCAAGCCTTTCAGCTCCAAGGACGTCAAGTACACGTTCGACACGCTTCGGGAGGCCCCGGACGCTCCGGCGAAGCTGCGCCTCAACCCGCGGCGGGAGTGGTACGCCAACGTCGATGCGGTCGAAGCACCCGATCCACAAACGGTCGTCTTCCGGCTGAAGCGACCGCAGCCGTCCTTCCTGTTGATGCTTGCCTCCGGGTTCACGCCGATCTACGCGGCTCACGTGCCGGCGGCGAGCTACCGCACGGGTTGCGTCGGCACGGGGCCTTTCAAGGTGAAGGACTGGCGCAAGGGCGAGTTCGTCGAATACGTGAAGAACCGCGACTACTTCGTGAAGGGACGGCCGTATCTGGATGGTCTGCGATACCTGATCATCGCGGAGCGAGGGACGGCGACGGCAGCGCTGCAGGCCGGGCGAGTGGATGTGGCGTTTCCGGGTGAAACACCGAAAGGCATCGCCGATCAGCTCAAAAAGGCGGTCCCGCGCCTCGTGGTCACACCCGTGAATACGAGTGTGCTGGACCATCTCATCATCAACACGAAGAAGCCTCCTTTCGACGACGCCAAGGTGCGCCAGGCCGTGAGCCGGGCCATCGATCGGCGGTCACTGATCGCCGCCGTGTACCAGGGCGGGGCGGTCCTCGGGACCTCTGTGGCCCCCAGGCCCTACGGGGTGTGGGGCATTCTCGACTCTGAGCTGCGCGCGCTCACGGGCTACGGCGATCCCAACGCCGAGAGGGCGAAGGCCCGGACACTGCTCGCCGAGGCGGGATTCGGTCCGGAGAGGCCCCTGAAGATCGCGATGCTGACCCGCGGGCTCCCGGCCTTTGCTGACCTGGGCTCCTTCGTGATCGGCGAGCTCAAGCGCGTCGGGATCGACGCATCGCTGAAGCAGGTGGACTCCTCTCAGTGGTATCCGCTGCTCACGCGAAGGGAGTTCGAGGTCGGCACAGACAGGAACGGCGTCGAACCCGACGATCCGGACGCGAACTTCTACGAGTTCTTCGGCTGTCAGTCGCCACGAAACAACGCAGGATACTGCAACGAGCAGATCGCGCGGCTCATCGATCAGCAATCCCAGGAGCTTGATCCGAAGAAGCGCCTGGCCCTGGTGCAGGAGATCCAGAGGAAGCTGGAAGAGACCGCCGTGCGGCCGGTGCTCGTCTGGCGGCTCGACTACTTTACGGCATGGCCGTACGTGAAGAACCTCGTCCCGCACCATTCGATCTATAGCTGGGGTCGTATGCAGGAGGTGTGGCTCGACAAGTAGGTGACGGCGCTCCGTCCTCAGCTCGGGAGACGCCACGCGCCTGGGTATCGATGATGCACAATCGCGTCGACGCCGCGTGCCGCGAGCTGGCTGTCACATCGCCGAGCAGCCAGCGCCGCGCGCGTCCGGCCCGTTGATTGCGCCCGCCGAAGTGCCCGCCGCGGACGATCTTGTGGGTTCCCCGCTACGCCTTCGTGGCATCGTCGCAGAGAGTTTGGCGGCGGTATGGACGGTGACACTGTGCCGCGGCTCCTGGGGCCGCCGCTGCCTGAGTCTAAGAGGCTATGTCGCGGGGACCGGTGCCGACCCTCGCCTATTCGCCCTCCGCAACACGGGCATGAGAGGGGCGCCGAGCAGATACTACTCATTGGTGTTCACCGCCCCTACTGCATCGTGCCGCCGCGCGCCTCGATGAAAGTGTAGTCCCATACCGTCACCCGATAGGAAGAGGCGACGACCAAGTGGTCGATCTCGAAGTACACTTCAGTAAATCCAGGGACGCCTCCGGGAACCCACTCGACGCGCTGAGCGACCACCTTCCCGGAACCGTCGACCGCCATCCCGAGCACACGGAAGGGGGAGGCATGCTGCCCATAGTGACTGGCGATCCTCCCGTACACGCGGTTGGCGCCGTCCCGCGCGGGCTCCGATTTCCAGGCAATGGAGAACTTCGACTCCCACCCCGGCACGAGCGTGTCGAACTCGGTGGTGCTTGTCAGCGGATTGGCCGCGGTCACGCAGGCCGAGACGACGACGGCAATCAGGCCGACCTCGACCCAGGCGACGATCGACTTCGGCAGCGTCCTCATGTGGCAGGCCCTCCGGATCCGGCTGAGCGCGAGCGCGCGGGTCACCACCTCAACCCTCGGCCACTTCGAATCACAAATTGATCTTACACCCCATCGTGAAGGTAGATCTGATCTGACTTGCCGAGTGGTTGGTGTAGGCGTCCGCGGTCCGCAGGTCTTCGAAGTCGAGGGTGACTGAACCGCTCCGGGTTTTGCGGAGAGTTCGTTACGTGAGTGCCGCTTGCTAAGCGAGAATGTGCTAAGACGCAAAGGCCTGGAAGGGATGGATCGTCATCGCCCTCGCCGCGGTCGGCGGATCGGTCATCGCGCCCTCGGCTAGGCGTGCCCTCCGCGCGCCACCGCGCTACTTGCGGGAGGCGTCGAAGAGCTCGCCGAACAGCCCCCAGTGCTCGCCGACGAAGCGGCCGAGCTGCATCTGCTCGATCGGGAAGAAGTCGGTCGGGCCGGTGTTAATCCGGATGGCGGGCAGCAGCATCGGGAGCGAGAGGTCCTTGATGCTCGCCGCCGGCGGCCGGGAGCCGCTCGACGGACAGCCTCTACCGCGCGCTCAAAGGCCAGATCCCCGAGCTCTACGCGGCGGGCGACTGCGTAGCTCCGCGCGGCGTCCACCAGGCGATCCTCGACGGCACCCGCGTGGCGCGGGCGATGTGATGGGGACCGCCCTCTCGTCGTCGCCGGAGCGGATTCTGCGCACTCTGCGCTTATCGTGGGCGAGGTTCTGAGCATTGGAGGGAGGCCGCGCACGTTGGCCAGCCGACCAATTCCGAGACTCCGCCTGCTACCGAACGACGGTCGCTCGCCGTGTCATGTGAGCGAGCGCGCTGGGTCGCCCGCCGAGCTGGCCGCCGCCGGAAACTGAAGCTGGATTTTCAAGCCTGGATCATTGTCCCCCATGTCGATGTGAGCCCCATGCAGCTGAGCGACGGAAGCGACAAGACTGAGACCGAGGCCATTGCCCGGGCTGCTTCGGCTGCGCTCGATCCGGTAGAATCGCTTGAGGACGTGCTTGCGCTCCTCGAGGGGAATGCCAGACCCACGATCAGCGACCGAGATCGTGGGACCGTGGTCGTCGTTCCTCACCGTGACCTGGACATCGCCAGCCCCGCCGTGCTTTATGGCATTGTCGATGAGGTTGGAGATCGCGTCGAACAGGAGATCCCGGTCGCCAAGGACGGGCACCCTCCCGCCGCTCTCGAACTTCACGCGACCGCCCTTCTCTTCGGCCGCGGCGTCGAACAACTCTGCGACCTCGCCGGCCACTTGGTCTAAGTCGACGACGCGGAACGTCGCGCGAGGATCACGCGCCTCGATTCGCGAGATCCGCAGCAGCGACGAAAAGGTGCCCAACACAGCATCGAGCTCTCTCATCGTATCGGCGACGAGTGCATGAGAGCGTTCGGGATCGAGCGCATCATGATATGCCTTCTCCAGTCGCCCCCGCAACCGAGTCAGAGGCGTCCGTAGATCATGCGCCACATTGTCGGACACTTCTCCGACCTCTCTCACCAGTTCTTCAATACGGTCGAGCATAGCGTTGAGGTTTTGGGCCAATTGGTCCCATTCGTCCTTGGTCCCTCGAAGCGGTATCCGCTTGCCGAGCCCGCTTTGCATGATGGCCCGAGTGGTGGCGTTGATGGCTTCGATACGGCCGACCGTGCGCCGCGTCACAGAGACACCTGCGACGGCGGCGAGAACGAATGTCAATGTCGCCCCGCCGGCCAAGGCTGTCTTGATGATCCGCACGAATCGATCGAGATCGTCGAGGCTACGGCCGACCAGAAGATGAGATCCATCCGGCAGGGTCTCGTAGGTCGCCCTGAGCCGTGCATGTCCTGCCGCTTCCGGCGCCTCGACGTCGGCCCATCCCTGGACGGCGCGGAGCGCCGGAGGCCAACTCTTCAGACTGCCGGCACGAACGGCCCACGATGGATCAACCAGCAGGTAGATCCCGCCTTCGAAGCCTCCGTCCGCGATACGTCGGTTGATGAGGTTGACGAGAGCGTCCCGCCCGGCCCTTGTGTGGGACTGAACGAGCAACGCGCGGTCGGCTGAGATGGCGCGATCGTACCGACTGCGGACGTAGTCCGTGGTCGCCCAGTAGACGTAGCCAAGCAGCCCAAAGACGGCGCCGCTGAACAGAGCGACGCACACTAGGGCCAGCGCGAACGTCGACGACTTCAGCGTTTTAGCGAGGAGCACGGAGGCAAAATCCGACGCCACGCACCGTATGAATGAGCGGGTAGGCTCCACCGCTGTCCACCTTCCGTCGGAGGCGTCCAACATAGACGTCGATGATGTTCGTCATCGGATCGAAATGCAGGTCCCAGACGTGCTGCAACAGCAGCGCTCGGGGGACGACCTGCCCGGCGTGGCGAACGAGATACTCGAGCAGCTGGAACTCTTTTGGCAACAACTCGATCTCGCGCCGGTTGCGGTGCGCGGTGCGGCTCAGAAGATCCATCTCCAGGTCGCCGACCCGCAAGATAGTCTCTTTCACAACCGTCGGGCTGCGGCGGGCCAGCGCGTCGACCCGGGCCAGAAGTTCCGCAAAGGCGAACGGCTTGACGAGGTAGTCGTCGCCTCCAGCGCGCAAGCCACGAACGCGATCATCGACCTCGCCCAGAGCGCTGATGATGAGCGTCGGCGTCACGATCCCATGCTCTCTCAGGCGCTGGATGACCTCGAGCCCATCGACGCGCGGTAGCATGCGGTCAACTGTCATCACGGCATAGTCGGCCGTCCGGCCAAGAGCCAACCCTTTGTCGCCGTCGGAGGCCAGATCGACCTTATAGCCGCCCGTTCGCAGGCAATCGACCAGCTGCTGTGCCGTGTCCGGGTCGTCCTCGATGACGAGGACACGCTGCGCATTGCCCCCCATGGCAACTCCCCTCCAACTGTTTTGGAAGATCAAGTACCCCAATAAGCTTCGGCGCGACAAGTAACAT
>Ga0137403_10010907_pt1 | contig 10049 bp, 8 predicted proteins | sample CZOMad2_1_16fung_FD_122057 | JGI IMG/M metagenome (GOLD analysis project Ga0137403, IMG submission 122057) | Vadose zone soil fungal communities from Angelo Coast Range Reserve, California, USA - CZOMad2_1_16fungal (Hybrid Assembly) | ecosystem: Environmental > Terrestrial > Soil > Vadose zone... | reverse complement strand
CAACCAGACGTTTTTGCGGCGTCAACTCTTCCCTCATCGCATGGACGGCGGCGCCGGGCACAGCGCGCACCTCAACAGACCACTCATGTCCCTCACAACAGAACCACTATTCTGCGGGTTTCTTGGCATCCAGGCAAGAAAATCGAAGCACGGAACACGCGGGCCGTTCCAGTTCGTAACCGTTAGGAGTCTGCAGCTTGAGCAACCATCGCCGCGCTTGCACAGCCCGAAGGATTTTTGTCGCACATTTATGCTCAAACGTCCGCTGAGCGTCGCTAGTTCGACTTTAGGCTTTAACGACTGCATTCCCCCTGTGAATTTGAAAGCCCGGTTCAATAAACCGCATTCTAATTCACAGTAATTGTGGCCGCTTTCTGTTTCCACGCATAGCTTGGGGTCCACTTCGGTCCGTATGCGCCTATATTCACCGTATACGCGCCGGCTTTGGTCGGGGTCCACGAAAATGTGTAGGTGTTCATCTGCCCGGCGGCGAAGCTCTCATTTTGCTTATCTTGCTTGTAAACCGCATGACCGCTTTCGTCCCAGATTTCCATTTCCACGACGCTGTCCGGCGCCGCCTTGCCATCATCTTTGGCCGTTATTTTGATCGTGATGGGATTGTCGTTTGTAAAGGATTGGGACGGCGTGTCGGCAGACAGCGTAAACGGAGGGGTCGCGAGCGCTGGCGCGTAAAACCCAGCAATCTTGATGGCGAGAGAGGCGAGGCTCGCGTTATCTAAATTTGCGAGAACGATCACCGTCAGCTTGTCGTCCTCGAAGCGCTCGAAGTCTGACCGGAAGCCGGGGAATTGACCGTCGTGGTGTATCCGCGCACGTCCCAGGAAAGAATCCACATACCAGCCGAATCCATAATCAACCAACGTCTTGTCATTCAGCGTGGCGGGCGTCCACATCAGCTTGCGGTTGGACCTGCTGAGAACACTGTCTAAATCTAACAATTCATCCCATTTTGCCAAGTCCAAGACCGTGGACAGAAAGGCACCGCTCGGTCGCACTGAGATCCAATTCTCCGCGTTTGCCATTCCGTTTTCTGTCTGGTGGTAACCGCTGGCGCGACGCGGAACAATCTCCGTGGCGCTCGTTGTCCGGGATGAGGTCATGTGGGCCGGTAGAAACAGGTAGTCGGCGATGAACTCGTTCCATGCCTTGCCACTAACTTTGGTGATGATCTCCGCGAGCACGTAGTATCCAACATTGGAGTACAGCCATTTTTCGCCCGGTTGAAAGCTGAGCGGAACGGGATATACGGATTTGATGACCTCGTCGAGCGCTTGTTCGTTGTACGGATGATAGTCGGAAGGATCGCGCACGATGCCCGATGTGTGTGTCAACAGATGTCTGATACTGATTTCTTTCCAGGTTTTAGGCGCGCCGTCCAGATACTTGTTGACCTGGTCCTCCAGTCCGATCTTGCCTTCCTGCGTCAACAACAGAATGGCGGCGGCAATGAACGGCTTGCTCAGTGAGGCCGTCTTATACACTGTTTCAGGGGTGGCCGGGCTGTTTGTCTCCACGTTTGCCATTCCATAACCGCTTGCTTTAACTATCTGGCCTTCTTTCACCACGGCTATCGACAATCCAGGGATGTGCAACTCTCGCATCCGCTCTTTGACGTAGTCGTCCACGCGGCCAGACTCGGCCTGCTGCTGTGACCACGCGACAGTAGGGCTGAGGCCAAGCAGAATAGCCAGCGTAAGACTCTTGAGGACTGCTGAGAACTGGTACCTCTGCGAATATTGCGTACATCTCCCTTCAGAGTGATCTTCCTTCACGTTGGCTCCATCTGCCCCGCTCCTATCACTTAGGTTTGTGCGGTCATCATTGAGACCCACCTTGTCCCCGCTAATCCGGCATGAACGCGACGCCATCGCTATTCTCTTGCCTGTGTGAGATTTGATCTCATTTGCTTCGAGAGGGATTGTATACGAACGGTTTCGTACTACTCAACGAATATCTTCGTACACCAGCTTCAACTACCCGCGTGACGGTCCCCGTTCTCACTTCGAGCCTTTGAGTGCTGCTCCCGAATTACTACTCGGAAGTCAGATGGAAAGGTCGGTTCTCTTAGGGAAGTATTGTCGCAGCAAGCGGTTCGTGTTTTCGTTCGCGCCGCGCTTCCAAGGGCTGTGGGGATCACAGACTTAGACTTTCACATTCGTAGCCACCGTGAAGGTTTTGTGTGTTGCCATCTCCAGCCCTCAGTCCCACGTCAACGAGCGCCGCAGGGATGCTGGTAGTTTAGGAACTTACCGGCCAAGTGCGGCGACGAGAGAGAGCAGTGTTTGCTTCGCACCTTTATGAGCGCGGTAAAACGCGAATGACGTTCCACCAAGGCCGCTATGTGACTGTTCTTCGTGCCGCCAATGAGATCGCCTTCCCAATGACCGGGAATGGCGCGGTCCGCGATTTCTGCGGGCCTTTCCCGGATGGAGATGGCATCGACGATTTGACCTCGGGACTGTCCGCCGACACCAGAGTGCTGCGAGCGGCGTATGCGGCGTTCCAGCTTGCGCGTCGCATATATCAGTTGCCCAGAATAAGTGGCCAGACTACGATTGCCGCCTAAGCCCGGCCGGAACAAGAATTCGCGGACAAGGAGGTTCCTTTGAGGCTCAGTCACGGACCAGGCCGCACGTTCTTGCTGGCCGGGATATTACTGGGCGCTACCGCCACATGCCTCGCACAATCCGGAACAACATCCAGTCCGAGCACTCCGGGTCAGGCCATTCCCGGAACAGGCGGAGTGAGCCCCTTCGCAGGCAGCGTACCGGAAAAAATCGTTCCCGGAATGATACCGCTATCTTTGCAGGGCGCCATCGATCGCGGACTCAAACAAAATCTCGGTGTAATGCTTTCGAATTCGGACATTCGCTCGGCTCGCGGGCAGCGCTGGGAACAATTGAGCGCACTCTTGCCGCATGTGAGCGCCGTACCGTATGCGGCCGCTTCGGAAATTAATCTCGGCGAGCTCGGTCTGAGCAGTTTTGGTGGAGTGCAAATTCCGCCCTCCGTCGGGCCTTTCTCGTACTTTGACGCACGCGTCGCTGTGACGCAGACTCTGTTTGACTGGAAGGCGATCAACGCCACTCGTGCAGCCCGCCAGAGTGTGAAGTCCGCCGAGTACTCCTACAAAGACGCTCGTGATCTCGTGGTGCTCGCCGTGGGCTATTCCTACTTACAGGCCATTGCCGACGAGGCCCGCATCCAAACCGCGGAAGCGCAGGTCAAGACCGCTCAGGCCCTTTACGATCAAGCCGCGGACCAGGTGAACGCCGGCACTTCACCGGCGATCGATGGGCTACGTGCCAAGGTTGAGTTGCAGACCCGCCAGCAGCAATTGATTCAGGCGCAGAACACGTTCGCAATCCAAAAACTGACGTTGGCGCGCGTGATAGGCCTGTCTCCTGGACAGGAATTCGAATTGACGGACAAGTCCCCTTACCAGCCGTTCGAAATCGTCACCGTAGATGAGGCCTTGAAGCGCGCGTACGCTTCGCGTTCCGATTACCAGGCGGCCATGACCGATGTACGTGCCGCGGAATTTTCTCGCAAATCTGCGGTGGCCGGCTATCTGCCGTCGCTCTCCTTCAACGCTGATTATGGCGCCGCAGGGGCGCATCCCAGCACCGCCACGCAAGTATTCGACGTGCGAGGCACTCTATCGATTCCGATCTTTCAGGGAGGCATCGTGCACGGCGATGTTTTGCAGGCAGATGCGAAACTTGCGCAGAGCCGTGACCGCCTAGGCAACCTGCGCGCACAGATTGATGCTGACGTTCGCACCGCTTTGCTGAATCTGCAGTCGTCGGCAGAATTGGTCAACGTGGCGCGAAGCAACATTAATCTGGCGGAAGAAACGCTTGTCCAGTCGCGCGATCGCTTCACCGCGGGTGTCACCGATACCGTGGAAGTGGTGCAATCGCAAGAAGCCGTGGCCAGCGCGCACGAGCAGTACATCTCAAGCCTCTATAGTTATAATTTTGCAAAAATTTCCCTGGCTCGCGCCATCGGCATCGCCGAAAACGGCGTCCGAGAATACTTCAAGGAAAAATAAACATGGCAGACGAAAAACCAGCCCGCGCAGTTCCTCCAGGGGGCAAAGAGTCGCCAGTCGAGCCGAGCCCAGTGACGGACACCGTGTATACCGCGCCGTCCTACCGCAAGCCTGCTTCCCGAAAGTACATCGTCATTCTAATCGTCGTTTTGCTGGCGGTTGTCGGTGGCGTTTTTTTGTGGCGCTACTTCAGCAGTTATGAATCAACCGACGATGCCCAGGTGGATATTCACCTCTATCCGGTCAGCGCGCGTATTTCTGGCTACGTTGTGCGCGTCAACGTGGAAGACAACCAGTGGGTACAGAAAGGCACCGTACTTGTGGAGGTCGACCCCAAGGATTACGAGGTCGCGGTTGCGCAGGCGCAAGCCAATCTTTCGAATGCCGAAGCCACCGCCCAATCGTTGAATGTCACAGTGCCGATCACCACCGTCAACACCACCAGCCAACTTAGGTTCACTGCCTCCGATATCGAAAATGCCCAAGCTGGAATCATCGCCGCGCAAAAACAACTGACGGCGGCCCATGCCCAGCTCGACCAGGCAGAGGCCAACGACGTACGCGCGCAGGATGATCTCCGTCGCTACAAGTTGCTGGTGGACAAGCGCGAAGTGGCCGAGCAGGTCTACGACCAGGCATTAGCCACCGCCAAATCCAGCGCCGCTTCGGTAGCGGCGGCCCGCGCCAATGAGTCTGCCGCGGAACAGTTCGTGCAACAGGCCCACAGCCGCCTGGGGCAGGCCCAGGCCAATCACCAATCGGCGGAAACTGGACCGCAGCAGGTTTCGTCCACGCGGTCTCGCGTTCGCGCGGCGATCGCCGACGTCGAGGAAAAGCGAGCGCTCCTCGAGCAGGCCCAGTTGAACCTTCAATACACCAAGATCGTTGCGCCGGTATCGGGTGAAGTGAATAAAACAGTCGTCGTCGGGCTCAATATTCAACCCGGACAGCAACTCCTCACCGTCGTGCCGCTCGACGAAGTCTGGATCACCGCCAATTTCAAAGAGACTCAGCTGCGGCGCATGCGAGTCGGACAACGAGCGGAAATCCATATTGATTCGTCCGGCAAAACCCTCAAGGGCCATGTAGACAGCATTGCGGGTGCAACCGGTCCGCTCTTCAGCTTGCTTCCACCCGAAAATGCCACCGGCAATTACGTGAAAATTGTGCAAAGAATTCCGGTGAAAATAGTTCTCGATCAGGGCGAAAACCGGGATCGCCAACTTCGGCCCGGCATGAATGTTGTGCCAGACGTGTATCTCCAATGAGTTCCGCTGCTCTCACAATCGATCAGGATGTTTGGCGGCCGAAATTTAATCCGTGGCTCATCGCTGTGGTCGTCGCGCTGGCCGCGTTCATGGAGGTTCTGGACACAAGTATCGCCAACGTGGCTCTGCCCTACATGGCCGGCAATCTCGGAGCAAGCAACGATCAGAGCACCTGGGTTCTGACCTCCTATCTGGTCTCGAATGCGATCATTCTGCCGATCAGCGGCTGGCTCGCAGGCGCGTTGGGTCGAAAGCGTTTTTTCATGGCTTGTCTCGGCGTGTTTACGGTGAGTTCTTTGCTCTGCGGGCTGGCGCCGAGTCTTGGGCTTCTGCTTCTGTTCCGCGTGCTGCAAGGTGCGGGCGGCGGAGGATTACAGCCGATGGCTCAGGCCATTCTTGCAGACACTTTCCCCCCGCAACAGCGCGGGCTGGCTTTTGCGTTGTACGGCATCACTGCCATCATGGCGCCGACGATCGGACCGACATTGGGCGGCTGGATTACCTTCAATTACTCCTGGCGATGGATTTTCTTTATCAATCTTCCCGTTGGACTGATCACATGGTTTCTGGTGCGACGTTTCGTCGAAGATCCGCCTTATGTAGCTCGGCTCAAGTCCGCTGGGGTCAAGTTGGACTACATCGGTATAGCGCTTTTGACTTTAGGAGTTGGAGCGTTGCAGGTACTGCTTGACAAGGGCCAGGAAGATGATTGGTTCGGGTCGCGTTTCATTACGACCTTGATTGTCGTCGCAACCGTTTGTCTCATTTCACTGGTTATTTGGGAGTGGTTTCAAAAGACTCCGATTATTGACGTTCGCATGTTCAAGAGTTTCAACTTCGCCAGCTCAAGCTTGATGATGTTCGTCCTGGGAATCCTGTTGTTCAGCAGTCTGGTGCTGATGCCGCAATTCCTTCAGACGCTTTTGGGATACACCTCTCAACTGGCCGGACTTGCGCTTTCCGCTGGCGGCCTTGTTTTGCTGTTTGAGATGCCGATCATGGGGAAACTGACAACGAAGTTTCAGGCGCGCTATCTGATCGCGTTCGGATGGCTGGCCTTGTCCGTTGCGATGTTTTATTCCACAAAGCGGATTGACTTGCAAATCAGCTTCAGCGCTGCCACTTGGCTGCGCATCGCGCAGGTTATTGGCTTGGGGTTCCTGTTTGTGCCCATTACCCTGGTGGCTTACATTGGAATTTCACCGGAGAAGAACAACGCCGTGGCCGGCATCGTCAATTTCATGCGCAATATGGGCAGCAGCGTGGGAACGTCGCTCGTCACAACCTTGATTGCGCGGCGTTCGCAATTCCATCAAGCCAGACTCGTCGAGTACGCCAGACCCGACAATCCTAATTTCCAGAATTCGGCAAACGGCTTGGCAGAGCATATCGCTAACTCAGGAGTAAGCCCGCACGACGCGCATGTCGTTGCGTTTGCCAGAATTTACCAGAGCTTGCAAGCACAGGCGGCCAACTTGGCCTATATAGATGTTTTCATGGTCCTTGCGATCGGCGCCGCGATCATGTTCTGTCTGTCGTTTGCTTTGAAGAAGAACGATCCCGGCGGCGGAGGAGTAGTGGAGGTCGGTTAAGCGACCCGGAGGAAAAAGTGGAATAGATGAAGTGGGAATAAGTGGAATAATAGAATGGAGTTAGCTAAGCGAAGCAGCGAAGTTTTGCATAGCCGGCGGACGAAATTCATGATCAAAATTGTCACAATCGAACGGGAATACGGAAGTGGCGGGGGCGAAATCGCACAAATGCTCTCGACGCATCTGGGCTGGAAGCTATGGGACCAGCTGCTGACCGAGGAGATCGCGAGGCTTGCGAATTGTCCCAAAGCCGTGGTCGAAGTTCGCGAGGAACGCACAGATCCACTCTACTACCGACTGTTCAAATCCTTTTTGCGCGGAAGTTATGAAGGCAGCCTCAATGCACACAAATTGAATGTAGTGGATAGCGAAAGCATTTTGAAAATTACCGAACGGGTCGTTCAGTATGCCGCTAAAACTGGAAATTCCGTGATCGTCGGACGGGGATCGCAACACTTTCTCCGGAGCCGGTCGGACACTCTTCGTATCTTTCTTTATGCTCCGCGAGAAGATAAAGTCCATCGTCTGCTGAAGCGCGGCAAGAGCGAGAATGAAGCACGGCAACTGGTGGATACCGTTGATCAGGAACGCGCTGATTTCATCCAGAAATACTTCCACGTCGAATGGCCTGACCGCGCCATTTACCACGCCATGATCAATACCACGATCGGCGATGAGGCCGCCGTTCACATGATTCTCAATTTAATGAAGACCGTCGACGCAAGCGTCCCTGTGCCGGTAGCCTAATTTTTCAGTGTTCACAACGGAACAGACACGAAACGTTCGCCGTGTCTAGCATCCTATTGTGGTGCTCACGTGCAACCTCAACTTCAGAAAATAGTGGCCCGAGCGTATAGAATCGACGGGTCTATCGTTCTGTATCGCTCAGCAGCGAGAAATTTGTTCAAAGCGGAGAGATCCCTCCTCCGTGCGGAGCCGTGGTGGAGTATGGTCTTCGGCGCCCCGCTCTTTGTGCGGGCACTGCTTCGTCTTGTTTTTGTCTGTCCCCATTGGCATAAGGGTCCTCCGATAACGCTGCGCGAATCAATCCCGTCCAACCTGCCCGGATGGCGACCTGTCTATGGCCGAGAAACCTACATCACTTGCTTGGATTGCGGTCAAAAATTCGCTTACGACTACAAGACCAGGCGACTAGTAGATTTCTGGGGCGTCCATGACGCAGAAGCACTGGCAGGAGTTCGTCGAAGCGTTGTTGGATTCTTTTCGCCTCTTCGAGGTCTCGTTGCAAGTGTTGGCAGGCTGACTATGAGCATTCCGATAGGTGAAGTTGCCAGGTCCTTACACTGCCTCGGAACTTTGACGAAGGGCCAATAGACTAAGTCTCGACGCTTGAACTGTCAGTAGCTGAATACCTCGCTCAGCCTGAAACAAACGCAATCCCGACCAGCAAACAACTAGACTGCTGATATCCGCTGATTCGATTGCCCGTACATCGAGCACGTTTGGTGGTAGCGTTCACAAGAAATTCGCATAACTTGAAGTGAAGAACAATTTCCGCCGCTCTTTCTGCACAAAAGAATCTTCCGATTGTCCTTGACACCCCTGCTCGATAAGAACAAGCTCGTGTTGTCGTTTCGCCGTTTGAGGCGAGACTCCCGCTGCGAAGTTCAAAGGCAGTTTCTTTGAAGGCCAAGCTCCGCATCAGGCGCTAAGAGGGCAGAACCTCCTCGGTTCCTTTTTGTTCCCCCTCGCGGAGCCCGACTTCCTGTCCGACGTACAGGTCAACACACCCAAGACGCCAGCGGTTCACAGTCACACCACTCAAGCCCGACTCGCTTCGCGCGAGTAGGAATCTGCATTTTCTAAAAATGGAGAATTACTTATGTCAGACACAAACAAAAATGTCGTTCGCCGTTTATTCGATGAAGTTTGGAACAAGGGCTATCTGCCGGTGGCAGACCAGCTCTTTGCACAGAACTACTCTCACCATGATTCTTCGACGCCCGAATTTGGGCGAGGTCCCGAAAGCGAAAAGAAGCGTGCGACTGTCTACCGCACTGCATTCCCCGACCTTCGATTGACGATCGACGACATCATTTCCGAGGGTGAAACAGTCACCGCCCGCTGGTCATGCCAAGGTACTCATAAAGGCGACCTCAATGGAGTCGCTCCAACCGGAAAGCAATTCACTATTTCCGGAATCAGCATTGCCCGCTTTACGAACGGCAAGATGGTCGAAGGTTGGGTCAACTGGGACGCTCTCGGCATGATGCAGCAGCTCGGTATTGTCGCTGAGCTCGGCAAAGCCAAAGCCACGTCCGCAACAACAAGATAATCGGTTCCACTCAACCAACAAACGGGAAGCCCGATTTCGCAAATTGGGCTTTCTGTTCTTCTCTCTCCTTAAATGATGTATCTGCTCTTAACTGCGCTAGCTGTATTCCAATACCCGAAAAACGCGTTTCGTCGTTGCTCCCTGACCAGCGTGTCTCGTGGCAGATGAAGCTCTTCGGTCGGGCTCTGGAAACAAATCAGGCATTTTCAGCCGCAGCAAGGATTGAGCCGGCGGCTTCGGAGCTCGTCGCGGAATTTCCCGAAACTTCCTCTTTGCTAGCGAGCTGGCCGAGCTCGATATTTCATCTGCCGCGGCCAAAACTCGATAACCACTCCGAGGATAACTACCGCTGCAGATTGATGCCGCCGGACCAAGTTAGCGAGATGTTCGATACCGTTTGCTTCTCGTTGGACGACCTTCCGGATACAAAGCCGCCATTCGGTTATGGCGACTTTGAGTTCTTACGCGATCATCCATATTTCAAGCACGATGGTGGAATGTATTGCCTCGACTATGAATACGCGGTCGCGAAGCTAGAGAGTGGGGTGCTGTGGAGGGTATTGAAAGCACTCGATCCCCAAAAACAAATGCCCTACCTCGGCTTTTGGGGGAACGTCTTCGAAGACTATGTGACGTGGCTGTTCAATACGTATGCAAACAAAAGTCTGAATAAATTCTACCCGTCGCCAATGTATGAGCATGAAAAGAACCGACCGATATGCGATGCCATTGTGATTTGCGGCTCGACGGCGGTTCTGATGGAAGCAAAGCTCGCAACGTGCCCTGCGCACGTTCGTTATTCGGGCGACTATCAGAAG
>Ga0137403_10007688_pt1 | contig 10049 bp, 17 predicted proteins | sample CZOMad2_1_16fung_FD_122057 | JGI IMG/M metagenome (GOLD analysis project Ga0137403, IMG submission 122057) | Vadose zone soil fungal communities from Angelo Coast Range Reserve, California, USA - CZOMad2_1_16fungal (Hybrid Assembly) | ecosystem: Environmental > Terrestrial > Soil > Vadose zone... | reverse complement strand
TACCTGGGGTCTGAGTATGAATGGAACGGAAAGCTGGGAAGCTTTGGGTCAAGGGCTCTCAGGCGTCGTGGTGAGACAGACGTTTTTGCCAGGCTGAGTCTTCGTAAGCTGTTGAGGCTGAATGCTGATCGCCATAACTCAAGCAACATCGACACGGACGTGTTCCCGCCCGTCGGTCGACATATGGGAAGCGACTCTCAGGAATAGATTCCTTACAGATACGCATCTCCATCCATATAACCTATTGTTTATAGAAAGGTTATGCGCGATCCCAGTTTTCTGTTCGAATCATACTCAGACCCCGAGTTGGACCCAGCGGGCGTATCACAAGCTCATCTATTACAACACGCTCGACAAGGGCGGCCACTTCGCGGCGTGGGAACAGCCGCAGCTCTTCTCTGAGGAGATCCGTGCCGCGTTCCGACCGCTGCGCTAATCGTGGCCAGCAGCCCTAATCCAAAATTGGTTGTAACCACTACTGTTCTGAACCCTGATTCGTGATGGCCAGATGACGAATCGGTGCAATGACGCCCATTTGACGGAGGTCACCGAATGAGACGGATCGCTTTCTCGCTCGTTGCAGTCGTAGCACTAGCCGGCGTGGTCACCTACATGGTCCCGCATTTGGACACGCCCATGGCCGGGAGCACGCACGGCACGCCTCTCCGGGAAACCGTCACTGTCGCCGCGGACGAGCCGATCCCGAACCTGCCCGGGAAGCGCCTGGTCACCCACATCGTGGACTACCCCCCTGGGGTGAGCTCGGTCCCGCACCGTCACGGCTCGGCTTTCGTCTACGCCTACGTCCTCTCGGGCGCGGTCCGGAGCCAGGTCGATGACGAGCCTGTCCGCGTCTACCGGCCCGGTGAGACGTGGTTCGAGAGGCCCGGCTCCTATCATCGGGTGAGCGAGAACGCAGGTGACACCGAGCCGGCACGGCTGCTCGCCGTGCTCATCGCCGATGCGGCGGATGAGCAGCTGGTGATCCCGGACCCTCAATGAAAAAACTAGCGATGCCGGTATCTTGGGCAATCCGGCTGTCTCCGGAAATTCGAGAGATTTTTCAGTCTTTGCCCGCGGCATAGAGGGGCGGCTGCTTCGACTGTCAGCGCCGCACGAACTCTCGACGTTCCTTCCGTACACGTCCGACACGAGGAGAAAGAAAGGAGAAAATTCAGCAAGGACCCCGACGCCATCTCAAGGCTCTCGCCGGAGCAGTATCGCGTACCGCAGCAGAACGGCACGGAGGCCCCCGGAACCGGCGAATATCTGGATAACAAGGAACCGGGCATCTACGTCGATATTGTGTCGGGTGAGCCGCTGTTCGCATCCTCCGACAAGTTTGAATCGGGATCCGGCTGGCCTAGCTTCACCAAGCCGATTGAACCGGCCAATGTCAACGAACTCCGGGATACCGCGCATGGCATGATCCGCACCGAGGTGCGCTCGGCGCACGGCGACAGCCACCTCGGGCACGTGTTTCCCGACGGCCCGAATGACCGCGGCGGATTGCGCTATTGCATCAACTCAGCCTCCCTGCGGTTCATCCATCGGGACGATAGGAAGCCGAGGGTTATGGGGCTTACTTGAACCAAGTGGAGGATGTCCAATGACTGAGGAACGCGCTGTTCTTGCCGGCGGTTGCTTCTGGGGCGTGCAGGATCTTATGCGCCGCTACGACGGCGTTCTGTCGACACGGGTCGGCTACACCGGCGGCAGCGTGTCCCACGCTACGTATCGCAATCACGGCTCACACGCGGAAGCAGTCGAGGTCATCTTTGATCCTGCCCGGGTCAGCTATCGGCAGATCCTCGAATTTTTCTTCCAGATTCACGACCCAAGCACGCGCAATCGCCAGGGCAACGACGTCGGGACCAGCTACCGATCTGCGATCTTCTACACCAGTGACGAGCAGAAGCGGATTGCCGAAGACACCATCGCCGACGTCGATGCTTCAGGCCTGTGGCCGGGCAAGGTCGTTACGGAAGTCGTTCCGGCAGGCGACTTCTGGGAGGCCGAACCCGAGCATCAGGATTATCTCCAACGATATCCCGACGGCTACACCTGCCATTTCGTCCGGCCCCACTGGAGACTGCCGATTCGCACCGACAAGGTGGCAAAGCAGGCGTAACAGCAGATCGTCCAGCAAATCGCACATTAGGAGGTGTGCAATGCAATGCACAGCGCCGGTACGTAGCGCGGTACGCGTATTTGCTTCGTTGATGGTTATGTTTGCCATCACGGCGGGACTTGCCAGTGCGGCGAGGCAGCGAGTGTCTCAAATGACAGTTTCCCAGATGAGCATCCAGAACACCACGCCGAGCCCTCAGCAGCGGCAGCATTGGCTCAGCGCTAATGTTTGTCTTCTTCATCGATAGTTCCATACTTCAACAGGAGGTTCACAGATGAAAATTTTTGTTGCAGGAGGGACGGGAGCGATCGGTCGTCCGCTGATCGCGGAATTGCTGGCCAAAGGACACGCTCTAGTTGCTCTGACCCGTTCTCCAGAAAAAGCTCAGGCTTTAGTGGAACAAGGCATAGAACCTGCGATCGCCGATGTATTTGATACCGATGCAATCAAAGCGGCTGTCAGTCGCGCTCACCCGGAGATCGTGATTGAACAACTCACCGCCCTACCCAGAACCTACACCCGTGAGTCAATGAGTGCCGCCGCCGCCTTCAACACTCGCATCCGTTTAGAAGGGGGTGCCAATGTGCTGGCAGCCGCGCAAGCGGCGGGTGTGCGGCGTTACCTGAGGCAGTCGATCGCATTCTGGGCGGTTCCTGGTCCTGGATTGGCAGATGAAGAAACGCCTCTAGCAGTTGATGCCTCGCCTGCGGTTGCAGCAGATGCCCACGTAGTAACCGAGCTTGAGCATCGCTTACTAGGAAATCCCAACATAGAAGGGATTGCCCTGCGTTATGGCTTCTTCTATGGACCCGGCACCTGGTTCACCCCCGATGGCGATGTTGCCCAACAGGTGCGACAGCAACAGTTCCCGATCGTCGGGAATGGCGAAGGCGTCTGGTCGTGGTTACACATTGAGGACGCGGCGATTGCCACCGTTGCAGCAGCAGAGCAAGGCAATCCTGGCATTTATCTGATTGCGAATGATCAACCTTTAGCGGTGCGCGAATGGCTCCCTGCATTTGCTCAATGGCTGAATGCTCCATCGCCGCCGCAGATATCGGTTGAGGCTGCTCTGAAAGCGAGTGGTGCGGATGCGGTTTACTACGGGACTCAGATGCGAGGCGTATCGAATGCCAAGGCAAAACGCGAACTGAATTTTCAGCCGCGACCGTTGGAGTGGATCGTTGACACCGCCGTGGCTCATGCCAGTTAACAAGTTAAGGGAGACAAGATGAAGATTGCTCAATATGGAACAACGATCGTTGTCATGCACACGATCGTTCATGGACTGCATGGCTTCTCAACAACCATGGTCTTTAAATTATGAGAGGTGTGTCATGAAAATTGTCGTCATTGGTGGCAGTGGACTGATTGGTAAGAAGCTTGTGACCAGGCTACATGAGCGCGGACATGAGGCGGTGGCAGCGTCCCCTTCTTCAGGTGTCAACGCCGTTACGGGTGCGGGACTCGCTGATGTGCTGGTGGATGCTGAGGTTGTTGTCGATGTGACGAATTCACCATCCTTTGAGGATGCGGCGGTCTTGGAGTTCTTCGAGAAGTCATCCCGGAACCTGCTTGCGGCGGAGGCAGACGCTGGTGTGCGTCATCACGTTGCAGTATCAGTTGTCGGTGCCGATCGCATCCCTGATAGCGGCTATCTGCGTGCGAAAGTCGCTCAGGAGAAGTTGATCCAGTCCGCAGGAATACCCTATACGATCCTCCGCGCTACGCAGTTCTTTGAGTTCATAGGAGCAATCACCGCTCAATTCCCCACCGATGGGCAAACGGTTCGCGTGCCCTCTGCCTTTATCCAGCCCATCCTGTCGGACGATGTTGTTGCCGCGCTGGTCGATGTCACACTGGGAGCGCCAGTAAACGGCATCATCGATTTAGCTGGTCCAGAGGGGTTCCGTTTCGACGAAATCATCCGCCAATTCCTGAGCGCAACCCAGGACACACGTCAAGTCGTCGTAGATACGCACGCCCGTTACTTTGGCGCAAAATTGGACGAGCAATCCCTCATTCCGAGAGGCAACTCGCTTATTGGAGCGACACGCTTCAAGGGCTGGCTCAGCCACTCTACAGCTAAGACGTAACCAGCGGCAAAGTAGCAATCACGGGTCGAGATTAGAAGACGCTCGATGCTGCTGTTGAAGATCTGAGTCCAAAAGCCGTTGCTTATTGGACCAGCGGGCGCATTCGAACAGAAATATACGGTTTCGATTTAAAGTCTAGCTTTTTCAATACGATACAGCAAAAGAAATCAGACAACAAACCTCGAACTGTTCGATGGTCATAGAGAGTCTCACCCATTGATTTTTCGTGACTTGAGTTGTCTCATTTACTCAAACCGTAGGTTTTTGCACAGATGCGCCCGCTGGTCCTAGATGGGTTTTCACGATACACGGGAGGAGTCAATCATGACCAGCATGATGGAACGAGGTCGAACCCCACCGGCAACGAGCGCGGTCACGATGGACCAGAGCCGCGCGGTGCAGGTGGCCGCGGCCTATCTCCTACGATACGGGCTCGTCCTGGTGATCGCCTGGATCGGGTTCATGAAATTTACGGCCTATGAAGCCGCCGGCATCCAGCCCCTCGTGGCGAATAGCCCGCTCATGAGCTGGGTCTACGCCATCTTTAGTGAGCGGGCGTTCTCAGCGCTGCTGGGGGTTGTGGAAGTCGGCATCGCCACGATGATCGCGCTGCGCTCGGTGTCTGCGAAAGTGTCGGCGATTGGCAGTGGGCTAGCTGCCGTGATGTTCCTGACGACGCTGACCTTCCTCGTCTCGACCCCCGGGTGGGAACCGAGTTTGGGAGGCTTCCCCGCCTTGTCAGCACTTCCTGGTCAATTCCTGCTCAAAGACGTGGTCCTCCTGGGAGCGTCAGTTTGGTCGCTGGGCGAATCGCTGCAGGCCATGGAGGGCTAGCGCTACCGGGAGTGCCATTGCGCTAGGCCTGACAGAAACGGAGCTGTTCCGCGCGAACAATCCGCTTGGAAGCGGGAGGGAGAGGCGATCGTTGTCCGGCGTCGCGATGGGGCGGTTCGGCCAGCCCGACGAGAGCGCCGCCGCGATCGAATTCCTCCTTCCGGATGATGCCGGCTTCATCACGGGACAGACGCTCTTCGCCGACGGTGGCGCGTCGATAGGCGGGAAACGTGCCTGCCCGCCGGACGACTGTGGGGGCCATAGGCGTTCATGGCGCTGCGGCAGCAGTATTCCCTGGTCCATATCGCCCGGCGGCTGGTGGAGATCATCGAGAGCGGGGTACACGATGCGTACGTGGAAGAGTGGCACGACCTTCGATACTGGCTCACGGTGGAGCGTTTTGGTCGCGCGACCGTCAATCGCCGGCCCAGACAGTATGCGTGTGGGGACAAGGCCTGGCCGTGGGCTGTAGGCTATTGTTCGGCACCACCTCAGCGGGCACTGGTTCCTCAAGGAGACCACTAACCGCCGGTCCTTCATGGCACCCCTCGCGGCTCCGCCTGAGGGACGGCTCCCCATGGGGAGACGAGCCGAGGCCCTGGGCTGTGCAAGCCTGGAGGTGAGGGCCCATTGGCTGGCGCCAGTCAATATGCGCTGGCTCTAGGCCATCTGCAGTGAGCGGGCATTCTCAGCGAAGAATTGTGTGCGCTCAAAGTCGGTGACATTCAGCAGCGCGAAGGCGTGCCGCATCTGCGCGTGGAAGGGAAGGGGGATAAGGTCCGCCATCTCCCAGCCGCACCGGCCGCCTTGCGGTTGATTGCGGTCTACCTGGAGGCCTCCGGGCACGCCGGCGATCTGCACGGCCCGCTGTTCCGGCCGGTCAAGAACAACGCCACCAAAACCCTCGCGAAGCCCTTAAGCCCCACGGCCGTCTACCAAGACATCGTGAAGCGCTACGCGCGGGAAACGGGCATCGCTGCCGTCGTGCATGGCATCTGCGTCCATTCCTTACGCGCCACCGCGGCTACAAATGCCCTGGCCCACGCCGCCGATATCGCCGAAGTCCAGAAATGGCTCGGGCACGCGGATATTTCGACGACCAGGATATACGACAAGCGCCAGAGCCGCCCCGAAGACAGCCCCACATTTAAAGTGCGGTATTGAAAAGCTCTCTTGGAGGCGAATCTTTGTAATATTTAATAGGAGCGTCCCGTATGGCGTTTACCCTACGCTTTGTGCGCAGCCGATCATTAGGCTCCGTCTTATTCAGGTCTAGGCGCGTAAACGGGGCGCCGCATACTCTCTTACCTGGGGTCTGAGTATGAATGGAACGGAAAGCTGGGAAGCTTTGGGTCAAGGGCTCTCAGGCGTCGTGGTGAGACAGACGTTTTTGCCAGGCTGAGTCTTCGTAAGCTGTTGAGGCTGAATGCTGATCGCCATAACTCAAGCAACATCGACACGGACGTGTTCCCGCCCGTCGGTCGACATATGGGAAGCGACTCTCAGGAATAGATTCCTTACAGATACGCATCTCCATCCATATAACCTATTGTTTATAGAAAGGTTATGCGCGATCCCAGTTTTCTGTTCGAATCATACTCAGACTCCTACACTGGAGCCGCCAGATGGTGACTCCACTCAGGCGGACACGCATGTCATGGGAGTGGCGCGTCAAGCACTCACCGCCGCGACAGGTCGCCTTGTGCGTGAGTTGAAAGCCAAGGGACATGATGAAGGCGATGACACATTCGAGGAACGCCTTCCCATCGCCAAGCGGTTGGAAATACGTCGCTTCGCTCCGGAAATCGACGGTGATCGTCCGGTTGTCGCGGATCGGTTTGACCGCTGTGCCCATGTGTTACCCCCAGGTCATCAGGTGTCGTGAGCTGATGAGACACCATGACAAACCGCGTCATAATTTTGTTTTCGTTAGTGGGGAATGAAGCCGACCGTGTTGAATCGGCGTAACTCCACGATTGCGTGTCTTGGCTCTGGTACATCGAGGGCCTCATTCTGTACGCTGTGCGGCGCCGGTGACTCGTCGAGCTGATGTCTATCAGACAAGGTCGAGTTAGCTCCCCACCAGTGGAAAGAGAATTGGGTCTGTGCCCTTCTCGGTAAAGGTAGATGATGGCATCAATTGCGTGGAATCACCGGTGGGGAGATCACAGTGACTCTATGAAAGCCCATGAACCATTGAAGCAACCAAAAGGCGGGCGAGGACACTGTGCTGTGGGGATTGGTGGGGAAGCCACGCCCTATGGCTTCATCAGAATGGCACAGACCCAGAGAATTTTGACGCGGTTTGCACCATGAGGGTAACGTATTGCACTTTCAAGCCAATCGTGAAGGGCTCAGGACCTTACCACGAAATGCGATGGAATGTGGGAAAGCGCTTCCGCGCTCGGCATAGATGCTGAATAAAACAGCCAGCCCTGAATCGAAGTCGATGACGGGGGGACTGATGATGGGACTGATGACGGGACCGGTGACGCTGGTCTTGAGGCGGAAAGTGAAGGCCGGACGCGAGGCTGAATACGAGACTTGGCTGGCTGGAGTCCAGGAAGCCTCGCGCGGCGTCGCCGGGTATTTGGGGGTCAGCACCATCCGCCCCGCTGAAGGAAATGTGGCACGCGAATTCGTCAGCATCGTTCGTTTCGACTCGTATCAAAACCTTCGTGCCTGGGAAGAGTCCGAACTTCGACGACAGTGGAGCGCGCGTTTGCCCGTCGACGCGGTGGACGGCGACGTCGACATCCGCCGGCTTGAAGGCCTGGAGTTCTGGTTTCAAGCTCCCGGTGCCGCGGCGCCTGTCTCGCCGTCGGCACACAAAATGGCGATGGTCATCTTTGTTTTGATGCTGTGTTTGGCCACCGGGTTGGGGCCGCTTCTTCGGGCGCTTTTTCCGAATTCGCCGCCGTTTGTGCGTACGGTTCTCATGGTTGGTCTGCAGGTGAGCCTAATGACGTATGTGATCATGCCGCGAGTCACGAAGTGGCTGGCCGGCTGGCTATTCAGGCGGTAGGCCCGCAGCCGATCTGGCCAACCACCAGATGAGCTCGCCCTCCGGCCTGACGCGTCCGATCGGAAGTGCCGCGCCGGCGGCGAGTCTGTCGAGGACTGGCTTCTTGTCAGAGCCGGCGCATAGAATCCACACGCGCCGGGCGGCATTCAAGACCGGAAACGTCAGCGTCATGCGACGCGCGTTCATTTGCGGCACGTTATTCATGACCACCCAGCGTCGTTCCTCGTCGAGCGCGCTCGTGTGGGGGAACCCCCTTCCCGAGGCCGTCCTCCCAGGGCACCCCTGAGGCGCTACCCTCCCCCAGCCTGAGACGCCTATCCAGCGCCAGCCAAAGTCCGCTTTCCGGTAGCTTTGGCGAAATTTTTGGGTCTCTTGCCCCCAGTGTGCGAAATATTACTCCAAGCTGCTTCCGGCCGCCCCAATAGCCTTGGAACAGAGCGTACACGTGTTGCCCTTACCGTAAGTCTTATGTGAAGCATGTGACCCCATCCAAAGTCAGTATGATTTTCTACCCACTTGATTCATTGATGATTTCACGGGTATGACATCTTGGTGAAGATGGGAGAAAAGCCGTTAGCGTAAAATTTCGCACGCGCGGGGCAAGAAACCCTGGCCACGCGGAGCCGCAAGGGGCACTGGCGCATGGCGGGTAACAGTATCGTCCAACGTGCCCTGAACAAGCAGTGGTTGTGGAAGCAAGGTGTGCCCAACATGCGGCAACAGTGGATTGACCTTCACTACGGTGCCTCGGCACCGTGACCGCCGGAACCGCCCGGTGCGGACCCGCATGCCGGGTGGTGTGGGAGGGGGGAGCTCATCACTCCCCTCGACCCGATTCGGCTGCGACCGCCCTAGCCGTCGCCATCACGGAGGAACCTGCGCGAGACCTACCATCTCGTCTACTTCGTGTCCCCGAGCCATTCGCGTCGCCGGGGTCGGAGTCCGAGTTCGTGCTTGACCTTGGCGTTCGAGGCTCCGCGCAGCTGCATCGCGTAGAAGCGTGCGTCGGGGTCCTCAACCTCGTCCGCCGAGACTTGTGCTGGCGCCGGCGCTCCGAGCCAGCGGGCATAGGCCGGCAGCCACACAGCAAGAGGCGACGGCTCATCGTCCGCGACGTTGTACGCGCCCCGCGCTCCCCGCGTCAGGGCGGCGAGCGTTGCCGCGGCCGCGTCCGCAATATGCACGAACGACCAGACGCCGCCTCCGCCACCCGTGATGGGGAACTGCCGACGGCGCACCTGCTCGGCGACACTGCCGCCCGCGGCGTACCAGGTACCCGGGCCGTAGAAGAACCCATAGCGGAGGACGATACCCTCCAAGGACTGGGCGCCGAGCACACGGTTCTCGATCCCTAGCAGCGCCCGGGCACCTCCCGCGATGAGGGGCGGGGCGTCGACAGCGAAGCTGGTCTCTTCGGTGGCGAGACCGGGGCCGGGAACGTAGTAGTAGCAGCCCGACTGGGCAATGTACCGGCGCGCTCCCGCCCTCTCGGCCGCCGCCTGCACGTTCGCACCGCCCACGGTGCGGACCCTGTTGCTCGCCGCGAGCGCATCGCGCATCGCCTCCGGAGTGTAATGTCGGGGAAGGGCCGTCAATTCCTCGATGACGACCTCCGGCCGAGCGCCGCGGACGGCGTGCTCGACGGCGGCGGCATCCAGGGCATCAGCCACCACAGGTTCGGCTCCCAGGGCGCGCAAGGCCTGCGCTCCGCGATCCGAACGGGTCATGCCGACGACCGTGTGGCCGTCAGCCACTAACTGCGCCACGAGCGGTCGGCCGATAGCTCCGCTCGCGCCGGCGACAAGCACTCGCATCTCTACCTCCTCGCCCGCATCCCCGCAGCTCGACCCGTCGCGCTCCTTACTTGTGAAGTCGTAATCAGGGCCGAACTAAATCAGTCCATATGAGATTGGGACAGTGAGGGTCGCTGAAACACAAACCAAAGTGCGGGCTCGGCAGTTCA
>Ga0137403_10010905_pt1 | contig 10050 bp, 8 predicted proteins | sample CZOMad2_1_16fung_FD_122057 | JGI IMG/M metagenome (GOLD analysis project Ga0137403, IMG submission 122057) | Vadose zone soil fungal communities from Angelo Coast Range Reserve, California, USA - CZOMad2_1_16fungal (Hybrid Assembly) | ecosystem: Environmental > Terrestrial > Soil > Vadose zone... | reverse complement strand
AGCCGCCGGCGCGCGCGTTGAAAGGCGGCGACGGCGATTACCGCGGCGCCGCTCGAACCAGTTGGCGTGCCGGATTGGCGCTGCTCATTCTAGGATCGGCACTGGCTTGGCTGCCGCCTGTCGGCGGCCTGCCGGTTTTTGGCTATACGGCGATCGGCGCACTGTTGTTGGGCGCCGTCCTGCTCGTGCCTACGGTCACCCTTAAGACCTTGGGGTTTGCACCCCCGAGCGGCCGCATCGTCTTGGATACCGCAATTGCTCAGCTGCGGGAAAACGTAGGACTGTCTGCGCTCAGCCTGGCATCCATCATCGTGAGCTTCAGCTTGATGGTGGCGATGGCGATCATGATCTACTCGTTCCGCATCTCGTTCGATCATTGGCTGGGCAAACTGTTGCCGGCAGATATGCTGCTACGCGAACCCTTCGGCAATGACACGGCGTTTTGGTCCAAAGCTGATCAAGTGAAAATCGGCTTGGTATCAGGCGTTGAACGCGTGGAGTTTCGCAGAACTCGACAAGTGCTTCTGGACCCTGAACGTGCGCCCGTTACGCTGATCGCGCGCGGCGCAAACGACGGCGACACCGCCGCAGCACTGCCGTTGATGCGCAGCGCTGCACTCGAGCCCTCCGCGCAAGCACCGCCGGCTTGGATTTCAGAAGCACTGCAGGATCTTTACGGCTACCAGTTGGGTGATGCACTCGAGATTCCGCTCGCCGGGCGGAACCAGAAGTTCACGATCGCCGGTGTCTGGCGCGACTATGCGCGCCTCTCCGGTTCGGTGGTGATCTCGCGGCATGCGTATGTGGCTGCCAGCGGTGATGAGAACGCCAATGAAGGTTCGGTCTGGCTGACTACGGGCGCCGACGCAAGCGCGACCGACAGGCTCCTGCGATCGGCAGTGGGCGATGCGCTGGAGATTACCACCGGCATCGCCCTGCACGAGCGCTCGCTGCAAATTTTCGATCGTGCCTTTGCCATCACCTATGCGCTCGAAGTGATTGCGGTCATCATTGGACTCACGGGCGTGAGCTTCGCAGCGAGTTCAACTGCCCTCGCCCGCCGCGCGGAGTTTGGCATGCTGAGACACATCGGCATGCTGCGCAGACAAATCATCGGCATGTTGGCGGACGAAGGGATTCTCACCGGCACCTTCGGCGTGGTCTACGGCCTCATCCTCGGCCTCGCATTGAGCCTGGTGTTGGTCTATGTCATCAATCGGCAGTCCTTCAACTGGAGCATCGATTTGGCAGTGCCGGTGTGGCAACTGGCATCGCTGAGCGTGGTATTGATCGCCGCGGCGGCTGTCACGGCCATTGTCAGCGGCCGCGCCGCCCTCAGTCAGGATGCCGTGCGCGCCGTGCGTGAGGACTGGTGAGAGCGCTTGTCGTACTGATGGTGGGCTGCTTGCTCGGCGCCGCGCTCATGGCGGCGGGGACTTCCTACGCACCCGTAACGGGCGGCGTTGCACTCAATTTTCCGCAAGACTATGGCAGCCATCCGCAATTTCGCACCGAGTGGTGGTATGTCACCGGTTGGCTCGCGACCGAAAACGGCGAATCCCTGGGCTTTCAAATCACCTTTTTTCGCACCAAACCGGATGTCGATCCCGCGAATCCCAGCGCCTTCACCCCGCACCAAGTGCTGATCGCGCACTGCGCCATCAGCGATCCGAAACGGGGGCGGCTATGGCAGGACCAGCGGGTCAGGCGCGCCGGTTTGGGGCTGGCCGAGGCCGCCCTAGGGGACACGGACGTCTGGATCGACGACTGGTCCCTGAAGCGTCGAGCAGGCGTGTACGAGGCGAAGATCGCCGCGGAGGACTTTGCGATTGCGGTTGAACTCGCCGACACGCAATCCCCATTGCTCAACGGTGACTCGGGTGTGAGCCGCAAGGGCCCGGCGGTCGCGGCGGCCAGCTACTACTACAGCCTGCCGCACATGAAGGTGACCGGCCGCATTGCGCGCGGCGGCCCACCGGAAGGAGTGACGGGTGACGCATGGTTCGACCACGAATGGTCCAGTGAATATCTCGACGACGCTGCGCAGGGGTGGGATTGGATTGGCATCAACCTCGACCACGGCGCAGCGCTGATGGCCTTTCGAATTCGAGGCGTGGATGGGAGCGTACGCTGGGCCGGGGGAACGTACCGGGACGGCGCCGGAAAAGTCGACATCTTGGAGGCAAGCGCCGTGCGCTTCGGCGCCGTCCGCACCTGGGCATCGCCGAGAACCGGCATTTCATATCCGGTGGAATGGCAGGTCGTCGCAGGATCGCACAGACTCGTCCTCAAGCCGCTGATGGACGACCAGGAAAACGACACGCGCCTCTCCACCGGCGCGATCTACTGGGAGGGCGCGGTACGTGCGTACGAGGCAGACCAGCCGGTCGGCAGAGGCTACCTCGAACTCACGGGGTACGGCGATCGGCTCAGGCTACGGTGAGGCGGCGCTACCAGAATTTATACGTAAAGCTGATGTTTCCCCATTTATCGTTGAAGGCAAAGGCCGTCTGATTCGAAGTGCGGCGCTCGTTGCGAAGGAACAGGTTCAAGGTCCAGCGTTCCCGGGGAACATAAAAGACGTTGACCTGTTCGGCGGTCACTCGATCGAAACGAGGCGGCGCCAACAAGCCGAGCACGGACTGAATGGCGACGTAATCCTGGTCCTCGCGGGATGCAATGAAGTCAACGGTTATTTTCTCCGTTGGCCGCCACGTCGGCGAGATGCTGAAGCCCTTCGATATGAAATAGTTCGACGCCTCCACGAGATAGGCATGCAACTCGTGCCAGCCGGCGAACCCCAGCTGAGTCTTTTCCGTCGGCAGCCAATTCAACGTCGCCCGCCAAATATCGCCCGAGAAGTTGCCGAAAATGGAGCTCGGCAAGATGTTTTGCGGAGGAAGCGTATGCTTCAAATAACCGGCGTAAACGTCGATGTTGAGCTTTTCCGTGATCGCATACTTGACGGTGCCGCGATAGGTATCCTCCTTGAAGTCGCGATTGAACGGGAGATTGTCAAACGTGAAGTTCTGAGGATAAAGGCCCTTGGCGTACCGGTATTCGAGGCCGAAGGAGTCCGAGACTCCCGTTGAGAATTCCATTCCGGCATTACCCGACCGCAACTTGAAATTATTGGAAACCGCGACCGCGGCGCCGTGGGAAATATCCATTTCGCGCGCGCCGCCGACGATCGCCCAATGCGGGCCCACTTGAAACGTCGCCTTCCCAAAATAATTCTTGTCGTCGACCAGATCCCGGCCCAGATAGCGGGTCTCGGCGAAGCTCGCCAATGCCCGATTGAACTCCGCTCCGACCTGGCCGGAAAAATGCGACCCCACCAGCCAATTCCAGGCGACCGCGCCATCGCCGCCGGTGTTGTTGAGGGCGGTGTTGTGCTGGAACCGGCTATAGTCGGCGCGCAGGGAAAAATCGATGTTTTGCCTGCCGACGAACCATTGACCGATACCGCCCGCGGACACGGTGTTGATGCTGTCTCCCCGGGTCGCGTTCGGCGTCAGAGTGGATACTACCGGGTTGAACCTCGACGGAATTCTGTACAAGTTGTCGTCATAGGTGTACTGATCGCCCACGAAGAGATGGAAGGTCGTGCCTTCGTCAGGCGCCGGAGGCGGCGGCGCGATCGCCGCACCGGCGGGTCCCGCGCAGGCAAGCCATAGGATTATTTTCGTTAGTCGGCGCACCGCGATACCTCCCGCAAACCTATATTTTAGACCGCTGAGGCCCGGAGAGTCAGCAACCGTTGAACATATCGGGAGTCCTTCACTCACGAAAACATATTCCCCGCCAATCGCTATCGGCGATCCGGCCGAACCCGCGTCGGTTGCCGTCTTACAGGGGAGCACGGCGTCCAAAACCTCGCGCAAAGATTCCACGCATTTTCTGCAAGGCCAGAGGCGGAAGCCGGCGCGCGAAGGCAATGCCGAGAACGGCATTGACGACGATCGATACGGCGAATATGGGCAGTGTGGCCTGGGGCAGATAAGCCATCAGGGCTATCGTGACGCTGGCGAGAACGATGGAAGCGACCGCCACGCTGAACATCGCCCATGGAAAACCGATGCCGCTCCTCTCCAGCCACTGCCTCGCGTACCACACCGCGATCACGGTCCCCAACAACTCCGCCAACAACAGCGACGAGGCAGCGCCCACCACGCCGAACGGTGCCGTGAATATAAGGATGCCGCCGACCGCGACCACGCTCACGGCAATGGACATCAGCAGCTGGACTCTCAGAAGATTGTTGCCCTGGAGCACCGCAACCGGCGGCCGGGCCAGCGAAAACAACAGCAGCGCGATCGAGAAAAGCCCGAACAGCGCGGGATTGAACGCGATTTTGCCGCGAGTCCAGGCATGGAACACGAACGGCATGATCCACTGAAAGGCGATCATCAGCGGGGACAGGAGAATGACCGCAAAAAACCAAACAAAGCCCACGGTCGCGTTGGTCCGTTCCGAATCCCGTTCACGCAGAAATTTCATGATCTCCGGCATGATCGGATTGGTTATCGTGCCGATCCCCTGCAGAGACAGATTGCTCATCGTTCGCATGGTCGAGAATGCGGTCATCTGCGTGACGCCGATGATCGCTCCCAGAAATATGCGAACGCCCTGCTGCCGTGAAATATCCAACACCGCGCTCAACGCGATCGCGAGGGATCGCCCGACATTCCTGCCGCCCAGCCCCCAATCCGGCCGCACCGGGTGCAGATCATGGCGCCGAAACATCCGCCACATGTCGAGGTGAATGGGGACGTTCACGAGAAAGTTGACGATGGTGATGCAGATGACGGTTTCGAGCAGATCGGCCCCCATCGCCACTGCAACTCCGGACGCCAGCGCGGTTGCCACAGCCAGGATCGTGCTCCACCACGTCATCCGCGGAAAATGGCCGTACGGCGCCACGGCCCTGCCGGCCAGCCCGCCCACGCTGCTGCTGATCAGCCACGACACCGAGTAGATGATGAGCGACCAGAAGGCCTGGTGCAAAAGACCGCTGTCCATGTTGTGATCGGGATCGAAGGTGGTTTGGATGAAGCCGAAGTAGATGAGGCCGGCTACGACCAGCAACTCCACCAGGGCGATGAGCATCACATACGGAAACGCCGAATAGAACAACAGGCGCATTTTTTCGGGCTGCTTGTCGCCGACCTTGAGGAACTCGTAGCCCACGAAATTCTGGTGGCTCGAACTCAGCATCGACGATAGACCGACGATGGTCTGGATGATGAGCCAGCAACCATATTGTTCGACCGACCAATGCGCCAGGAATACCGGGACGAGCAACACCTGCGTGAGTACGGTAAGGAGTATCTTTACCCACGCGGCCGCGCTGGCGGAGAGAAAGCGGCTTAACGAGCTCATTGAATCTTTGGCGGAACCGGTTTAGAAACCCGTTCGCTTCTTATACCGGGTCAGCTCGTCCGCCGACCCGTGCTGGAAATAGAATACCTCGTCCCCGAAATTGATGGGCCGCTCCCGGCCATAGCCGAACGGCAAAAACGCGTAGTTCTTCGCCAGTGCGCAGGCCAGCGAGAACAGGCGCAGACCTGCAACCCGCAATTTCTCGACCTCCGTGAACTCGGCGAGTTTGATGAGAGGGCCGGGAAGAAACCGCGACGCGGCGAACATGAACTTGTGCTCCGGCGCCACTTGCTTGTCGGAGTAATTGATGGCATGCAAGGCGCTCAGGAAATGCCGGATGCCCTTCTTGTTTGCGGCGAAGAAGCTCTGCTGAATATCGAGCCCTCCGGACCCAAACACCAGGTTCCTGCGTCGCAGCGCGTTCTTGGTTTTCTCGACGATGGCATCGCCGAACACCAGCGCGTCCTGTTCGACATACAGGAACATATCGACGTCGTTGAGCAGCGCGAACTCCAATCCCAGGATTACGCCGGCCATGTAGCCGCAGTAATGCGTTTTCCCATTTTGGGAATGACCGGGATTCATCAGCAGTTCGGTATATTGAAACGGCGTCGCGGTGTGGGCGGCATCGTCCGGCTTGATGGGGGACGCCGAGTCGACGATGAAGACATGCTGCGGCTTGATGAACGTGTCCACGGACTTCCACCAAAGCGGCCGAAACCCCGCTCCACGGATGAGCTCGTCGCCCGCCGTCACGTAGCTCCGCGCTTCGTTCGTCGCAAACCACCCAGTCGTCACCAACTCGCACGCCATTTAGCCCGCTCTTACCCTTCGTCCCGCCGGCCAAGCCTTCGCAGTGCCCTGACGAGAAAGGGGGGCACGATTTCACGACCGATTTGCTTCAATGTGACCCGGTTGGTTCCATGGGTACGCGGCGCGAACAGGGAGGTGTGCGGCTTGGGGTACGGCTGGCCCGGTATGCCGACCGTGTGATAGTAGAGAATGAAAGACTGGCGCGAGCGCTCATGTGGACAAGCCAACGGCACGGGAACCCCGTGGTAGTTCGGATTGGCCACCTCGAAGATGATGGTCTTGTTGAACAAGGGCTCGATGGTCGCGTCGCAGCTCGTCGCCTCGTGATTCCACAATTCCAGTTTACCGTGGTAATCCGCAGGCCATGATTTGTTGAGAAAGACGATCATCGCCAGGCGCCGCAACATCCCGGTATCGTAGGCAACGTTGCGGTCCGAATGAACGTTGAAATAGTCGCCGCGCCGCATCTGCGCATAGCCCGACCCCAACAGGTAGGGATCGGGAAGAAGCTGCGGTATACCCGTGATCTCCGACAGGAAATGGAGAAATCCTGCCGCGTGCACGATGCTCAAAAGTCTTTCGCCGGCCGGCCCCATTTCCGCCGCCGACTTCATCCGCAGGGTGCGCTCGCGCGAATCGTTGGCGACCTGCATCCACTTGTCGCGGCCCATGTCCGCCATCTCGACGAGCAACGCGTCGAGCACCTCGGGAGCGAACATGTCGTCGATCACCACATGCGGAAAGGGTTTGGCCGTCCGGTAGGTCGCCTGAAGTTCGTCGATCCGCCGGGTCAGCGCGATTTTACCGGTCAACAAAGACCTGAATACCGTCGTGAGATCTTCTTGCATGGCTAGCTCTTTCCTTGAGATTCCCGGACTTTCAGCACGATCATGTACTCATAGATGGCCTGAAGCACGGCATATTGAAATCCCGCGCGCCCGTCCAGGAAGCCGCGTTTGGCGAAATATAGAATACAAAACTTCACCAACGGCCTGAAGGGAATGCGATAGAACAGCTCCTTTTGGTGAAACCGCCGCTCGTGAAAGTCCGCTGCAGTGAATGCCTTGCGCAACGAAAACGCAAGATGGTCGCGGCGATTTTGTGAAATCTGCCGCGCTTCGAGCGTGCTGTAGGAGTTGTGCCTCTCGAACCAGTGACCGACTCCCTTGCTGAAGGGAAAATGATCCAGATAACCGGCTACGCTGCCCACCGGCCCGTCGGCGACCGATACCGGATTGACGAGCCTTTCGTAGCGCATTTTCTCCGGACGAAAAAGACGCAGGTAGAACGGCGAGGTCTGCACATGCTTCAGCCACGTATCCAGGAAAAAGTCGCGCCGTTGTACGCGAAACGCGACATGGTCCCCGGCCTCGCCCGTTGCGCTTTTGACGCTCGCCGCCAATTCAGGCGTCATTCGTTCGTCGGCATCGATATAGAAGACCCAGGAATGCTTGAATTGCAGATTGCGCAGTCCCCAATTCTGATGCGCCGACCAGTTGTCGAACACGCGCTTGACCACACGCGCCCCGAAACGCTCGGCGATGAGCGGCGTTTCGTCGGTGCTGTACGAGTCATAGACGATGATATCGTCGCACCATGAAACCGACTCCAGGCAAGCAGGGAGGTCCTTCTGCTCGTTTTTCGTCAGGACGAGGACTGATACCGACACCTACCGTCTCCACGTCATCGCATGGCCCGACACGGCATCGCGGTAATGGCCGACAAATCTCGGAACCGCCACTTCCCAATCATGCACACTCGCGGCTTGCCGGGCGGCGCTCGAAATCATCGCGATCTTCTCAGGCGAACTCGAAAGAAGCTCCGTAAGACGCTCCATATCCGCGGCACCGGCGTCGAATTGCAGCAACCAGCCGGAGTTGCCGTGCTGAACGAAGGAGTTGAGGGGCACCATATCGCGGCAGATCACAATGAGGCCCGCCGCCATGGCTTCGACGACGCTGATCCCGAATCCCTCATGCTCACTCGCCGTCATATAGACACTTCGTTCAGCCAATTCGGCGCGCAGCGCCTCCTCGTCCAGATAGGGCTCGAAGCGCACGCAGCACCCTAGTTGCAGTCTTTCGACCTGCGCCACAAGTTCCGGCAGCAGCCCGTCGAAGTCTTGTCCACATACCAACAGATCGATGGGGTAGCCGCGGCGCCGCGCGGCAGCCGCGTAATCGATGACCAGGTCCACCCGCTTGTTGCGCGACAACCTACCCCAATAAATCCACCGATAGACGCTTCTCGCCCGGTCGGGCCTGACGGTATTGAATTGCTTCACCTGCACCCCGTTGCTGCAGAGTGAAATCCTGTCGACGTAATGGCTGAAGTAATCGTAGTCGCCGGCGCTGCTGGCCAGAACGCGCTCATAGTGGCCCGCGGTTCCCCGAATCATGATCGACTCGTAAATGCGCTTCAACATGTAGCCGCGATTGGTGTGCCAGAACCCTCCATGGGTGCTGAGTACCGCGGGCTTCCTACCGCAGGTGAAGCGGACGTTCCCGCTGATCGCCATCAGTTGAGGATCGTGAACGTGCAGCAGATCGTAGCGTTGCACCAGCTTGCGCAGCGCCGGAGCCCAACCGACCACCCTGTTGCCGTATAATGGAAGGCGATGCACATTGATGCCCTGAACGGTTTCGTCGACCCGGTTCAGACCCGGCGCCACGTGAGCCACGTCCATCTGAATTCCGTGCTCTTTGACCCGCAGTGCCAGTTCGAGAACCACCCGCTCAAGTCCCCCCAGGGACGGGAAGAATGTCGGTGTGATCGATAGGATCTTCACAGCGCACCACGCGTGCCCGCTGTGGATCTGAGCCGCCTGGGCCTGATGACACGGGCAGGATTTCCGGCCACCACCGTCCACGCAGGTACGTCCTTCACGACGACGGAGTGCGCTCCGACGACGGCCCCCTCGCCGACCGAAACGCCCGGCCCCACGAAGCAGTTGGCGGCAACCCACGATTGAGCGCCGATGACGATCGGCCGAAACACGAGCGGCATCGTCGGATCTTCGAAATCATGGGAGGCGCTGCAGAGGTACGTGCCTTGCGAGACTGTCGCCTGCTCGCCGATGGTGATATGGGCAAAATTATAGACCTCCACTCCACGACCGACGGTACAGTATCTCTTCAAGGTAAGACTCCATGGATGCCAGACGAGAACGCCGTCCATGACCAGAGCCGGAGATTCGATTTGCGCGCCAAACAACCGCAATGCCGCAATGCGCACCGGCGAGAGCCAGCGTCCGGTCCCCCGAAGGAACAAGAGCTTAAAAGGCCCCCATAGCGCCCGCTTCACCTTCACGCCGAGCGGCCATCCCGAAACGGCGTGCTGTTGCTGCACTTTCAGTTCTTGCATCACGCGGCTATCACATCGAGAAGGCCTTGCGCCATCGCATCGACCGTATAACTACGGTGGAACAACTCGCGCGCGGCGCGACGCATGGCCTGCCGCTCGCCACTCGTCAACGACAACCAGCCGGCCAACAGATTCGCGGTTCCCTCCATCGTGTCCGGGGCGACCAAGCCCGCGCCGGCTGATTGGACCTCGCGCCAAATGTTCACTTTGTCGGAAATCAGCACCGGCACTCCGCATCCTAGCGCTTCAGCCACCGCGATTCCAAAATTCTCCTGATGCGAGGGCAGCACGAAAGCATCCGCGGTGTAAAAGGCGCCCCACTTCATTGCGTTCTGAAGCATGCCGGGCCACGAGATGCGATCGGCGATGGCGAGTTCCCGGGAAAGCTCGGTGAGCCTGCTGACCATACCCGTCTGATCGGGACCGGCAATGACCAGTCGCAGCGCGGGGTCGAGCGTTGCCACCTGGGCAAAGGCGCGAACCAACAGGTCG
>Ga0137403_10010904_pt1 | contig 10050 bp, 6 predicted proteins | sample CZOMad2_1_16fung_FD_122057 | JGI IMG/M metagenome (GOLD analysis project Ga0137403, IMG submission 122057) | Vadose zone soil fungal communities from Angelo Coast Range Reserve, California, USA - CZOMad2_1_16fungal (Hybrid Assembly) | ecosystem: Environmental > Terrestrial > Soil > Vadose zone... | reverse complement strand
TCCCGGCGAACTCGATAATGGAATTCAACGCTCCGTCGGCAAGCTCCGCGAAATTATGAGACTTCCAGTAGTTTCTCGCGCCCGGCGTCAGCAATGGGTCAAAGGCCTTTTGCCATTGAACATAGGGCTGAGCGCCGATATGCTCGCCGAGAGCTGTACCGAAAGCGCGCAGAGGAGCGATTAATTTCTCTGCTTCCGCGACAGCGCCGGAGTAAAAGATAGGCAGGACAACAACTTCCTTGCCGTGCACGGTTTCCGGAAGAAAGGGCAATGGAGGCGCCTTGCGCAACACCACCCAGACATTGAGCTCCTCGGGTGCCGAATTTACAAATTGACGATACTTGGTAAGTATCTGCTTTGCCTGGTTGAAGGGAAAAACGATCAAACCGGCAACTATTTCTGGACCTAGGGGGAAAAGTTGGAATTCGAACTGGGTGACGACGCCAAAATTTCCTCCGCCGCCGCGAATCGCCCAGAAAAGATCCCCGTTTTCGTTTTCACCTGCTCGTAATTTCTTACCGTCGGCCGTGATCATGTCGACGGACACGAGATTGTCGATCGTCATGCCGTATTTGCGAGTCAGCCAGCCGAAGCCGCCGCCCAAGGTTAAACCCGCGATGCCCGTCGTGGAATTGATCCCCACCGGCGTGGCCAGACCGTGGGCCTGTACCGCCGCGTCGAAATCCGCGAGGGTCGCCCCAGGTTCGACATAGGCGCGCTTTTTCCCGGCATCCACACGAACGTTCTTCATTCTTGAAAAATCGATTGTGACACCGTTGTCGCACAGGGCATTTCCGGCGATGTTGTGTCCGGCGCCGCGAATCGAAAGCTCAAGCCCGTTTTTCCGCGCAAACCTGATTACCGGCGGGACATCGTCAGCCTGCGCGCACTGCACGATAACCGCGGGCCGCCGATCGATCATGGCGTTCCAAATCTGGCGGGCTTCTTCGTAACCGGGATCATCGGGAACTAGCACGCTCCCCTTGATAGTATCTTTGAGCTCTTCTCTCGCCTTCGACGTTTGCGTTGTCATCTTCATATATTGATCTCCTTTTTTACATTTAGTAAGGCGTTATAAGTATCTAGGCAACTTCGATTCCTCAGAAACCAAGGGAGCCCTTCCAAGCGTGGTTCGACTTACTCACCACCCTGAGCAGTGAAGTCGAAGGGCGGGCAATAGGTCCGTGCCTGGTCGGCCACCACCCGATCCTCTTGGGTGCCCGCGCTTTTCACGAGTCGCCCCTTGCTTCTCGTATGTCTATTGACCAATCAACTCCTTAATGTTCGTTAGCAAAAGGCCGGCGCCATTTCCTCGATTTGCTTTCTCGCCTCCGGCTTGATCTTCTCGACCGTGGTTAGAAAGTCTCGATGCGTCATGCCGGTCCCGAGATAAGTCCAGCGCATTGCTTTCAACACCGCTGCGGTCATCTCTTCTCTCTCGCTCTTTGAAAGATTCCGGCTGGTGGCGTTCATAAAACTCTCGACGTCGAACTCGGTCTGCTGTTTGATGCCGTTGTCGAGAAACGCGCCGATTTCGGCGTATTCCTGAAACGCTTGATCGATCTCCTTGCTGGTGCAATCCGCCGCAACCGCCTTCACGATCAAGGTGTCGAGCTTGGTGTGCTGTGATTCTTCGAGCCAGTGGTGCTTCAGCAGACTCTTGAACTGCGGGTCGAGATCTTGGTTATCCCTGACGCCCTCGATGTAGTGCCTTAGGGTCATCCACTCGATGTGCAGGATCGAAATCCCGACTCCCAAAGGACTGTGCGACAAGACAAACCGCTTCACATCCTCTGCCGGGCCGATGAAGTCACACTTGCTGCCGAAACCAGCTTCGAATTCCTGTCGGAAGCGTTTGAAAAGGTGAATGTGTTTCGCCTCCTCGCCGGCAAACTGGAGTAGAGCACGCACGCGGTAGTCGTCTCCCGAGAGTTGCGACCGTGCGTGGTCAACCACGTACGGGAGAATGAACTCCTCGACGAGGCCGAACATGGCCAGGTACTCATGGCCCCGGATCTGATTCAACGTCCGCTGCTCCGCCGCTGTAAGAAAGGAAAGCCGCTTTACCTGCGCCAGCGACTCCGGCATGAACGGCTTGGTGAAATCGAGCCGCTTCTCCCCGCCGATAATATCTTCCACTCTCCAACCGATCCGCTCGGAAGCTTCAAGCGCTCCCTGATAAGTGTAATTGTTTTGCATAACCAATCCTCCTTTTGTTTTTTTGCAGCTCGTTGTCGCTTGCAAACGAGTAATGGCAGAAAATGTGCCAAGACCGAATCGCCTAGCATTTGCTTTGAAAAACCCGCGAGTTAGAAGAATTTCAAAGCGATTTTGCAAGACACGAGATCTCGTGACTTACGAGATCTCGGAGCGCCGAAAATGAAGTTTCGTGAGTGAAGGTTTATCGCTTGCGCTCGATGCCGAGCGCTTTCATGCGCGAGCTTAACGTCGTTGGCTTCATGCCCAGCAGTTGGGCGGCACCGCCGTCACCGGCAACACGCCACCCCGTGGCTTCCATGGCAGCAACTAAGTTACTGCGCTCCAGCGCCGCTAACTCCTTGGCTGTGCGCACCCGCCTGGCCGTCTCTTCTGGAGACATCGCTTCAGTTGCCGTCATTTTTCCGGTTTCCGGCAGCGCGCGATCGAGATTGAGCCGTCCGTCGCGGGAAGTGATCACACCACGCTCTATGACGTTTTGCAGTTCGCGGACGTTTCCGGGCCAGCTATAGGCCTTCAAGCGGCGAACGCAATCTTCGGAAAGCGGCTCAATGGATCTTCCCATTCTCTGGGCGACCTTGTTCGCGAAAGCCGACGCCAGCAGGCTGATGTCGTCCCCGCGCTCGCGCAGTGGCGGCAGCTCGATAGGAACAACGTTGAGCCGATAATAAAGATCCTCGCGGAATTTTCCTTCTTGCGTTGCCTGCTTAAGATCTCGATTGGTAGCGGCGATCACGCGGACGTCGACTTTCTGCGTCCGCGAGCTGCCCACTGGCTCAAACTCCCCTTCCTGAAGGACGCGGAGCAGCTTCACTTGAAGCTCCACCGGCAACACCCCGATTTCGTCGAGAAAGATCGTCCCGCCGTCGGCGAGAGCAAAGCGACCTTCGCGCTTTTTTGTCGCGCCGGTGAAAGCGCCTTGTTCATGGCCGAACAACTCGCTTTCGATCAGAGTCCCCGGCATCGCCGCGCAGTTAACTTTGATCAATGGTTTTTCACGCCGGCGGCTGTTCCTGTGAATGGCCCTAGCGATGAGCTCCTTGCCCGTGCCGGTTTCTCCCAGAATGAGCACGTTCGCGTCGGTGCCGGCCACCTCCTCGATATCGCGCAATACGCTCGCTAACGGCTCGCTCTGGCCGACGATCTCATCAAAACTTTGCAGCTCTTTAATCTCTTCCCTAAGATATTCGGCCTCCACGGTCAAAGAGCGAATCTTCTGTTGCGCCTGGAGCCGGGCATTCACGTTTCGTAGAATCAACGTGTAAAAAGGCTCCCGTCCCATGTCGAATCGAGAGACCGTCGCCTCTGCTGGAAATCCTTCTCCTGAAGCGGACTGCGCGTTCAAACCTCCAGGTATCCAGGTATAGCGCTCTCCCTCCGGCCGCAGGTCGAGCTCGATGATCAGTCTAGCGAGTCGTTCGCGTGAATCGGAGGAGAGAAAACGGGTGAAAAGCTGTCCCATAATCTCCTGTGAAGAGCAGCCGAACACCTTTTCTGCCGCCGCATTGACTCGGGTAACGTTGAGATTCCGGTTGAGCTCAATGATCGCGTCCATAGCGCTGTTTACCAACCGGCCGAGCTTTTCCTCGCGTTCGCGCACCTGCTTTTCCGCACGCAGGCGACGCAACTCAGCCGCTGCGCGGGCAGCGAAGATTTGAAACAAGGCTTCAGCTCTAGGTTCCTTGGGCATCGGCCGCAGGTCCAAAACCGCCAGATGGCCCAGAATCTTCCCGTCGAGGTCAAGCAGCGGCATACCCATATAACTCGCCGCACCCACAGCTCGGACATCAGGATCGTTGCCGTAGATATCAAGGAGATTGTCAGGAATATGAATTAAGCAACGATCGTCGATGACTCGTTCGCACGGAGTTCCGTCAACGACCATCTCCCAGCCGTGAATCCATTGTCCCCCCATCCAAAAAGCCAGGGCCTTGAGTCGGCGTTGCTCTTCGATATATTCGGTAACCCAAGCGCCGTGAGTGTTCAGCGCTCGGGCGAGGTTCTCTACCAACGCGGCAAAGAATCGCTCCCCGGTCTCGGTCGCTGTCCCCTCTAGAATAGTGCGGAGAGACGCATCCACATCGAGGTCGTGAAAAGGCAATGTGTTCATGAGCTAATATCCTGCATCATAAGGTCGCTATCGAAGCTCTCCAGGCGCAAGATATTAGGAGGAATCGACGGGGTCAAGACACCATAACGCCGAATTCATTTAGAATGATTTAGTCCCATGGATTGGAATCACTTCGACCTCTCCAATATGTTTTCCTTCGGTATTTCATATCTTGCGACCATCGATTGATTGGGGCCATCTCTCCTCGCGAGGATAATAATATCTTTATCTAAATAGACAGGGGCCCACATAGGATCGAGTACGCGCCGGACGATAAACTGTTCGCCCCATACTGAGTGATCATGGTGATTAAAGAAAATTACGTTAAAGCCGTACTTGTTACTTAAACTGTTCCACTTTGCATCATCCAACTGAACAGGAAGGTAGACATCCTGAAAAAAGGAAACAGGGTAAGCTTCCGGACGGTTATCTATGAACACTCGCTGAGCCGGAAATAAGTGATAGATGATATAGGCGCCGACATCAAAATTATTAAAAATCGGTCCCTGCATATTTTGCTTTACAAAAAAGCCAGACGCCGCGTCATTGGTTTCTTCCAAGCCAATTCCTATGCGTCCCCGGTTACTACTTACGAAATAAGCGGGTTTAAGGATGACCAATATAAATGCAATCACAGCTAGGACGGTAGAGACTTTAAGAATTGAGGGTGGTGAACTTGCTTTGCCCGGTTCATCTAGAAGACTTTTTAGATTAACTGCAGCGATGGGCAAGACAAAATAGGCAGACAGCGCGAAATTTCTAATCGCTGACCACGCCATGGCGAAAAAAAACACGCTCAACAGAAAGTTACCCAGAGAAAAACTTGAGCGGTTTCTTGTAAGCGCATACAGCCAACTCAGACAGACCGATCCAAAAACAATTCCAAAGTAGATGAGCGGGAGAAAAACATAACCTTCCCGCAAAACAGCCAAGACCGAATAGTTTTCAATCGTCGGCGCTCCATATTCGTTCAGTATGAGAAAAGGATAGATCGCACCTGATATCCCGGATGGATTGAGACAGGTGGCCAAAATGGTCAAAAACAAGATAGCTGCCAGTCCTTGCACTTGCTCACGAATGTTCTGCTGGTTGTTATGAGTGACGAGTACAACTAGCAACTCGAAGAGATATACCGCTATCAGCACAACACCAATAAAAAAATAAATGTGAAGGTTGACCCAGAATATCTCCAGGATTGGCAACCAGAAAAGCCACCGGAAGCCAAGCTTGCCATATTTATAGCCCCACAATATTTGGAGAAATAGACCGCCAAAAAGATAGCTGAATAGCTCGGGTCTCACCTCATGCCGAGTAATCAATACCGGGAGGACGATGACAGCTATCGGCGCCGCCAAAGCAAATGATGAATACCGGGTGGCAACATTCAGGAACACTAGAAGGGTGAGGACACTTAACGCAATGAAAGCGAGAGATAAGCCGGAGAAACCAAGGTAGCTTTGAATTAAATAGAAAACGACACCACTACCCCAGTGATGATTGATGAAGGGATAGTCAGGATAGGCGTAAGAGAAAAGGTTAGTGTTCGCTACCAGGTGGTTAGCGACAACTAGCTGGCCGTTCTTGAGATGACGTCCGAGGTCACCAACTGTTAGGTTAATTTGATGAGCAAGATAAAATGCATAAACTAACGAGAGCACCACCGTTATAAATATTCGAAACAGGAATTGCTGTCTTTCTTGTGTGTGCTCAACAGCGAGCTTAGGTGTGCTGTCTCTCTTGTGGGCGGGACGCTTCTTTTTTGCCATAGCTAGGATGGTTTATTGGCGAGTGGAGGGTTTCCCTATGTCAGCACGACGGTGGGGTGTGAGAACCCAGGAAAAAGCTGCGAGTGTCCGAAATGCAAATGGCGACTTTGAACCAACCGAGGTCGGAATGTCGGTTCTTACATCGGGTGCGCTTGTAAAGTTTTGAGTTAATCAGAAACGAGAACCTAAACTAAGAACTCAAATATCCGTTCGCTATCTTCCCGTTTCCCAGCACTCGACCGGGGAAGACGCCGGTATGCTCACCGTCTTCCACCAAAACCTCGCCATTCACGATTGTCATTTTAACTCCTAGAGCCCGTTGAACAAGCCGCTTCTCTCCCCCGGGTAAGTCGTTCACCATTTCGGGCTCGCATTCGCGGACGGTCTCGGGATCAAAAAGAACCAGGTCGGCTGCCATTCCCGGCCGAATAAGGCCTCGATCGTTGAGACCAAAAAGCGAGGCAACCATAAAGGTGAGCTTGCGGATGCCCTCTTCCAGGGCCATCACCTTATTTTCTCGGATCCAATATCCCAGAAACCGCGTGGCGTATCCGTAACCCGCATGATAAATCAAATGCGCGCCGGCATCTGATTGGCCTACCAACGTAAAGGGACTTCTGAGAATCTCAGCGGTTGCGAGCTCGTCTCGGCTTCCCGAATTTTGAAACAAGGTCTCCAGCTTTTCCTCCAAAGAGATATCGAGGAAAGCGTCGATCACGTCCTTGTTTTGCAAGCGGGCGATTTCCTCCACGCTCTTTCCTTCGAGATGCTGGTGCTTCGGCAAGGCGGCCTTGATCAAAAAGATTTGATCCCAGCGCCGCGTGAATGTCGAAGGACGGGTATCTTCCACCGCTTCGTACCGGAGCTTGCGGCGCACTTCCAAGTCGCGAAAAGCATCAGCGCGCTGCTCGACCGGAATAAACATCACCTGTTTCCAGCTTGGCAGATCATCGAAGTTTTGCGCGTTCTTCAACGTGAAGCGCCCATTAAAGAGACGGGCGTTGCACAACGGATAGGAAGGCGCTCCCGTAGCTAGAGAGTCTTGGGCTAAACTGAGAAGCTTGCGCCAGAGTTCGGGTGCGTTCCAGCGATGGGCGATGCTCTGCCATATCACGGGGCGACCCGATTTTGCGGCCAGCCGGCGAAAGAAATCTACGTCTCCTTCAGCCGGACAGGCTGTCCCCAAGGTACCGCGCGATATCTGTACCGACCCGCGATTGAGTTCTCCCAGTACGCCGGCGAGCTCCAGAATCTCCTCGTCGGTTGCCAGCCGGCTTGCAATCGGCCTACCGTCCTCGCGCATGTGGCGGCGATTTTGGTTCGTCGAAAATCCGATAGCGCCGGCGCGCATCCCCTCGCGGAGAAGATCCTTCATCTGCTCGATTTCGCTGGGAGTCGCGGCTCGCTCTGAAGATTCCGCTCCCATGACAAACTGCCTGAGGGCACAGTGCCCGATTAGCGAGGCGACGTTGACACCGAGTCTTTGCCGAAGCCGCGCAAGATACTCAGGGAAGCTTTGCCATTCCCATTTGACCGCTGCTTTTAACACCTGAGAGGGCATGGCTTCGACCCGAACGAAGCTCCCGATCAGGTGGTCGCGATCCTCCGGCCGACAGGGGGCCAATGACAAACCGCAGTTTCCCGGAATCAGAGTGGTAACTCCATGGAAACAGGATGAAGTGGCAAGGGGATCCCAAAGAAGCTGGGCATCCATGTGGGTGTGGAAGTCGATAAAACCCGGCGCCACCGCAAGCCCGTCGGCATGGATGACCCGGCGAGCGCCGCCATTGATCCGCCCAATTTCGACGATCTGCGCTCCGTTGATGGCCACATCGCCTGTAAACGAAGGCAGTCCGCTGCCGTCGTAAATCCGACCATCTTTGATCACCACATCGTAAGCCATATTGGATCTCCCTTCTTTTTCAATTTCATATTCATCGTCTGACGCAATTGCAAGGATTTTTACAGCGCCAACATATTGGGTGCCAATCGATAAAACCGTTGACCGCTGCCATCCACGCTATGCGATCTTAAACTCCTCCGGCGCGGTTGCCGTGGCGACATCAAAGGTATTCAAGGTGCAGGCAAGCATGGCGTAATAGCCAATCGTAGCGGTGAGCTCGACGATTCCGCGCTCCCCCAAACGTCCATAGACTGCCTGATACGTCGCTTCCGTGACGCGATGAGAATGAAGCATTTCACGGACGAAGCTAACGATCTGCGCGTCTTCCGAAGAGAAACTCTCCGTGCCCTTCCTATCATAAACCGCGCGAATCGTTGCCGTGGGAATGCCGGCCTTCTGGCCGTGAGCGACATGCGCTGCCCATTCATGCTTGCATTCCAGCTCCCGCGCCGCAACGAGGGCAGTAAACTCAACCAATTTATGATCCAAGCTCGATTCGAAGCGCACGTAACTACCCAAGTGTGCGGTTCGCTGGGCGAGCTGCGGACTATGCAACAGCGCCAACCACGGACCGCCAACGGCACCCCGGCTCTGCGCGATGGCATCATAAATCGGCTGGTGTTCGGGGGCTAGATCTTCTTTCTTATCAATCGTCGCGATTCTTGCCATCTCATCTCCTTGTTACGAAAGCTTTTCTTTCAGCCAGCGAGTGACGATTTGTTGTACTTCATCGTTCGACTGTCCCGGCTTGCGTCCCATGTGGCCGGCGCCCGCGATGATGCGAATGTCTTTCGGGCTGCCATGTTCAGCGAGCAAGTAGAGATCGCTGATCGGATGCTGGTCGTCCTCCTTGCCGTTGATGCAGAGCAGCGGCGCGGAAGGTTGGTCGATAATCCCTTGGGTCACCAATGAAAGACTTGGAGCAATTTTTAGAACCTCTTCCAGAGTTTTCACGCCGAAGATGTATGACCGCGCATCTAGCAAGCTGGCTGGCCCCATTAGATATTGAGAAGCCGTCTCAGTAAGCGCCGGCCGGAGCCATTCCTCTTGAAACGTGCGGTGGCATCCCGCACCCCAATTCACCGCTCCTCTGAGCCGCTTCGCTTCCACATAAGCAACTTTTGTCGCCCAGTATCCGCCGAAGCTCCCGCCCATAACGGCGATGCGCTTGCCGTCGATATCGTTGCGAGTTTCCAGATAGTCGATGGCCGCCGAGAAGGTTCGTTCGGCGCGGGGCTCTTGCCCGAGGCATGGGTTCTCGCCGGCGCCGGGCATATCGATGGTGAAGGTCGCCAATCCTTCTTTGTGAAGCACCTCACTATTGGATCTGCGATCTTCCTTCCAACCATCGACGCCACCCCAGTGCATCACCACGGGGGGCCGATTGACGCCGCGCGGGGTCTGCAGATAGCCGATAACTTTTTTACCCTCGAATGGGATCTCAATGCGCTCCAGTGGTGGATCGAGATAAGGCGCGGCTTTGAGAAAACTTCTTAGCGATCCCTTATAGCAGTTCATTTTTTCCGGACTGCTGGGGACGGGATAGCGGCCGATGCGATAGTAATCGTAGCCTTGGTAGTATGATTCCCCCGCCTCTTTTTTGCCTAGTTTTGCCAGCTCTTCAGCATTGGCTTCGTGGCGCGCACCAAGCTTGCCCCACTCGCTTCCCCACAAATCTGGATCGAGGCTGGTTAGGCGTCCGAGCAGTTCCTCGACCTCTTGCCGATCGACTCGCTCGAAAGGATTGGTCTGCCCGGCGCGGCGCGCGATGTCGTTCTTGATATCCTCGAGGCTACGGCTCTTGGCTTCCATTATTTTCTCCCTATTTATTTTTTTGCGCCCGGTTCGCCTGCCAGCGCCTTTATAGCACTCTTGTAAAAGCGTTCGTCGATGAATTGCTCGGGCTTGAAGTTGGGCCGCTCCTTTAAGAGGACAATTTCAATTTCAGCCCGCTTCATCACTCCCTCGGGATCCAAAGCCGGAACAAAAGCATCGCGCATGAGGTCATAAAGCGAAACGGCAATCTCCCGCTGATCCAGCCTGCCGTGCTTCAT
>Ga0137403_10010903_pt1 | contig 10051 bp, 8 predicted proteins | sample CZOMad2_1_16fung_FD_122057 | JGI IMG/M metagenome (GOLD analysis project Ga0137403, IMG submission 122057) | Vadose zone soil fungal communities from Angelo Coast Range Reserve, California, USA - CZOMad2_1_16fungal (Hybrid Assembly) | ecosystem: Environmental > Terrestrial > Soil > Vadose zone... | reverse complement strand
CGGTCACGGAAGCGCCGCCCTGACCACGTGCCAGAATCATCCGCCCGGCCTCGTCATTCTTGACCTGGTGCTGGCGGACCGCGATGCGCTCGATCTGCTGGACGAGATTTTTGTCGCCGCCCCCCGGGCCCAGGTGATCGCCCTTTCCGCGCATATCGACGAGTTCACCCTGCACCGCGCGCTGCGGTCGCGCGTTCACAGTATCATCGACAAGACTGAGCCGTTGAAAATCCTGCACGAGGCGATCGCCGCGGTCCTCGACGGCCGCAAGTTCATCTCGCCCCGGGTCCAGCAACTGCATGCCTCGGTCCGGGCCGATCCCGTCGCCTTCGACAAGATCCTGTCCGATCGCGAGCAAGAGGTGCTGCGCCTGATCGGCGAGGGCCTGACCAACGGGCAGATCGCCGCGCTGCTCGGCATCAGCCTCTGCACCGCCAAGCATCATCGCGCAAACGTGATGGCCAAGCTGGACCTGCACAGCACCCCGAAGCTGATTCACTACGCGATCGAAAAAGGTTTCACCCGCGTCTCCGAGTTCGGCAGCGGATTGTTTCTGGCCGCGAAATGAACTCCGCGAACCGGCCGGGTTAAAATGGCGAATCCCGCGCATGCAAATGGCATTACCCGGCGGGCCGCGCCGGCCGGCCGGCCGCGCCGGCGGCCCGCCTTTGCCCACGAGTCCGTCCCGGCCGGCGCGTCATGATAACCTACGTGCTGCGCCGCCTGCTGGCGGCCGTTCCAACCCTGCTTGTCGTGTCGGTGATCGTTTTTTGTCTGCTCCATGCGCTGCCGGCCGATCCGGCCGAGCAGATCCTGGGTGATGGCGCCACGCCCCAGGCGCTGGCCGCCGTGCGGCTGTCGTACGGGCTCAACGCGTCGTTGCCGGTGCAATATTTTTCCTGGCTGAAGCATGTGTTGCAGGGCGACCTCGGGGTGTCGCTGTTGAATCAGGAGCCGGTGGCCCGGCTGATCCTGGCGAGATTCAAGCTGTCGGCGCTCATCGTGGTGCTCGCGATCACGTTTTCGGCCCTCCTGGCCATTCCCCTGGGATTGGCCGCCGGCCGCTGGCAAAATCGCGCGCCGGATGTTTTCATCGTCTCGGTCTCAACCCTGCTGCTGTCCATTCCCTCCTTCTGGCTGGGCATCCTGCTGTTGCTGCTTTTCGGCGTGCATTGGCATTGGCTGCCGGTCGTGGGCTACGTTTCGCTGCAGCAGGACTTCCTGGCGGGACTGAAATTTCTCGTCCTGCCGGTCCTGACACTGGGCCTGATCCAGTTCGGTTCCTTCGCGCGGATGATGCGGGCGAGCACCATCGAGGTTCTCCGCCTGGAATACGTCACCCATGCGCGGGCCACCGGATTGTCGGGGCGCACCGTGATGTGGCGTCATGTTTTTCCCAACGCGTTCGGCCCGACTTGGACGCTCATCGGCCTGTCGCTGGGCAATCTCCTCGGCGGAATCGCGGTGATCGAAACCGTCTTCACCCTGCCCGGACTGGGCCGGCTGCTGGTCGATTCCATTTTCGCGCGCGACTACCCGGTGGTGCAGGGCTGCCTGCTCCTGACCGCGCTGAGTTATGTGCTGGTGAACCTGGCGGTGGATCTCACCTACCCGCTCTTTGATCCAAAGATTTCGGCATGAACCGTCCTCGGCGAGCCTTGCTTTCTCCCGGCGGGATCGCGGGAATAATTCTGGCGGGATTGCCGGCGGCTGTCGCCGGGCTGGCGGTGGTCTGGACGCCGTACAGCCCGGTGGCGATGGATTTCGACCTGCGGTTTGCGTCGTCCTCCTGGCATCACTGGCTGGGAACCGACCAGTTCGGGCGGGATGAGGCTTCCCGCCTGATGGCCGGTGCCAGCGCCAGCATGCTGGTGGCGCTCGCAACGGTCACGGTGGCCACGTTCGCCGGCTCGATCCTCGGTGCGCTCGCCGGATATTTTCTTGGCTGGCTGGATGCGGTCCTCCGCCTCGTGACCGATTCGCTGCTCGCCTTTCCCGGCATTCTCCTGGCGGTGGCCATCATGATGGCGCTCGGCCAAACGCGGTACGGGATCATTCTTGCCTTGGGGCTGGCTTATTTTCCAACGGTCTTCCGGGTGGTCCGGGGCCACGTCCTGTCGCTGGCGCGGCGCGAGTTTGTCGAAGCCTCCCGCGCGATGGGCAATTCGTCCGCCTTCACGATTTACCGGCATGTTCTGCCAAATTGCCGTTCGCCGCTGATCGTTCTGGCGACCAGCATGTTTGGCTGGGTCATCCTGGCGGAATCGGCGCTGTCCTTCCTTGGCCTCGGCGTCCCCCCTCCCACGCCGACGTGGGGCAACATGCTGGCGGAAAGCCGGGCGTACATGGACGACGACGCGTTGCTCTCCATTCTTCCCGGCCTGTGCATTTCCGCGGCGCTGCTGGGAGTCAACCTTCTGGGCGATCATCTCCGCGATCGCTTCGATCCGCGCATGCGGGACGTTCGATGAGTGCCGGCCAAAAGATTCTCCTCGAACTGCAAGACCTGACGCTGGGCACGCCGGGCCGGCCCATCCTGCGTGGCGTCTCGCTTGCGATCGCGCCAGGGGAGTTTGTCGGTGTCGTCGGGGAGTCCGGCAGCGGCAAGACGATGCTGACACGCGCGCTGCTCGGACTCCTGCCCTTCCCGGTGCAGTTGCTGTCCGGCTCGATCGCTTTCGACGGGCACGATCTCACCGACCTTTCCGGCCGGGAATGGGAGAAGATCCGTGGCGCCCGGATCGGCATGGTGTTTCAGGAGCCGATGTCGTCGCTCAATCCAGCCCTGACGATCGCGACCCAGTTGGCCGGTGGCCTCAAAAAGCACTCAAACCTGACACGGGAGGAAATTCGGGAGAAGTGCCTCGCGATGCTTCGCAGCGTCGGGATCGAACGGGCGGAACACTGCCTGGCTTCCTACCCGCATCAATTTTCCGGCGGCATGCGCCAACGGATCATGATCGCCTCGGTCATGCTGCTGCAGCCCAGCCTCCTGATCGCCGACGAACCGACCACCGCGCTGGACACCCTGACGCAGCAGGAGGTGCTGGAGATCATGACCGGACTGACCCGCACCTTCGGGACGGCGGTCCTGATGATTTCGCACAACCTCGGGCTGGTCGCGAAATATGCGCGGCGCGTGATCGTGCTGCAAAACGGCGCCGTGGTGGAGCACGGCGGCGTCCAGCAGGTGCTGCGCGCACCGGCGCAGAACTACACGCGCGAATTGATCGCGGCGCTTCCGGCCCGCGCGGAACGCGCGGCGCCGCCCCGCACCGCGCCACTCCTGAGCGTGCGCGATCTCGTGGTCACCCACCCGGGAGGCCGGAGGCTTTTCGGGCGGCGCGATTCCCCCGTCAATGCGGTCGACGGCGTCAGCTTCGACGTTTACCCCGAAGAAACCGTCGCAATCGTCGGGGGCAGCGGTTCGGGGAAAACGTCCCTTGGCCGGGCCGCGCTCCAATTGGTCAAGTCGACCGGCGGTCAGATCCGTTTCCGCGGTGCCGACATCGCGGCCATGAGCCGGTCGGAATACCATCGGTTCCAGTTGGCTTGCCAGATGGTTTTCCAGGATCCGTATTCATCCATGGACCCGGGGATGACGGTGCTCTCGATTGTCGATGAGCCCCTGCGCCATGTCCCGAACCTTTCGGGCGACGAACGCCTGCGACGGGCCTTGCAAGTGCTGGAGGAAGTCGGCCTGGCCGGTTTTGAAAAACGGTATCCGCACCAACTGTCCGGGGGCCAGCGGCAACGCGTAGCCATCGCGCGCGCGATCGTGACCCGCCCGGCGCTGCTGGTGGCCGACGAGCCGATTTCCGCCCTGGACATGACCATCCAGAAACAAATTTTGCTTTTGCTGAACCGGCTGCAGCGTGAGCACAAATTTTCGATTCTGTTTATTTCCCATGACCTCGGGGCGGTGGAACAGATCAGCGACCGGGTGATCGTGATGCGCGGGGGCAGGATCGTGGAGCAGGAGAATCGGGACGCGCTCTTCGATCACCCGCACGATTCCTACACCCGGGCCTTGCTGGCAGCGTCGCCCCACCGCGGGCTGAAAATCGAAACTGACGAATGGGGGTCGCGGTCATGATCCGCACGCTCGTGGCCTGCATCGCCGTAATGGCGCTCGCATCCGGGTTCCCCACCGGCGCGCGCGCCGCGCCCGCCGATACTTTGAAGATCGCCCTGGCGGCCGACATTCGGAGTTCCCAGCCGGGATTTTCTCCCGACGACTCCACCAACATCGTCCTGACCCACGTGGTGGAAGGCCTCGTCGCGCCGGGAGAGGACGGCACACCCCGCCTGATGCTCGCGGATCATGTGGATGTCACGGAGGACGGCCGGAGTTACATTTTCACGCTGCGCCGGGTGCTTTTTCACAACGGCGCGCCCCTGACCGCCCAGGACGTGGTCTGGACCTGGCGGCGATATCTCGATCCGTCGGGCAACTGGCCAGGCCGCGCCTATTTCGACGGGTCGCGCGACGTGCAGGTCCTGGCGGTGGACGCGCTGGATACAACCCACGTGCGCTTTACGCTGGCGCAGCCGGTCGCGGAATTCCTCTCGATGATGGCCCGGCCGGATTGCGGCCAAACCGCGATTCTCAGCCCGGCCTCCGTCAATCCGGATGGCAGTTGGCGCGAGCCCGTGGGCACGGGACCCTACAAGTTCGGCGCATGGAAGAAAGGCGAATATATAGATCTGGTGCGCTTCCCGCGCTATGCGGCGCGAACGGAAAAAGTGGACGGCTATGCGGGCGACAAGACGTCCTATGTCGAGCACCTGCACTTCGTGATCATTCCCGATCCCGTTTCGATCAAGAATGCGCTCGAAACCGGCGACATCGACGTGTGGCATTCCGTGAATCCGGAATACCTGAAGCGGCTGCAGGGCGACAAATCCCTCAACGTCACATTCACCGGCGGACTGGGTCCGAATTTGCTGCTGATGCAGACCGAGGATCCGTTGTTGCGCGACCCGCGCCTCCGCCACGCCATCGCCATGGCGATCGACACCCGCACGATCTCCAAGGTCGAGAACCTGGGCCTGGTGCCGGCCAACAATTCGCTGATCCCGGCGGGCAGCCTGTTCCATGGCGCTGTCGAGTCGAACGTGTGCGTTCCATTTGACCCGGAGGGCGCCAAGCGTCTCCTGCGCGAGGCGGGATACCACGGCCAGCCGATCGTGCTGTTCACCACGCCCCAGTATAAACCGATGTATGACACGGCCCTTATCATCGAGGCGATGGGACAGGCGGCGGGGATCAACATCCAGGTGGAAGCACTTGAATTCAGCACGATGCTGCACGCATTTTTCCAGGGTAAATATCAATTGATGATCTTCTTCGCCGCGGCCAACCTCGACCCCACGTTCACTTATGACCGCTTTATCGGCGACAAGGAAAAGGACCGAGCCAAGGTCTGGGACGATCCGCAGGCGCGCGCCCTGGTCACACGGCTGATGCATGTCTCCGATCGAGTCGAGCGGCAGGCGCTGTTCGATCAGGTACATATGCTGTTCATCCAGGACCTGCCGATGCTGCCGATGCACACCGGCCTCAATATTTCCGCGGCCAGCACGCGCGTGCTCGGCTATTTCGCCTGGCCGGGATCGCGTCCGCGTTTCTGGGGCGTCCGCCTGGCCCCGGGCCGCCAAGAGGAGGCGCGATGAGAAATATTGTGTGGCCGCAGGGCGTGAAGTGCGTGGTGGCGCTCACCGTCGACTCCGACGGTCCGTGCTGTGAAATCGGGCAAAAGGTGCTGCCGCTCGGGGCAAGGGCGCACGGCCGTTACTCCGGCAAGGGCGGGATTCAGCGCTATCTCGATTTGTTCGCACGGGAGAATATCCCCGCCACCTTTTACGTCTGCGGTCATGACGCGGAGGCCTGGCCGGATTTGGTCCGCGCGATCGCGGGGGCGGGCCATGAGGTGGCGGCCCACGGCTACATGCACGAGAACTTCGAACTCGGCGAGGCGGAGCCCGCGCTCTTGGAAAAGTCGCATGATATTCTTACCGCGGTTACCGGCGGCCCGCCGCGCGGCTGGCGTTCACCGGGCGGACGCAAATCCGCCCTGACGATGCGGACCCTGCAACGGCTCGGCTATCGCTACGACTCCAGCGAGAAGGATGATGATTTTCCATACCTGGCGGAATTTGACGGCCAGCACCTGGAGGGATTCATGGAACTGCCGAACAACACCTCCAGCCTGGACGATTTCCCGTTTTATCGCGTGAGCTATACCCCACCGTCCGAAGTGCTCGCGCATTGGATCGAGGAGTTCGACGCGATCTACCGCGAAGGGGGCTATTTCAACCTCACCCTCCATCCCCGGCTCGGTTACGGTTCCGGTTCCCCGGCGCGCTCCGCCATCATTCGGCGCCTGATCGCCCATATCCGGCAATATTCCGATGCCCGCTTCATGCGCATGATCGATATCGCCGACTGGTGCCTGCGAGAGCCCGCCCGTTGGGCTCACGGGAGGATTCTCTGATGCCGCGCCAGGCCTGCACCCTTTGCGTCTCCGTCAATTTCCACGGCACGTCGCTGGAACGGCAGAATTTTCCGCACGAAAAACTTTACGCCAAGTTCGGCTATGGCCGCTATACGGGCAATGTCGGTCACCAGCGCGTGCGGTCACTCCTCCGGGATCGCGGCCTCAAGGCGACTTATTTTGTGCCGGCTTATGAAGCGCAGGCCCAGCCCTGGGCGATCGAGGAAATCATGGCGGACGGACATGAAATCGCCTCCCACGGCTTCATGATGGAGGATCTCGGCCAGGCGGGCGAAAAAGAAGGGGAACTGCTCGGCCAGGCGCACGAGTTCCTCACGCGCCTGACCGGAAAACCGCCGCGTGGATTCCGCGCGCCGCACGGGCAGATGAGCGCTTGCACGCTGCCCATTTTATCCCGGCTCGGTTATTTCTACGACGCCAGCTTTCAGGATGACTTCCGACCCTATGCGCTGGATGGCGACGGCGGAACCGGGATGGTCGAAATCCCGCAGAACGAAATGCTGATCGATGCGACGCTGTATGGCTTGAACCACACGCATGCGCGCGTTCTCAAAACCTGGATCGAGGAATTCGACGCGGCCTGGGAGGAAGGAGGCCTGCTCGTGCTGACCCTTCATCCCCGCAGCGACTACGGCTCGGGACGGGCGAGTCGCATCGGGCTGGTGGCGAGATTTCTCGATCACGTGTTGACGCGCGAAAATGTCGGCTGGCAGACCTGCGGCGAAGTCGCCGCCGCGTGGCGGGCTGGCGGCAACGTCGGACCGGGGCGGCCATGAATCCTGCCCCCGCCCGGCGCGAAAACGACGCCGGCCTCCAATCGGGATTCACGGATGGCCTGCCCCGGATTTCCCCGGGGCCGGCCGGAGTTGATGCCGGGGCGGTGCGCGCCTTTGTGCAGGATGTCGCCGCCGCCGGACTGGACCTGCACAGCTTCATGTTGTCCCGCGCCGGCCGCGTGGTCGCCGAAACCTGGTGGTGGCCGTGTCGCGCCGAGCGGCCGCACCTCATGCATTCCCTGACCAAAAGCTTCACGGCCTGCGGCATCGGCCTGGCCGTCGCCGAAGGCCGTCTCGCCTGCGGCGACCGGGTGATTTCCTTTTTCCCCGAATTCCGGCCGCCGGCGGTCGATCCGTGGCTGGCGGCGATGACGGTGGAAGACCTCCTGACCATGCGTGTCGGCCATGCGGAGGAAACTTCCGGCGCTTCGTGGCGCGGGATCGCCACGAGTTGGGTGGCGGAATTCTTCAAGATCCCCCTCGCGCACCCGCCGGGCACAGCCTTCGTTTATACCAGCGCGGCAAGCTACATGTTGTCCGCGATCCTGACGAAGCTCACGGGCGAAACCCTGCACGACTACCTGCGGCCGCGCCTGTTTGAACCCCTGGGCATTGTCGGCGAGCAGTGGGACATCGGCCCCGACGGCATCAATCCCGGAGGCAACGGACTGACCTGCAAAACCGCCGATATTCTCAAACTGGGAATCCTGCACAGCCAGGGCGGCTGCTGGAATGGCCGCCAGATCTTGCCCGCCGACTGGGTTGCGGCCGCGACGCGTCCGCACGCCAACGATTACGGCTATCACTGGGTGACCTCGCCGCGCGGCGACTATCGCGCGGTGGGCCTTTTCGCGCAGCTAGCGATGGTCTTTCCCGCCCAGGACGCCGTGCTGGCCGTGACCGCCGGCATCGATGGCAGCGCCCGGCTGCTCCCAATCATCTACCGCCATTTTCCCGCCGCGTTCAAAGCGGCGCCGCTGGACAATCCGGCGGCCGATGCGGCGCTGGTTGAAAAACTCGCGGAAGCGGCCCGCCCGAAACTTCCGGCCGGCACGTCCTCCCCGCTTCCCGCCACCATTTCCGGCTGGACCTATCGCGTGGCGCCGAATCCGCAGGACGTGACCGCGCTGCAATTCGATTTCAATGATGACCGCTGCACTTTTCGACTGACCGACGCCGAAGGCGATCATGCGATCGTGATGGGTTTCACGGCGGCCGTCGAAAGCCGCGTGAGCCTGCCGGGGCACGACCTGCATCACGGCTACCGGCTGAAGGACGCCCTCGTGGCGGCCAGCGTGCGCTGGCGCGATTCCCGGACCCTGGAGATGACTTGGATTTTCGCGGAAACCGCGTTCCGGGACACGATCACCTGCCGCTTTGACGCCGGCCGTGTGACGCTGGACCGCGCGGTCAACGTAAATAGCGGCGCTCTCAGCCAGCCCACGCTCACGGGAAACCTGGGGACGAATTGATGAGGTATGTTGTTGTCGCTCCGGCTGGGCTCGCGTGCCGGCGGCCGAAAATCGGCAGGCCCGGCACGGCCATTCCACCGCGGAGGCGCACTCCGATCTTCGGACAATCCGCCACACGCCCGATGGACACGAGACCGGCGCGGCCGCGGGCGGAGAAAATGTGTTGAGCGACACCGACCCGAAGTCACATTGCTAAAAGCGCCCCCGTATTAATGTCGTCTCCAAGAAAAACCCCGTGAAATCAAAGCTTGGTACCGAGCCCAAGGCGCGGACCCTTTCCACCCAGCTTGCCGTCAGAATCGTCGAGCAGATCCGCACTCAGAAATTGCCGCTTGGAAGCCACCTGACCGAGCGGGGTCTGGCCGATGCCCTGCGGGTTTCCCGCACCCCCACCCGTGGCGCCCTGCAGTTTCTCGAGGAGATGGGGGTCGTGGAGCGGTCGCCGAACCGGGGTTATTTCCTCAAGAAATCCGCGGACGAGCTGCCGGAAGCCGCCATGCCGCTGCAGGAGGACGACCTTTATCTGAGCGTCGCGGAGGACCGCCTGGAAGGACGCCTGCCATCGCGGGTGACCGAATCCGAACTGATGCGCCGTTACGCCTGCCCGCGGACGCGACTCGTGCCCGTGCTGACTCGGATGATGCATGAGGGCTGGATCGAACGCCTGCCGGGCAAAGGATGGGAATTTCAACCCGTCCTCGATTCCCCCGCCGTGTATGAGCAGAGCTACCGATTTCGCATGTTGATTGAGCCGGCGGCGCTGCTGGAACCGGCCTATCGCATCGACCCCGAGGGCTTCGCCCGGATCCGGGTCCAGCAGCGGGCAATGCTGGACGGAAAACTGCTGCAGTATTCCCGCGTGGAGATTTTTGAGGCGGGATCCACGTTTCACGAAACGATCGTCGCCTGCTCCGGCAACGCCTTCATTCTTGATGCCTTGCTCCGGATAAACCGGCTGCGGCGCCTGATCGAATACCGGGTCAACCTGGACCGCGGCCGCCTCATCCACCAGTGCAAGGAACATCTTCACTTGCTGGACCTGATTGAGGCGGGGGAAAAATCGACGGCGGCGGAATTCATGCGCCAGCATCTGGACAATGCGCGCAAGGTTAAGACGGGGATATCGTCAGGCGCGTGATCCGACCGCGTCCTGCGCCGCGATCGGGCGCCGCCTCACCCGAGCTTCCGGGCCGAGACCAGGATTCCGTCGTCATCGGCGTAAACCCACCGGCCGGTGGCAAAGACTGCGCCACCCGCGGCGATTTCCAGGTCCGAGGAGCCCGTG
>Ga0137403_10010902_pt1 | contig 10051 bp, 2 predicted proteins | sample CZOMad2_1_16fung_FD_122057 | JGI IMG/M metagenome (GOLD analysis project Ga0137403, IMG submission 122057) | Vadose zone soil fungal communities from Angelo Coast Range Reserve, California, USA - CZOMad2_1_16fungal (Hybrid Assembly) | ecosystem: Environmental > Terrestrial > Soil > Vadose zone... | reverse complement strand
GGCCATGACCGACATCGACGGTCGGCGAGCGCTGGTGGACGAGGTGCACGGCCGCCTCACGGAGCTCGCGACCCTGAGCGCGGACCTCAAGGCCCGGACCGACAGTCTCCGGACCCGGATGGACGGCGCCGAGGGGCGGTTCACCCCGCTGTCGCGCCAGGCCGAGGAGGCACAGCGGGTGGCCGACGTGATGGGCGAGGTCACCGGGTCGGTGGACCGGGCCGAGCAGCGGATCGGGGCGATCGATGACTCGGTCCGTGTGCTCGAGGCCCGGACCCAGCAGCTCGACGAGCTGGAAGAGCGGATCCGGCTGCTGGGGCAGGAGATCGAGCAGCGCCAGGGCGCTCTCGACCGGGCGACCGAGCACCTGGCCCGGGCATCAACGGTCCGTCAAGAGGCGGCCGCGGCGGCGCAGCAGCTGGAAGAGGTGTCCCGCGGGATCGGATCGGCCCTGACCGATGCCGAGGCCCGGTCAGGTCATCTGGAGAAGGTCGCCGGCAATCTCGAGAACCGCGCCACTGCCCTCAAGGCGATCGACCGGCAACTCACCCACTTCGAGGAGCTGCTCGGCACGTGGGATTCGGCGCAGGCGGAGGCGGCGCGGGCGCTGGAGCAGACTCTCGCGCGGCAGGGGGCGGTCGAGGCGCTGGAGGCTCAGGTGAAGCACGTGTTCGAGCTGGCCGAGCGGGCGGTGGACGACGTCCAGACGCTGGGCGCCGCACGCCGCGAGGTTGAGGAGACCCGGGAGCTCCTGCAGGACACCCAGGCGCAGTTCAAGGCGGCGGAAGCGGCACTCGCGGGCTTCGAGGCACGGCGGCGGCAGCTCGAGCGGGCCGAGCAGCGGCTCGCCCGGGCGGAGGCGCTCGCAGTCGACGTCCGTTCGACCGTGGAAGCACTGCAGGCCCAGCGGACCGTGGTGGATCACGTCATCGAGCGGGCCGGCGCGCTGACCTTCCAGATGAAGCAGGCGGAGGCCCTGGTCGAGGTGCTTCGGCGGGAGCGGACCCTCGCGGGCGACCTCAAGGCGGCCATCGCGTCGGTCCGGGAGGACGAGGACGAGACCGCCTAGGGCGGGCGGCGACAGGATGGTTACCGGCGGCTCGCGCGCCAGCGGGCCGGCGACGCCCGCCCTAGTCGGCTCCCAGTCCCTCCAGGAGCCAGAGATCCCCGCCGCGCGGCACCGCCCGGTCGAACAGGAGCCATCGACCGTCGGGAGACCAGACCGGATAGTCGATCCGGGCATCGGCGTCGGGAAACTCGAACAGCTGGTACGGCGGCTGGCCGTTCATCGGGTGGGCCCACAGCACCTTGTGGCCTCGCACGTCCGCGATGAGCGACTCGTCTGGCGAGAACGACATGTGAGCGCCGCTCAGTACGTCGGGCACCCGGGTGAGGGTGCCATCGTCCACCGACACCCGGAAGATCTGGATCGGAGCGCTGCTCCCGGATCGGAACACGACCGACCGGCCGTCTTTGGACCAGCGCAGGAAGTGGCCTCCGGTGCCGACCGAGGCCAATTGCCGTTGGTCTGACCCGTCGGCGTTCATCAACCACACCTCCAATCGTCCGGTCCGGTCGGACATGAATGCGATCCGCTTGCCATCCGGCGAGTAGAAGGGGTTGACATCGATTGCCCGGTCCTGGGTCAGCCGAGTGAGCTTGCCGTCACCCAGGTCCACGGCCCAGACATCGGTGTTGCCGCCCCGCGCCGAGAAGAACGCGATGCGTCGCGCATCCGGGGCCCAGCTCGGCTGATAGTCCCCTCCGGGTCCCGTAGTGAGCTGGCGCTCCGACCCGTCTTCGAGGGTCCGGAGCCAGAGGTTCATCTCCCCCAGCCGGTCCGAGTTGAACGCGATCATCCGGCCATCGGGGGACCAGGCTGCTCGGCTCTCCTCCCGGCTGGTGGCCAGCACCGAGCTCGGCTCGCCGGTCGGGCGGCCGGTCTCGGGCGAGACCGGGAGCCGCCAGATGTCCGAGTTGATCCCCCGCACCGCGAACGCGATGCGCCGGCCGTCCGGTGCGAGCGCCGCCTCCACGTCTTCGCCCGCACCGGTCGTAAGCTGCTCCGGCGACCCGGCGGCGCGGCCATCCGGGCCGACCGGAATGCGCCAGAGATTGAGGCTCCCGCCCCGGTAGGAGCTGAAGTAGATCTTCCTGCCGTCAGGTGACCAGACCGGGTCCAGGTCGAGAATGTTGTCATCGGTGACGCGGGTCATCGTTTGTGAACCTACCTCGACCACGACGACGTCAGACTTGGTCTTCTCGATCCGTCGAAACACCAGCTTGGTGCCGTCGGGCGACCAGCGGGGCCTGGCGTGGATCACGGCCTCACTCGAGTCCGTGGTCACCTGGCGGGGATTTCGTCCGTTGGCGTCCACGACCCAGATGCGTCGCGGCCCAGCCCACTTGGCATCGAGCGCGAGGCGCGCGCCGTCCGGGCTGTACGCCGGGCCGAACCCATCGTCGATCAGCCTGGTCGCGCTGTCGGAGGCGAGATCGAGAGTCCAGATGTCTCCCCCTTCGTAAAACCAGCCGTCGATGTCGCTCGGATCGAGCTTGCCGCGGTCGGATCGGGCCCGCACGAAGCCGAGCCGCTTCCCGTCCGGGGACCAGGTGGGGAGGATGGCGTCCTGCGGGTACCGGGTGAGGCGTCGGTCCTCGCCCGTGGCGAGCGTTCGCAGGAACAGCTGTTTGTAGCCGTCGGCCTCGCCTACATAGGCCAGCTGTTTGCCGTCGGGCGACCACGCCGGCCACTCCTCGACCCCTTCGCCGAAGGTCAGCTGCGCGAGCTTTCGATCGAACCCCGAGGCCAGCGTGCCGCTTCGAAGCGTCGCGCCTCCGGCGCCGCCGAGCCGGTTGCGGGCGACATACCAGAGTCCCACCAGCGCGATGCCGACCAGGGCGATGACCGCCATCCGGCGCGGCATCGGCCGGGCCACCGGCGCGGCGAGGTGACTCGCCTCGAGGGCCGCCGCGAACTCCGCCGCGCTGGCGAATCGGTCGGCCGGCGACTTGGCCAGCGCTCGGGCGACCGCATGCGCGATCGCCGCCGGCACTCCCCCGTGCGGACCCGTGACCGGTGGAGGCGCCTGGGTGATGTGCTTCGTGATGATGGACTGGACGGTAGGGCCGGTGAACGGCGGCGTGCCGGTCAGCATCTCGTGGAGCACGCATCCCAGCGAGTAGATGTCGCTCCGGCCGTCGAGGTCGGCGGCGCCGGTCGCCTGCTCCGGGCTCATGTAGCTGGGTGTGCCGACCACCAGGCCGATCGCCGTAAGCTGCTGAGTACCGTCGGACTCGAGCGGGCGCGCAATGCCGAAGTCGGCCACCAGCGTCGTGCCGTCCCGGGTCAGCATGATGTTTTCGGGCTTCACGTCGCGGTGCACCACGCCGTGCTCGTGAGCGTAGTGCAGCGCCTGGGCGGCCTCGCGGGCGATGCGAACTGCCTGCTCCAGCGGCAGCGTCCGCTCTCGCCGAAGCCGGTCCCGGAGCGACTCGCCCTCGACGTAGGGCATGGTGAACCAGAGCTGCCCCGCGCTCTCGCCCGAGTCGTAGACCGTCAGGATGTGGGGATGCTGAAGTCGTGCGGCGAGCCGGATCTCGCGCTGAAAGCGCTCAGGGCCAAGTGAGTGGGCCAGTCCCGGGTCGAGCACCTTGAGGGCGACCGGCCGCTCGTGTCGGAGATCGTGCGCCAGCCAGACGGTAGCCATACCGCCGCGCCCGAGCTCGCGCTCGAGCCGGTAACGTCCGTTCAGCCCGCGCTCGAGGTCGGTACTGAGGTCGCCCACAGCCGAAGAATACGACCCGCCTTCGGCGCGGGCCAGAGCTACGGGGCGGTCGTCTTCCGCTCGGTTTGGGGCGCGAGCTTGAGGGTATCCAGCTTCACCGTCATGGCGCGAACCCGGGCCTCGACCTCGCTCGACACCTGTGCCTGGGAGCGCCCGCCGAGATAGTGGGCGAAGAACCGATCCATGGTGTGATACAGCACCAGCCGGTTGTCCGGGTTGAGAAACCCATGGCCTTCGTTGGCCGCGACCAGGTACTGCACGCCGATGCCGCGCTTGCGGAGCGCGATCGCGAGCTGATCCGACTCCCGCTTGGTCACCCGCGGATCGTTCGACCCTTGTACGATCAGGAGCGGGGTCTTGATGCTGTCGACTCGTGAGAGCGGGGAGCGGGCCCACATGTCCTTACGGTCGTCGGGCTTGCCCGGGTCACCCACGAAGCGGTACCAGCTTCCCTCGAGGAACGGCCGCCAGTACGGCGGAAACGATTCCACCAGCGTGATCAGCGACGACGGCCCGACGTAGTCCACGGCGCAGGTGAAGACCTTGGGCGTGAACGTCACGCTGACCAGCGTCGCGTAGCCGCCATACGAGCCGCCGTAGACGCACATCTTCCGCCGGTTCACGATTCCCTGCTTGACGGCCCAGTCCACGCCGTCGATCAGATCGGTGTGCATCGCGCCGGCGAACTGCTTCACGGCGGCGTTGTAGAACCGCTTGCCGTAGCCGGTGGAGCCCCGATAGTTGATCTGCAGCACCGCGTAGCCGCGGTTGGCGAAGAGCTGCGCTTCCGGCTCGTAGCCCCAGTCGTCGCGCGCCCAGGGGCCGCCGTGTACCAGCAGGATCAGCGGCAGTGTCCGTGCCGGCACGCCCCTCGGCGCAGTCAGATAGCCGTGAATCGTGAGCTGGTCGCGCGCTGGAAACGCGATGGGTTTCACGTCGGCCAGCTCGGTCGGCTTGAGCCAGGGCCGCGGGCGAAAGAGAAACGATCCCTTGCCCGTCCTCCGGTCATAGAGATAGGTGGCGCCCGGATCGGTGGGTGCGTCGAACGCCACCATCCACTGCTGCTCGTCCCGGGTCATCGAGGTCACCACCGGCGTGCCGCCGTGCAGGCGCCGGATGTTGGCCAGGTCGGTCGCGATCGCCGGCGCGTGCGGATAGATCCGGACTGTGTTGGCGTCGTAGGCAACCCAGAGCACCGAGTCATTGGCTTCACTGAACAACACGCCGCCGGTCTCCGCCGGCTCGGCCGCGTGCTCGGGATCCTCGTGCACCACCTGCTCCTGGCCGGTCTCCAGGTCGAGTGAGACCAGCCGGCTCAGGTCGGTCTCTCCGTGATTCGAGAAGAGGTACAGATGGCGGCCATCCGGGTGCATCCGCAGCGGCTGGATGTTCTCGGTGGCCGGATAGCTCGTCAGCAGCCGCCACTGCTGAGTCGAGTCGGCCCGCACGTAAACTTCGGTTTCGCCGGCCTTACCCTGCGCCAGGCCCACCCGCACCTGTTGCGCTCGGTCCGCCAGGAACGCCGAGAAGCGGCCAGGGTTCTGTGCCGCCAGCTCGAGCTTCCCGCTATCGAGATCGAGCCAATAGGCGTCGAACGCGCTCGGGTCGCGCTTGTTGAGCGCGATGAAGATGCGCTTGGGCGTTTCGCGGGGCACGTCCGCCACGATTGCCCTGGCCCCTTCGTATGGGGTGAGGTCGCGCGCTTGTTCCGGGGCGGCGTCCACCGCCGTGGCGAAGATGTGGAAGTTTTCGTTGCCCCCACGGTCCTGCAGGTAGAGGATCCTGGCGCCGTCGGCCGACCAGTGGTATTCCCGGATCGGTCGCAGCGTGTCGGCCGTGACGCGCCGCTCCTCGCCGGTTCCCACCGGGCGCACGAAGACGTTCAGCTTGCCGCGATAGGGCTTGAGATACGCCAGCCACCGCCCATCAGGCGAGATCTGGCCCGCCGCGATCTCCGGGCTGTCGAAGAAGTGCTCGACCGGGATGAGCGGTGGAAGCTGGGCGGCGGCTGGAACGATGGGGAACAAAGCAAGCAGGGCAGTGAGTAGGCGGCCGGCGGCACGACTCGGCGCGTTTGTCATTGGGGGCTCCGGCCTTTAGTTCTGGTTACCGCTTGAGACAGCCGTGGGAGGCGGAAGGGTTGCATGTCGCCGGCGTCGCGGGCCCCGAGTGGGCAGGGTCCCGGTGGCCGGCAGACCCGCCAGGGCAAGCCGGGCCCGCAGTGCGGGGCCGAGGCGCTTCCGGACCAGTGCCGTGGTCAGCTCATCGAGGCGATCGACTGCCGAGGGGATGAGCGGCCGAGCCTGGCCGCCGATGAACGCGAGCGCGGGGACGCCGTCCTGGTAGAGAACCCGGTTTCCGCTCAGCGCTGGAACTCGCTCGCCCGGCGTGATGATCCCGGCGAGGTTGAGCGGGTCCGCGGCGCTGACTGCGACGAGCTGCCCCGCCGCCGGCTTGCGGCGAGTGGCGCGAAGCTGACCGACCGCTTCGGGCAGCGCGAACTGCTCGCCGGCCATACCGGCTACGAATCGGCCACCGCGAATCTCGCCCCGCGCCTCGAGGCGGCGATAGGCCAGCAGCAGGTCTCGCCACAGCGGCGCGTTGCCCTCTCGCTCGAGGAGACGGCGAAAGACGACGCCGTAGCGGCGCAGCAGGGTACGGGCGTGGGCCTCGATGTCGAGCCGGCGCGCCGCGTCGGACGTCGGCTCGGCCGTCCCCCGCAACAGCGCCCATCGCCCGGCGCTCTCGATGCCGAACGGCACAGTGCGGTGCCGCCGAGCCGCTCCGTTCAGCGGCTTTCGCTTGGCGGACGGCGTGATCAAGGCACGGAGCCCGGCGAAGCCGTCTGAGGTGACCGCGCCCAACGCGGCGAGCTCGCCCAGGGCCTGCTCGACCTGGGTCGGCAGCAATCCCGACTCGCCCACGAGCTCGTGGAAGAAGGAGGCCCCGCGCCGGGTCAGCACTTCGCGCACCCGGCGGGCGTACTCGGACAGCGCGGCGTCTTCGGCCAATGTTCGATCGGGCAACCACTGCTCCGCATGCTCCCGCATGAAGAGCGCGATGGGAGTGGTCCGAATCGGTCCTGCAGCGGCGCGTGCCACGGTGGTGCCGTCTGCCTGTCCGCCTGCCTGCCTGTCCGCCCATCCGCCTGCCCGCCCCCCGAGCCGTCCCCACGCGACCCGCCCGGTCAGGCACAAGGTATCGAGCAGCGCGGGATCGTACTCCTCGCACCGCGCCGCGAGCACGTCGCCCTCCCACGCGCCGGCCGGCAGCTCGAAGCCGTCCAGCTGGTCCACCACCGCGGCGACCCCCTCGAGTCCGGCGACATGATGCTCGGAATCGACCCGCTGCCAGGCAAACAGGAACCGCATGAAGTCCGCCGTCGAGACCGGCTCGATCTCGGCGCGAAGCCGGGTGATCGTGTAACGGTGGATCCGCGCGAGCAGGCGGCGGTCGCACCACTCGAGCGCCGCCTCGGAATCGCTGAGACCCGGCGTGAAGTGCCCCCGCAGCACCACACCCTCGGCCTCGAGTGCGGTGAGCGCGGCCTGGACCTCGAGCTCGGTGAGGGCCAGCGACCCGGCGAGTCCCACGGCAGCGGTGGGACCGAGAATGCCAAGCCGGCCGCGCAGCAGCTCGCGCAGCGCGACGTCTCGGGAGGGGGCGGCATCGGTTCCGGAGACGGGCGGCAGCGGGTCAGGTTGCATTGCCGCGAGCTCTGCCAGCCGCTCGGTCGCGACCCACACGACGAGGCCGGTCGCTCCGATGGGGAGTGCCTGCGCCCGGCCGGCCGCTGTCAGCTCATCGAGCCACGGCTCCCAGGAACCCGACTCCCCACCGGCCCGACCTTCTCCTTCGGTGAGGAAACCCGAAGTGAGGAGGGCGTCGTGGAGCTCGTCGGCGTTGCGGGGATCGGGCCATGCCTCGGTCCGCACCCGCTCGATGGCCGCGATGTCGAGCGCGCCGAGATCGTCGGCCGAGCCCGGCTCGAGGGTGCGGCGGGCGTACACTGCCTGGGTCCGTCGCTCCTCCAGCGGCGCATCGTCGAGGAAGGCGTAGGGTCGCGCGTTCAGGATCTCGTGCGCGAGGGGGGACGGCTCCGGCAGATCGCGCGCGATACAACGGATCTCCCCGGCGCCGATCCGCCGCAGCACCGCGGTGAGCCCCTCCAGGTCCATCGCCTCGTGCACGCAGTCGTCGATGGTCTGGCGCACCAATGGGTGATCGGGGATCTCGCGGTCACCGGGGATGTTCTCCAGGCAGGCGGCGGCATCGGGGAACGCCGCGGCGAGCAGGTCGTCGGCTTCCATGCGCTGGAGCTGGGGCGGCACCTTCCGACCGCCGCGATTCCGCGGGATCGCGAGCGCAATCGTCGCGTTCCAGCGCCAGCGGGTGCCGAACATGGGCGCGTCGAGCAGCGCCTGCACCAGGATGTCGCGCACGGTGTCGGGGTGGAGGAACCGGAAGACCGTGTCCAGCGGAAACGAGTGCTGGGGTCCCAGCGAGAGCAGCAGGGCGTCCTCGGTGGCCGCGGCCTGGAGCTCGAAATTGAACTGGCGGCAGAATCGCTTCCTGAGCGCGAGTCCCCAAGCCCGGTTCACCCGGCTACCGAAGGGAGCATGGATGACCAGCTGCATCCCGCCCGACTCGTCGAAGAAGCGCTCCGCGACGATGGTCTCCTGCGTCGGCAGGGTGCCCAGCACGCGCCGCGACTCGGCGAGGTAGCTCACCAGCTGACCGGCAGCGACCCGCTCGACGCCGGGCTCCGAGGCCCCGTCGGTGCTCGTCGGCGCGATCAGTGAGGCCACCCAGGTGGTCGTCTGCTCGCGGTCGTCCAGCCGGGCATCCAGCTCATGCCGAAGGTCCGAGACCGCCCTCGACAGCTCGGCGCTCCGGGCCGGGGCTTCACCCAGCCAGAACGGAAGGCCGGGCGGCTGCCCATGCGCATCTTCGACCCGCACGACGCCCTGCTGCACCCGCAGGATCCGCCAGGAGAGATTGCCCAGCTGAAAGATGTCGCCCGCGGTGCTCTCGACTGCGAAGTCCTCGTTGACCGTGCCCAGGAACGTGCCCTGCGGCTCGAGCACGACCCGGTAGTCGGCCGTGTCGGGGATGGCACCGCCCGAGGTGATCGCAAGCAGGCGCGCACCCCGTCGGCCCCGGAGCCGCCGGTTCACCCCGTCGTGGTGAATCAGGGCGGCTCGGCGGCCGCGCCGAGTGGTGAATCCCTGGGCCAGCATCTCGACCACGTTGTCGAACTCGGCGCGATCCAGGGCGCGGTAGGGATACGCCCCGCGGACCAGCTCGAACAGATCGTCCACCGGCCAGTCGTCGCACGCGACCTCGGCGACGATTTGCTGGGCGAGCACGTCGAGCGGCTTGTCGCGCAGGATCAGGCGATCGAGCTCTCCCCGGCGCACCGCCCTGATCAGCGCCGTGCACTCCAACAGCTCGTCGCGCGAGAGCGGGAAGAGGCGCCCTTTGGGTGTCCCGATCACTGTATGGCCGGATCGTCCCACCCGTTGCAGGAAGGTGGAGATCCGGCGCGGCGTGCCCAGCTGGCAGACCAAATCAACGTGGCCGATGTCGATGCCCAGCTCCAGCGAAGCGGTGGCCACCAGCGCCCGCAGCTTGCCGTCCTTGAGCCGCTCCTCGGCGTCGAGCCGGGTTTCCTTGGCGAGACTCCCGTGGTGGGCAGTGACCGCGTCCTCGCCGACCCGGTCGGCAAGGTGCCTCGCCACCCGCTCGGCCAGCCGCCGGGTGTTCACGAACACCAGAGTGGTTCGGTGGGCCCGGATCAGCTCGGCCAGGCGATCGTAGAGCTCGACCCACACTTCGCCCGCCATGACCGCCTCGAGCGGCGACTTGGGCAGCTCGAGGGCGAGATCGAGGGTGCGGCGATGGCCTTCGTTGATGATGGCGGGGGCGGGCGGGAGCAGGCGGGAGCGGCCGGGAGCAGACCGGAGCGGGCGGCGCTCCGGTGAGGTGAGCGGCCCTTCGGGCGCTGCACTTCCCGCAGCTTTCGCGAAGCCGGCTTCTCGTGCTGGGGCGGGAACTGACGCGCCCTCCGGGCCACCCACCTCAGCCGTCGCGCCACGGTCCGCCGGTCCGGTCGTCCACCTGCCTGCCCGCCCGCCCGCCAACCACTCCGCCGCCTGTTCAATCGGCGCGTTGCTTTGTGTCGCGGTGCAAATCACGGCCGCATCGACCCCGTAGCCGTCGGTCCACGCTCGCACTTCGTCGGCCAGAATTTGCTCACCGAG
>Ga0137403_10010901_pt1 | contig 10051 bp, 9 predicted proteins | sample CZOMad2_1_16fung_FD_122057 | JGI IMG/M metagenome (GOLD analysis project Ga0137403, IMG submission 122057) | Vadose zone soil fungal communities from Angelo Coast Range Reserve, California, USA - CZOMad2_1_16fungal (Hybrid Assembly) | ecosystem: Environmental > Terrestrial > Soil > Vadose zone... | reverse complement strand
TACGCTGACTGTGAACGGCCCCAACAACGATTTCGTCCCAGGTGAGACGGTCTATTGGAACGGAAACCCGCTGGTCACGACGTTTGTTGATTCGAGACACCTTACGGCCATCGTCACGACCGACCTGATTGTTACTCCCGGCACGGCCTCGATCACCGTAGGAGGGTGCGGGGGGACGTCAGGCGCAGTGACGTTTACGATCAGCGCGGTGCCGGCCATCAGTTCCCTTAGTCCAACCTGTGCCTCGGCAGGCGATATACAGTTCACATTGACTGTCAACGGTACAAATTTCGATTCCACTTCGATAGTGAATTGGAGTGGGGCCGCGCTGCCCACAAACTTTGTTTCTTCGACCGAGCTTACGGCCACGGTGTCAGCCACTCGCATCGCCACTGCTGGTACCTTCTCGATTACCGTAGTGAGCCCGTGCGGGGGCACATCGAACGCAATAACATTTCCGGTCGATAATACGCCGTCGATCACCAGCTCGCTTACAGCTAGTGCGACACTGGGAACCCCGTTCTCGTATCAAATCACCGCCAACAATATCCCGACCAGCTTCGACGCAATTGGTCTGCCCGGAGGTTTAACCGTTTGCCATAACAGCGGGGAAGGCTGTGCGCCTGGGCTGATCTCTGGCACGCCGACTGCCCTTGGGACGTTCCCGGTCACCATCAGCGCGTCCGATGCTGGAACTGATCCGTGCAATGCCACGGCGACCGACACCCTAACATTGACGGTCATTATGCCGAGCGGAGTTTTCATCTTGCCTTTTACGGGAGTGCCCAATGTTTTTGGCTGGGGCTCAACTCCGCCAGCCCCCGACGCTACCATCCCGTTTCCCGGTCAGCGGGCAACCACTGACAATAATTTTGTGTTATACTGGAACCCGCCGGGTACCAATACGAATCCAGCCATCATTGACTCGGCCCGCGGCGGACTCAAACGCAGCGTGGATTCCGTCGGGATGCATTACAATCCTTACGATCCCACTTTACCCCCCGGGAGTCCGGGTTCCACGCCAATTCCAAGTCTCAACGTCTGGCGCGGCAATCCGATGCCGCCTAATGACAACACCTCCGGACAATTCGGCGACCCGCGCGCGTCGTGGTATGTCACCGATCCGTGGCCAACGGCCGATTATGTGACGGGCTCTTACTGGGGGGGCCCGAACCCCGGGATTAACCCGTTGAATTGGCCAGACTCCGGTCATCACTTCAGCTCCGGATTACAGCCAACCGGTAAAGGGCAATATCCTACCGACATTATGGCGAGTGGGACGCCAGCGCCCGACCCAGCAAAAGGGATTTCGAAGCTCTCCGCTTCGAACAGTGGCAATCTCACCTCCATAACCGAGCTGGGGAATGTTTGGGATCCTGCGCAAATGACCTATACGGTCACGAACCCTGGAGGCGCCTTGCCAGATATTCCCACCTCAGCTAGCTCAAACTCGAGGGGAGCAGGGGGACATACGCTTGCCATCGGCCGCCCGGAGTTCTCGAAGTTTGATCAGAATGGGATGCGGGCTTGGCAACTACTCGACGTCTTCTCTGGCAAGACCAGTAGCAGCAATTTTACCAACACGGCCGGGCTGGTTAATATTAACACCGCCTCGCGCGATGTTCTTCGCTCTCTCGCGGCAGGCATTCTGCAAAACCGTGACTCGGCAATCCAACCCAGTTCGCTCCAGCCGCCGCCTAACGGAAACGGGCTCTATCCACCAAGTTCGGCGGCAAATGTACAGGCCGATTTGTTTGCTGACGCCGTGATTAATTCACGTCCGCTGCTTTCGACCGCGGCGTTGTCCGCGATCAAAGACTCACAAGGCCGGCCATTTTTTGGTAACCCAAACCAATACAGCAATCAGACACAACCAACCGAATGGAATGACGCTGGCCGTGAGGAGCTGTTTTCAAAAATCCTGAACCTGGCTACCACGCGCAGCCGCAATTTCCGCGTTTTTGTGACCGGGCAGTCACTGGACAAAAACGGGAACGTCTTATCCACAGTGACCAAAGTGTATCAGGTATTCGTTAAGCCTAATCGGGATCCAACCACAGGGGCGATCATCTCGCAGCAGGTCCAGATTAAGTACGAAGGTTCCATGTAGCTTTTAGGCGCTTTCTCGGTAGAGGTCCGGCAGCTGCCGGATGTCGGCTGCAATTCTCGGCCACAGACGCAATCCCGTCGGTATTTCAAACACGCACGTGGAATGCGATGATCGACGTCATCGCGCAGCCGGGTCGCTATAAACCAAATGCGACTAGCCTCCAGAATGATTTCATTGTCGAAGGCGAGGAACATTACTGGGTGCATGTGGCGACTGACCGCTTCACCAATCAGGTCATCGACAAGCAGATCGAAGTCGTAAACGAGTAGCTGCAATTAAAACTGAACCCTGAAACACTGAAATTCTGAAATTAGATCGGTTATCTGGACGCTTCGCGAGTTATTCGTTACGGCGAATCCGTCCTCTGGCGAATTCGTTATCACGATTTCACAGAAGATAGCGGAGCAAACGAAGTTCTTGAGGCGAGGAAAAGAAAATTCTTGGTTACCTTGGTTTCCTTCCGTTGAACAACTGCATCATAAGCGGCTTATGATGTAGCCAGCCGGTCACCCGAGAAGATCAGAGGTCAGAGGACTGAGGACTGATTTAGCCGAAGAATAAAAAATTAGAACCGGAAGTGATTGTATTCTTCGTGTGTTCCGATCCAGAACCAGTAGTAGTCACCGCCCCGTTCGCGACCTAGAGCACGGAAGCTACGATTTCGGCATCGATGTTTCCCAGCACGGCTGCGTGCTTTCCGCCCGGAGAAAAATCGCGCTCGATTTCTTTATCCCAGGCGAGCTTGTCATGGCGCGCGATGTAATCAGCGAGTTTCGCCAGCTCGTCCGGCGACAACCGATCAACAGCTTTTTCGATTTCAGCCAGGCTCATGACGAAATAGTAAATGCGAAACGATCTGCTCGCAAGAAACGGGGCCGTTCCTTGCGTTCCATCGAAAGCGGCTGATGATGCGCGCCGAATTGGCCGCGTTAAAATTGTTAGGCGTGACCAGCGATGGTAGGCTTAGCTTTGTGGAAAAGGACGTGCGCCAAACCGGATCGATCTGATGACGAGTATTTCGGGCGTAACGGTCGAGGAGGCGGCTGGCACCGCGAAGGCGGGTTATCAGTTATCAGTTGGGAGCCGGGGAAAGCAGGTCGCGCGTTAGATGTTGCTCACGCGACATCCAGTGCAAAAGCGATCGCTTGCCGAATTTTATCGAGCACCTCGCCAGGTAGTTCGCCCAGCTTGCGTTCGAGTCGGGTGACCGCAATCGAGGCGACACCTTGCGCGTTTGCGACGCTCGCTTCGTGCAGAAAGTGCAGTTTAGGCAGCTCCACCTCATATCTGCTTCCGCGGTTCTGCGTGGTCAGCGGCACGTAGATCGTCAGCGCTCGCGGCGCATTTGGATCATGCCGCGATACAATAACGACTGGGCGAGTCTTTGCGGCGAGACCAAGATCGGCCAGCCAGACTTCACCTGGACGGGGGCTCATCCAACCGGTCTAGCACTTCCTGCTCGACAGTGCGAGAGCGCATCAAATCGAGAACATCGTTATCAGCCGCATCGATCACTTCGGACACGAGCGCACGCACTTCCTGCGAGATTTCTGGCTTCCACTTGCTCAGCTTCGTATCTAGCTTTTCGGCGATGGCGTCCACGACAGATAAACCTTATTCCGTTTCTGTACGCGCGTCAATGCGGGGGGCAGGGGCTGGGAGCGTCGAGAGCGTCCAGAGTCTACATTCGGCGACAGCGGGTTATCGGTTATCCGTTATTCGGTCGGGGCAGGAGCTAGGAGCCGGGAGCTAGGAGTTGGGAGCTGGGAGCCGGGAGCTAAGGAGCTGGGAGTTGGGAGCTCGGAGCTGGGAGCTGGTTTTTGGCATTTTTTTGGAAACTCCGTCCTGGAATTCCCGTAGAACTTGTTGGAAGGCGCAATTGATCGATGCCTATCTCTCCCCCGATCAGATCACCGATAACTTATTCGCCAAAGGACGAATCCGTCTCTCCGAGCCCGCTTCCAGCCCGTAAGGCTTACAGGCCAGAGGGTAGCGCTCTCGCTCCGCGCTGGAAGCTCCGCGCTGGAAGCCGAGCCGGAAGCCTGGTCGAAGCCTGCCCGCCGTGGCGGGTGGCGACCGTGGCAATTCACGCGGTTCGCGTCCGCGAGCCGTCCGGATTTACGTTGCCGAAGCAACGTGAGCGCTCCCGCGCTTTTACGTTGGTCGAGTTAATCGTTGTCATCGCACTCATTTCCACGCTGATGGTGCTCGTGGCGCCTGCGTTCACGGGCATCAAGAGCGCGGGTGATGTCACCAGTGCTGCTTACACAATCAAGGACGCGCTCGAACAGGCGCGGACCCATGCGATGGCCTATAAAACGTATGTCTGGATCGGCTTTTATGAGGAACCTGCCGGTCAACCATCGACCAATCCAGCTACACCAGGGACTGGCCGAATTGTAATTTCGACGATCGCCTCGGCTGACGGAACGACGGTTTACAATCCAAGGAGTCTTGCTGCGATTGATCCAACCCGCGTCACTCAGCTTAACAAGTTGGTAAAAGTGGAGGGAACTCATTTAGCAACTTTTCCCGACGGCAGTGGAACTGGTGATACATTCGATTCGCGCCCTGCGGCTATCTACGAGACCGCAAAAATCGGAGACACAACTCCGCCGAATCCCTCTCTGACTCCATTCCAGTACCCGGTGGGTAATCCAGCCCCGGCCGCACAATACACGTTCGTGAAAGCGGTCGAATTTAGTCCACGAGGCGAGGCGCGCATCAACAACCGCAATTACACTCTGAAGACGGTGGCGGAAATCGGACTGCAACCGACCCACGGCACTGCCGTAGACGTGAACAGCCGCAATATAATCGCGATTCAATTCGGCGCGCTCGGCGGAGATCTAAAGATTTATCGACGATGAAATTACAATGTCGCCACACCAGTTTCTCACTGGTGGAGGTAACGATTGCGTTAGGTGTCGCGGCAATTTGTCTGATCGGAATCTTCGGCTTGTTGCCGATTGGCCTGCAAACTGACCAGAATGCTACCGAACAAAGTCGTGCGTTAGGGATTTCATCGGTCGTCATTGCCGATTTGCGGGCGACACCTGGTTCGGGATCGGGAACTTCCCCTCAGCTCGGAATTTCGATACCGGCGCTGTCAACTGCATCGGTGTCGGCTGCCCCACTCTATTTCAATGGCGAGGGGCAATCATCAACATCTTTGACCAGCCAGTCACGTTATCGAGTAAGCATTACGTTTCCTGCGAATAGCACGGGTGGACGCGTTGCGACATGGGTCAGCCTGAAGATCACGTGGCCAGCTGGCGCTTCGCCAACTGATGCCACCGGTGCTCTCGAAACCTTCACTGCTTTAGATCGAAATTGAATTTCACAGTCCGACGTCCAATTGCGAACGCAGCATTCACCCTGGCCGAGATGCTAGTAAGCGTCGCGGTGCTGGCCATTCTCGTGGTGCTCGTCGCCAAGCTTTTCTCGAGTGCAGCAAACATGACTGGAAGCACGATCAAGCGAATAAACATTGAATCGCAGTCGCGACCGGTGCTTGACCGTCTCGCGATTGACTTGGCTCAAATGATTAAGCGAGCAGACGTCGATTACTTTACCAAGTCGCCATCGTTGCCTCTGACCGGCAACGACCGCATCGCTTTTTTCAGCCAAGTCCCCGGTTACGGGGCGAGTTCCTTAAGTCCCATCTCGCTCGTCGCGTATCGGATCAATTCGAAAAACCGACTCGAGCGGATGGGAAAAGCGCTGGCTTGGAACGGCGACACAACAACTGTTTTGCCGTTGGTGTTTCTGCCGATCACAATTTCCTGGAATTGGCCCGCAGCAACCGATTCGACGGCCGATACGGATTACGAAGTTATCGCGCCAAACATCTTCCGGTTCGAATACTGTTATGTTCTGCGGAACGGCTCGATGACAACGACTCCATGGGACACGAGTGTGGGGCATACTACAATCAGTGGCATGCAAGATGTCGCGGCAATATATGCGGCTGTGGCTACAATTGACACGAAAAGCAAGATTCTTCTTTCAGATACTCAACTATCGACGCTGGCAGGCAGACTACCCGACTTCACTGCAAACTCCCGACCGGGAGACATGCTATCTCAATGGCAAACCGTTCTAAATGGCACTACTGACATGCCGCGCGCTGCTATTTCCGAAATCCGCCTGTCGGAACGATGTTTTCCAATCGCGCCGAGCTTTTAAGATGCTCTCGTCTACGACCTGTAATTCGGCGCACGCCAAGAGCGGAATAGCGTTGCTCATCACACTTGCTTTTGTCGTACTTCTAGCCGCATTAGTCGTCGCGTTTTTGAGTCGGACCACAAATCATCGTCTCGTCGCCAACACAGCAACTAACGAAACAAAAGCTGATCAGCTTGCTCGAGGTGCGCTGGACATCGTCGTCGGTAATCTCAAACAGGAAATTTCCGCGGGTTCGCCTATCACCAGCGCCAATATCTTACCACAGCGCAGTGGCACGCCCGCACCGGGCTCCCTACCAATTCCTAATTTAGTCCGAATAAGCTTTCAGGGCGAAGCCACGGGCACTGCTCCAATCCCGCCGCCGGCCGTTTCGAGTCGGGCGTCTCGAGTAAATTCCACTGCGCCCTCATTAAATGGCCGATCGATCAGCGGCGCCCGCTGGAATAGTCATTACTTAGTTCCACGCGCGACCACGTCGACAACCTTAGATTCTACTCCGATCGCGACTTTCAACGCGCCGGATTGGGTGCTCGTTACAGCGGACGGACCACAGGTCCTCACACCTCCGGCCACTGGCGCGGTCGGGAGATACGCGTTCGCAATCTACGATGAAGGTGGGTTGCTGGATATGAACGTCGCGGGTTTTCCTTATTCGCCAAAGTCTCCCGCGAGCGCCGCGGCTCCTGGCGTGCCCACTACAGACGTTGGCAGGAAAGGAATTGTCGCGCTCGCAGATCTCACTGGTCTTCCGACTTCACCCACCGTCATCACGGCAACAACGTCCACACCAGGCAGTTGGCATAGCGCAGATAGCATCAGCGACTGCGTAGGTTGGAAAAATTACGCCACCGTGCAGCCGACGGGCGCTTTTAACAATTTCAGTTTCGATCCAGCGACAGTTTCGCCAGGAACTGGTTCGCGCTTTCTCGGTGTGTTTCTGAGTACAACCAACGGGTTCTTGACTGCTTCGACGACTACCACCCCCGGCGGGCGGACAGATCAGGTCGTAGTCAGCCGTGGAGAACTTCTAGAACTGAGGAGCTCACTAAATTTCAGCCAGAACGTTTTGCAGTATCTGGGCAGTTTCTCGCGCGAATCGAATCATTCAACGTGGAGCGATTCCGAAACACGCTTGTCGGGACGGTTTCCGCTGAGTCGGTTTGATCTGTTCACTAACCCGACTACGAATGCAACTGCGATCAAGCGATACTTCGGACTCGTCTATGTAGCCGCTTCTGGGAGCACACCTGAACATTGGCAATACTTTGGCGCCGAAGGTACTGGACTACAGCCTTCGATTCACTCGCTTATCGGCAACGGACAAGATCCCGACTTATCTGTGCTGCTACGATATGCCTACGCCGCGAGTAGTCCAGACAGTGAGATTTTTTCTATTATGGCGTCCTTGATCGATCAACGCGACACCAATGGCGACACGACTTGGATTGAATACGCCAATAGTGATCCTGCGGCCGCGCCGCTGCGCGCGTACGGTGTCGACCGGACTCCTTCGTCCGAACCCGGTGCGCCGCCACCGCCTGCCGGGGGCACGACGGTCCTAAATCGCGCATTCCGAAATGTAGGTGAGCTGGGATATGCGTATCGAAATGGCGCTACAACATTGGATTTTCGGACGGCGGGCAGCGTGGACGCTCATCTCCTCGATCTTTTTACATTCAACACCGCCCCGCTTCGCGCCGGAGTAGTTAGCCTGAACACTGGCAACATTGCGGTTATTACCGCTATTCTGATGGGAGCGACCACAAATGAGACCGCAGCGACGTACGCCAGCCGCACAAACGCGTATCAGACTGCGCAGAATATTGTCACCGAAGTCAATCGGCAGAACGCTATTGGAAGAGCCGATATCACGCGGCTAGTTGGCGCAGCTGGTACGGCGCTCGGAAGCAGTGCCGAAGCAAAACAAACTGTTGCGCGCGCTCTGGCCGAGTTGTCGCAAACAAGGACGTGGAATCTCATGATTGACGTAATTGCGCAATCCGGCCGGTACCCAGCGAATGCCGGAAGTTTGGCAAATTTTGTCGTCGAAGGAGAAAAACGCTACTGGCTCCACGTTGCCATCGATCGTTTTACCGGCGAAGTAATCGATCAGCAGCTCGAAGCGGTGTTTGAGTGAGCGGCGGCGAGAGCTGCCGCTAGTAATTCGCCGCGCTTCCGGCTCGGAGAGCGCTACAGCTCGGAGAGGCGAATCCGTCCTCTGGCGAATTTGTTATCAGGACTCCACAGAAGATAACGGAGCAAACGAAGTTCTTGCTGCGAGGAAAAGAAAATTCTTGGTTGCCTTCGTTTCCTTCTGTTGAACAACTGCATCATAAGCGGCTTATGATGGCGACTGAAAACAAATCGACCCCGAATGCGTTCGGGGCCGCTCCAACTCAGACTATTGTTTCGCGTTCAGTGATGGTATCTTTCTGGCGTGCAAAAAACGGTTCGCAAATTTAAAAGCCTTTCTGAGGCGGACCGGGCCGATCGCGATTTTTATAGAAGACTTTCCCCGCAAGAGCGCTTGAGCATTCTTTTGCAATTGACCAAGCATGAGCCTGAACGCCGACTTGAGAGAGTTTATCGAGTTACTAAACTCCCGCGGCGTTGAGTACGTAATCGTCGGCGCGCACAGTCTCGCCTTTCACGCTCGGCCGCGTTACACCGGCGACCTCGACATTCTGGTGCGGCCCTCGCCTGAAAATGCAGCCAAACTCGTTTCACTTTTGCGCGATTTCGGCTTTGCCAAAGGAGATTTGGCAGAATCCGATTTCACTGTTCCGGAACAAATGATTCAGCTTGGTCGCGCGCCGAACCGGATCGATCTGCTGACGAGTATTTCGGGCATAACGGTCGCGGAGGCGTTTAGCACACGGATGTCGACTGAAATGGACGGTTTGCCCGTTTTTGTGCTGAGCAAGGAAGCGCTGATTCGAAATAAGCGGGCCGTTGGGCGCCCCCAGGACATAGCAGATCTCGAAGGCTTGGAAGGAAACTGACTACCGACAAACGGACCCGCCTTGTATCTCGCAGCTCCCGCTGCGCTCGACCGCTACCCTCGCGGCGTTGCCGGCCATGTCGCTCTCCCCACCTCGCTCCGTTCGCCCGAAGCTTCGGCGTGGCAGGCAGCCATTAACAATTAACCGCTAACAGGTAACCGCGAATGCGGGATGCGCTCGAATCAATCCGTCCTTTGGCGGATCGGTTATTTGTTAGGGGCAGGAGCAGGGAGTGAGAGTCGTTACCAGCACGATGTGGATTTGATCCGCTGTTTCATCCTTCATTAACAAACTGAGCATCTCTCAGCCTGGCGTCTGAATTGAGAATTTCTTCGCACGGAAGATTTTTTGGATTTTTTTGGGAACTTCGTCCCGGAATTTCCGTAGAACTTGTTGGAAGCAGCTATTTATCGATGCCTATCCGTCCCCCGATCAGATCACCGATAACTTATTCGCCAAAGGACGAATCCGTCTCTCCGAGCTGTAGCGCTCTCCGAGCCGGAAGCCTGGTCGAAGCCTGCTCGCCGTGGCGGGTGGCGACCGTGGCGGATCACGCGGTTCGCGTCCGCGAGCCGTACGGATTTACGTTGGTCGAGTTAATCGTTGTCATCGCACTCATTTCCACTCTGATGGTGCTGGTGGCGCCTGCGTTCACAGGCATCAAGAGCGCGGGGGATGTCACCAGTGCTGCTTACACAATCAAGGACGCGCTCGAACAGGCGCGGACCCATGCGATGGCCTATAAAACGTA
>Ga0137403_10010899_pt1 | contig 10051 bp, 10 predicted proteins | sample CZOMad2_1_16fung_FD_122057 | JGI IMG/M metagenome (GOLD analysis project Ga0137403, IMG submission 122057) | Vadose zone soil fungal communities from Angelo Coast Range Reserve, California, USA - CZOMad2_1_16fungal (Hybrid Assembly) | ecosystem: Environmental > Terrestrial > Soil > Vadose zone... | reverse complement strand
CGCGGCTCCTCTGTTTTATCCGCTGTAGTCCTTGCTATCGGACTTTTGCTTCCGGGATTTCCGGCCCGCGGCCAAGATGCGCCGCAGGGCCCGCTCGCGCCTCCGACGGAGCGCCGCGTCACGCGCATTACCAGCGGCGTAGAGCCGGAAGCGCCCCCCGGGCTTCCCGAAGCCGAAATCATTAAGCGTTTCGCAGAGAAAGAGGAGAATTATCTGCTCGCGCGGATGAATTACACCTACCGGCGAACCGTGCGCATCCAGGAATTCGGCCCGGACGGGCAGCCATCGGGAGAATACGTGGTAGTGACGCAGCCGGCTCGCGATGCGGATGGAAAATATTTCGAGAAAGTTGTCGAGCGGCCGCATTCCTCCCTGCAGCATCTGTTTCTTAGGACTGAGGATATCGAAGGGCTGCAGCGCGTGCCGGCGTTTCCGGTTACCGCAGGGCAGCTTGCGAAATACAACTTGAAATATCTCGGCAAGGAACAGGTGGACGAAATCGATTGCTACATTTTTCAGGCGAAGCCCAAGGCGGTCGAACGCACCAAAGCCTATTTTGACGGGATTGTGTGGGTGGACGCTAAATACCTTGACGTGGTGAAAAGCTACGGAAAATGGGTGACGGACCAGGGCGATATGCACAGTGTCTCGCAGTTGCCGTTCAACTTGTTCGAAACGTACAGGGAAAACGTTGACGGAAAATTCTGGTTTCCCAGCTACTCACGCTCGGACGATACTTTGAATCAGAAAGGCGTGGAAATTCCCGTTCGCATCGTCATCAAGTGGACGGACTTCAAACCTCTTCCAGCTACCCCAGCCGCTGCTGCCGCTCCTGCGGCTCCGGCCGCCGCGCCCGCAAAGCCATAAGCATTCCTGGCGGCAATTTCCACGCAGCTAACCGCGCAATCGCTTCAATACGCCAGGCAGTTCTTCAATCGATTCGAGCAGAAAATCCGGCCGGGCTGCGCGCAAGCGTTTTTCGGTAGGGAACGGGCCCAGCACGCCAATTGCGCGGACGCCAGCGCGTTGCGCCATCTCCACATCTTGCGCGGCGTCGCCCACATACACGCAGACGGCAGGGTCAAGCTTCATCTGGCGCAGAGCCATGCGGAGCGGCTCCGGATGAGGTTTTTTGCGCGGCGTATCGCCACTGCACACGCGCGTGGCGAAAAGCGTGGTCAAACGAAATTTGCGCAACTGGCGAGTGACGCGGTCGCGATCACCGCTTGTGACCAAGCCGAGGTGATGCACGTCGCCCAGCCTCGTCAGGACGCGACGCGCACCCAAGATCAACTTCGGCTGGTGCCTTTCATAGTGCGCGCGCCACAAGCGGTCGGCGTCATCCCAGCGTTTCCGCGGCAGCCCGGCAGCGAGATAGACGTGATACCAGTTCGGCGAATAGTTTTTCTCGAGCTCTTTGACTCCCCAGCGAATTCCCATTTCTTTGAACATTGCCAGATACGCGGAAGTATCAGCGTGGTACGAGTCGATGAGTGTGCCATCCCAATCGAAAAGCACGCCTTCGACAGGATGCTTGGATATGCTTACCATGGGCCTTCAGATTATCAGAAATTTCCAGCAGGCTCGTCACAGGGAGACGCACGGACTTGTGCAAGAAGCAGAGGTGACAGTCATTTGAGTAGATTTTCGGGGTGCGATTCTACAGTTTCAGAAAACGGGAAGGCATGCCGTCGTCGCGATCAAATTGTACGTCGTCGAAGGCAGCAGCGACGCCGTACCAACCGGGCATGGCAGCGGGCTCGATGCGGCGCACGCGCGCCATCGAGACCAGTACGACATTCCCCAAGCCCAGAGGCTTACTTACCAGGACAACTTCGAGTTCAACCGAAATTCCGGCGGCCAGTTTCTTCGGCGAAAGAAAATAGAGGCCCGTCGAACTGATGTCCCGCGTCACGAGGGTGACGGGATGTTCCTCCGGAACGCCACCGACACTGCGGAGTCGCAGGGGCAGCTTGAGTGTGGCGCGGGGGTATTCCCGCTGCTCCGGATGTGCACCCACGGCATGTGTCGGTACGCGAACGAAACGGCGAGGCTGCGTGGGACCCAGGAGCGGCGCCAGACGCAGCACCGGGATTCGCGGCGCTTCCGTCAGGGGTCGTGGAACTGCCGCACCGCTGCGAGTGTCCGCGGCTGCTTCAGCAGGCCACTTCTCAATTGGAAATGCGCGCCTTGTCGCGCCCATCGCTCCCTCAGAGACGACACTTCACTGTCGCTGGAACTGGCCCAACAGACTTAACTTGCAAACTGTCTTTCTGGAATTGCCCCGTCCGCACTGTTGTGGTGCGGAGCGATACAATGGCATTAGAAGAGTCTAAGGTCAACCTGTGGAAAACGCACGAAGTGTCTTAAACTAAAACACTTAGTTATAGTACCGGATATCGTCCACAAGATGCTGTGGATTGCCCGCAAAAACCCTCTACCAATATGGTGCTCGACAGAAGGGCGCTCCGCAGCTATTTCTTGATGGGCAGGTTTTGAATCATGTCAACTACCATCGTTGAGCAGCCAAACAACTTAGGGGCCCCCGCTCCTCGAGAATCCTCTGCCCGCACGAAAACCTTGGTCTTGCTTGCTTTTGCTGCCGTCTACGTCGTATGGGGATCCACCTATCTGGCGATTCGCGTGGGAATCGAGTCATTTCCACCGTTCATTCTGGCGGGCCTGCGCCATGTAACTGCCGGACTCGTCCTGTACGCCATCTTCCGGCGAAAAACGGGGATTCGCCCGACGACAGCGCATTGGCGGACGGCCGCGGTGACCGGTTTTCTGCTGCTGTTCATCGGGAATGGCGGGGTGAGTTGGGCGGAGCAGACCGTGCCTTCGGGGATCGCGGCGCTGCTGGTCGCTACCGTATCGCTGTGGCTGGTGATATTCGATTGGCTCCGCCCGGGCGGTATCCGGCCGGTTGCCAGAGTTGCGACGGGACTGCTGATGGGATTTGGGGGACTGGTGCTCCTGGTCGGTCCAGCACACTTGGGAGGCTCAGAGCGCGTCGATCCACGCGGTGCGGGCGTCCTGGTAGTCGCCTCGCTGGCGTGGGCCTGGGGTTCGCTTTATTCGAAGCATCGCGACAAGCCCGCCGCACCCATGCTAAATGCGGCGATGCAGAGTTTGGCGGGCGGCGTGGTGCTCTTGATTGCAGCCGTGCTTACCGGAGAGTTCCAGGGATTCCATTTTGCTGCGGTCTCAGCGAGATCCTGGGTCGCGATTGTCTACCTCATCGTCTTCGGATCGGGCATCGGATTCAGCGCCTATGTCTTCATTTTGGAAAAGAGCACACCGGCCCGCGTGGGAACATACGCGTTTGTGAATCCCGTCGTGGCATTATTCCTCGGCTGGCTCATTCTTGCCGAGCCTCTATCGCTGCGCAACATGCTGGCCGCTGGCGTGATCCTGACGGCGGTAATTCTGGTAATCACGGCGCCCCACCCAACGCCGGCCAGCGTCGAGGAGCGGGTGCCGGCCCCCGGCGAAGCCTGATTACGCAGGGAATTCACCGTTCTGACTTTTCCACTTTGCCGAACCTTTACGGATAGATTTGTTCTTCGGACTGCGTTACTTTTGGCTTGTTGAACATGAGCGAAATGCAAACTAGTACGGAACAGGGAATCTCAGGGCACGCCGCCGCGCGTTACTGGCAGGCGACGCTGGCGCGCGACGCAAGAGCGGACGGAACGTTCGTGCTCGCCGTGCGCTCGACGCATATCTACTGCCGGCCGTCGTGCCCGGCGCGGCGACCGTTGCGCCGCAATGTCGTTTTTTTTCGCACGCGAGAAGAGGCGGAAAAGCAGGGTTACCGGGCGTGCCTGCGCTGCCGCCCGAACGAAATCTCCGGAGCTGTTGCGCTGGTGCAGCGGGCCCTGCGGCATCTCGCAAAATCCGAGGAAGAAAGTACGCGCCTTGGAGCATTGGCAAAAACGCTCGGGACGACGCAAGCCACGTTGCGGCGCGCGTTCCGGCAGGTGACCGGACTCAAACCGCGCGAGCTTGCGGAAGCGCTGCGGATCAAGAAATTCAAAGCGATGCTGCGCTCGGGCAGAAACATCACGGATGCGCTGTATGAAACGGGATACGGGTCATCCAGCCGCGTCTACGAACGAAGCAATGCGCAGCTGGGCATGACCCCAGCGACCTATCGAAAGGGAGGAACGGGTATGAAGATCGGATACACAATTGCGAAATCTCCTCTAGGCAAAGTTCTGGTGGGGGCCACGGAGCGCGGCGTTTCCGCCGTTTATTTGGGCGATGCGGAAAGCGCGTTGGTCGCCGAATTGCGCGAGGAGTATCCGCGGGCAGAAATTGCGCCGGCACCTGATTCGTACCAGAAATGGGTGCGGGAAATTGTTCAGCGGACGGAGGGCAAGGAGCCGCGACTAGAACTTCCGCTCGATTTGCAGGCGACGGCGTTTCAGCGGCGTGTCTGGCAGGAATTGCAGCGGATTCCCCGCGGCCGGACGCGCACGTACTCGCAGGTGGCGCGGTCTCTCGGTCAACCGAAAGCGGTTCGAGCGGTCGCGCGTGCTTGCGCAACGAACCCGGTTTCGATCGTCGTGCCGTGCCATCGCGTGATTCGCGAAGACGGCGCGCTGGCCGGCTATCGATGGGGTCTCTCGCGCAAGGAAGAATTGCTCACGAAGGAACGCGCGGCTACCGAATAGGGAATCATCAACGCTGGAGGGTGCGGCGGGAAAATCTTGGCGATAGTGGAAATTATCCGCGAGGCTTTACGCGAGTGACGCCCTTCGGCCAATCCTGCTTGAACTTGACGTCGCCGAGCGGCAGATTTTTCATCGCATTAATGTAATGGAACAAAAAGTAGTCGCCAGAGCCCGCTTCGAAGAATTTTTGCTGAACCGGCAGCCAGGAAGCTTCGTCGATCCACATTTGGATCTTGATAATCTGGTTGCGAATCTGATCGGACTTGGGCGTCAGTTCAAGAACGACCGTTTTCTTGTGGTCGAGTTCTTCTTCGCCAACGACGGACACCAGGTAGCTCTTCTTGATGTTGTCGCTCTTCGTTCCAAACCCGAGAAGCACGTATTGATCGACCATCGAACGGTTCTTGCCAAGGTCAAATTCCTCGACGCGATTGATCTTTGGATTGAAAACGAAGAGCGAATCGCCGGTACGCAGAATCGTACGCGGGTCCGGCTTCGTGATCTCGATGCGCATCTTCTCGTCGCGGCGCACGTAGATGTGGCCCGTTTCCACTGAGGTGTCCTTCACCACCGCTGTGTACTTGATGTGTTCGATATCGGCGGAGAGTGTATGGAAGTCTTGGGCGGACTTGTCCATCATTCCCAGGACGCCTACGATGGTCCATTTTGCGGCCGTTTGCGCAGCGCCCGTTCGAAACGGACCTGCCGCGCAGCACAGAATCACCAGTGTGAAAAGAAAAAATAGGCGTTTCAAATGCCCCTTCGTTCCAGAAAAAATACGGCGTCTCATTCAGCCCCTTGGCATCCTAGCATATACAAAGAGATGCACGAACTTGCAGGCACGTTTCCTCGGCGGGATTGCATGAGGGTTCGTAAGCGCTGCTAGTGGCGGATTTCGACCTGATAGGCTATCACCGCGCCCTGGTCATCATGCACGGGTTCAATTTTGGCGATGGAGAAGTTGCCGTTGTGCAACTCCGGCAACGCCTCTTGCAACGCAGTGTGGAGGCCGTTTTGCAGGGCGAGTTTTGTGGGTGGCGCAAGAATGCGCGCATCGACGCGATAGGTCTGCCGGTTTCCGTCGCGCGAAATCAGCAGCACTTGCCCCGGCGAGGCCGGCCCGCCGCTCTCCGGTTTGTCGTGGAACCAGTTCCGTGGCGTCGCGAGAACGAAAGCCAAAATCAGGATAACGGCAACGTCGTACTGCCAGGTCCCTCGTTCGTAGGACCAAAAAAACGTCTTCGAGAGGATTTGACCGAGGCTCGCCATGTCAATCCGCGGGCACTCCGTCGACGATAATTCCGTCGCGCATGTGCACGACGCGGTCGAAATAGGTTGTTGCTTCGGGGTTGTGGGTGATCATGACGATAGTCTGGCCGAGATCCTTATTCAGTTGGCGAAGCATCTGCAGGACAACTTCCGAGTTTTTCGAATCCAGATTTCCCGTAGGCTCGTCGGCAAGCAGGATTTTCGGCTCGTTGATGATCGCCCGAGCGATGGCTACGCGCTGCTGCTCGCCGCCGGAAAGTTCGGAAGGCTTATGGTGAAGCCGCCCGGCGAGGCCAAGCATTTGCGTGACGACATCGAAGCGGTGAGGGTCAAAGCCGTCGCCATGAATGAACTGCGCGATGGCGATGTTGCCCTTTGCCGTCAGGGTAGGGAGCAGATTGAAGCGCTGGAAGACGAAGCCGATCTTGTGGCGGCGCAATTTGGTGCGCGCTGCGTCACTCAAGGACGTCAAATCGTTGCCGTCTACCAGGACCTTCCCACGGGACGCCTGCGCCAGCCCGCCGATGACATAAAGGAGCGAGGATTTTCCACAGCCCGAAGGGCCCATGACCGCCACGGATTCGCCCGGCTGCACTTCGAAATTCACACCACGCAATGCCGGCACATCCACCTTGCCCGCGCGGTAGAGTTTCCACAGGTTTTCTGTCTTAAGTATCGGCTCCACGTTCTTTTTTCCCTGGAAAAACAGCCCTTCGGCAGGTGCCCGTATTGTAGCTGCGATTCCCATCTGTGCCTAGCGGTCCCCTTCGTTTTGCTGCAGTTTCATTTCTCCTCTGTGAACTCTGCGTTCTTTGTGTTCCCTGCGCTAATTTCTCGTCTTTCTAGTCATAAGAAAGCGCTTCTACCGCATCCTTCCGGCTGGCCATCCAAGCCGGATAGCTCGCGCCGAACATCGCACCGGCGAGCGCAATCCCTGCCGCGCGGAGTATCCACCCCGGCGTGATGAGGATGGACAAAGTGGGGAATCCCGCGAGAAACGCGGCACGGACGGCATAGCTCAAGCCGACGCCCGCAAGGATTCCAAACATGCAGAGTGCCGCAGATTCCGTGAGCAGCGCGCGAACAATGAAAGATTGGTCCGCACCGAGCGACTTCAGCACGCCGATGTCTCGCGTGCGCTCGATCACCGTCGTATACATGGTCAGAAAAATAACCAACAAACCGATCGAAATGGCCAGCGCGATCATGGCGTTGATGAATGTTTGCAGGCCTGGGATATTGGTGGAGGTCATCAGCGAAAGAAAATCTTTCAGCGGACGGACGGTGTAGCCCGGCAAGTCGTGGCGGATTTGGTCCATGACGTCTTCGGTGTGTTCCGGCCTTGTGCATTTGATCAAGAAGATGGAAGCCTTGTCGCGCGCGCCGACCAGATCCTGCAGCGTGGCCAGCGGCACGAAGAGCCGCGCTCCTTTTCCATGTTCGATAATGGCGGCGACGTGCCAGTCGTGGTTCAGCAGATTGTAGGTGTCGCCCACTTTGATGTGCTTGGCTTTGGCCGCCCAGTCGTCCACCAGCAGATCGTCGGGGCCCTCCATGTCATGGCCCTCGAGAAACACGAAGCCGCCAGAAACCGCGCGAAAGCTACCGCGGTCGATTCCGTAGACGACATCCACGCCGCCCGTGGAATTAAATTGCAAAAGGGCGGGAGCGACGGCCTGGACGTATTTGAGCTCGGCAAGCTTTTCGCCGATTTTGATCGGCATGGGGGAGCCGCTGAACCCAAGAAAGATGGAAGCGGCGGGAGGCTGCAGCATGATGTCAGCGCCGATTCCTTCGATGCGCTTTGCGGTTTCCGTGAGCAAGCCGCTGGTGAGCCCCACGATCAGGACGACGAGCGCCACTTCCACGGCGACAGCCATCACGCCGATCAGCGTGCGCAGCGGGCGGTGGAGCAGATTGCGGACAATCAGCTCTCCCATCATGGCTGTTTGCCCTCCGCGCCATCGCTGACCCGCACAAGCTCTGTTCCCGCAGGCTGTTCGAGCTTGAAGCGCTCAGCCGGGATTTCTTCATTCAACGTGATCTTCGTGATCTGCAGGTCCAGCCGGTAGTCGTCATGCGGGCGATCGATGCGGATCGCACGTGGAAACGAGGTTACACCAGCCGTAGGGGCTGCAGGCGAGCTTTGGCTCGCTGCATTTTCCAGCGGTTGCCAGTCGGCAAGACGAACGTCCGAAAGCAGCAGACCTCGTGGGCCGAGCGATTGCATCCGCGCAACATGCAAATCGAACCGGTCGAACCAGATTTCGCGCAGGATCTCCACTTGGTAGCCGCCGCGCAAAACCGTCAGTACGTAGTAGCGCGCGTTTTCGTCGTTAAACTCCCTCACGGTCACGGATTCTTCCTTCCGGATTTCCGGCCAGAGCAGTGCATCCAGAAGATGTTGCGGGCGGAGATTCTCGATGGGTTTGCTGCTCGTTCGCTCGGCAGCAACGGAACCGAGTATGAATTTATTTTTCGATGGAATCAGCACTCGGAATATCTCGCCGTCGCTCGCCATATCAAAAACGGTTTTTCCAATCACCGGAGCTTGCCCGATCACGCGAATGCTTGCCGGCTGCGCGGCGAGAATAAATGCCTTCACCTCGTGATACTCGTCGATGACGCCGCTGTATTTCGAACCTGCGATGGGCTTCAATTCCACGGTGGAATTGAGCGTTTTTACGCCGCGCGCGAACTGATTATATAGGTCGAGAAGCTCTTCGCGCGAAGCATCCTTTGCGACCGGTTTCTGCGATTGCGGTATGACGGTGTGGCTCGTCACGACATGCCTTCCCGCGCATCCGCCAGGAATGGCAGCCACTGTCGCCAAGAGCACGCAGGTTTGCACACGTCGAATCAACCGGTTCCGTCTCCGCCTGTACAAATGAAGCAATCTAGCAACCAATTGGATGCCCGACAAACGACGTGGGACACAGGCAGAGTAGGTACTCAATTGGGCCGTGCGATGTGCACGTCGAACGGCTGGACTGCCGGGCGCAGCCGCCGGATGATTTCGCTGGGCCAGAGAGTTTCGCTCAGAAGCGTCACCCAGCCATCCTCCGGCTCGCAGATCGCGCAAAGAGTGTAGCGGGCATAGGCAGACTGGTAAGCATCCAGCCCGCGCTTGGATAGGTCGCCCTCCAGCGGCATATCGGCTTCGTTCGCCGCCCCGCCAGCCCTGATGCCAAAGGTTTCTCCTTCGAAGCGTTCGAAAATTTGGCGCAACAGCTCCGGACTCGGCTGTGGCAACACCACGCAGCGCTCCGCCGCTTCTCGCAGTGCAATTCCACGCGCTTTGCAGAACTCCCGCACACGATCGATGTGGCTGAAAAAATCCACCAGGTACGGTTCGCCCGCCACCAGGGCAGGGAACACTGCCGACCAAATCTCCGCGGCTTTCTTGCCGCGCACCGGTTCGCGATTTTCGGTTTCCACCAGCTCGAGTCCCACGGCCTTTACGCCGTCGCCCAGGTCCAGCGCCTGGACGTCCAGCGAAAAAGGCGGCAACTCGAGCGCGCTCTCACCGGGAATCGGAGTGCCTGCCGCGCTCATTCGATGGTCTCGGCTTCCGCGTCAGGAAACTTGGCGCGGAATTCCGGCGAGTGTTTGCGCACTTCCAGCCAGTCGAAGAATGCGTCCGGTGTCTCCAACCAGATGCGAAACCAGTCCGCGATCTCCACTTTTTCTTCGCGCTTGTGCGGCTCCACTTTGTGATTCCGAGAAATCATCTCCGCCCGGCGCTTGCCGAGCCGCGCCACATTGAGCACACGCTCCACAGCGGCGTGCTCGCCTTGCGCGCGGAATTTCCGCATCAGTTCATCCAGACGCATGATGCTGACCTCTGCATCCTCGAGCGTCTTGAAGTGCAGCAGATCTTCAAATTCTTCCTCGTACTGTTCTTCGGCCTCTTCCTGGAGGGTCAGCAAGACTCGGTGTCCGGCATCTTTGAGCACTTCCGCGATGTAATCCGATCCCGTTTTGCCGGCCTCGCCATGCTCCGCGATGAGCCTTCTACGGAGTTGATCGATCTCCGCGGGCGTCCATTTTTCCACCTTGATCTCGCGGGCGGTATCGAGGATCAGCGACTTTTTCGTTTTCGC
>Ga0137403_10010897_pt1 | contig 10052 bp, 7 predicted proteins | sample CZOMad2_1_16fung_FD_122057 | JGI IMG/M metagenome (GOLD analysis project Ga0137403, IMG submission 122057) | Vadose zone soil fungal communities from Angelo Coast Range Reserve, California, USA - CZOMad2_1_16fungal (Hybrid Assembly) | ecosystem: Environmental > Terrestrial > Soil > Vadose zone... | reverse complement strand
CCGCGATCTGCGAGTAGGGGCCGATCACCTCGGTGGCGATCTCCGCGAGGTCCTGGTCCACCTGGCTCCAGAAGAGCTTCGAGGTCGAGCCCTCGGGGCCCGGGGCGCCGCCCGTGAGGATCTTGGTGAGGCTCCGGTAGCCGTTGAGCTGGAGGCACCGCTCCGCCACCATCAGGCCCGCGAGCTTCTGGCGGATCACGGGCTCTTCCGCCGCCGTCTGCCCGTTGCGCTGAGTGCGCTTGGCCAGCGCGATGAGCCGCTCCAGCGCGGTGCGCAGGCTGATGTGGCGGATCATGGTGAGCACGTCGCGCTCGTAGGACAGCGTGGTGATGGCCACGCCCCAGCCCTCGTTGACCTTGCCTACAACGTTGGATGCGGGCACGCGCACGTTCTCGAGGAATACCTCGTTGAATTCCGCCTCTCCGGTGATCTGGCGCAGCGGCCGGATGGTGATGCCGGGCGACTTCATGTCCAGCAGCAAGAAAGTGATGCCTTTGTGCTTGGCGGCGGCGGGATCGGTCCGCACCAGGAAGAAGCCCCAGTCGGAGACATGCGCCATGCTCGTCCACACCTTCTGGCCATTGAGCACGTACCAGTCGCCGTCGAGCACGGCGCGGGTCTGGAGATTGGCGAGATCGCTGCCCGCGTTCGGCTCGGAGAATCCCTGGCACCAGATCTCCTCGGCGGTGAGGATCCGGTCCAGGTGGCGCCCCTTCTGGGCCGCGGTACCGTGTTTCATGAGGGTAGGCCCGAGCATGGAGAGCCCGCTCCGGTTGAGCGGCTGCGGCGCCTGCGCCCGCGACATCTCCTCGTAGAACATCACCTGCTCCACCAGGGAGGCGCCCCGTCCGCCGTACTCGGTCGGCCAGTCCATCCCCACATAGCCGGCCTTGTACAGCGTGCGCTGCCAGTCGCGGAGCCGCCGCACTGCCTCGAGATCGGCGCGGGAGGAGGCGAACCCGCGCCCGCGAAGCTCCGCGGGCACATTGGCCGCGAGCCAGGCGCGGACGTCCAAGCGGAAGTTTTGTTGCTTGTCGGTGAAGTCGAAGTCCATTGAGTGCCCTCGCGTGCCTAGATTAATCCGGTATCCGGGCGGGCGACGACGCCGTTGATCTTCCAGTCGCCGCCTTCGGCCACCAGCTCGTAGACTGCCTCGACGTTCACGCCGTTGGCGCCGCGGATCTTGAGCACGAGGTAGACATTGCCGTTGGGCGCCTGCTCCCCCTCGGCCACCACCGCGAAGACGGAGCGCGCGATCTCCGGATAACCCCCCGTCACCATGCGCTCGAAGGCCGCGCGGTCGAACTGCTGGTGAATGGCCTCGGACGCGAAGCTATAGGCGGTGTCGAAATCGCCCTGCCGGAAGGCCTCCAGCTGCTTCAGGACCGGCGCTGTCGCCGCCGCCACCGCGGGCTCGCCCGCGCCCCCGGCCAGCGGCGCCAGGCCGAGCAGCAGCGCGAGGGCGAGACCGGCCCGGGCGATCAATGCATCACGCTGCCGCCGTCTACCATCAGGGCCTGGCCCGTGATGTTCCGCGCCTGCTCCGAGGCGAGGAAGACGGCTGCCCAGCCGATGTCCTCCGGGGTCTGCTCGCGCTTCATGGGAATGACGTCGGCCACCCGCTTGTCGAATACCTGACGGGCGGACATTCCGGCGAAGGCTGGATTCGTATCCGCGATGTACTTGGCCAGCCCCTCCCAGAAGGCGGTCCAGAGCACGCCGGGGCAGATCGCGTTGACGGTAATGCCGTGCGGCGCCAGCTCCTTCGCCACCACGCGCGTGAAGGTGATGACGCCGCCCTTGGCCACCGAGTACGCCGGCATGGTCTGCGCGGCCAGCGGCCCCGCGATGGAGGCGATATTGATGATGCGCCCGGCCTTGCGCTCGATGAAGTACGGCGCGATGGCCTTGGAGGTGAGGAACACTGACTTGAGGTTCACCTCGTAGGTGCGGTCCCAGTCCTCCTCCGTGTTCACGGTGAAGGGCATGCCGGGCGGCGATGCCATCCCCGCATTGTTCACGAGGATGTCGATGCGCCCCAGCTCCCGCTTGATGCGGTCGAAGGTGGCGCCGATCTCCGCACTCTTGGTCACGTCGCAGCGCAGGCCGATGGCCTTGCGGCCGAGCGCCTGGACCTGCCGCGCGACGTGCGCCGCGTTTCCTTCCTGAATATCGGGGATGGCGATGTCCGCGCCTTCCTTGGCCATGCACATGACGATGCCTTCGCCGATGCCCGACCCGCCGCCCGTCACCACCGCCACCTTGCCGTCGAGTCTCATATGCGGCCGACTATATAATGGCGCCCTACCCCACTCAAGGAGGCCGCCGACATGGCCGATGTCCCGCTGCGCAGCCGCAACTGGTTCGGGCGGAAGGATCTGGACGGGTTCGCCCATCGCTCGTGGATCAAGGCGGAAGGCTTTTCCGACCTCATGTTCGACGGCCGCCCCGTGATCGGCATCGCGAACTCGTGGTCCGAGCTGACGAACTGCAACGCGCATCTCCGCGGCGTCGCGGAGGCGGTGAAGCGCGGCGTGCTCTCCGCGGGCGGTTTCCCCCTCGAGTTTCCCACGATCTCGCTGGGCGAGGTCCTGATGAAGCCCACCACCATGATGTTCCGCAACCTCATGGCCATGGACGTGGAGGAGTGCATCCGCGCCTATCCCCTCGACGGAGTCGTCCTCCTCTCGGGCTGCGACAAGACCACGCCCGCCATGCTCATGGGCGCGGCCTCCGCCGACGTGCCGGCCATTCTCCTCACCGGCGGCCCCATGCTGAACGGCGTCCGCGGCCAGGAGCTGCTCGGCTCCGGCACCGACACGTGGCGGCTGTGGGCGGAGCGGCGCGCGGGGCGGCTCACCGAGGAGGAGTTCTGCGAGCTGGAGTCGTGCATGTCGCGCTCGGCCGGCCACTGCATGGTGATGGGCACCGCGTCCACCATGGCCTCCATGGGCGAGGCCCTGGGCATGGCGTTGCCCGGCAATGCCGCCATTCCCGCCGCCGACTCGCGGCGCCTCGCGCTGGCCGAGATGGCCGGCCGCCGCATCATCGAGATGGCCCGCGAGGGCCTCAAGCCGTCAGAGATCCTCACCGCCAAGGCCTTCGACAACGCCATCCGCGCCGACATGGCCATCGGCGGCTCCACCAACGCCATCATCCACCTGGTGGCCATCGCCGGCCGCGCCGGAGTGCCGCTGCCCCTGACGCGCTTCGACGAGCTCTCGCGCAGCACGCCCTTCCTGGTGAACGTGAAACCCTCCGGCAAATACCTGATGGAGGACTTCTTCTACGCGGGCGGGTTGCCCGCCGTCCTCCGCGAGCTCCTGCCGCTGCTCCACGGCGACGCGCTCACCGTGACCGGCAAGACCCTCGCCGAGAACGTAGCCGGCGCGGAGAACTGGAACTCCGACGTCATCCGGCCACTGGGGCTGCCCATCGCGCCCGAGGGCGGCACCGTGATCCTCACCGGCAATCTCTGTCCGGACGGTGCGGTGTTGAAGCAGTCGGCGGCATCCGCGCACCTCCTCACCCACCGCGGCCGCGCGGTGGTATTCGAGGATCACGCCGACCTCCACGCGCGCATCGACGACCCGGGCCTCGCGGTGGACGAGACCTCGGTGCTGGTGCTCAAGCGCGTGGGACCCAAGGGCGCGCCGGGCATGCCCGAGTGGGGCGCCGCGCCCATTCCCACGCGGCTCCTCCAGAAGGGCGTGAAGGACATGGTGCGCATCTCGGACGCGCGGATGAGCGGGACGTCGTACGGCACGGTGGTGCTGCACGTGTCGCCGGAGGCGGCGGTGGGTGGCCCGCTCGCCCTCGTCCGCGACGGCGACGAGATCGAGCTCGATGTCCCTAACCGCCGGCTGACCCTCCGAGTTCCCGACGAGGAGCTGGCGCGCCGGCGCGCGGCGTGGACGCCGCGGCCGCCGCACTTCGAGCGGGGCTACGGCCGGCTCTTCCTTGACCACGTCCTCCAGGCGCATCAAGGCGTCGACTTTGATTTCCTCGTCGGAAAGTCGCCGGTGCGGCTCGAGGACAGCGCCGGGCCAAGCCACGCGTAAACACGACGGAGCGGGGCGGCGTCCAATGGGCAAGGGAAAGGAGGCAAGCACATGCGTCGACTCATCGCACTAACCGTCGCCATCGCGCTCGCCCTACCAATGATCATCGCGTTCGGACCCGCGCCGGCTCGCGCCGACAACGGTACCGCCACCAACGTGGCCCTCGGGCTGGCCGCCTTCGCGGTCTTCAACCAGCTCTTGGGCCCCCGCCCGGTGCAAGTGGAATACCGGCCGGAGCCGGTGTACCACCGAGAGGGGCCGGTGTATCGGGACCCTGGGTATCGCGAATGGCCCGGGTATGGGAGGGGACAGGGGTACAGGAGAGTGCCCGGATACCCGCGGGTCGTGCCCTACTCTCACGGCCGGTACGAGTTCCGAGACGACGGCTACCGCCACGGTCGGTGGGTCTGGATCCCCTACGAGCGGTTCCCGGCGCCCCCCGTCCCGCACTTTCCGGGCCGGTGATCACGGGCTAGTGACGCGGGCCAGCCGGCCCCGCCACTGAACCGATGAGGCCCCTGGGGCGAATGCCTCAGGGGCCTTGCTGGCTCCGCTTCCAGCGCTCCATTTCCGGCCCCAGCACCTTGTCGCGGCACTCCGGACAGATGCCGTGGCTGAAGGTCGCCGCGGAGCGCTCGCCGATATAGCCCTCGATCGTCTCCCAGTAGTTGGCGTCGTTCCGGATCTTCTTGCAGTAGGCGCAGATCGGCAACATCCCGTGCAGCTGCTTGACCTGGGCGAGCGCGCGCTCCACGTCGCGCCGGGCCGCCGCCTCGGCCTCGAAGAGCGTGGCATTGTGGATGGCGAGGGCGGCCTGGGCCACGAAGCTGTCGAGAAAATCCTGATCGGCCGGGCTCAGATCGAACGCCCGGCGGGAGTTGAACGTGAGCACGGCGAGGAGGACGCCCTCGAGCATGACGGGAAGGCCGTAGAAGCTCTTGAGCCCGTGGCGCCGCCACCAGTCGAGCGCCTTGAAGCGCGGGTCCTTGTACACGTCGGCCACCACGAGCGGCTGCCGGTGGGTGGCGATCCAGCCGATGATCCCCTCGTCGAAGCGCATCTCGCGCAGGGGAAAGTCGGCGGCGAGGACCGGGTCGGACGACTCGGAGAAGAGCAGGCGATTCCCCGCCGGATCCGCGACCCAGAAGAGCGCCAGCGGCGAATCCATGATCCGGGCGGCGGCGCGGCTGATCTCGGCGAGCACGGTCGGCGTGTCGAGCGAGCCCGAGATGAGCCGGGTGAGCCGGGTGAGCGCTTGCTGGCGGGCCAGCCGCTCCTCGAGCGCCTGGTAGAGCCGCGCGTTCTCGATAGCGACGGCGGCGTGGCCGGCAAGCGTCTGGAGCAACCCCACCTCCTCCGCGGCGAACTGATGGCGCTTCGACAGGGCGAGGCCGAGGGTGCCGAGGATGCGGTCGCCGAGGACGAGGGGCACCCCCGCGAAGGAGATGGTGCCTTCCGCGCGGATCCGGCCGAGGTTGCGAATACGGCTGTCGGTCTGGACGTCATCCACCACGAGCGACGTCCGCGATGCCGCGATCGAGCCCATGAGCCCCTCGCCCACCGCCATCCGGACGACGCCCCCCGCTTCGGCCTTCGCGCCGGCATGGGCGCGGAGAGACAGCGTCTGCCCGCCCTCGTCCACCAGCCACAGCCGCGCCACCGCGGGCTCGAAGAGCGCGACCGCCTGCTGGACGACTCGATCGAGGACCTGATCGAGCGCGAGCGTGGAGGTGAGGCTCTGAGTCAGGTCGGCGAGGGCAGCGAGCCGCCGGCCCTGGTTGGTGGCGGCGGCGTAGAGGCGTGCGTTGCCGATCGCGACGGCCGCCACGTCGGCGAACGAGCCGAGGAAGGCGAGCTGGTCGGGCGTCCAGGGGCGCGCGCTCTCGGTGTTCAAGGTCAAGACGCCGACCACCTCGCTCCCGAAACGCACGGGAAGCCCGAGGTAGGTGCGAATGCCCTGCTCGCGGTCCCGCTGGGCGAGGAGGTTCAGCGGATCGTTCTGGGTGTCACCGATAAACATTGGCTCGCCCGTGGCCGCCACCGTGCCGGAATAGCTCTGGCCGAAGGGCACCGTGAAATCCTTCGGCGCGGTCGCGCCCGCGATGGCGACCAGGCGCAGGATCCCCAGGTCCTTGTCGACCAGGAGGAGCTTGACGTGGGGAGTGCCCGCGATGCGCGCCGCCTCCTCGACGATCCGGGTGAGGGTGGCGTCGAGGTCGAGCCCCCCCAGCACGATCCGGCCCGCTCGCACGAGCCCGGCCAGCTCGGTGGTCCGCGCCGCGACTTCCTCCTCGAGATGGCTCTGGACCCGGTTGTAGCGCCGGGCATGGAAATAGGTCAGGCCCACCGCGAAGCCGACGAAGGCGAAGTCGAACACGCGCCCGCTCTCGATGATCCTCGCGGCGTGCAACGCGTCGTTGACCGCCATCGCCGCGTAGACGACGAACCCGCCCAGGAAGATCCGGCGCTCCCAGACGCCGAGGCTCCGCGCCCGCGCCATCACCCGCATGCAGTACGCGAACGCGGCCAGGATATAGGGAAGCGCGAGCGGCTGGAGGGGGCCGGGAGCCACGGCCAGGTACACACCCGAGAGGCGATCGGTCCGCACATACCAGCGGTTCGCGATCATCGCCTCCCCGATCCAGACGCCGGCGATGAGGACAGCGGACAGGAGGGACGCGACCAGCAGCGCGCGCCGCGACGGCCGCTCCCCCACGAGCGCGTGGGTCACGCCGATCAGCAGGGGGATCATGACCAGCGCGCTGCTCCACGCCCATCGGCCGGCCAGCACCGCCCGCGCGCCGTCCTCGGTGGTGACCTGGACATAGTGGCTGCCGATAAAGACGAGGGTGTTCACGCACCATGCGCCCACCCAGAGCGAGAGGTGATCCGCGCGCCGGCCCAGCCAGAGCCCCAGGTGGCCGATGGCGAGACAGGCCACTGCTCCCATCAAGGGCGGCAGAACGATGGCGAGAGGGTTGAGGGGGAAATTCATATTGGCTCCCTACCATGCGCACTTGTCGGCCGGAACGCGAGATTCCTCCCGGACCTACCCCCGGCCTTACCCGTCAGCGCGCGCCCGAGGAACTCGTGGGCGGCGGCCAACCGCCGGGCGGCTTCACGGCGGTCGACACCCAGCCGGGCCATCACGATGGCGAGCTTGGCGCGGCCGCCGGCGGCGGCGATGAGGCGTTGGGCATCCCGCGGCGACACGCGCCCCAGCTCGCCCACCAGGGCTGCCGCGCGCGCGCGGAGCTTGGCCGAGCGCGGCCGGAGATCCACCATGCGGTTGCCGTAGACCTTGCCGAGCCGCACGAAGACCGCGGTGGTGAGAGTATTCAGCGCGAGCTTGGTAGCGGTTCCGGCCTTCAAGCGGGTGGAGCCGGCGAGGATTTCCGGCCCGACCGCCAGGGGAATCACCACCCGCGCCGCCGAGCGGGAGATCCCGGGATTGCACGTCACCAGCACGGTGGCGGCGCCGCGCCGGCGGGCCTCCGCGAGCGCCCCGCGCACGAAGGGCGTCACGCCGCTCGCCGCCACGCCCACCACCACGTCGCCCCGCCGCGCACGGCGGCGTACCTGGCGCGCTCCGTCCGCGAGGTCGTCCTCGGCGCCTTCCTTCGCCCGGAATACGGAGGACCGCCCGCCGGCCATCACCGCCTGGACAAGGGCGGGCGGGGTGCCGAAGGTCGGCGGGCACTCCGCGGCCTCGAGCACCCCGAGCCGGCCGCTCGTGCCCGCGCCCACGAAGACGAGCCGGCCGCCGCGCGCGAGCGCGCGGGCCGTCAGCTCCACCGCCCGCGCGAGCGGCGCCGCCGCGCGGCCCACCGCGCGCACCGCGCCTCGATCGGCGCGGTTCATGAGCCGAGCGATGGCCAGCGGCGTCAACCGATCGAGGCGACGGCTCGCGGGATTGGGCCGCTCCGTCGGCAGGCGCGAGTAGCGAATCTTCCGCATGGGCGGACGCGCCTATCCTACTACTATAGAAGCCGGTGACCACCGTTCTCGCCGGCCTCGATGTGCTCGCCCGCCGCCTGCCCCGTCTCCTCCGCGGCCGGCGCGTGGCGCTGCTCGCCCATGAGCCCTCGGTGACCCGCGAGCTCCGCCACGCGGTGGACGTGGTCCGCGCGCTGCCGGGCACGCGCCTCGCCGCGCTCTTCGCGCCCGAGCACGGAATCACCGGCGCCGCGCAGGACCAGATCGGGATCGGCGGCGAGCGGCACCGCGCCACCGGGCTTCCCGTGTGGAGCCTCTACGGCCGTCGGCTCGCGCCCACCCAGGAGTCGCTGCGCGGGCTCGGCGCCCTGGTGGTGGACCTCCAGGACGTGGGCTCGCGCTACTACACCTACGTCTGGACCATGACGCTCGCGATGCGCGAGTGCGCGCGCGCGGGCGTGCCGGTGGTGGTGCTGGACCGGCCGAACCCGCTCGGCGGCGAGCGCCTCGAGGGCAATATCGCCGCGCCCGGGTACTCCTCCTTCGTGGGGCTCCTCCCGCTGCCGACCCGCCACGGCATGACCATCGCGGAGCTGGCGGGCTATCTCAACGAGACCCACCGGCTCGGCTGCGATCTCACCGTGGTGCCCATGCAGGGCTGGCGGCGGCACATGCTGTGGGAGGACACGGGACTGCCGTGGGTGGCGTCGTCGCCCAATATGCCGACGCCGGACACCGCGCGCGTCTATCCGGGCGGTTGCCTCATCGAGGGCACCAACATGTCCGAGGGACGCGGCACCACGCGGCCGTTCGAGTGGGTGGGCGCGCCCTATCTCGACGGCGCGCGTCTGGCCGGGGCCCTGGCGCGCATCGGGTTGCCCGGTGTCCGCTTCCGGGCCACCGCCTTCGAGCCCGCCTTCCACAAGTGGCGCGGCCGTCGCTGCGAGGGCGTGCAAGTGCACGTGACCGATCGCGCGCGCTTCCGGCCCTTTCTCACCTATCTCGCGCTGATCGCCGAAGCCCGCCGCCAGGGTGGCCGGCACTTCCGCTGGCGGCGCCCGCCCTACGAGTTCGAGTGGAAGCGCCTGGCCATCGATCTCCTCGGAGGCGGGCCGGAGATCCGCCGGCACCTCGAGCGCGGCCGGCCCCTCGCGCGCCTGGCCGCGAGCTGGACGGGCGACCTCGCGCGCTTCGCCCGCGCGCGCCGGCCCTATCTCCTCTATTCGTGAGCCCGTACTCGTGAGCCCGCGATCATGACGCTCGAGGAGCTGGTCGGCCGGCGGCTCGTGTTCGGGCTGGTGGGCCCGGACCTCACCGACGCGGACGTGCGTCTGTTCCGGGACACCGGGGCGGGCGGCATCATGCTCTATCGCCGCAATTTCGAGACGCCCGAGCGCTTCCGCGCCCTCATCGACGGGCTGGAGGTGGCGGTGGGCCGGCGACTCCTCATCACCACCGACCACGAGGGCGGGCGCATCATCATGCTCAACCGCGGGGTGACCATCTTCCCCGACGGGCTCGCCGCCGGCACCTCGGGTAACGCGCACTTCGTGGAGCGGCAGGGCCTCATCGAGGGGCGCGAGCTCCGGCGGCTCGGCGTGGACGTCAACTTCGCGCCGGTCCTCGACGTCCTCACCGAGCGCTACAGCCCGAACATCGGCATCCGCTCCTACGGCAAGGATCCCGAGCTCGTGGGCCGTCTCGGCGCCGCGCGCATCCGCGGGATGCAGGCGGCCGGGCTCTCCGCCTGCGCCAAGCACTTCCCGGGCAAGGGTCACGCTCCCGTGGACGCCCACCTGGGTCTCCCCGTCATCGACTCCGACTGGGCGGAGATGCACGCGGGGCACCTGCCGCCCTTTCTGGCCGCCATGGCGGCGGGCGTGGACTGCATCATGACCTCGCACCCGCTCTATCCCCGCCTCGACCCCGCCGCCCGCATGCCCGCGTCGTTCTCGCGGCTCATCGTGACCGACTATCTGCGCGGCGAGGTCGGCTACCGCGGCGTCATCGTCTCCGACGATCTCGAGATGGGCGCCATCGGCGAGCTCTGCCCCA
>Ga0137403_10010896_pt1 | contig 10052 bp, 11 predicted proteins | sample CZOMad2_1_16fung_FD_122057 | JGI IMG/M metagenome (GOLD analysis project Ga0137403, IMG submission 122057) | Vadose zone soil fungal communities from Angelo Coast Range Reserve, California, USA - CZOMad2_1_16fungal (Hybrid Assembly) | ecosystem: Environmental > Terrestrial > Soil > Vadose zone... | reverse complement strand
TCCGCTAGTGGCTGATTCTGATACTGGTAGATCAACGCGACGCCTTCCGGGTCGTCGACTTGAATCACCGCCGCGCAGCTGCGTGACATCGATGTGGCTGTCGTGAGGAATACCGCGATATGCGTCCAACTCTGAAAGATAGTGATCACCAAGTGGTGGCGTTTCTCATGGCCATCAAAAGAGGAGACAAGGTAACCATGCCACTGTCCAGCGAGATTCGGGATTCTAACTAGCCCCAATTTGGACACGAGGCCGTTCCGCCAAAGATACCTGTCGAAAATTACGTTGAGCGCGCCGTAGAAAGCCAAGCTGGAGGGGGCATCCAGCCACCACGGCACGAAGAGGTGCGTAACCGCCAGAATCCTGGACGACACCCACGCCAAAGCAATCGCCACAGACGCAAGCAAAAGAGGAACAACCCTCCTTTCACCTGAGTCTGTGCTGTAGCCGTGCATACTTCACCCGCTCGGCTCATCCGAGCCGAACAGGCCTTCATGGGCCTGCTGGACCGCGTTTCTTCCCCAGTTTGCTGCTGGGAGGCATCGGGGAGAAGAACTCACTTCGTCAGTAAAGTAGCTTCCTGAATATTAGAATGCCGACCCTCAAAGAAAGGTTGGATGGCTCATTCACAACTAATTCGTCGGCCATCAATGGCATCTCTTCTTGGACGGATCGCCAAAAGTGAAGTTACCGTAGGTAAACGGACCTGTAACGTAGTTATCTTATAAATGGCTTTAACATGGTTTCTTGCTTTGATGAACTTTTGGAGCTAGAAGGGAGGTATCCACGATCTCATTCAACTGAGGACGCATACGTGAACAGCTCTCCAAATTCAGATATCGATTCCGCTGTTTTCGAGATTGCTGCTCTCCGCGAGGCTTGGATTGCGGCCGTGAAAGCCAGTGACGCCGACCGTCTGTCGTCCATGGTCACCGACGATGTTGTAGTCGTCCATGGCAACGGTCGATGTGTATGTGGCAAGAACGAGCTTAGGACGGATTTCTTGAGGGGTTTCGAACAGTTCGCCATCGACCAGAGAGTTTCATCTGCTGAAGTAATCGTTCGTGACAAATGGGCATTTGAAATCGCTGAAGTGGAAAGCACACTTACACCGGTATCGGGAGGTGCACAAATCCACGCTCACTCAAGTACTGTAATTGTGCTGGTCCGGCAGTCGGATTCCTCATGGAGGGTAGCCAGGGTGCTTGGGCTGCTTTCAACCTAGGAGCCCGCGTGAGAATTACGGTTTCACATAACCGCTCCAAAGAAGAGGTCAAACAATCCGTTGATCGTTCATTCAACGATCTGTTTGAGGGGATCGTTGTCCTTCCTCTCCGGTTTGTTGAGGAACGAAAGAGCTGGCAAGGAAATACACTCACATTTTCGCTCACCGCAAAAATGGGATTAGTCAGGACGCCAATAAAAGGCACGGTCGAAGTTACCGACCGTGACCTCACAATTGACGTTGATCTCGGCATGTTGGAACGACTGATACCAACCACGAAAGTGCGAGAAGTAGTTAGTAGCCGGTGTCCCTCGCCAAAATGATGACCGACTTTTAAATCAACAGCTTGTTCATAGGACTGTAACATTGTTAAAGGAATGAAGCTCAAGTACTCCCAGAGTTTTGGCGAGGGACAGCTTCTTGTTGGCGTGCTGTTGGGTTTCTTTTTGGCAGTCGTGTTTGTGCCAGACAGTGCGCTCACCCTTTATTTCGCGTGGGCATGCGGCGCTGTAGTTTTGATTTGGTCGATTTATAAGTTTTCGCCGTGGTCTCGGTTTGTAAACGGCGTATTGACCGTCATCGGCCTCGCCATCATAGCTGTCACTGCGTTTTACGAAACGGAAGACAGATTGCGACCGGGCTTCGTCTACATCGTGCCGGGCTTCGAGATCGTCGGCCCTCAGCGGGCGTGGGCATTCCTCCCCAAGCCCAAGGGACCTAAGACCATTTTTAACGCGCAGATAACGTTGATCGACATAGATAAGCGTGATGAAGTCACGCGGGGAAAACAAGTCTTGGATGCGGCAGATGTCCCCAGTTACATGACAATTGTGAGGTATCCTGAGATTTCGAAACACAATCTAAATGCTCTTTCGCCGAAGGCAATAATCCTTATTCCTTATAAGTTTGAAGACTCCCATTTCGAAGCCGCCATTACTTGGCGCGACGGCGGGATTCACGAAGACCTTGCGGTCGCAAGAATTCGCGGTAAATGGAACTACAAAATCTCGGTGAGCGACGGAACAACTGGAGCTCCCTACCAAAAACTCAGTTGGCCGCCCACTAGCGAAGTGAACGGTACTCCATGTCCGTTGCGCCCAGGATCAAACCTCGGGTCGCGGGCGTCCTTCCACAGGAAACTAGACTTCGCATAGCAAACGAGCGCAAGGCTCGCTGCATTCTCACCCGAGCGCTGGGAAGTCTTTGTCGATCAGGCAGCTTTGCGCGTGTAAAGATGATGCAGGCCGCCGACTTGTGGGATTTGGATCACCTCGCCAAACGAGGGAGGCTCGACAGGTCGGCCGACAGGCGCATCCTTTTTGAGCGACAGATGCGTACGGCACCTTTCGTAGTATGCAAAATACTGCTTCAAGGTCTGGCGCAACCCAGCCTCACGGAAGACAAGGACGTGGTCCAAACACTCCCGTCGAATGGACCCGATCAAGCGCTCCGCGTAGGCGTTTTGCCATGGTGATCGCGGCGCAGTCAGGACTTCCCGAATACCCATCCATTTCGCTGTCTCACAAAACTTCTCTCCATAAATGCTGTCCCGGTCGCGCAGCAAATAGCGCGGGGCATTGTCCCACGGGAATGCTTCCAAAAGTTGACGGGCTGTCCATTCTGCTGTGGGGTTAGAGGTCACAGCGAAATGAATCGGACGTCGGCGGTCATGGTCGAGAATCACAAAGACGAATAGGAGTTGGAATGTAATCGTCGGGACAACGAAGAAGTCTGCAGAAACCAAGTCCTTGGCGTGATTTTTGAGAAAGGTTCGCCATGTTTGGGAGGGCGGCTTCCGATGCCGGACCATGTACTTGGCGACCGTGGCTTGCGACACCGCGATTCCAATCTTCAGCAATTCTCCGTGAATGCGGGGAGCTCCCCAGCGAGGGTTGGCGAGGCTCATTTTCCGGATCAGATTCCGAACTTCTGGAGATACACACGGTCGTCCTTCAAGATGGCGACTCTTCCAATTCCAATACAGTCGAAACCCCTTGCGATGCCAGGCGATGACAGTCTCCGGCTTGACAAGGAGCAGTGCCGAGCGCCAATCGTTCCACAATCGCGAAAGCCAGACCCACAAGACACGGTCAGCCCAACGGAGACGCAGCCTACGCCCACGGCTCGAACGTTGCAAGACCAGAAGCTGGTGCCGGAGTGCAAGAATCTCTGCTTGCAGAACAGCGCGAGCTCGGAAACAATCTCGCAGAGAGAAGAGTATGGTCAGCATGGTCTGGGAAGGCTACCGGTCGCGACTCTGTAAATGCAACAATTTCAATGAGAATGGACTTTTTGGTAGGGACAATAGCCTTTCCGCAAGTGTTTGTTCCCCCTGTGCTACTCGTTTATCAGCCTGTCTCACGGAGATGAGTGTGGGAACCGGTTGCACAATCGCTCGGGACTTCATCGAAAAGAAGACGATCCGGAAACTGAGAGTCCGGATTCTCCCATTTGTTTTTCTTCTCTATATCGCTGCTTATCTCGATCGGGTCAACATTGGGTTTGCTGCTCTGACCATGAACAAGGAGCTGGCGATCACCAGCGAGCAGTACGGATTGCTCAGCGGCATTTTCTTTTTCGGCTACGCCCTGTTCGAGATCCCAAGCAATCTCCTGCTGCACAGAATCGGGGCGCGAATCTGGGTGGCCCGCATACTGATTACGTGGGGAGCCGTAGCCGCACTGACCGGCTTCGTGCACACGGTACACCAGCTTTACGTCATGCGTTTTCTGCTAGGGCTCGCGGAAGCCGGTTATTTTCCTGGAATCGTTTTATATCTGACTTACTGGTTCCCCCAGCGCGAGCAGGCGCGGGCGATTGCGCTGCTCCTCACAGGTTTCCCGGTTACGATGATCCTTGGGGCTCCGGTTTCCGGTCTCATCCTGGATCATGTCCATTGGCTGGGACTCAGTAGCTGGCGATGGCTTCTGATCTTGGAAGGTCTCCCCGCAACAGTCTTAGGTTTGCTTACTTATCTTGTACTGCCGAGCCGGCCCGTGGACGCCAAGTTTCTGGGCACGGACGAAAGGGAGGCGATTCAGGCTGAACTGGGGCGCGAAGAACAGCAAAAGTTGAAAGAGCGCCACTACTCCGTACTGCAGGCGATAGCGAGCCCACGCGTCTGGCATCTGGTTTTGATTTATTGGGGATTGACGGCCGGCACGTACACGCTGACCCTCTGGGGGCCGCAGCTGGTGAAATCATTATCGAGCCTCTACTCCAATAGCTTCGTCGGACTATTGGTTATGATTCCCAGCATGACCGGGCTAGTAGCAATGATTTTTGTTGCCCGCAGCTCCGACCGCATGATGGAGCGGCGGTACCATGTGGCAATTCCAGCCGTCCTGGGAGCAGCCGCTCTTTTTCTGCTGGGCACAGCTCCGGCACCGTTCTACTCCATTGCCCTTTTGTCAGTCCTGGCGCTTGGCGTTTGCAGCTATTATGGCCCCTTCTGGTCAATACCCAGCGAATTTCTAACGGGATTTTCGGCGGCCGCAGGCATTGCCTTGATTAATTCCGTGGGGAACCTCGGCGCGTTTGCCGGTCCGTACGCGATCGGAGCAATCGCTGCGAGAACGGGGAATATCCGTTCAGGCTTGGCCGTTGTTGGGGTCTCGTTGTTCATGTCCGCGACGCTCGTTCTGCTGCTACCAAGGAAAGCACGAGCGCTGACGAAGAGGAAGTGACCGCCGGATACCTTACGCTTACTGAAGTTGTCCAACACGGTCTCCGGATGACGCTTACGGAGCGGCGATCGATCGGGATCTTGCGACGTTTCGAAAGCTCAAACGTGTGGTGATCATGGGTCGGATCGGTCGATCACGGTTATGACGACCTTGGGCAGATCGCAAACAAGGTCCCGGACCGGGAGTACAACATCGCTAGGGATGTGCAGGCTGCGCAAAAACTTTTCACGTCCCATGTGCCGCTGTATGTGATGCCTCTTGATTCCACACAAGCGCGATTGGACGAGGTACGCAAAGCACACCTTTGACTGACGCGCATCGGAATAGGCACGCCGATGGAGAGCCTGTCGAGCTACATTCAGCGGCTCTCGGCGGCTCATGCCGTCGAGATCGTCACTCTCGTCACTTCCGCGAACACGCATCAGGACGCACACTGAAAACAGGAATGTTAGGGAATTTCCAGGCTCGGATTATTTCGAAAATGTGCTCAAAAATTTTCACATCACCTCGAACTGCGGAAGTTGGGTTACAACACATCTCATAAATGGCCACGCCGGGACGTACTCGTTATTGAGGAATGCCCCGGCGCGCCTTTCGACCACTCGAACAGGTTGCTTTCATGCGGTCACAACTGGCTCATCGCAGCGATTACTCGACTCTGATGGATACGGTGGCGAGTGCGTTTGCGTCGAGCACGCTGTGGATTTCTTTGCCCTGTCTGACTACCACGAAGGCCAGGTGCAGCGGAACAGGACTGTTGGGGGTGTTGACTACAGCTGTTCCAGTGCAATTCGGATTGACGGTGTAGGTCCCGCTGCCCGGCGTCCAACCCGGCTGTAGCGGTATGCCGTTGACGACTGTGTGCTCCATCGTCGTCGTATTACCTTCGCCATCGTAATGTGTCATGACTACTGCGCGGAACTGCGCTTCGGGAGGAAGCCCGGGGATGTTAAGGAGCACGCCTTCGACGGCTGATCCGTAATCGCCGTGAAGGGTATGATTCGTGCATACCTTTGTGTCCCCGTCGTCGGCTTGCGGTGAGGAAGCCGCGACCCGCAGTGAAGAGGGTGCGACCAGTAAACCGCAAACGATCATAATGGGAATTGCCACCATCGAGATTCTCGACACTAATTTCGTTTGCATTGAAACCTCCTTCTAGGTCAGCAAGAAGTTAGTACGGCCCGGCCCAATACGAAAAGCAGAGTCCACCAAGAGAAAACGAAAGAGCCTCCGAAGGGAGGATGAGATTGGTTAGGAAGAAACTTCCAACATCCGTGCCTGCGACACTGCGCCCCAAAGGAGCCATTGTCAAGGGGAATGAATCTGCTTATGGGCAACTCGGACTTCTTCGAATCGACTCGCACGGCGAATTTCTCGGAGGAAGTCTTTCAACAGCCACAGCCCATTCCACCAGCCATTCGCACCGACTGCCGGGCTATTTATGAGATGGCTTGTAGGGCGATTCCACCTCTCCGAGTAGCCGCGCATGCGGCCAGTGGCTTTGACCTTCTCGATATATACGGACGATCGAAGTGCGATTTCGACCCCCGACATTTGTCGCGGCTACGGTCCTGAGTTATTCGCCGAAGGCTCACCGGGTTAAGTCTGCTCAAAACCCTCTAGCGCGTCGACCCAACCAGCTTTCGGTATCCGTCCAGACCGTCTAATTTCTTGAATAGGTCGAATGGGTCGAATCGGAGGAATTCTTGGAATCTTCGGTAACGGAAGAATCGTGTTGGCGCGTCTCAAAATATAGTTTTCCTCGGCGACCTCTCCTAGATACGTCCCGTCACTGGCCCACGCTTGACCATCTTCGATCCACCCCAAGTAGGCACCGTCAGCGTGAAATAAATTCTCGTTATGAATAAAACCAAAATACTCTCCGCTTCATTTGAAGACTGGCGTCATGGGGCTCACCGCCTCTTCGTCTGAGATTACTGCTTGGCAGGCCCCGGAGCGAACCTAACTAATTCATGCTCTTTGCAAAGGGTTTCCTCGGCAACAGATTATCCGGGTCCACCAGCGAGTTTTGGTCGGACCGCACATCTCCGCTGGGTCCGTAGCAAGACCTTTCGGAATCAAACTAAAGATCGAAATACAGGAAAAACTCGAATGGCACTGGTCGCAGGTTCACCGGCGCCAGCTCGCGTTCTCGTTTGTAGTCGAGCCAGGTTTGAATAAGATCCGGGGTAAAGACATTGCCCTCGAACAGCCAATCGTGATCCGTCTCCAATGCGTCGAGCACTTCACCTAGCGAACCCGGCGTGCTCTTGACCTTCGCGGCTTCCTGGGGCTCGAGTTCATAAAGGTCCTTATCAATCGGTTGGCCAGGATCGATCCTGTTCCGGATTCCGTCCAGTCCCGCCATCAATTGAGCGGCAAAACAAAGATAGGGGTTGCTCGCCGGATCCGGACAGCGGAATTCAACCCGCTTCGATTTCGGGCTCTTGGAGTATATGGGAATGCGCACGGCCGCGGACCGATTACGTTGCGAGTACACAAGATTGACAGGAGCCTCGAATCCGGGCACCAACCGACGATAGGAGTTGGTAGTCGGAGCGCAGAGACCGAGCAGCGCAGCGGCATGCCGCAACAGGCCGCCGATATAGTACTTAGCTGCCTGGCTGATCTGAGCATAGCCCTGCTCGTCCCAAAACAAATTGCTGTCACCCTTCCACAGGCTTTGGTGGGTATGCATGCCGGAGCCGTTGTCGCCGAAGATTGGCTTAGGCATGAAGGTGGCGGTTTTGCCGTGCCTCCGTGAGACATTGCGGACGACGTATTTGTAATACATGACGTTGTCGGCCATTTTCGTCAGCGTCCCGAACCTCATGTCTATTTCGCCCTGCCCGGCGGTGCCCACTTCGTGGTGATGGACCTCAACCGGGACGCCCACTTCCTTCAGCTTTAGGATGATCTCCGAGCGGATGTCCTGAAGCGTGTCGGCTGGCGGCACCGGGAAATATCCCTCTTTGTGCCGCAGCTTGTAACCCAGGTTGGGGTTCTCCTGGCGGCCCGTATTCCAGACGCCCTCGTTGGAGTCGATAAAGTAGTAGCCGCAATGAGCGGTTTGATCGAAGCGCACATCATCGAAGATGTAGAACTCCAGTTCCGGTCCCCAGTAGCTCACTTCCGCAATTCCACTATTTTTCAGATAGCTTTCTGCCTTTTGTGTGACATAGCGCGGGTCGCGGCTGTAGCGCTGGCGTGTGACAGGATCGAGCACATTGCAGATCAAATTCAGAGTGGGAACTTCAAGAATCGGATCCACACAGGCCGTCTCCGGGTCGGCGACCAGCAACATGTCACTTTCGTGGATCAATTGGAATCCGCGGATACTGGAGCCGTCAAAACCGATGCCTTCCTCAAACAGGTCGTCGCTCAGGTGCTCCACGGGGATCGAGAAATGCTGCCAGACTCCAAGGAGATCCACGAACTTCAGATCCACAATCTTCATCCCTGTCTCTCTCGCGAGTTTCTGCACTTCACCTGGAGTCTTGGGCATGACTTCGGCCTCCTTAGTAGAAAGGATGTTTGGCCTGGATGACCGTCTCGGACAGGTTGAGTTTCTCCTGAATGCCCAAGTGGCAAATCGTCTCGCCTATCTTCACTAGGAGCAACCTGCCCTTGGGCGCGCAATCCTAGCTTAGCTTAGCTAGCAGGCCGCGCCCCCGGGAAAGCAACACCGGCCGAGCCGATCCCATTTCAAGGCTGTTTTCTGCCTCCCAGGGTCGTTGCGGCAAAGAGAATGGCGGACACCCGTTGCTCGTACATCAGGTCTCCCTCGATTTGATTTGCTCGGCCAGCGTGCTCGATCTGCCGCATCGGTGCGAAGCCCATTGACCGCAGGTCGGCAACAACGGAAGACGCCTCAGGCTGGGTACCTGCCGGCGATGTAGTTCTCCAGATGCTGGATGGTCTCCTCCTGCTCCGAGATGATCCACTTCACCAGGTCGCCGATCGAGACGATTCCCACCAGGTTCTTCTCTTCCATGACCGGGAGATGCCGTATACGGTGATTGGTCATGATGGTCATGCACTCGTCCAGAGTGTGCTTTGGCGTCACGAAAACTACCGGACTCGTCATGATCTCCTTGACCTGGGTTCCCTTCGACGATCTTCCGTTAAGGATTACCTTGCGCGCGTAGTCCCGCTCCGAGATGATGCCTACCAGTTTGTCCTCGGAGATGACCAACAATGCCCCGACTCCCGTGTCGGCCATCCTTTCGATGGCTTCATAGACCGTTTGTTCGGGGGTCACCGACCAGATCTCCCTGCCCTTGCGGTTCAAGACCGAACTGATTCTGTCACTGAGTCTCAACATTCGCGGCGCACCTCCTGAAAATCAAGCTGTACCTCGACATCTTGCCTTGCCGGCCTAACTAACTGAGCCCTCCCTCTTCGCTATTTCGCGGGCTGGTATTCACCGTCAACCTCACGCATAGGCTGTGCTCAGTGCGATCGCCTACGCAACCGCACCGCAGCGGCCACGATGAAAAATCGACGCATGGGAATCTACCTCCTTCGAAATTTTGGGCGACCTTCGGAGAGTCGCTTGCAGCCTATTCCCGTGCTCGCAGAGGTGTCAAGCCGAAGAATTCAAGCGCATTCGTTCGGACATCTTTATTCCCGTTGTCGTGATTCCTGAATGTGTCAATCTCAAACCGTCTTCTTGGAACCCTGCTCGCGGGTTTTCTTAGAATAAAGGATCTTTGGCGGTTTCGAATCGACACGCCCGTGCTCTTTTCCCGTTTTGATCGGCGGTAGGTTGCATTTGGTTCGTTGGGTCTGCTGGATTTTCCACGGGCGGGTGACAAGGGGATGACGAGGCTTATCCATGTGCGCCTCCTCCGCACCAGTTTACGGCCGTTTTTCACGCTGGTTCCGTGGAATATGACGTAGCGAAGCGAACCTACCAGACGCTCCAGTAAACTTCCTCGAAGCGGAGTTGGGGACCGCTTCATAAGACCCCGGCCAAGTATCGCATCTGCTGCGCGTGACTGTTCTGCAGGATAATTCATCATCTAAGACACTCTGCGACCGGCACGAGATGAAACGGCCCGGATACTCTTTCGAGCGTCCGGGCCGCCATGTTTTCAGGTGAATTAGGCTAGGAGACGCCTCGCTGGTTGCTTCCTGTA
>Ga0137403_10010895_pt1 | contig 10052 bp, 14 predicted proteins | sample CZOMad2_1_16fung_FD_122057 | JGI IMG/M metagenome (GOLD analysis project Ga0137403, IMG submission 122057) | Vadose zone soil fungal communities from Angelo Coast Range Reserve, California, USA - CZOMad2_1_16fungal (Hybrid Assembly) | ecosystem: Environmental > Terrestrial > Soil > Vadose zone... | reverse complement strand
GCGTATTGCCGTAGAAACTGCCCCGCCAGCTCTTGTAATTCCAACCGCTGGTGCCGATGTATGCTTTGCTGGCCATCACTCGCAATTAAAGCTTAGCGTTTCACCGTATTGCACTCCTCTTCAGTGATCGCATCTGCGGCTAGATATCTGTTTGATCTTTATCGGTGCTTTATTCGCCGTATTTTGCACAAATGAGGTGGAGAGCCGTTGCTCTTTTAGTTTCCATTGGTCTCAGCGCTACTACTGCACGCAACGCGTGTTCCGCCGAGCCGAATTGGGCCGGCGAGTACGCGGACAACAATTTCCTCAATGGCGATGTGGCTTTTGAACTGAGCATCGAGCAATCAGAAAACGCAATCCAGGTTTCCTTCGATGCCGCTTACACCGACGCACACGGTGCAGCGCCTGATGGCGGAGGTCAGGCAAAAATCACCGGCAAGAACACGCTGGAGTTCAAATGGGCAGACAGTTTTCAGAACTCGGGGATCGGCACGATTCGCCGCACTGGCGACGGAATTAAAGTATCGATCAATGCGACGCGCGTCGTCGATTCACGTTGCCTCGTTTTCTACCGAGACAACATGCTGCTCAAGCGCGTGAAGAAGTAGCACAGACATCTTGCCTGTGCCTCGATTCGCCTACACCATGGGGCGAAAGCGCCCGACAACTTCCTGCAAACGTCCGGTGATTTGGCCTAACGAACAAACTTCTACCGCTTCTACCAAAGCCGGGAAAGAGTTTTCACCGCGCTCGACGACCTCCGCGAGTTTGTCCAGCGCGCGTTTCGCTTTCTCTGCGTTGTTCTTTTTGAATTTTGCAAGCCTATCGACTTGCAACTGCTGTTTGCTGCGCGGGGTGCGCGCAAGTTTTACTTCTGGAATCTCCTCCGCACCATCGCGGTAGCGATTCAATCCGATGATTGGACGCGCGCCATTGTAGATTTGTTGCTCGTAGCGATGCGCTGCATTCTGAATCTGACTGCGCTGATAACGTTCTTCCACCGCCGCCAAGACGCCTCCGAGCCGCTCGATTTCACGGAACTCATCGAGAATCGCGACTTCGACTGCGCGCTCGACCGCTTTCATCCCCGGGGAGCCGCTGAGCATGTTCATCGTGTGTTTGAAAATCCCCGACTCCTCCAACAGGATCGCCTGGCCGTGCGCGGCAAGCCGAATCCATTCTTCGCTCGGCGTTGTGAACGGTTCGTCCGCGCTGTTTGAATGACACGAGTTCGTGGCGTTCATGTAAGCGAGTATCAATTCCGCGGCCGTGCGTGTGAGATTGTTTTTGAACTCGGCGGCAATCAGCGAGCGACCGCTGGTTTGCGTGTGCAATTTGAACAGTTGCGCCTTTGGCCCGGCGCCAAACACGTCGCGCATTCCGATCGCCCACAAGCGCCGCGACACGCGCGCGAGCGCGATGTATTCAGCATCCAGTCCGCAATCGAGAAAGAATGAAAGCCGCGGACCGAATTGATCAACCGGGATCCCGCGCGCCGCGAACATTTCTACGTATGCGAATCCGTTGGAGAGTGTGTAAGCGGCTTGTTGCACCGGCGTGGAGCCCGCCTCGCCGATGTGATAGCCGCTGATCGAGATCGGATACCAGCGCGGCATTTCGCGCGTGGTGAACTCGACCATGTCGGTGAGAAAACGCAGCGACGGCTCAATTGGGAAAATCGTTTCGTTCTGTGCCTGGACTTCCTTGAAAATGTCCGCCTGAATTGTGCCGCGCAATTTTGGAACAGCTTTCGGGCCGAACCGCCGTTTGGCCGCAGCAATGTACATTGCCATGATGATCGGAGCCGGGCCGCTAATGGTCATCGACGCGGAGAAATTCGGCGAACCGAGATCGAACCCATCGTACAGCCGCACCATGTCTTCTACGGTGTCGATTGCCACGCCGCCCTCGCCGATCTTCCCGAACACGCCGTCTGCGTCACTGTCGATGCCGTAAAGTGTTGGACCATCGAACGCCGTGCTGAGCCGGTGCGTGCGCTGGTGTCGCGTCAGATAATGAAAACGCTCGTTTGTGTCCTCGGCCAGCATCAAACCGGAGAACAACCGCGTAGGTTCTTCTACCTGCGGAATTTTCTTGTCCGGCGCGCCTGCCGCCAGTCCGGCTCGGACCGGTCGCGCCCTACCATTGTTCTTCTCGAAGCTTTCGATCTCGCGAACCGGCTCGAGGTACATCTCGCGATACGCCGCATTCAGATATGGAAACTCACCGGGCAATCCTTCGCTAAAGAGATAACGCGCAATCTCCCCCGGTTCATCGATTTCGGGCAATGCAAGTCGCGGCAACGGCAATCCAGTTGGTGTACGCGTGGCCGGAATTTTCGCTTTGATGTCGTTCCAGCGTCCAAGCAATTCACGACCGAATTTTTCATCGGTGCGTGCGCGCTTAACCTGATCGAGCACGAACTTGTTGTAATTTTCAACCGACTCCACAACTTGCCCAAGCTTGCTCATAAGATTTCTCCATTCATTTGTAGAAACGGACTGCTGGACCGTCCGTTTGGCGCGCCCGGCGGTCGCGCCCTACCAAATTTCGTTTGGAAATTACCTCAAACAATTTGTCCACGCCAGGGTCGCGATGGCGTTTTGCGACGGTATCAATCAGCTGCTGATTGCGCCGGTTTTGCTCGAGTCGCTGCTCGATTTCAGTGTGCGCTGTGCGCGCGCGCTGAAGATCGCTTTTGTTCACCACCACGATATTGGCCAAATCCAGCATGACGATTTTTTGTAATTGTAAACGGCTGCCGTAGTCGGGATTCATTACCAGCACCGTCAGATCGACAATTCCATTTTTCTGAAATGGCATCGCTTCCTGACCGGTTCCCACCGTCTCTATAATTACCGAGTCGAAATTCGACCGAGCGAGCAGGGCGAGACAATCGTGTGTTGCGGGCGACAGGCCGCCGGCTTGTCCACGCGTGGCCATGCTGCGCATGAAAACGCGATCGTCCTGCGAGTTGATCATCGTGGCACGATCCCCCAGCAGTGCACCTTCACCAACTACGCTTGGATCGTGCGACAAGATGGCGATTCTTCCTTTCGGGTTGCGATTCAGAAAACGCAACACCAGCTCGTCGATCAGCGTTGTTTTCCCTGCGCCACCAGGACCTGTCAAGCCAACGACGAATGTTCGATGTTCGCCACGGCGAATCCGTCCATCGGCGGATTTGATGTTTGATGTTTGATGTGTTGTTTCTGACGTCGATGTTGAGCGCTGAGCGTTGAGCGTTGGACGTTTTCTACTTCTACTCGCATAAGCATCTTCAATCTTTGTCAGCTCGTGTGCGAGTTCCTGGTCAAATGATTTGGCGCGCGGCCGTTTCGTTCGAGCTTTGCCATAGCGTTGATGGACAAACGTCACCATTTCTTCGAGTGACGTGCCGGCAAAGAAAACCTCGTCCACGCCTTTACGTTTCATAATCGCCGCGTCCTGGTGCGTGATGGTGCCGCCGCCGCCGCCGAAGATCTTGATGTCGTCAGCGCCTTTTTTGCGTAGAAGATCGACAACTGCCGCAAAGAACTCGATGTGGCCGCCGTTGTAGCTGGAAATACCAATCGCACGCACATCTTCCTGGACCGCAGCGCGCACGATGTCACTGACCGACCGGTGATACCCGAGATAAATCACTTCGATCCCATGCCGGATGAATTCCAAATTGATTGTGTTGATCGCACTATCGTGTCCGTCGCAAATCGGAACGGCTGTGAGAATGCGGATCGGAGAAGCCATGAGACAAAAAGCCTAACGGTAAACATTTGACGGGGAAAGCCATTCTAGCCTAGTAGCGGAGCCGGATGAAAAAGTTTGGAGCGCTGCGCACAATCGTGACCGCCGGTTTCGTCGTTGGTGTTTTGGACATTTCGTCCGCTTTTGTGATTTGGTGGCAACGCGACGTGGCACTGCAGCGCGGATTGCAAGGAATCGCTGCTGGATTGTTGGGTGCCAAATCATACGAAGGCGGAATCGCAACCGCTGGCATGGGTCTTGCGCTTCACTTTTTCATTGCGTTCGTGGTTGTATCGATCTTTTACCTGATGAGTCGAAGGATCACATTTCTGACAAAGCAGGCGGTTGTTTCCGGCGTGCTTTATGGGATCGGCGTTTACATTGTGATGTACTGGTTAGTGTTGCCAAAGGCATTCTCAACATTTAGACACCGGCTCTCGAACGAGCTGCTCGCGGTCGCGATTCACATTTTTTTGATCGGCGTGCCGACCGCGTTGATTGTGCGCCGATACTCTCAACTAACGAAGCAATCGTCATGAGCGATGCTCTAGATTTTTCCAATAAAATCGTACTGGTCACCGGCAGCTCGCGCGGGATTGGCGCGGAGATGATCAAGGCGTTTGGCCAGCACGGCGCACAATGCGTGTTGAACTATATCGCCAATGCGCAGGGACAGAACAAAACCGATGCCGCAAACGTGGCGAACGAGTTGACTGAGCCGCTGGTGATTGAGTGCGACGTGACGCAGCCGCAGCAAGTCGAGGCGATGATGAAACAAATACAAGATCAACGTGGAGGACTAGATATCCTGGTGAACAACTCTGGGATCATTAGCGATCGCACCATTAAAAAAATGTCGATAGATGAATTCGAGAGCGTCATACGAGTGAATCTCATCGGCACATTCACTGTCACGCAAAAAGCCGGTGGGATCTTGCGCAGTGGGGGTCGGATCATTAACATGTCATCCGTCAGCGGGCAGATGGGCTTGTTCGGCCAAGCGAATTATTCGTCGAGCAAAGCGGGCATTATCGCGCTTACAAAAGTGTCTGCGCGCGAGTTTGCGCGCCAAAACATCACGGTGAACGCGATCGCGCCTGGATTCATCGACGTCGGGATGAGCAAAGGTATGCCCGACGAAGTGACGCAAAATTTCATCAAACAGATTCCGCTCCGACGGCTCGGCGAAGTAAGTGAGATAGTAAACGCAGCGCTCTTCCTCGCCTCCCCAATGGCGAGTTACATCACCGGCCATGTCCTCAATGTGAACGGCGGATTTTACATGGGTTGATCCGCCTTCGCCAAGGCTACGGGCAGACCGGATCAGTCCAGCTTCTGCACCAGCAACCAAACCAAACCTGAAAGCATCGCCGCGAATGTCGATAACACGAATGTCGCGCGCTTCGTTTGTCGTATTTTGAAAGCGGGCTTGGGAATGTCGTCATGAATGTGACTGGCCTCGAACAGTTTCATCAGGGCAAAAGCAACGACGAAACCGACAGCAGCCCATTTGAGGCATCCGAGAATGGTCTCAAGCATCCCGGCAGATGCTAGCCCAGGCAAAGCCGACGCTCAAGCGAGACTCGCTCCGGCATTGTTGGCCGAAGGACGGTTAGTCCAAGCACGAACCCCGGCTTTCTATGCCGACCACTTCACTCGTAAGAAAATGGATTGACCGCAATCCTGCGGGTTGTTTACGCTCTGCGCTATGACTACGAAATTTTTTACCCTCATCGCTGTAATCGGATTCACATGTGGTTGTATTGCGCAAGCTCAGTCGCCTACTCCGGCCGAATCGCCTGCTCAATCAGCCACGCCTGCAAAACACCGCGCGGCCGCGAAACCGAAAGCGACAACGTCACCAGCTGCGTCCCCTGCAGTCTCGCCCAAAGCGAAGCGTGGTGCGAAAAAGGCACAGGCTACGGCAGCAGCACACCCAACGCCTTCACCATCACCTGGTAAATTCAACCTCGGCGATTTATTCAAACCTAAAACTTCTGCTGCAGCAGCCAGTCCTGCGGCCGCCAAGGCAGCGCCCGCGCGAGCGGCGAGCGCCAAGGGTGCAGCCACGCCTGCTCCAGGCGGTGGCCGCGGTCTGGTCTGGGTCAATACAGAGTCGCATGTTTACCACAAGGAAGGCTCGCGCTTTTACGGCACGACGAAAAAAGGTAAATACGTGAGCGAAGCCGACGCGATCAAAGAGGGAGACAAAGCCGCTCATAACTAGGTCGAGCGACAATCAACACTCCCCCGCCATACTTTGCAGCGCATCGGCCAGCGTTTCGAACGTCGCGATTTGGATTTCGGGGCCGTAATGGAATTGCGACAGGATGTTGAGACCAATGTCCTTATGCGGATCGGGCATTACTCGTATCACTGAGACAACGCCCTTTTCGGCAAGCGCATCCATGATTTCGGCAACGTGACGCGCCGCTCCCGGATCCATCGAATCTAACCAGCGGAAATCCGCCAGGACGCGGAACCCAGGCGTAACATCTCGCAATAGCTCGCGCACGCGTTGCGCAGCCAGCTTCGCTTGCTCAGCCGTAACGCGTTCCACAGCGCTGATCACCAGGAGTCGTTTCGACCGATCAAGCTCAACTGCATACATTCTTCGTGATGACACGATGCGGCGATCGCCGCAACTCAGCCGAGTTATGGATGATTGCCACTTGCCACTCGCGAAAAGGAACCAACTTGATCATTCATACGTGATCGGCACTCGCACCTGCGAGACACTTCCGGGTTTGAACCGCCACCTTAGAAACGTCTCGGTGGTAACTTTATCGAGAATCGCGTTACCGGTGCTTTGCGCCATCATTACGTTGGTAACCTTCCCGCTCGCAGTGTCGATAATCATCGCACAAACACCACTTCCAGTAATATTGGCGTGCTTTGCTTGGTACGGATACTCCGGCAAAGGAGCGCTCACCGCCAAGGCTTGGGCAGCCGATAACGACAGTTGCGTGACAATCGGGAAGTTGACCGCCTCAGGTTGGACCGCCGAACTCACCCGCCTTTTAACACGAGGTCTTTTTGGTGCCGCCGCAACCGGCGTTTTAGGTTCTTCGGCAGGAGGCGTCTCCTGTGCTACCGGGGCTGGCGTTTGACTCGATATTTGAGCTGCAACCTCACGGCTTCGTTCGGCCTTTTTCTTTTTCACCTTGGACGTTGGTGCCGCCTCACCCTTCCATTCATGCTCGGGCAGATTTGCGGAAGTCGCATCCTGCGCCCCCGCCCAGGAGGCAATAGCAAGCAAAACACCACCGCACAGAACGGCGAGAATTCCTCCGTGTATGCGCATCAGCAAAATCTCCTCCCCACATTGGCAGCGTCAACCAACGCTGTTCTCAAATCCTATGGCTTGAACTCTATTCAAAAAAAACCGCTACGTACTTTTCGTCGGTTGTCTGTAATCGGTTTCGCTCTTTTATTGTTCTCGTGACCGCGACGGACATTACCGTTTGGATCATCTCCGCGCTTCTGGCGATCGGCATTGGCTCGAGCAAGTATGCGAAATGGAAGACGCGCAATAAGGTGGTGCGCGAACTGGCGGCCATGGATCCGGAACGGCGGGAAAAAATGCTCAGTCGCATGAACCCGGAGCATGCCATGGAAGCACGGCAGGAGTTAATGCGACGGTTTAACATTAGCTGACGCGCCTAGGCTGCTCGTGGTTTAGAGATTTTCCTTCTAGTTTTCTTTCACTGATGAGCTGCGCGCCCTTCGAAATGACCGTTTCAGTTCTGCCTGCCGATATCGATGAGCAAAATCACGTGAACAACACCGTCTATCTGCGATGGGTTCAGGATGTCGCCACTGCGCATTGGCGGGCGGTCGCCAGCCCGAAAGCACAGGAGAGCATTGGCTGGGTCGTTCTGCGGCACGAGATCGACTACAAAACTCCCGCGGCATTTGGTGACAAAATAGTGCTGTGGACTTGGGTCGGCAAAGCTTCGCGGCTTACGTTCGAACGGTTCACAGAAATCCGGCGCAATGGTGACCTTCAGGCCTTGTCAAAGGCTCGGACGTTGTGGTGCCCGATCAATGCCCAAACCGGCCGGCCGATCCGCGTGCCAGCTGAAGTGCGTGCTCAGTTTTCGACCTGAATTTGGATCTCAGGGAGGGCGGTTTTCCCAGCCGCCGTGAAACCGTTGGGCGATTCCGAGAGTTGAAGACTCGGCGTTGAGCATTGAGCGTTGCGCGTTGGAACTTCCATCTCACGAGTCACGCCCGATTGTTGCGTGTTATTGCGCCACGTTTCTGAAACCAGAGATGTTGCATATCTACCGGCAAATCACTGGGTTGAAACGCTGCACTCCAGTGGTAATTGCTCGGAAACGAGAGCAAACCGAGCGCTTCCCATTTGAAGCGGTCCAACTTGTTCCTAAACCGGCAACACATTTTTTACGGCGCTTCTGGTTCAGGCAAGTGCGCGACATGCCGTGGCAGATTTCGGACGAAGAGCTGCGTGAGTTGCTGCGCGTGTTAAGTAGAATCGACGCTCGGGTTTTGCATATTTACTTCGGCCAAATCGCCGTCCATCTCCTGCCGCTAATTCGCGCTTGGAAAAATCCGTCGATTGTCTCATTTCACGGCGCCGATGTCACAGTGGACATGAATAAGCCGACCTATCGCGAGGCCACACGGCAGATGCTCGTGGCAGTGAAGCTGGTTTTGGTTCGCTCCGAATCGCTGCGGCGCGTACTCACAGAGCTTGGTTGCGACGCGAAAAAAATCGAAGTTCAACGCACCGGGATTCCACTGGAGGAATTTACGTTCCGCGAACGCAGCTTCCCCATAAACGGTGAATGGCGATTTGTGCAAGCTGGCCGTTTGATCGAGAAGAAGGGTCTGCCGGTGACGCTTCGCGCTTTCGCTGCTTTCCTTCCTCAATATCCCAATGCGCAGCTCACGATTGCCGGAGAAGGACCCTTGCTCGGTGAACTTCAGAAGCTGGCGCACGAACTAAACATTGATGGACGCGTTTCATTCACGGGCTTCATTTCCCAATCGCAACTGCGCGACGTCTATTTTCGGTCGCATATTTTCCTTCACCCGAGCCAGACCGGTCACGATGGAAACCAGGAAGGCGTCCCGAATTCGATGCTCGAAGCGATGGCCACTGGCCTGCCGGTATTTGCGACCCAGCACGGCGGCATTCCCGAAGCCATTGAAAACGGTGTGAGCGGCGTGCTCGTGCCGGAGCGTGAGCACGACGCGCTGGCGCGCGCGTTGCTCCATGGAGCCCAAAATCCCGATTTTCTTTCGCGGATCGCCCGCAGCGGCGCTGAGGTCGTTCGAAAAGAGTTCGATCTCAGCTCGCAAGCGCAGCGGCTCGAAAATATTTATCTGCGGCTGATTGGATAGAAACGATTGAGGTCAATCGCCAGCATCTATTTCTTCGTCCATGGCTGCGTCACGTTTTGGATGCGTAGTTTGCACTTGTCATTAACAAGCGTGAAATGCAGTTGGCCTCCCATCCGGTTGAATTTGTAACTGGCTGGTTCTACTTCCGCACGTCGAAGCGCCTGTTCGTTCTGAAATTCCCGGGCGGCACACACCGAATTTTTCACCTTCGTTTGCCGGCCAACCCTATGAAGGCGAAATACCGCGCCTGGTCTGAGTGGCAAAACCCAGATTTCGTTGCGAAAGCCGGCGAGCAGCCTGCTCGTCCCTCTGGCGGAAACGATTATCAGATCCGGTACAAACTCGATTACCAGGACCGATAGACGCGGCATCCGTTTACGTTTGGCGCAGCTCGCGTAAGGTTCACGTATGTCGATCTCAGAGGAACAGGTGAACACCGCGTTGAAATCTGTGAAATATCCCGGCTTCACTCGCGATATCATTTCCTTCGGATTGGTGAAGTCCATTCACATCGACAACGGCGAGGTAAAAGTGCAGCTCGCGCTGGCGACAAACGACCCAAACGTTCCGGCAACGATCAAGAATGATGCGGAACGAGCGCTGCGCACGATCGAAGGAGTTCGTAGCGCCAAAGTCTTGATCGACATCCATGCGGCGCCCGGAGGCGCCGGAGCCGGCATGGCGACAACGCGGATTCCGGGAATCAAACACGTCATCGCTGTGGCGAGCGGCAAGGGTGGCGTCGGCAAATCGACTGTCGCGGCGAATCTGGCGGTGGCGCTGGAGCAAACCGGTGTGCGGGTGGGCCTGTGCGATTGCGACATCTACGGCCCCAGCATTTCGCTGATGTTTGGCACGCGCGAGCGGCCAACGGCCACGGAAGAAAACAAGATCATCCCAATCGAGCAATACGGACTGCGGTTGATGTCCATGGGGTT
>Ga0137403_10010894_pt1 | contig 10053 bp, 11 predicted proteins | sample CZOMad2_1_16fung_FD_122057 | JGI IMG/M metagenome (GOLD analysis project Ga0137403, IMG submission 122057) | Vadose zone soil fungal communities from Angelo Coast Range Reserve, California, USA - CZOMad2_1_16fungal (Hybrid Assembly) | ecosystem: Environmental > Terrestrial > Soil > Vadose zone... | reverse complement strand
GTCGCGAGGGAAGAGAGATATCAAAACAAAGAGGGACCTGCTGCTTCGACGTAGGCTGACGCTAAAGATCCCCAACTGAAGTTGGGGGAGTTGCGGGAGTTTTCGCACAGTCCCTCACAAGGTGGGTATCGACAGACTCGGCTATCGACAGGCTGAGTATAGACAGACTTCAGTTTATCGACGTAAGCCGGTACGACGACAAAATAAAGTTTGTCGGACAACTGCAGATTTCCATCCATTGAGCACTCCGGTTAGGATATGCTTATATGCACCGCTTCTGGGGCAAGCATCCAGTTCCCCGCGTCCCCGAAAGGATCACTGACGAATGAGTGACTATCCGGCTCGTTATGAATCCGACATCTTATTGCGCGATGGATCGACCCTCCACCTCCGCCCGATCAAACCCGACGACGTTAATGCATTGTTGGAATTCCATAAGCGACTCTCGCCACGCAGCGTCTACTTTCGTTTCTTCAGCCCGCTGCCTGAACTGAGCGAGGAGAGAGCCAGGGTGCTCGCGACCGTCGACTACAACGACACCTTCGCGCTGATCGGCGAGCTTGCAGGGCGGCTAGTCGGCGTAGCTCGCTATTACCGCGACGAGAAAGCTCACGACCGCGCTGAAGTTGCTTTTCTCATCGAAGACGCGTTGCAGGGACGCGGCATCGCTACCCGCATGCTCGAACGCCTCGCTGAGATCGCGCGAGAAAAGGGCGTCATGACATTTGATGCTTATGTGCTCGGCGACAACCGCAAGATGATGGACGTGTTTATGCATACGGGCTTCGCGGTCGAACGCAGGCTCGATGGCGGAGTCTTCCAGGTGAGCTTTCCGATAACTCCGACTCTGGAGTACGAAGAGAAAGCCGCGCTTCGGTCCCAGAGCGCGGCGCGCGCTTCAATGAAGGCGTTCTTCGAGCCTCAATCGATCGCCGTCGTCGGCGCGGGACGCAAGCGCGGAGGAATCGGTGCTGAAGTTTTTCACAACCTCGTCGCCGCCGGCTTTCAAGGCGTCGTTTATCCGGTCAACAAAAACGCTCGCGTAGTTGGATCGGTGACCGCTTATCCGCGAGTCACTGATATTCCGGGCGAAGTCGATCTCGCAATTGTCGTCGTGCCGGCCGAAGACGCCGCCGCCGTTGTCGACGACTGCATAACGAAAGGCGTGCACGGAATCGTGGTCATCAGCGCCGGCTTCGCGGAAACCGGAGCAGAAGGCCGCGCGCGAGAGGCTACCCTCGTTGAAAAAGTGAGAGACGCCGGCGTTCGCATGATTGGTCCCAATTGCATGGGCATCATCAACACCGACCCCGCGGTGGCCCTGAACGGGACTTTCTCGCCGGTGTATCCGCCTGAAGGCCGCGTCGCGATGTCCACTCAGAGCGGCGCGCTGGGGCTCGCGATTCTCGACTACGCGCGACGGCTGAACCTGGGCATCTCGACTTTCGTTTCGGTGGGCAACAAAGCGGACGTCTCGAGCAATGACCTGATTCAATACTGGGCCGAAGACCCGCGCACCGATGTGATCCTGCTTTACCTGGAGAGCTTCGGCAATCCGAGAAAATTTGGCCGCATCGCAAAGCGAATCGGGCACAGCAAACCCATCGTCGTCGTCAAGTCGGGCCGCTCGCGCGCAGGCGCTCGCGCGGCTTCGTCACACACTGGCGCGCTCGCGACAACGGATGCGGTAGCCGGAGCGTTGTTCCGCCAGGCTGGAATCATACGCACAGACACGTTCGAGGAGCTTTTCGATGTAGCGAATCTGCTGGCGCATCAACCAGTGCCCGGAGGAGGTCGCGTCGCAATACTGACAAACGCAGGAGGTCCCGGGATTCTAGCGGCGGACGCTTGTGAGGCCCAGGGGCTCGAGCTGCCTATGCTAGCAGACGCGACGATTGCCGAACTCAGGTCGTTCCTTCCGGCGACTGCCAGCGTAGCCAACCCCGTGGACATGATTGCGTCGGCAAGCCCGGAGCATTTTCTCAAGGCTATGCGGGCGTTGCTCGCGGATGAACACGTCGACTCGCTTATTGTGATCTTTATCCCGCCGTTGGTTACCGATCCCGAAGCGGTCGCGGCTGCGATCGTAGAAGGAGCAAAGGACGCGAACGGCAAGCCGGTGCTCGCAATCTTCATGAGCGCGAAAGGCGCGCCCGACATTCTTCGCAACATTCCCAGCTACGGATTTCCCGAGTCCGCGGCGTCAGCGCTTGCGAAAGTGACTGCTTATGGCGAATGGCGCCGGAAGCCTTCAGGAACCGTGCCAACATTCGATGATATCCGCAGCGACGATGCGAAAGCGGTCGTTGAAAAGGCGCTTGGGCGCGGCGGCGGATGGCTCAGCCCGGTCGAGATCGGCGAGTTGTTTGGCGCAGTGGGCATTCCGGTCGCGAGGTCCCGGCTGGTGTCCACCCTTGACGATGCATTGAAGGTGGCCGCGAAGATAGGTTTTCCGGTAGCCCTCAAAGCCACCGGCCCGGCAATCATTCACAAGACAGAAGTCGGCGGCGTCGCGCTCAACCTGACTGACGAAACTGCGCTGCGACATGCGTATGACGACATGGCGACGCGGCTGGGAGCTGACCTCACGGGCGTGATCGTCCAGGAGATGGTAGCAGGCGGAGTTGAGGTAGTCGTTGGAGCGACGCTTGATATGACGTTCGGGCCTTTGGTGTTGTACGGCAGCGGTGGAATCCTGGTCGAGTTGCTGAACGACGTGGCTTTTCGCATCAACCCGCTGACCGGCGCCGACGTACGGGAGATGATAGATGAAGTAAAAGGCTCGGCGTTGCTGAGAGGCTATCGCGGATCGACCCCCGCAGACGAGGCCGCTCTCTTGGAGATTATCTTGCGAGTCTCCGCGCTGCTCGAGATATGCCCGCAGATCCAGGAGATGGATGCGAACCCGGTAAAGGTCCTCGAGAACGGCGCGGTCGTGGTGGACGCGCGTGTGCGCGTGGATCGGTTGGTCGAACCGCCCCCGACGCGGCGCATCGCGTATTGAAATCTGAAATAGGACCAAGGGACTTATTGGACCTATCCCATCTTCGACGTGTGCTCGGGTTTGATCTTATACAGCACACGCACTTCGCTTGATTGACGGTAGGGATACGTATCAACACCCATGTATTTCTTCGCCATCTTGTCGATGTGCTGATCGGCGCCTTCCTCGGTTATCTCTTCAACGCGACCGCGCACTTCCATATAGCGATAAGGGTTATCCGGGTCCTGTATCGATAGCGCGACCGAGCGGTTGCGCTCCATGTTCTTGTCCTTCCGCCGGCCACGCGCCGAGTTGACCAGTATGTGTTTTCCGTCGTAGTCCACCCATACCGGTGTCACTTGCGGAGTGCCGTCGGCATTTAACGTCGCCAGGTGTGCGAATGCCTTCTTCTGAAAAAGGTCGAGGTATTTCTCTGGAATTACGTCAGCCATTTATTCCTCCTTGAGCGTTGATTCATCATCAAACCAACCGCAGTGGCGAGCAAGAATTTGCGTCCATTAGATTTTGACCGACGCGCTCCGATTTGTGAAGGGGGCACGTGATGAGTGATGCGTGAAACGTGATGCGTGAAAAGTGAAGGAGGCTCGTGGTCGGGAAGGGTGGCTTGCCCCCGCTCCTGTTCTGTCAGTCAATGCTTACTTTTGCGAAGCAGAGCGGGGGCAAGCCACCCTTCCCGACCACGAGCCTCCTTCACGTTTCACGCATCACGTTTCACGCATCTTCAGCCTATTTCTTCTTGCAGCTCGGTATCATACTCTGAAGGTCGAGTAGACGATGACTCGCTTGCAAAGGCAAGCTTTATGAAAGGCGGGGCCGCCAGCGTAGTGATCACAGCCATCGCCAACACGACTCCGTAGATTGTATCGCTCACGGCGGCCATCGCCACCCCGATCTGCGCTACCACGATGCCGACCTCGCCGCGCGGGATCATCCCAACGCCAACCTGGATCGCGCGCCGCCGCCCCATTCCAAGCGCGCCAAGCCCACACCCGATGAACTTGGTCAAGATCGCCAGCGCAATGACGACGGCCGAGAGCGCGATGACATCTGGCGAACGGAAGATCGCCAGGTTCAGCTTCATTCCGATCGCCACCAGGAAGAAGGGCGTGGTGAATTCCGTCAGCGCTTGAGATTGCTGATGCAACTTTGTTCCATCGGTCGCTTCCGAAAGCGCGACGCCCGCAAGAAAAGCGCCGATTATTCCAGCTATTCCAATCAGACTTGCGACCGCCGCCAAACCGAAGCACAGCACCAGCGCGAAGATCAGCAGCGAATGATCGATCTTCAAGTTTCCGACGGGTCGCTTAACTCGATTGACGACCCTTGAGCCGAACGCGATAAGCAGCAATGTGAAGGCTATTGCCAGCCCGGCAATGAGTCCGATGCTCAAGTAGTTCACTCGTCCGGCCGCAAGACTGCTGACGACTGCGAGCACCAACAACCCGATCACGTCGTCAATCACTGCGGCGGCCAGAATGACCCGGCTCGCTTCGGCGGCGATCAAACCCATGACGGACAGCACCCGCGCGGTTATGCCAACCGACGTCGCGACCATCGCCGCCCCGAGAAACGTCGCTTCGATCCACGAATGTCCCGGCCACACTGAAAGCAGGCCCCAACCCGCAGCGAACGGCACTACTACTCCCAGCACAGCCACGAGCATAGCAGTCCGGCCAACCTTGAGAATATCGCTCGGCCGAGTCTCGAGCCCGACGGTGAAGAGCAGAAAGATCACTCCAATCTCGGCAAGCGCGTCCAGCACCTCGGTGGGTTGTACCAGGTTGAGCACGGCCGGACCGATGATTATCCCCGCTATTATTTCGCCGACCACTGCGGGCTGACGGATTCGCTCGAACAGTTCGGCCGCAAGCTTCGCAGCGAGCAGCGCAATAAACAGCGCGAGCAGCACCTGCCCGTGCCCCGCGACTGCAAGTATCAATGCATGAGATCCGGTAATGACCACGTCCTGCTCCTGAAAAGAACCCCTATGGTGTTAGATATGTAGCAGGCGGCGCAAGCCTGGATCAACTGGCGCCAATCGCCGCCACTGCCCAGCGGATGGATTCGCGCAAGACACTTTCTTGGTCGTCCGGTTCTTAATCCGCCGTAGTAAGCTATGCCAGACGCTCACGCTGACGCATAAGAGAGCCAAGCTGTATAATTTCCTGTTCATGCTTTACCCAGCGCGCTCGATACTCGCAATAGACATATCGCCGTTCGGGCAATCGCTTTCGCTGCTGCCGGCGATGAGAGCGGTCCGGACTTCGTATCCAAAGACATTTCTTGTTGCTGCCGCGCCGAGCGGAACTTGCGAATTGCTGAGTGCCTGCGGACACGTCGACGACACCATTCCGCTCGGCGTAGTCAAGCTTCCAGATCGCGGAAGTGCGGGCGCATTGAAGAGGCTTGTCGGATTAGTCAGGCGCTCGCGGCGTTACAGCTTCGATCTGGTCCTGGATTTTTCACCACGGCTTGAAACGCAGATAGTTTCTCGCCTGGTGTTGCGAGCTCGGGTGTTCACACCGTCGAAGCTCCCGCGCGCGATAGGCATGCTCCTGGAGCTTGGAGGCGCGGCCCGCTCAGCCGGCCGCCCGACTCGTTCAGATTACGCAAGCGTGTTGCAACAGGCGGGCGTCGAGATGGATGACGCGCGGCTTGCAATCACGCCTCCAGTTGAAGAGGACGCGCGATTCGAGCATCGCCTTGCAAGCAGCGGGTCGCGCGGAGGGGAGCTGATAGTCTTGCTCTACGCTTCGAATCCCGAGAACCGGCACGGATGGCCCGTCGAGGCGTTTGGAGAAATCGGGAGGAGACTCGCAAACAATTTCAACGCGCGAATAATTGCGGCTGATGAGCCCTCGGATTACGCGTTCACCGGTGCCGTGGGCGCGTGGCTGCCACCGGGCTCAATCAAGCTCGCCCAGCCGCGCGCGATCGAGCTGTTGGCAGCAATCGCCCGCGCAAGCATCGTTATCACCGATGAGCAGGCCATTGCTCAAATCGCGTCAGAACTGAGCACGCCGGTCATGGAGATTGCGGATACAATCTCCACCGCGGCTGCGTCGTCAACGACTCATCGAATCGCGCAGGGCTCATCTCGCCGGAGAGTCTCGACTGACGAGGTCTATGAGATTGCCGGTCAAATGATTCAAGAGAGCCGGAGCCCGTCGCTGTTTCAGCGTCCCTGACTCTGGGGTCCAGCCGATTTTTCGTCGAATCCGACAGGTCGGGCTCTTGACACAAATAGATTTCGTGTATAATCGGACTCGCAGCAGTAGAAATCCGCACGCACCGCAGTTGAGCACTAGAATCTAAGGCTTTAGCTCTGACTGGAGGGGCCATGAAGAATCTGCTTCTAGGGTTGGGAGTGATCGGATTAATCCCCGGGGCTTGGTTTCTCTACAAGTATCTGTACACGCCGCCCGACAAAACGAACCTCGTTCTTGGTGGGGTCCTCTTGCTTGTTGCCCTAGTCTGCTTTGCCTTTTTCTTCTTTATGAAGTTCAGAGAAGAAGGGGACCAGGACATAAGCATCACGAAGTTCTGATCCGACAGGTTCCGGGATCTGAAGACGGCAGAGATGACCGAGGCTTCACTTCGTGCTCGAGTCCCGACCGGCTCCTCGCTTTTGGCCGGTCGCCGAGGGCCAGACTGTTTTATTGCATCGATCTCGTTTGGCGTCTAAGCCAAAGAGTTGCGTCGGTCAACCGGGAAATGCGCCGCGGCCGCTTTCGAATCTATGTTCCGAGCAAAGTCCTCGCCACCTGATCGATTCTCCGCGCACCCTCCTGAATCGCTTCCAGTGAGTTGGCGTACGAAATCCTGAGGTAGCCTTCCATCCCGAAGGCTGAGCCCGCGGTCACGACCACTCGCGCTTCATCCAGCAGCAGTTTTGAAAGCTGGATCGAATCGCGCACGGATCCGCCAAGCAAACGTTTCACGTTTGGCATCACGTAGAATGCGCCTTCAGGCATCGAGCACTCTATGCCGTCGATCTCGTTTAGCGCCGGCACTACCCAATCGCGTCGCCGCAGGTATTCTCCGATCATAGAATGCACCGAGTCCTGCGGCCCGATCGCAGCTTCGACCGCAGCCTTCTGCGTCATCGAATTTGCGTTCGAGGTCGAATGGCTCTGCACCTTGAGCATCGACTCAATCCACGGCTTTGGTCCGAGCCCAAAGCCCAATCGCCATCCTGTCATCGCGTGCGTTTTGGAGAACGATCCACAGATCATCACCCGCGAACGCAACTCTTCCGGCAACTGTCCTGCGGTGAACGGGGCCGCCGGAGGATAGGCGAAGTACAGGTAGCATTCATCGCTGATCACCCACACGTCGCGCGCGGCGGCGACTTCAACGATCTCTCGAAAGTCGTCAGGCGGAATGATGCGCCCGGTCGGGTTGTTCGGGGAGTTGATGATGAGCAGCCGCGTGCGCGGTCCGATCGAGTCGCTTACGGCGCGAGGGGTCAACAGGAAGTCACTCGGTTCGGTGTCGATGAAGACGGGACTAGCGTTCAGAAACTTTACGATCTCAGGAAAGGTGACCCAGTAAGGCGACGGGATCAATACTTCATCACCGGGGTTGAGCAGCGTGGCCATTGCGTTGAAAATGGCCTGCTTGCCGCCCATCGTGACCAGGACTTCTGATGGGTCGTAGCTGGCGCCAAAATCGCGGCGCATCATCTCAGTGATCGCTTTGCGCAGGGGAGCGATGCCGCTCGTCGCGGTGTAGCGCGTGAAGTTATTTTCGATGGCTTGCTCGGCGGCGTCTTTGACGTTGCGCGGGGTAGGGAAGTCGGGCTCGCCCGCACCCAGGTCGATCAGATCGACGCCTTCAGATCGCAGGCGCTCGGCTTCCATCAAAACGGCCAGCGTGGAAGAGACTTCCATGCCGGCCACATTGTCTGACTCTTTGAATAACGCTTTGCTTGTTGTCAACCGCCTCCTCCCGGAATTTCGCTTGGGTTTTGTGAGTTTAGCTCTGCTGTCCGTTGCTGAAGTACCCCTCGACTACCTCAATTAGTGAGTTAAGGCGCGCGTCCGTCTTTTTTCCGCCCACGGCCAATTCAGCGATTCGCCTGTCAGTTTCCTTTCCGTGTTCAATCAACTCCGCAATATGCCGGCTGTTTTCCAGGCCATGAAGGGTCAGGTTCATGATGGCGCCGACAAGCTTGACGATGTCTTCCGTATTCCGCCTCTGCTTGTCTTCAATTTCGAGCATTTTTGCATCGAACCTCGCATCGAACTTCGCTTGCTGCTCGAGGATGAAGTCCATCTGCCGTTGAAACTTATCGCTGTTCAAATTCCTCTCTCCGTATTCCGAGGTGTGTGCACTCGGCATGGCCCCCGCCTTCACCCGGTTGCCATCTTATCGCGCATCCGTCCTTCAACCAATTCCGGCACCAGGCCTTTGATCGAGCCGCCCAGTTTAAACACTTCCTTGATCAGCCGCGAGCTGATGTACGAGTAAGCTTCGCCCGCCATCAGGAAAACCGTCTCCACGTTTGGCTCGAGCCGGCGGTTCATCAGCGCCATCTGGAGCTCGTACTCGTAGTCCGAAATCGCCCGAATGCCGCGAACCACGAACTGCGCCTGCTGTTGAACGGCGAAGTGGACGAGCAATCCTTCGAAGGTGCCCACCCGTACGTTGCTCCAGGGTGTGACCTCCCGGATCATTTCAACGCGCTCTTCGGTGGTAAACATCGGCTGCTTTTCTATGTTTAGCAGGAGAGCAACGATGACTTCATCGAAGAGCCTGGCTGAACGCTCGATGATGTCCAGGTGACCCATCGTTATCGGGTCGAATGACCCCGGGTAGATTGCGCGGCGCATCAGCCTTTATCTCCTGGAGACTTCTGATAGCACAAACATCCCTTTGAGGCGAGCGATACTAGCATGGAAAAGCGGTCGGTAGCCAGTAGCCCCTGCCCCGTGCTGTCGTCGTACCCTCGGCTCTCGGCGGCCAATCCTCTTCGACGCGCAAACCGAGAAGGACACGCAGAGCCACCAGTAATAGCTCAGACGGCAATCGTCTCATAAAACGCGAGCGCAGATTCGCCCTGTTTCAGTTCGCGGTAGATCCTTAGCCTGCCGTATTCGGGTTCGGGCGGAGTCTTCGCCAGGTGCTCGACGACGACGAGAGCCCCGTCGGATAGCAGATTGCCCGAGCCGAGATGCCCAATCACTTGACTATAGATCTCCGAGGCGTACGGCGGATCAAAGAACGCAATCTCGAACTGCCTGGCCTCCAGATCGAGGCGCCTGAGCGCGGCCGCAACATCACGGTTGAGAGTTGTTGCTTCGCTTGTGATCCCAAGCGCTGCGAGATTGGCCTCGATTACCGCGCACGCGTGGCGAGAACTCTCGATAAAGGTCGCTTCAGCGGCGCCGCGACTCAGGGCCTCGATGCCGACCGCTCCGGAGCCCGCGCAAATGTCCAGAAATCGACTGCCGCCGATTCTCGGTGCGAGGATATTGAACAACGTTTCGCGCAAGCGGTCGGATGTCGGTCGGACTGCGAGCCCACGGACAGCGCGCAATCGTCGGCCACGATGAATTCCGCCGATAACTCTCATTGCTGGAGGATGATCATAGCAGTAGTCAGTGGTCAGTAGTCAGTGGCCAGTAGTCAGTGGTCAGTAGTCAGTGGTCCGTAGTCCGTGGTCAGTAGTCCGTGGTCAGTAGTCAGTGGTCAGTAGTCCGTAGTCAGTAATCCGTAGTCAGTAGTCCGTAGTTAGTAGTCCATAGTTAGTATTAGGTAGTCCGCTCAGCCTCAGAAAGCTAGTGGTCGGGAAGGGTGGTTTACCCCCGCTTCTGTGTCTTGGGCTGCTTAGTCAGGCGGGGGTAAACCACCCTTCCCGACCACGAGCATGCCGGGTTGCTTTGGATGCTTTGGAACGGCAACTCACTAACTACTGACTACGGACTACTGACTACGGACTACTGACCACGGACTACGGACTACGGACCAACTGTTAGTTGACTTTTCTTCGACGGAAACCGCAGAATCAGAATCACTCAAGCGGAAAACGAACGGCGATTGGCTGT
>Ga0137403_10010892_pt1 | contig 10054 bp, 6 predicted proteins | sample CZOMad2_1_16fung_FD_122057 | JGI IMG/M metagenome (GOLD analysis project Ga0137403, IMG submission 122057) | Vadose zone soil fungal communities from Angelo Coast Range Reserve, California, USA - CZOMad2_1_16fungal (Hybrid Assembly) | ecosystem: Environmental > Terrestrial > Soil > Vadose zone... | reverse complement strand
ATATCTTACAAAGCCAATCATGGAAGCCTATCGTGCTCCATTTCCTACTCCTGAGTCCCGTTTGGCAATGCTGTATTGGTCTCGGGATATTCCTGTTGTGGAAACCGACGACTCGTTTGCAGAGATGAAGAGGATTGAACAAGCATTGCAGCAGTTCAGCCAGACGCCCATTCTCCTCATCTGGGGCATGCAAGATCCGGTCCTTTCTCCATCAGTTCTGCGGTACTGGCAGCATGTGTATCCTCATGCACAAACGTATGAACTGGAAGACGACAGTCATTTTCTCCAGGAAGATGCACCTGTTCGCATTGTGCAACAAATCGAAACGTTTTTACAGACCACAGGTTAGCAATCCTGATCTCATACATTCTTGCATGGCCTGGCAGAGAAAGCACAGCATCCTATGGATCTTACACACACAAGGTGGCATACTATTAAGAGAGATCTATCAATTCTAACTTGTAAGAGGTACAAATATGTCAGATAGCAGTACAACGACATTTGCGGAAGACCGCTATGATCAGATGATCTATCGTCGCAGCGGTCATTCAGGCTTGCGTCTCCCGGCAATCTCGTTGGGAGCATGGGAAACATTCGGAGGGTATCGCGGAGAAGAGATCGCCCGCGCCTGTCTCTATCGCGCCTTCGATCTGGGTATTACGCATTTTGATCTTGCCAATAACTACGGTCGTCCTCCGGGAAACGCAGAAATCGTCGTTGGTAAAATCTTACGGGACATGCCGCGCGACGAGCTAATTATCTCTAGCAAGGCTGGTTACTATATGTGGGCTGGTCCCTATGGAGATGGGCTCTCCAAGAAATATCTTGTCGCTAGTCTGGACCAATCGCTCAAGCGTCTTGGTCTTGATTATGTAGATATATTCTATGCGCATCGACCAGACCCTGAAACGCCCCTGGAAGAGACTATGGCCGCATTGGACCTGATAGTGAAACAGGGTAAAGCCCTCTACGTTGGTGTGAGCAATTTCCTGGGCAGGCAATTTGAAGATGCAGTTGAAGTGACAAAACGTATGGGATTGAGCCCGATCACCATTCATCAACCGCGTTATAACCTTCTGGATAGACGTCCTGAGCATGATCTCTTCGATCATACACAGCGTGCGGGCACAGGAGTAATCACCTTCAGTCCATTGGCGCAGGGAATGCTCAGCACAAAATACCTGGGAACAGAGATCCCGAAAGACTCGCGAGCAGCAGCATGGTGGGGAAAAGAGCACAATAACGACGTACTTACCCCTACAATACTCTCCCAGATACAGCGCCTGAACGCCATTGCCCAACAAAGGGGGCAGAGTCTCGCACAGATGGCACTGGCATGGAACCTGCGCCATCCAGCTGTGACCAGCGTCCTTATAGGAGCCTCGAAAGTCGAGCAGATCGAAGAGAACGTGGCGGCCCTGAAACAGCTTGAATTTAGCGAAGAGGAACTCAAAGCCATCGATGAAATCACGCCCCTCTTCCCCTGAACAAACCCTCAGCACTTATGCAAAAAGATGGGTAAGAGATCACCCGCCCGGCAAACCCTCTTGCCCATCTCAATACGATTTACGCACCAAAGCCATAATATGCTGCACCGAGCAATGCAGGATATTTATTCAAGATAATATAAACGGGCACATTGTGCAACATCTCTTTGAAACGCCCCTTATTATCAAAAGCGGACATAAAGGTCTCATCATTAAACAGCGAAAGAAGGCGAGGGGGAATACCGCCACCAATATAGACGCCAGCAGTGGACAAAACCTTTAAAGCCATATTCCCACACTCTCCACCCAAAATATGCATAAACATCTTCAGCGTTTGTACACAAAGGGGAGAGGGATTTTCTTTATCCTGGGCAGCATTCACAATTACCGGGGTTGGATCTTTCGCCGCCGCCAGGGACTGGGTCACCTGTGGCAACTCCACAATCCCCGAGGTATCCAGGAAGAATTGATATATATTGGGGAGACCAATTCCGGAACAGACATGCTCGACACTGACATGATCGAAGCGCTTGAACATGTATTTGAGCAGGCCCATCTGTCGCTCGTTGGTGGGTGCAAAATCCGCGTGACCGCCTTCAGAGCCGTGAGAGACGTACTTTGAATCATCCCAGGTTAAGAATGATTCACCCAGACCAGTACCCGGCGCGACGACGGCAATGGCGCCCCCCGGGACCGCTTGCCCAACGTTCAGCGTACTCACATCGTCCGGGCGTAGAATGGGAACTGCCCGGGCAACTGCCTCTAGATCGTTCATCAGATGGACCGATTTGAAATTCAGCTCCTTCGTCAGTGAAGCTTCATCCATCATCCAGGGCAGGTTAGTGATCTTCACGCGTCCGTCGATGACCGGTCCCGCGACATCAAAACAGGCTCGCTCGACAGGCAGCTTCACCTTTTTAAGGAAGTCTGTCACCAGCGCCTGCAGACTGGGGTAGTCTGCGCTGTGCACCTCAGCTTGAATGATCGGTGAATGTGGCCCGGCTTCGGGCGAATAGATCGCCAAGTCTGTTTTTGTACCACCAATGTCACCTGCTAATAGCACTGGCCATGCTCCTTTTTACGATTTCTAAGAGTGTGCGCGCCACCTCACCTATTGCTCGCGGATCTACCGTTCCTTGTTGCGAAACTCTGCGACACGTGAGAATGGCAACGTTCATGCCAGCCCGGCTGGAACTGTGAGTGGACTTAATTACTGAGGAAACTGATGGATAAGATAGCGACTATGCCGAAAGTGTTGGGTGAACCTCAGTTCTTGACGGAGGCACATCCGACAGTTTCCCACCTTGCCCCCTCATACTGATCTCGCTTCGGTTGTAAATGTGCTGCTTTGATTTGAGGTTTTAATGATGGCTGAACCGATCCAGTTTTGCAGCTGCCCGCAGAGTTATGGCGAGAAAGTTGCTAGATAAGATCCTAAAGGAGAGGAACAGAATGCAAACGACTGAGAACAATTTATCGGCATTACGGACCGGAATGATTAACCATGCAAATGCGCGTCTTGCAGGAGCCGTCGATCTGCAGATGCAAGTGTGCGCACTGGAAAGTCAAGGGCCCGAACTTGATAGTGAAACGCGCTTTAGATCTCACAGGCATAGGGACTATTACATGACGTCTGAGAACTTTCAAAAGGGCGAGAGTGTTCGCATCGTAGATGGGTGATTTCTTGATCAGATTGGGAGTGTCGAGTCGATATTTGAAAGCGACAGCGGAAACATCAAGCTCGTATGGGTGCGCCTTTCTGACCACATTGATGGATTTCGGCCCGAAAGGTTAAGAAGAATGAAACCAAGGCCGCGGAACAAATGATACTCCGCGCTAAAGAGTGAATCGTGATACTAGCGGGCACCAATCGGCGTCGAGGTAGAAAGTCTCCGCCACCTTAGCTTCAGCTGGCTAAGAGCCTGTCAGGTTGCTGGGCCCAGTGGTGGCAGAACTGTTCAAAGGCGACCTGTAACTCCAGAGACGCGCCAGCGCTGAAGTTACCCCAAGCCCTCTCCAGCAACCGACGTTTGAACGGGATAACCATGCCGTAATCGATGACGGTTTCCGAGAACGAGGGTGCCGTGCAGTCGCTTGCGCGTAATAACCCATCCTCGATTAGCCAGTCTGGACTGATCAGGAGTGGGTTGCCAACAAAAGACGACATAAATTGATACGGAGAGTTGCCGTAACCGGTCGGGCCCAACGGCAACGCCTGCCACCAGCTTTGTCCTGCCTCATAGAGTTGATCGATCCACGTCAACGCAGCCGGCCCCACATCGCCAATGCCGTACGGCGAGGGCAATGACGTAACGTGCAGAAGCACGCCGGAGGCGCGGTAACCCGGCGGAAATGGAGGCAAGCCAAGCGGTCGAATGTCGTCACTCATTAGCGCGCCTCTCGCTGCTGGTGAACTGAATCAAAGGACTTTAGTGCATCGTTCACGATCTCTTGAGCTTCGCTCGCGATCGCGTCCAAGTGGCCTTGATCCTTAAAACTCTCCGCATAGATCTTGTAGATATTCTCGGTGCCGGAGGGCCGGGCGGCGAACCAGCCGTTGGCAGTCACTACCTTGAGGCCGCCGATCGGTGCGCCGTCACCTGGGGCCGCAGTCAGTTTGGCTGTGATCGGCTCGCCGGCGAGCCTCTCAGTCGCAACCGCCTCGGGCGACAATTTTTCTAGTCTTGTCTTCTGTTCCGGCGTCGCTGGCGCATCGATGCGTGTGTAGTATGAGGTGCCGAACTCCGCTGTCAGTTGTTGATAGTGCTCGCCCGGGTCCTTGCCCGTCCGCGCGGTGATCTCCGCAGCTAGCAAGTTCGGGACAAGCCCGTCTTTATCCGTCGTCCAAACCGTACCGTCGCGACGCAAAAATGTTGCGCCCGAGCTTTCCTCGCCGCCGAAGCCGAGCGAGCCGTCGATGAGTCCTTCCACGAACCACTTAAAGCCCACCGGAACTTCAAACAGCCGCCGGCCAAGCTTGTTCACCACGCGATCGATCATGCTGCTGCTGACGACGGTCTTGCCGACGGCGACCGCCTGCGACCATTGCGGGCGGTTGGCGAACAGATACGAGATAGCAACGGAGAGATAGTGGTTCGGATCGAGCAGCCCGTGGCTGCGGCTCACGATTCCGTGCCGATCGGCATCGGTATCACTGGCAAAGGCTACGTCGAATCGCTCCTTGAGGCCGACCATGCGTGCCATCGCATACACCGAGGAAGGGTCCATGCGGATTTGGCCGTCCCAATCGACTGTCATAAAGCGGAAGGTAGGATCGATGACGTGGTTCACGACCTCCAGATTGAGTCCGTAGCGGTCGCCAATGGCATCCCAGTAAGCCACGCTGGCGCCACCCAGCGGATCCACACCGATGCGTACCTTGCTCTCGCGAATTGCCTGAAGATCGACCACGGAGGGTAGATCGCGCACATAGGAATCGAGGTACTGATGGGGATGTACGGTGGAAGCGTTGCGAGCACGTTCAAACGGTACTCTCGCCACCCCGCGCAGACCGTCGGTAATTAAGTTGTTTGCCTGTCGTTCTATCCATTCGGTGACGTGAGTGTCCGCGGGTCCGCCGTGAGGCGGATCGTATTTGAAGCCGCCGAATCGCGGCGGGTTATGCGATGGTGTGATGACGATGCCGTCCGCGAGGCCGCGCTTGCGACCGCGATTGTATGTGAGAATCGCGTGCGAGATGACCGGGGTAGGAGTGTAGCCATTGTCAGCATCGACCATCACGTCGACGCCATTTGCCGCCAGCACCTCCAATGCGCTGGCGAAAGCGGGTTCTGAAAGCGCATGCGTATCGATGCCGATGTAAAGCGGTCCGTCGATACTCTGCTGTTTGCGATAGAGGCAAATCGCCTGCGTGATTGCGAGGATGTGTGCCTCATTGAACGCGTTATCGAGCGCGGAGCCGCGATGCCCGGAGGTTCCAAACACAACGCGTTGTGCTGGTACTGAGGGATCCGGTCGCCCCGTGTAGTACGCGGTCACCATCCGTGGCACGTTGATCAGCAACGATGGGTCAGCAGGCTTTCCTGCAAGTGGAGAAATTGCCATCTCTTCGAATCCTTTCTTTGACCAGTGGCCAATACTCTACGAAACGGGGCACGGCTTTGCGTTCCAGATGTCGGCCGCGTACTCGGCGATGGTGCGGTCACTGGAGAACTTCCCGGAACTCGCTACATTCAAGACAGCCTTTCGCGCCCATCCATCCGAGTCGGTGTACAGTTCGACCAGCCGCTGGTCCGCCTCGAGATAGGTCTTGAGGTCCGCCAGGTGCATATAGTGATCTCCGTGCGTCAGCAATGTATCGCGCAAGGGAGCGAAGACGCCCGGTTCATTGCGGCTAAAGTGGTCCGAGAAGATCAGGTCCAGCGCGGCGCGGGTCTCCGGTTCGTTGTCATAGTGCCATTGCGGGCTGTACCAGTCGCGGCTGGCGGCCACCTGTTCTGCAGTCAGGCCGAAGAGAAAGAAATTTTCTTCGCCTGCTTCTTCTGCCATCTCGATGGTCGCGCCGTCGCGCGTGCCTATCGTAAGCGCTCCGTTCATCATAAATTTCATGTTGCTCGTGCCGCTGGCTTCGTAGCCGGCAGTAGAAATCTGGTTTGAGACATCACTCGCAGGGATCAGCCGCTCTGCCTGGGAAACAGAGTAGTCGGGCAGGAATAGTACCTTGAGCCGCCCGCGCATCGCCGGATCGCCGTCGATGGTGCCCGCGAGATTGTTGATAAACTTTATGATGACCTTGGCGAGTTGATAGGCGGGCGCCGCCTTGCCGGAAAAAAAGAAAGTGCGCGGCGGCATGTCGAGATTCGGGTTGTCCCGCAGCCGGTTATATAGCACCACGATCCGGAGCGCGTTCAGCAGTTGGCGCTTGTATTCATGTATGCGCTTGATCTGGCAATCGAAGATACTGTCGGTGTCTACCGTTTCGCCGGTCGTCCGCTTGACCCAATCGGCAAATTGCAACTTGGCCTCGCGTTTAGCCTTTAGAAAATCGTCACGCAACGCCTGGTCATCGGCCAGCGGTTTGAGCTTTTTCAACTGGCTGAGGTCGGTCATCCAGCCGTCGCCGATGGCGTCGGTGATAGTGCGCGAAAGCGCCGGGTTCGACATCAGCAGCCAGCGGCGCGGCGTGACCCCGTTGGTCTTGTTGCTGAAACGCTGAGGAAACAATTCGGCCAGGTCCTTGACCGTAACTGTGCGCAGCAACTGGGAATGAATTGCGGCGACGCCGTTGGTACTGTGCGAGCCGACGATAGCCAGGTTGGCCATGCGGACATGCCTGGTTGGACCTTCCTCCACGAGGCTCACGCGCTCGACGCGGCCCTCGTCACCCGGATACCGGGACCGGACCTCATCAAGCAGGCGGCGATTGATCTCGAGGATGATCTCCAAATGGCGCGGCAGCATGATTTCGAACCATGCGAGCGGCCATTTCTCAAGAGCTTCGGGGAGTAGTGTGTGATTGGTGTACGCCAGGGTCTTTTGTGTGAGGTCCCAAGCCTCGTCCCAACCGAGATGCGCTTCGTCGAGCAGAATCCGCATCAGCTCAGGGACCGCCATCGTTGGATGTGTATCGTTGAGCTGGATGGCGACTTTATCGGGAAGCGCACTCCAGTCGAGGTTGTTCGCCCGGAAGCGCCGCACAAGGTCGGCGAGCGAGCAGGCAACAAGAAAATACTCCTGCACAAACCGCAGTCCTTGCCCCATGCTTGTGTGGTCGTCGGGATACAATACCCGAGTCAGTGTCTCGGCCTCGAGCGTCTCCGCCAGCGCTCCGACGAAGTCGCCGCTGCTGAATTCCTGGAAGTTGAAATAATCTTGCGCCGCCGCAGCCCAGAGCCGCAGCGTGTTAATGGTCTTTCCGCCATAGCCAACGACCGGGCGATCGAACGGAACGCCGACGAGAGTAGATGGACGACCGGTGACCGCACGCAAAGTGCCGCCGCGTATCTCGAATGAGCAGTTGAGCTTCAAGTCCACTGTCTCGTTCGGACGCGCAACTTCCCATGGGTCGGGCCGACGAAGCCAGTTGTCGGGTGATTCCTGCTGCCACCCGTAGTGGATGGACTGCTTGAAGATGCCGTATTCGTAGCGCAGGCCATACCCCATGGCCGGGATTTGCATCGTAGCCATTGAATCGAGGAAGCAGGCCGCCAGGCGCCCGAGGCCTCCATTACCCAACCCCGCGTCGGGCTCCTGCTCCAGCAACTCATACCAATCGAGGTTCTTTTGCTTGACGGCTTCTTTAGTGAAGTCATCAAGGAGAAGGTTCGTGACATTGTTGGCGAGCGAGCGACCAATGAGAAATTCCATGGAGAGGTAATAAACGCGCTTCGCATTCTCGCGCTGGTAGGTTGTTTCTGTACGCACCCATCTCTGCGACAGAACGTCGCGGACAGAACGGGCGAGGGCCTCAAAACGCTCGCGCGAGCCGATCGTCGTCTCTTCCATAACATTGTCAAAGACGAGATGCCGCTCGTAAAGTGCCTCGTCCGCTCCGGTAAACTGAACCGGCCCGCCGTATTGCTCGATGAGCTTCGATATGTCGGGTCCCGTTGAGGTGGCGGAACCCGACTTGTTCTGTTTCTCTGCTTTCATTGCGTTACTCCTTTGAATTCTCCGTTGGCTAAAGACCTGTGCATGAGACTAGATCTAAAATGGCCACTTCCAGTCGGTGATCTCGGGCCCATCCACGCCGAACTCATAGGCGTGGTTTTTACACGCAATCTGCTGGTTCACCAGGGCCTCGCGAAGGCTGGCGCCTTTGACGCGGAAGCGGGGCATCCGGTCAATTGCATCGATAGCCAGGCTGAAGCGATCGGTCTGATTGCGGATGGCCAACTCCAACGGCGTGTTGATGTTGCCCTGCTCCTTGTAACCGCGCACGTGGATGTTGTGCTGACCAGGCCTGCGGTACGTGAGGCGGTGGATCAACCATGGGTAGCCGTGAAAGTTGAAGATGACAGGCTTGTCTGGCGTGAAAAGAGCCTCGAACTTAAGGTCGGTCAGACCGTGGGGGTGCTCGGTATGTGGCACCAGCCTGAACAGGTCAACGACGTTCACGAATCTGATCTTTACGTCGGGCAGGTGCTGGCGAAGCAGGGCTGTGGCGGCCAGCGACTCCATCGTCGGCACATCGCCGCAGCTCGCCATGACCACGTCGGGTTCGTCGCCCTGGTCATTACTCGCCCAGTCCCAAATCCCAGCGCCCTTCGTGCAGTGCGCGATCGCCGCTTCCATATCCAAATATTGATGGTGGGGCTGCTTATCCGCGACGATGACGTTGACGTAGTTTACGCTATTCAAGCAGTGGTCGCCGACCGAGAGCAGGCAATTGCCATCGGGCGGAAGGTAGATACGCACCACTTCGGGACTCTTATTGGCCACCACGTCGAGAAATCCAGGGTCCTGGTGGGTGAATCCATTGTGATCCTGCCGCCAAACCAGGCCGGTAATCAGTAGGTTGAGCGACGATATCTTGGCTCGCCAGGGAAGCTCGTTGCACTTTTCCAGCCACTTGGCGTGCTGATTGAACATCGAGTCGACAACATGAATGAACGGCTCATAGCTGTTTATAAGCCCGTGGCGACCACTCAGGATATATCCCTCCAGCCACCCCTCAACAGTGTGCTCGCTGAGCATTTCCATGACGCGACCGTTCGGGGCCAACTCCCCGCCGTCGGCGTCTTCCGGGAAGTACTCGCCGAGCCATGTCTTCTTGCTCACTTCATAGATCGCATCGAGCTTGTTGGACTGCGTTTCGTCAGGCCCGACGACGCGGAAATTCTGCATGTTGCGCCGCATGACCTCTCGAAGAAAGGTACCGAGGGTCGGGACGTTGCCAACTATCGTCTCGCAGGGTTTCGTTACTTCGACGGCGAAGTCGCGAAAATCCGGCATCTCCAACGGCTTGCGTAGTAGACCGCCGTTGGCGACTGGGTTGGCGCTCATCCGGCGGGACCCCTTTGGAGCCAGGGCCTTTAGTTCCGGAACGAGCCGGCCCTCCTTATCGAAAAGTTTCTCGGGCTGGTAGCCGCGCATCCAGGTTTCGAGCACCTTCAGGTGACTGGGGTTGGTGGCGACGTCTCCCAGGGGGATCTGATGCGCTCGCCAGAAACCTTCAAGGTAATGGCCATCAACTTCACGTGGGGCCGTCCAACCTTTAGGGCTCCGAAGGACAATCATGGGCCAGCGCGGTCGGACCGCCTTCCCTGTACGCCGCGCCTCCTCCTGGATCTTGCGGATTTCCAGGACACAGTGTTCCAGGGTAGCGGCCATCGCCTGGTGCATGCTGCCTGGGTCACTCCCTTCCACAAAATAAGGTGTGTACCCGTAGCCAACAAACAGCGCCTCCAGTTCCTCGTGACTGATGCGAGCCAAAAGGGTGGGGTTATTTATCTTGTAGCCGTTGAGGTGCAAGACCGGCAGCACCGCGCCGTCGGTAATTGGGTTGAGAAACTTATTGCTATGCCAACTGGTGGCGAGTGGCCCGGTTTCGGACTCACCATCGCCTACCATGACGAGAGTTATCAAATCGGGGTGGTCGTAAACTG
>Ga0137403_10010891_pt1 | contig 10054 bp, 7 predicted proteins | sample CZOMad2_1_16fung_FD_122057 | JGI IMG/M metagenome (GOLD analysis project Ga0137403, IMG submission 122057) | Vadose zone soil fungal communities from Angelo Coast Range Reserve, California, USA - CZOMad2_1_16fungal (Hybrid Assembly) | ecosystem: Environmental > Terrestrial > Soil > Vadose zone... | reverse complement strand
CTCGCCCTTGCGCCAGTCCTTGACCTTGAACGGTCCCGTGCCCGGCGGAAATCGATCGAGCTTGCCGACTCCTTCCGGCAGCGAGTCTTTCGGCACCACAGCAAACGGCTGAATGTCGGTCAACGAGGCGAGGAAAGGCGGGCTCGGTTTCCTGAGAAACATTTTGACGACATATTTGCCTTCCGTTTCGATCCGTTCCACAGGGGCGAGCATGCCCTGGCCGTAAGCGCCGTTCTTCGGATTCATCGCGTAGGCAGCGGCATATTTGACGTCCTCACCCGTCATTTCCCGCCCGTCGTGAAACTTGACTCCTCTGCGCAGGTTGAAGGTGTAGAGCCGGCCGTTGTCCGAAATCGACCAGGACTCGGCCAAATTCGGTTGAATCTTGCCGTTGATATCGACGCCCAAAAGGGATTCGAACATCAGCTCGCGAACCTTTCTTTCGACACTTCCGGTGGCGATCATCGGGTGCATCAATACCGGCTCCCTGGATATCCCCAAAGTGAGAGTGCCGCCGCGTTTCGGTTTGTCCGAGGCAGCTTCGAGAGGCATGACCATGCTTAGCCAAGCGCATAGAATTAACAGCCAGCGGATTTTCATCTCACTAATCTCCCATTGGCGTTGTACTGATTCCGAAGCAACCCACGCTTAGCGGGATGGCAGCGGGTTTACCCCGGTTATCTTTTTTAGTAGCTGCACGACTTCCGGATCTCGGGGTAGCTCTTTGATGCTTTTGTCCATCACGTTCGGCAACACGATTTCGGCATCATCTCCCACCATCTTTTTGAACTCCTTGGGAAAGTCCGGATCCTTCAAGGTCTTGGTCATCGCTTCCTGCAGAGTCGAGACTCGGTCACGCGGTGTGCCAGGCAGCAAAACAAACGGAGAACCGGTCACTCTGAAGCCTCGCTGCAAAGCCACCAGCTGGCGCTCTCTTTCGGTCTTTGCAAAGGTCTCTAGCTCGGGGAGATTCCCTTGTCCAGCCACTCCGGATTGCGCTGGATCACGCTATGTGACTGGTTGAATCTGGAGTCCAATTCGCCACGCAGGACGGCCGCGTCAATCTCCGGGCTTGAGTAACCGGTAACGAACCGCGCCTCCTTCATCGGCAGCAAATAGGCGAGCAAACGAGCGATGTTGTAATTGCTGTGACCGACGGACTGCGCGCCGATTCTGATTCCTGGGGTCGCGCGGAGTTTTTCCAGGTTGGCAACCCCCAATTCCTTCCTAGTATAAAAGACATAGTGCCCACCCGCGTCAGCCGCTCCCAAGTAGTGAAACTTTTCGACTTGGTATTTGACCCCTGCGCCGCCCAGCAGCGCATGGCTTAGCATGCCTGAACTGACGCTTCCAATCGTGAGGCCGTCCGGTCGCGCTACGGAGAAGATGTGATTAGCGGCTCTCAAGCCGCCGCCTCCTCCCATAAACTCATGGACAATGGTTGGGTTTCCGGGAATATACTTCTGGAGGAATTGAGTGATGGCCCGCGCGCGTAAGTCGCCGGTTCCGCCTGGTTCACGCCCCTGAATGACCGTGATTGTTTTTCCTTGGAAGAAGAGTTCCTGCGCGAAAGCCCCTGTGGCAAAAATCAGAAATAACCAGCCCATCGAAACAGCCACGGCAAGCATCCTGCCGGTCTCATGGTTCAATGTCATCACCATCACTGCCATCGTCAGCTATACCTTTCCCACGAGTTTCGAACAACGAATGGCCGGCGCATCCTTGCTCAGCAATTTTTACTCGAACTTCTTGCCGCCCAGATAGATGGTTTGTATGGACCGCATATTGGCGATATTCTCGAGCGGATTTTTTTCCAGCACCAGCAGGTCGGCGGCCTTGCCCTTGGCTAACGTTCCGAACTCCTTGTCGATGCCCAGCGCCTCTGAGGCGCCCTTTGAAAAGGACTGGATCACCTGCATCGGCGTCAGACCCGATTGCACCATCAGCTCCATCTCCCGATGCTCCGAATAACCCTGAATAAAAAAGCGATCGGCGGCTCCTCCGCTGTCGGTGCCGAAGGCGATTCGCACCCCGCCATCGGAGAGCTTCTTCAGATTGATCCTGTTCATTTCGAAACCCGCTTTGATCAGGGCGCGCTGCGGATTTTTCACCTGCTCATCGCGGATCTTGGTTTTCAACACCGCCAGGCGCTCCGGCGGCACGAACTTGAGAAAGAAAGGATCGTCGATCCAGGCCGGCGCGTCACCGTAGACATACAGCAACTCGTCGCGCACCAGTGTCGGAATGAGCGTCACGTTGCGCTGCTTGAGTAGCGAGACGAATTCCGAATCCACTTGCCGGTCGCGGACATTGTGGGCAAGGACATTCAAGCCCCGTTCCACGAGCATCCTCGCATCGACGAGCTCGTACGCATGGCCGAAGGTGAGCTTGCCGTGCTTGCGCGCTTGCTCGAGGACGGCGGCGCAGAACTCGGGGGTGAGCTTGGCCCGGGTGCCGAACCCGCCGTCCACCCACACTTTGATGTAATCGGCGCCAGCGGCGCCAATCTCATCGACCCTGGCGCGTGCCTGCTGCGGTGTCACTACCTCGGGGTCAGGAGCGAAGCGATATTTCACGGTGGACACTCGCGCGCCGCGCAGCTCACCGCGCTTCTGGGCTTCCCGCACTTGGACAACCTCATCCGGATCGGTCTGCATGCTGGTCGTGCTGGTCACGCCGTAGAGGGCGTACTGACGCAACTGCGGCTCGGTTTTCGCTCCGACGTGGCCATGGGCATTGATGATGCCCGGCACGATGAACTTCCCGGTGAGATCTAGTACCGTGGCTCCGGCGGGAGTTGGAATTTTCGAAGATGGCCCCATGTCGCGGATGCGACCGCTCTCCATCACGATGGTAATATCCCTCTGTGGCTGCGATCCGCTGCCGTCGATGACGGTAGCGTGAGTGAGAACCGTGACCTGTGCCATCGCCCTTACAGCGAACAGCAATACCGCTACTAGAACAATAATGGTGCTTGGTTTCCTCACAAGGCCCTCCTCCGGCACTCCCGAGCGAACACTGCAGTCTTATGGTCGTTTGTTATCGAACCTCGCCGCATATCGCGTCGAGGACCACATTGGAATGGGATTGGCATCCATTCGATTGGATTTTTACCGTAACCGGCTTCCTGTGCTTCGGGTGAAAGCACGAAACGGTAAACAACCTCGCGGCGCTGGCGGAGGGATTTTTTCTGGTACAGCGCTGTAATGTGATTAGAGACAGAACCTGTCGGAGCGCTTATTCCAGAGGTTCGATCTTGATGATCGCCGCGCCGAGATTGTTGCCGACCCAAAACGTCGGCTGGGCCGTCGAGTTGTCGACATTCACCCGGCGAATGTTGGTTGTCCGCGGCAGAAGATAACCGACAAATTCGTCTGTCTTGCTGTTCAGCCGCGCGACATAGTCATTGGTCATTCCGCCCGTCCACGCAAATCCGTTCTTGTCGACAACCGCGTCGTAAGGATTGGTCCAAGGGATAGGGACCGCCCACTCCCGGGTTCTCTCGATCTTGGTATCGAACATCCCGATCATGTTGCCGCGAAATTCGGCAAACCACAGCCGGTCCTGCGGATCCATGTGGCCTCGCCGGGGACCCGAATTGGGAGTCGGGGTCGGGAAGGGAGTGACGTCTCGGGTCTTGCCATCCACCCTGATGATGTATTGCCCGTTGAGGTTCGTGCCGTAAAAATTGTTCTTCGAGTCGGAGATGACGCCGTATGAGCTAAGCCGATCTGCCCGCGGGCCATCCTTCGGCAACCCCTTCGAATAATCGACGGTGTACCATTCGCCGGTTTTCACATCGAGCTGATACTCGTTATCGCCGCCGATCCACACCTTGCCGTCGAGATGGAAGTTTCTGGCATCGACCATCGCAAGCCGGGCTTCATTGTTTTCCATGAATTTCGGCGCGTTCCAGGTCTGGAATTTTTCCGCCTTGCGGTCGAATTTCGCGATGCCTCCCTGGTACATCATGCCCAACCAAACGTTTCCGTCCGGATCAAATCCGAGGTCGAGAGCGCCGGCAGGCGCCCCGGGTTTCGTTACCGGAACGGGATACTCGACTGCTTTAGCCGTCTTGGGATCAAGCTTCCCTATATATTGGGAACCGAAATCGGAATACCAAACCATGCCTTCGGCATCGACGGCGGCGTCGTGCGGCATCGCCTCCGGACGCGGCAGGTCGTATTCGGTGATAATCACGCGGGTTGCCTTGCCCTTAGGCCGGGGGAGTGTCTTTAAAGAATATTCCCATTTGGCAACCTTGCTGAGATTAACCGTGCTCATGTACTCGGCGAACTTAGTCATTTGCTGAAGCTGGTTTGCGTTAGGCTCACGACCGCCGGGTCGCAGCTGCGGGCGCAGCGGTGTGCTCCCCTGCGCGTAGTTTCTCATCCGCTTTAGCACCTGCACGAACTCCTCGGCGTTGTAACGTGAGCGGGCGATGCGTTCCACCGTGTGACAGCTTACGCAGCCGAGGAAACCCTGCTTCTGCTCAACGGTTCCCGGCATGCTGAGCAGCCATTCCCCACTAGAGAGCTGAGACGCGAGGTCCTGCGCCTTACGGAGCCTTAGATCAAGCTGAGTTGTCTTTTGCCCTGTGACGTCTACTGACTGAGAATTTTCCAACTCATATCCCGCCGCGCGAATGCGTACAGTATAACGCCCGGGCTCCAGCCTAGAGTTCGGGAAGCTGTACTGTCCCTGGGCATCGCTCACCACAGTGGTTGTGATTGTCGAGCCGTCTCGCTTGGCGCTGACCAACACTCCTTCCATGCGGCCTTCTTCCTGGGAGCTAATCTGCCCCGTCAACGCGACATCGGCCGAGCTTGCAGCTCCGACGACATTGGATGGCGCGCAAAATAATATCGTTACCGCGGCACCTGCGATGGCTATTGCCAGAAAAGTGTTTTTCAACATCGGACACCTCTTGAAATCGACTCGAGATTTATCCTGAAGACTCGGCAAAAGTTAGCCCCCTTTAGCATTTGCAAGTTGCTCGGGTCAAGCAAGAAATTCGCTCAACTTTTTTTCCCATTGCCAGCGCGCTGATCCGGACCGCTATCGGCATAGCCCGGTTGCACGACTGAATCGATGAAATACCGTCCGCCTTTAGCGACGATCTCGGCGCCTCGTTTGAGCGCCATAGCCAACGCCTCCGTCGTCGAGACAGGGTCTTCACTCTCAAAGCCTTGGGCGCGTGCCATCGCGACCAAATCCACCCGCGGATCGTCGATGCGCTGACCGATCCAGCGGTTTTGCGGCGGACGGCTGCGCATTTGAGCGACGCGCTCCTGATGCATCTCATCGTTGTAATATGAACGGTTGTCGGCGACCACGATCATCACGGGAATCTCAAAGTGGGAAGCCGTCCAAAGCGCGCTCACTCCCATGAGATAGTCGCCGTCGCCGAGGACGCCGATGGTGAGCCGATCTGTGTCTTTGAGCGCCAACGCCGCGCCGATGGTGTGTCCCGGTCCGGTGCCGACGGCGCCACCACCATCATTTCCCATAAACGAAAGCGGACCGTCGAATTCATAGGCTTCACCGGGCCAGCCGATCGGCAGACGGGCAAACGTCACGGACCGCCCCTTGGCAAATTCGCGCACGGTCATTGCCATGTCCCACAACGTCATCGGCTGCCCGCGAGTTGTCGACGACTTGGTCAAGGTCGCGTCATTCCAATGCGCGAGGCTTTTCATTTCTGGTCGTGGTTTGACTTTTGGAGCCTTCTTAACCTCCATCTCGTCGAGCAGCTGCGCGACGAACTGATCGGGGTCTGCAAAGATCGGAATGTCGACAGCCGGAAGCGCCTGATGGTCCATGCTCCATCCATTCGTGCGAATGCTATCAACGGAACAATGAATGATCGTCTTATCTGCGGGAACCTGTGTTTGCGCGGTGCCGATGCTCAGGCGAAATACGCCGGCAAGATCCAACCAATCGAGGCTCATAATCAGGTCCGCTTTTTCGATCAGCGCTGTGGCAGCTTTGCTCGGGCGCAAGCAGGGCGCGGCAAAATGTTGCCGATGCGTAGTCGGAAACGCCGATGGGTCGTTGCTGCTGGTCAACACCGCGGCGCCGATCGCCTCGGCAAATCGCACGCGCCGATCCCAGTCTGCCTGCTTGCGCGAGACGCGGCCCATGAGGATCAAAGGAAACTTCGCTTTGTCAATCGCTTTTAACGTCTTCAGCACGGTTGCGCGTGGCGCCGCGGGAGAAGGCGCCGGGGCAAAACGCGCCGCATTCGGAATCGCGACCTCTTCCGTCAGCGGCGACTCCTGAAGACCGGCATCGAGGCAAATATAAACCGGTCCGTACGGCGCGCTCCGCGTGATCTGGTTGGCCCTCAGCACCGATTCCACCGCCGCCTGCGGTGAGGCCGGCTGATCATCCCATTTGGTGTAATCACGAATGATCGATGCTTGATCCTTCGACGTGTGGATCCAGTCGATCCACGGACGGCGCCGATGAGCATCCACGGGGCCGGTCGCGCCGAAGATAATCATCGGAGTGCGGTCGCACCAGGCGTTGAAGATCGGCATGCTCGCGTGCATCAGACCGACGTTGGCATGCAGCGCGGCCGCCATGGGCTCCTCTGTGACCTTGCCGTACCCGTCGGCGATCGAGACTGCGTGTTCTTCATGCAGGCAGATAACCATTTGCGGATTGCTGTTGCCGAGATAATTAACGATGCTGTCGTGGAATCCGCGATAGCTCGCGCCGGGCACCAGGGCGATATACTTGAGGTCGAGCCGTCGGGTCACTTCGGCAACGACATCGCTGCCCCACTTCATTTGCGGCTTTCCCAGATTCTGTGGCCGGTCAATTTTGGACTTGTTGGACTGTCGATTGTTTGTCTGGGGTAGCTTCCTAGCGATTGCAGTTTTCACCGCGTCTCCCCTCCTTATAATCTTGCGGGCGCCTCAAGCTGTTTCAACCGTTCAATCCGTTCAAGCTGTTCCAAGCCCCCATCTCTTTTCTCCCCCGCGTCGCCGGGGAGGATGAAGGAGGGGGAATTGAACGGAGCGTTAGCGTTTGAACGATTTGAACATTTTGAACGACATCCGACGGTTACCCCGTTGCTTTGGCGTACTTGCCGGTGAGCTGCGGCGTGGGAACTTCCAATCCTTTTTCCTGGCGTTGCAACCGCGTCTCCCTCGCCCACGTGCGCTTTAGATCATCGCGGATCTTCACGCGCAGCCGGCCCAGCGGCGCGGTTTCGAGCTCGACCAAGTCTCCGTCCTGGAACGGGTTCAATCCACGGTGATTGGTTCCCAAAGCCAGCACATCGCCTGCTTCTAGCGGGTGAATCGAGCTGACCCATTCTATACAACGCGGGATTTTGTGGGCCATATCGCTCGTGTTGTAGTTCTGCATCAGCGTGCCGTTCACCCACAGCCGCACCTGGAGGTTGTGCGGGTCCTTCACTTCGTCGGCCGTCACGAGATACGGGCCCATCGGCGCAAAGGTGTCGCGCGACTTCATCTGATAGAACGTGTTGCCCGAAGGCGGCAACCCACGCGCCGATCCGTCGATAAAGTTAACGTAGCCGAAAACGTATTCCATTGCGTTCGCCGCGGACACGTTGGCAGCGCGTTTGCCGATCACCAGCGCCAGCTCCGCCTCACCCTCGAAGATCGTAGCGGGCACGTCGGGCAGAATCATTGTGTCGTTGTCGCCGATGACGCAGCCTGGCGACTTGTGAAACGCGTTGATCGGCGCCGGTTCCTTGCGCGTGCCGTCTTCCATGTAGTTCACCGCCATGGCGTCGATGTTGACCGGCCTCGGCAGCGGCGGCCGAATTCGAAGCTTGTCGATCGGCGTACCCTTGCCGTCGGCAGTCGCTTTCTCGAGCGCGCCCCGGTAATCCCCGAAGCGCTCGATCAGACCGCTGATCAGATTGTGCGGCCCGGTGTGTGGGATGTCACGCACTGCCTGCGACACGTCAACCACAGTATCGCCCTTCAGCACACCCAGCTTGAAATCATCGAAGAATAAGAGCTTCATTCATCCCTCCTTAACACTTAACAGGCTTCTAAAAATTTGATCGACGACTATGGTCGAGGATTGACGATAGAGAATAGAAGATCGCGATCATCGATCCTCCATTCTCGATCATCGGCCCCGGCACTACTTGGGTATAGGTCAACTGCGACGGCAGGGTCAAGCTCTTAGGTCAATGTCCCGTTGCGTTCTAGTAATGCATATCCGCATTGACCCCGCCGGACACTGAGAATGCCTCGCCGGTAATACTTAGGGCCAGCGGCGAACACAGGAACGTAACTACGTACGCAATATCCTCTGCAGTAACCAGATGGCGGATGAGACTATGCTGCCGCAATTCCTCCAAATAAACGTCAAGCGTTTTACCCTGGCGCTCGGCCTGCGCGCGATAGCGTTCTAGAACTGCTTCGGTGAGCGTCGTGCCGGGATAGATTGCGTTCACGTTGATGCCGAACGGGCCGAGCGTGTTCGCCAGAGATTTCGTCAAGGCGACGCACGAAATATTGCGGGCCGGCGTGCTGACAGCGGTGCCGGGGGTGCGTCCAGCGCCACCGCTTAGATTGATGATTCGGCCCCAACCGGCTTGCTTCATGTACGGCGCAGCCTCGCGCGCGCAGCGGAAGTAGCCGAGGAATTTTTCTTCGAAGTCTTTGATGATCTGCTCGTCGCTAATCACATCCATGTTGTCAGGGATGGTGCCGCCGACGCGTGCGGCGCAATTCGCGAGGATATGAACTCCGCCCAGAGCCTCGGCCGCTCGTCGAACGAATGCCTTAATCGATTCGCCGCTCAGCGTGTCCAAGACCAGTGGAACGATCATGCGGCCTGTCTCCTGAGTGATCTCCGCGGCAGCCTCGCGCAGCATCCCCTCGGTCCTGGCGCCAATCGCAACATCGCAGCCCTCGCGCGCCAACTGTCGCGCTATCGCCTTGCCCATGCCACGGCTGCCACCAGTAACGATTGCTTTCTTGCCCTGTAGCTGCAGATCCATGCGTTCTCCTCAGTGAAAGTCGTTAGATCCTTCCCCTTTAATTGTTGAACCGAACGATTTCAAAGAAGTTCATAGCGCCGAGATCCCAAGAGCGCCAGGTTACCTGCCTTGTCATTTCGACCGGAGGGAGAAATCTTTCTTAGATCCCTCGCATTTGTTCGGGATGATGGGCCGATGCCTCCCTCACTTGGCGCACTTTTGCGCCTTTGCGAGAGCATCGCATTCTTCCTGCATCCAAAAGTGTTACTTATCTTTCGCCCGCTGGTCGTTTTACCGGCTCCAGTCCGGGACGGAATTTTTTCTCGTCCAGGAACTCGCGCATGCCCCGCACTCTCGTCTGTTCCGGATCGGCGGCACGAAGCGCCATGTTCTTCGCCCCCAAATATTCGTAAGCTTGGTCCGTGTCCATGCCGCGCACGGCGCGGATCGCTTGCTTGGTGTAAGCCAAAACCATCGGGCTCTTTGCCATCAGCTCACGCGCGACCATCAGCGTTTCCTCGCGCAGCTTATCCGCCGGAACGGCCAGCGTCGCGATGCCTAAATCCACCGCCTTCCGACCGTCGATGGTGCGCCCGGTCATCGCGTAGAACAGGGCATTTCGGTATGACACCATGTCGACGAAGACTTTGCTCACGCTGCCGCCCGGAATAATCCCCCAGTTCACCTCCGATAAACCGAAGGTGGCGTTCTCAGCAGCGATCACGATGTCGCAGGCTGCCAGAGAGATGAACGCGCCGCCGTAACAGTACCCGTTCACCATCGCAATGCTCGGTTTGCGCGACCAGTTGAGCAATTCCGCCCAGCGGCGATGCGCCGTCATCGCGCGAAAGCGTGCCACGGGATCGTGGTCGGTCTCGCGGAAATACTGCTTCAAATCCATCCCCGCGCTCCAGCTGTTGCCCGCTCCCGTAATCACTATGACTTTAGTTTCCTCGTCGGTCTCCAGCTCGTACGTGATCTGCTCCATCTCGAAAAGGAGCGTCGGATTCATCGCGTTGCGCTTTTCCGGTCGATTGAACGTGATCCACGTAATCCCTTCGTCGTCGGTTTCGACGAGCA
>Ga0137403_10010890_pt1 | contig 10054 bp, 8 predicted proteins | sample CZOMad2_1_16fung_FD_122057 | JGI IMG/M metagenome (GOLD analysis project Ga0137403, IMG submission 122057) | Vadose zone soil fungal communities from Angelo Coast Range Reserve, California, USA - CZOMad2_1_16fungal (Hybrid Assembly) | ecosystem: Environmental > Terrestrial > Soil > Vadose zone... | reverse complement strand
CGCAATGGGCGGCCCGATCGCGGACAACTGTCCCCTGATGCGGGCCACGGGCGCGGCGTCCGCTTCCATGTGTAGATCGCTGGCACCGAGTTCGCGGCCCTTGCGAATCCAATCTTGCAGCGTCATGGCGAACGGGGATGGCGGATGAGGAGCGCTTCGCAAGCCATGCCGATTGGATGCCGCCTCACGGAGAAAGTTCATGGCGGCGGCTGGATCATCACTTGCTCGCTTCGAGCGAATCAGCCCGGCTCGGATAGCCTCGCTTGGTTTACGCTTAGGCTTGTTTGCGTCCGATCGGCGCCGTGACCGAATCACTTTCATCCGAGGTGTGTATGCTGAAGTTTTTGTTCGCCTTGACAATTCTGCCCACGTTGCTCTGGGCCGACGTGCCGCACAGCGCGGGTTCAGTACACACCCCCGACGCGGACTTGAGCTACGAGACCTTCGGGTCGCGCGGCGCTGAAATTCCCTTGATCGCGGTCAACGGGGGTCCGGGACTCTCGCACGCATACATGATGCAAAACGACCTGTGGCAGCGCGCCGCCGAGCATCGGCTCGTCGTGCTTTACGATCAACGCGGCACCGGTGCCTCCAAAAAAGTGCAGGCCAATGCGCCGCAGACCATGGATGCGCAGGTCGCCGACCTCGACGCCATCCGTAACGCGCTCTCCCTCGACCGTATCGCGGTCTTAGGCGACTCCTATGGCGGGATGATCGCGATGGCTTACGCAGCGGCTCATCCGGAGCATATCTCCCGGCTCATCCTCTCCGACTCCGCCGCGCCTTCCTGGTCAACCATGGTTCATCTGTTGCCCCAGGTTTTTCCGGACCGCGAGGAACAAGGCGACGCCGAGGCGAAAAAACTCGCGGCCGACCCCGAGCGCGCAGCGCAGGCCGGCTTGGTAAACCACATGCGGATGATGTTCTACTCGCCCGAGATGCGGGATGCCTATGTCTCGCACATGGGCGATCTCGGCTTCGTCCCCGCGGTCGGGCGCGCCGTCCAGCAAGCCACCGAGAATCTCGATCTCACGCCGGCGCTGGCGAATTTTCACTTCCCAACCCTGGTCATTACCGGCCGGCATGACATGAACGTCGCGCCGCTCACCGCCTTGCGCATTGCGCACGCCATCCCCGGCGCTCACATCGTTTTCTTCGAGAAAAGCGGGCACCTTCCGGCCTACGAAGAGCCCGAGAAGTATCTCAAGGTTCTCGAGACCTTCCTGGCGACGGACAAGACATCGTTGCGGAAGGCCAAGGCACCCCGAAGCTGGTGAAACGGCGATAATGGGGCATTGTAGAAGGACACACCAATGAACAGTCGCTGCATTGCCGCCGCATCCATCTTGGCCTTGCTCTTGCCGCTCACCTCCAAGGGCAGCGGCGAGGTAGGCGGCTACGCGAATCTGGTGCGGCGGGTTGCGCCCAGCGTCGTCACCGTCGTGGTCGAAGAGAAACAGATCAGCGCGGGTCAACGCGCGGCAGAGCACGCGTCCGCGGCGAATGCCAACGACATCGGTGATCTCATCCGGCGCTTGCTCACCGGCGGCATCGGGGAAGACCAAAGACCCACCGGGTCACTGGGGTCTGGTTTTGTCATCCGTGCCGATGGGCTCATTGTCACGAACCGGCACGTCGTCAATGGTGCCTTCAAAATTCGCGTTCGTTTGGCGGACGGCCGTGACCTGCCGGCAAAACTGTTGGGGGCCGACGCGGTCACCGACATCGCGCTGCTCAAAGTGAATGTCGCCAACCTGCCCGCGCTGCGCTTGGGCACCTCGCAATCCGTCGCGGTGGGAGATCCGGTCATCGCCATCGGCAATCCTTTCGGATTGGGCCAATCGGTGAGCGCCGGCATCATCTCCGCGCGCGGACGTACGCTGGAAGATGATCCTTACATCGACTTCCTGCAAACGGATGCCGCGATCAATCACGGCAATTCCGGCGGCCCCTTGATGTCGCCGGAGGGCATCGTGGTAGGCGTGACATCGGCCATTTTTTCTCCGAGCGGCGGTTCCGTCGGATTGGGCTTCGCCATTCCTGCTGAAACAGTCTCCTCCGTGATCACGCAACTCGAGACCAAAGGCCGCGTGGAACGGGGTTATCTTGGGATATCGGCGCAGGAGCTGACGCCCATCCTGGCCAAAGCGCTGGGCATGAAAACATCGGCGGGTACGTTGATCGCCGCGGTGGATCCGGCAGGACCCGGATCGGGTGCTTTCGCGCCCGGCGATGTGCTGATCGCCATCGGTTCGAACCACGTCACCTTCAAGACCATGGGCAAGGTGATGGCGCGATTGCCTCCCGACGCCCTCGTCAGCATGACCCGGCTGCGAGCGGGCAAATCAGAATCCATTGCAGTGAAAGTGGGGCGCCTGCCGGATCCTCCGTCGGACCCAGCGCTCAACGGCGACCAAGACACGTGGGTGCCTGCGCTCAAGTTGGGCGTTGCCAACACCACGGAGCAGATCCGAAAAGCCATCAAAGCCGTCGACGAGCCGAGCGGACTCATCGTGACGCAACTGCGGCCCGCGGGTGCCGGCGCCGTGGCGGGCTTAAGGGTGGGTGATCTCGTGACGCATGTCGGCAGTAAACAATTGGTGGACCCGCGGGATATCGTCGCCGTTGCCGCGCCGAGCCCGCAGGCGCCGTTGCTGATTCGATTCGTGAGGGACGGCGCCGCCACGTTCGTCGCGCTGACGGGTGAAGCGGAGCCTTAAGCGTGCAATGGCCGCGGCGCGTGGGTGCTGATGTCGACTGGCACAACTAATGAAATTGCGGCCACTGATTTCTTTGTATTTTTCACTTTACATGGAGGAGACGCATCGCACCATTGCCGCAAGGCGCAAGAATGTTGTCTAGGATGCGTAATTATGTCCGAACTAGTGGATCAGGTTATTGACCTCTATGAACGGCACGCTCGGCATTGGGATGCTGCCCGGCAGCGCGAGCTTAAGACCGAAAAGACCTGGCTTGACCGATTCTGTTCCGATATGCCTGCGGCAGCTTCGATTCTCGACCTAGGCTGTGGAGGCGGCGTACCAGTAGCGGAATATTTTATCGGGCAAGGGTTCAACGTGACGGGCCTCGACACATCCGAAACCATGATATCGCTCTGTCGTGAGCGGTTTCCGGGATGCGAGTGGCTTGTCGGAGACATGCGCAAGATCTCCCTGGGACGGACGTTTCGCGGCCTCGTCGCTTGGGATAGTTTCTTTCATCTTGGGCACGATGATCAACGCCGAATGTTTTCCGTTTATAGGCAGCACTCTGCCTCCGGAGCATTACTTCTTTTTACTAGCGGTCCTGAGCACGGCGAAGCGATTGGAAGTTACGGAGGCGATCCGCTTTATCACGCCAGCTTGGCGGAATCGGAATATCGATCGTTACTCTCAGAAAATGGATTTTCTGTTTTGGCACATACAGCGAGAGACCCTGCGTGCCACCGCACCGTGTGGCTTGCGCAACTGTCAGCATAACTTAACTGCGCGCGGCGCAGTAACTCGCCGTTCTTGATGCCCGCCCAACCGCGACTATGCACGTTTGAGGTGTCATGCCCTATCAGCAATGTCGCGAAATCTGCCGGAAGTTCTCGTCAAGCAATATTCGCATCTGCCGCAACAGTTTCGTAAGCCGCGTCGAGCACTGCTATGGCGAATTCGCGCTTTACCGATGGAAATTGGTGCAGAAACTCATCAATGCTCTCCCCGCCTTCAAGGTAATCGAAAAGCGAGCGGACTGGAACACGGGTACCGACAAACACCAGACTACCGCTTAGGATATCCGGGTCTCGGTGCGTGATATTGGCAAGCGTGACCATGTTCGTTCTCCGTTCAGCTCTGCCACAATGTTACCGCAAACTTTGAACGTCCAGAAACGGACGGCCATATCAGGAGTGCTAGACGTCTAAATTCGACACGTTCAACGCATTTTTCTCAATGAACTCGCGCCGTGGCTCAACGGCATCGCCCATCAGCGTGGTGAATATATCGTCTGCCGCCACCGCATCCTCGATTCGCACTTGCAAGAGCCGCCGAGTTTCAGGATTGATGGTCGTGTCCCAAAGCTGATCGGCGTTCATTTCGCCCAATCCTTTGTAGCGCTGGATGCTCTGGCCTTTCTTCGCTTGTTCGAACAGCCATGTCTTGGCCACCTTGAAGCTGGCGACCTCTTGCCGGTCTTCGCCGCGCTGTATGTATGCGCCAGGACCCATCAGATCGCTCAACGTCTGTGCGAGCTCCGCGATGCGCAGGTACTCCGCCGAATCGAAGAATTCACGCGGTATGTGTTTGGCGGAACTCAAGCCGTGTTCGAAGCGCTTCAAGTCGATGCGATGGCCGCCGGCGGGCATCGTCTGAACGGTGACGCTGTACTGCCGCGACACGTCATCGAGGCCATTGAGACGGGCTTCCAAATTCCGGCACCAATCACGCAGTGCGTCGATGCGATCGAACGCCTCGGTGGTGAGCGTCGGCACGTACAGCAGCTGCTCGAGGAAGCGCCCGTCGTAACGGCGCGCCCAGCGCGCGACAATGGCTTCCACCTCGACATATTTGCGCATCAGCGTTTCGAGTCCCAATCCTGACAGCGGCGGCGCGGCGGCATTGACGTGCAGCGCCGCGTTTTCGATGGCGGTATTCAAGAGCAACGCGTTGAGCTCGAAATCGTCCTTGACGTAAGTTTCCTGCTTGCCTTTCTTCACTTTGTAAAGCGGCGGCTGCGCGATATAAATGTGGCCGCGCTCGATGAGTATGGGCATCTGCCGATAGAAAAAAGTCAGCAGCAAAGTTCGTATGTGGCTCCCGTCAACATCGGCATCGGACATCAAGATCACGCGGTGATAGCGCAATTTATCGACATTGAAATCGTCGCGCCCAATGCCGCATCCCAATGCGGTAATCAGCGTGCCGACTTCCGCGGAGGCCAGCATTTTATCGAAGCGCGCTTTTTCGACATTGAGGATCTTGCCCTTGAGCGGCAGGATGGCTTGCGTGCGTCGATCGCGGCCCTGCTTCGCGGAGCCGCCGGCGGAATCACCCTCGACCAAAAACATTTCCGACAGTGCCGGATCTTTTTCCTGGCAGTCGGCCAGCTTGCCGGGAAGCCCGGCGATATCGAGCGCGCCCTTGCGCCGCGTCATCTCGCGCGCCTTGCGCGCAGCCTCGCGCGCATAGGCTGCCTCGAGGATCTTGTTGACGATGGCCTTCGCTTCTTGCGGATGCTCCAACAAGAATTCCTCGAGGCGGCCGGCAACGGCGGATTCCACCACGCCTTTGACTTCGGACGAGACCAGCTTGTCCTTTGTCTGCGAAGAGAATTTGGGGTCGGGTAATTTCACCGAGAGAATCGCGGTCAATCCTTCGCGCGAATCGTCACCGGTGGTCTGAATCTTTTCCTTCTTCGACGCCAATTCTTTTTCGATGTAGTTATTCAGCGTGCGCGTCAATGCCGCGCGATATCCCGCAAGATGCGTGCCGCCGTCTTTTTGCGGAATGTTGTTCGTATAGCAGTACATGCTTTCCTGGTACGAATCATTCCACTGCATCGCGACTTCCACCTGCGTGTTGCCGTCGCGGGTTTGAAACCACAGCACCGTGGGATGTACCGCCGTCTTGCTGCGGTTGAGGTGAGTGACGAAAGCTTTCAATCCGCCTTCGTGCTGAAACACTTCGGTCTTCTCGTCGCGCTCGTCGATCAACTCGATGCGCACGCCCGAATTGAGAAAGGACAGTTCGCGCAAGCGCTTCGCGAGCGTGTCGTAATTGAACGAGATGTTGGTGAATATCAGCGCGCTCGGTTTGAAGCGCAGCGTCGTCCCTTTCTCGTCGGTGTCGCTGATGGCGACCAGGGGAGCCTGCGGCTCACCCAGCCGATATTCCTGGCGGTGCAGTTTGCCGTCGCGCCGAATATTCAATTCCAAATAATCCGAGAGTGCGTTGACGACCGAGATACCTACGCCGTGCAATCCGCCGGAGACCTTATAGGACGTATCATCGAACTTGCCGCCGGAATGCAGCACCGTCATGATGACTTCGGCCGCGGAGCGGCCTTCTTCGGCGTGGATATCCACAGGGATGCCGCGGCCGTTGTCGGAGACCGTCACTGATTCGTCGGCGTGAATGGTGACGACGATGCGATCGCAATGCCCGGCAAGCGCCTCGTCGATGGCGTTGTCGACCACCTCGAAAACCATGTGGTGGAGGCCACTACCGTCGTCGGTGTCGCCGATGTACATTCCGGGCCGCTTCCTGACTGCGTCGAGCCCGCGTAAAACTTTGATTTTGCTGGAATCGTAGACGTCGCTATCGGCCATGGTGGGTCCTGTTCTATGACCGCCCAGTATAACATTTTCTGGCAATAATGACGAGTCCTCCGGATCTGGAAATATCTTTAAAATCAGGTGGTTAGGGCCTGCTCTTGGGCGTGCGCAAGGACTTGGCGGCTCTACATTGAACGTATAAGTGCGCAAATCGTTCGTAGGATGACTGCCTACACGCCGGTCGCGGAGCTGCCGGTGCCTCTCAATTCCTGGACTGTGGACCGGGCTCTGAACCGGCGCCTTATTTCTTAGACTGCCGGCGGCGTGTTGTCGGTGTCCTGGGTGCTCGTGGGGCTAGGCTAAGATCAAGGCGCCAATCTAAGATTGACCTTCTCGCAATATCCGACGTCGGTTCCGAGCGGGCCGGTCAGTCATCAAAAGAATCAATCATCATGATCGACAATACGCGCATCGGTGTAGCGGACGTCGCCCGTTCCGCCACCTTTTATGATGCGGTCTGGGCGCGCACAGCCTACGCCGGGTGATGCAGCTTCCTTAGAACGAAGGGTCGGGTGGCATCGGCTATGGTTGTCGACTACCTCGTTTTCTGGATTGACCGCTTTCACCCGCATGGAGTGAAGCAGCATACGGCCTTCCTAGCCAGAAACCGCGCGGAGGTCGACGCCTTTCATGGGGCCGCTCTCAAGACAGGAGGTATCGATAACGGCGCACCCGGGCTTCGCGACACCGCCGAAGGTTTACCCCCCAGGGCTCACGCCGTTCTCGTGCTCGATCCGGGCGGCAACAACCTAGAGGTAGTCTTCGGCGAACGCTGACCGATCTGGGGTCATGCTCGTCAGGCTGGCATCAGCGCTGCGCGGCTCACCTCGCCGTAATGCTCTTAGCCGCTCCGTCGTTGTGACTGGTTCCACGTGGAACAGTCAAAGGATCTCCACGTGACCCGCATCCACTTTAAACCGTCGCCCAGGCGTGCCAAAGGCCGAGAATTCGCTGTGCAGTGTCGTAACGATGAGCTGCACCGCATGCGACGTTACTTCACGAATGAGCCCGGTGAGCCGGTCATCGTCGAGCTCGGCGGCAGGATCATCCAATAAAAGACTCGGCCGCATCGGCGCGCTATCCGGAAACAGTTTCAGCTGAGCCATGAGCAGTGCTGCCGCCAGCAATTTCTGTTGCCCTCGAGATATCCGGTCTTTGACGCTGAGTCCGTCCAGTCGAATGCTAAGTTCGGCCCGATGCGGCCCAACCTGCGTTGCCCCGCTCGCCTGATCGTGACCCCTGCTATGTTGAAGCGACTCGGCAAAGCTCTGGTCTCGGGCCCACCCCGGACGGTAGCTAAGCTCCAATTCCATCCCCAAGAGATTGCGGGCGATGATGGCCGCCTGCTCAGCGAGCAAAGCCGCATACCGAGATCTTGCGGTGCTCAGGAGTTCGCCATAGCGCAGCAGATCACCGTCCCAAGCGGCGACGGCCGCGCGCGGCTGTCCGGATTTCAGGGCAGCGTTGCGCTGCTTGAGCGCCTGGCGGTAACGCTGCCAGTGAGCGACGAAGGTATGTTCCACGTGAAACACACCCCAGTCCAAGAACCGCCGGCGGCGACTCGGACCCTCCTCTATCAATCGATGGATTTCGGGATCAATGATCTGTACCGGCAACGCCACGGCCAATTCTGCCAAGGACGATGCATTCGCACCGCCAATCTTGGCGCGAATGCCGGACGCCGCGCCCTCGACGCCCAAGGGGATTCGCCGATCCGTGGTGTCGACTTCGCCGAACACCACGAACTGCTCCGCCCCATGTCTGATCAAGTGCTCGAGCCGCCGAGTACGGAACGATCGCCCGCGACTCAGGACGTGGATGGCCTCCAACAAACTGGTCTTACCCGAGGCGTTAGGCCCGCTGATCAGCGTGAACCGGGGATCCAGGTCCAGTGCCGCCGATTGCAAGCAGCGGAAGTCCGTTACTTGCACCCGGCGAAGTGACACGCCTCAAAGCCTCATCGGCATCACCACATAGCGCGCCGTAGCGTTGCCGGGTGAGCGAATCAAACAGCTGCTGTTGCTGTCGGTCAAGCCGAGCTCCACTTCTTGACCATCGATGGCCGCCAAGGCGTCCAGCAGGTAATTCACATTGAATCCCACCTCGAGGTCGCTGCCCTCATAGCTCACCTCAATCTCCTCCTCAGCTTCTTCTTGCTCCGGGTTGTGGGCCTGGACGGTCACGACATTTTTCTTCACCGTGACGCGGATCCCGCGGTACTTTTCATTGGAAAGGATCGCGGTCCGCTGCAAGGCCTGACGCAGAATGTCTCGATCCGCCCGAATCGCGCTGGCGGGCGCGGCCGGGATTACCCGCGAATATTCCGGGAATCGGCCATCAATTAGCTTGGAAGTGAAACGAACATCGCCGATCTGAGCGCGAACATGATTGGTACCTATCGCTATCTCGGTAACTCCATCTTCGGTGAGCACTCGCTGCAGTTCCAGGACACCCTTCCGCGGCACGATCACCTGCTGGGAGGTCTTGGCCTTCGCGGCCAACGCCGTCTCACATAGGGCCAGACGATGCCCGTCCGTCGCCACGGCGCGCAGAAGTAGACCGTCGATCTCCAGCAGCATTCCATTCAGATAGTAGCGAACGTCTTGCTGTGCCATGGAAAAATGAGTCTTCTCCAGCAAACGCAGCAACTCCTTACGCGGCAGCTGCACGGTTTGCTGGGAATTGATGTCGTCGATGACCGGAAATTCCGTGGCCGGCAGAGTCGACAGGCTGAAGCGGCTGCGCCCGGCCTTGATGACTACCTTTTCCCCTTCCACGGCCAAGGACACGGAAAGCTTTTCCGGCAAGGCACGCAAAATATCCAGGAATTTGCGGCCGGGGACGGTGATATCGCCTGACTCCTGAACCGCTACCTCGGTGGACGCCACCAGTTCCACCTCCAGATCAGTGGCGGTAATCGACAACTGCCCTTGGCGGACGCCAAGCAGCACATTGGCCAATACCGGCATGGTCTGGCGCCGCTCCACAACTCCAATAACGGCCTGCAAAGGGGCCAATAATTTCTCGCGCTCCGCCGTCAATTTCATGGGCACACCCGTCTAACCAATCTTAGATTTAGATTCTTAAGAGAGATTATTACTATGATTATGAAGCGTCCGGATTTCCGGTATAACTCCAAAAACACGTTAATAATCAATATATTGCAACCCCGTAAACCGCACCCTGCTCCTGTCCGCCGACGGCTCGGAAACTGTCATCGACCTGTGGATATCTTTATCCACAGCGCCATGCACAGCTTCTCCTACCCTATCCAGCGAGGGTTCTCAACAGGTTCATATAGTCCTCGCCGATTCGCCGCTCCGTCTCTCGCAACTCCTTGACCCGCCTGCATGCATGCAGCACCGTCGTATGATCGCGGCCGCCGAAAGCGTCCCCGATCTCCGGCAGGCTGTGATTGGTCAATTCCTTCGCCAATGCCATCGCGACCTGGCGCGGCCGGGCGATGGAACGACTACGACGCTTCGACAGCAAATCGGCAATTCTGATTTTGTAGTATTCCGCGACGGTCTTTTGAATATTTTCCACCGTCACCAGCTTTTCTTGGAGCGCCAAGAGATCGCGCAGCGCCTCCTTCACCAACTCCAGCGTGATTGGCCGTCCGGTGAAATTCGAAGTCGCCACCACTCTCCGCAGCGCGCCTTCGAGTTCGCGAACGTTCGAGCGAATGCGCTTGGCAACGAAAAATGCTACCTCCTCCGGCAAATCCACCTGCGA
>Ga0137403_10010888_pt1 | contig 10055 bp, 7 predicted proteins | sample CZOMad2_1_16fung_FD_122057 | JGI IMG/M metagenome (GOLD analysis project Ga0137403, IMG submission 122057) | Vadose zone soil fungal communities from Angelo Coast Range Reserve, California, USA - CZOMad2_1_16fungal (Hybrid Assembly) | ecosystem: Environmental > Terrestrial > Soil > Vadose zone... | reverse complement strand
CCGGTTTCCATAGATACATCCACTGACTTGGCGCCCTGCCGATCCACGGTCCGAGTCTGGTGCTGTAAATCGCTTGAGTAATGGCGATTCTTGGTGAACGCGCGGCCATGCCCGAACAAAATAATCAGGACCAGCACGAAGGCCAAAGCGCCGAAGGTCGCTCCCAGAGAAACACCTCCCGAACGTGGCGTGCCATCCGCATTCTGCCGCGATCGCGTCGCATCCCACATTTTCCCCAGGCCCACAAATACGAGAATCAGCGGCCAATAGGTTCGCAGGATCGGCCACGGATCAAAAGCCGGTCGCCAGTTCGCGTACAAGAACATTGCCCCAAGGGCGACCAGTACCACCGGCAGCACAAGCGAAGTTCGTCGAGGAAGTTGACCATTAGCCATCGCACACCCCTTGCTTCTCTACTACGCGGCGGAAACCAGAAAAGTTCAGCATGTCCGACTGGATTCTTGCAGAAAGAGTACCGCTGAACCCTGTGCGTCGCAACGCTCGCGGCCTCCCGGCTATGCTAGAGTCGCGGGTAATCTGACAAGCAAGGAGTGCGGGAATGGCCGCATGGGACCGAGTCATTTGGATCGTGCTAGACAGTGTGGGTATCGGCGAGTTGCCGGACGCCGGCGAATACGGCGACGTGGGACGCAACACCTTGGGACATATCGCTGAATCGCGCGTATTGAAAATTCCCAACCTCGTGCGATTGGGCTTGGCAAATATCGCTCCCCTGAGGCATCAGCAGCCCGTCGCCGCGCCGCTCGGCTCTTACGGCAAAGGCGCAACGCATTCGCCAGGAAAAGACACCACCACTGGCCACTGGGAAATGGCTGGCGTGTGGCTGGATCAAGCGTTCCCGGTTTACAAGAAGGGCTTTCCCCCGGATTTGATTGCCGAATTCGAAAGCTTGATCGGCCGAAAAACCCTCGGCAACAAGCCCGCCTCCGGAACTGAAATCATAAAAGAATTAGGCGAGGAGCATGTGCGCTCCGGCAAGCCCATCGTGTACACATCGGGCGACAGCGTATTTCAGATCGCCGCGCATGAGGACGTAATTCCCATCGCGGAGCTATACAGCATGTGCGAAATCGCCAGGAAGCTGCTCGACGGTCCGCATCGTGTGGGCCGCGTGATCGCCCGCCCATTCGCAGGAACTACCGGCAATTTCGCACGTACTTCGCGGCGGCATGACTACGCCGTCGACCCGCCGAAGCCAATTCTGCTGGACGTCCTCGAAGAGCGCAGAGTGCCGGTATTTGGAATCGGCAAGATTCACGACATCTACAATGGTCGCGGCGTGCGCGATTACGTCACTACGCAGAGCAACCTCGATGGCATGAGCAAGTTATCCGCCGCGCTGCAACAGCGAAAAAATGGCCTGATCTTCTGCAATCTCGTGGACTTCGATATGTTGTACGGACACCGCAAAGACGTCGAAGGCTTTGCCAAGTCTTTGGAAGAATTTGACGCCTGGCTAACGGCATTCTTGCCGCAACTCAGCCCCACGGATCTCCTGATGATAACCGCCGATCACGGCTGCGACCCCGATCCCCGCTGGGAAACCACCGATCACTCCCGCGAGTACGTCCCGATCCTCGCGTACTCGCCGGCCGCAGCAACCGGCGCAAATCTCGGCGTCCGCGAAACGCTAGCGGACATGGGCCAAACCATCGCGCAGAATTTTGGCGCCGCAATCCCGCACGGAACCAGTTTTCTCCGTGAAGTCACTTCTTCTTCCTCCGGCGAAGAGCTGGTGCCGAAGGCAATGGTGCGCAAAACCTAATCCTTCCGCGAGGCACCTGCCCAATCGGGCAGTTACCTCGTCCGCACAGCGCGCGATTCATTTGTGCGCCCATCGCAAATTCTTCTCAGAATGGATGCATCGACGGGGGATGACTTTCCCGCCCAAGGGCACTTCGATGAAAGCTTCCAGATTCCCCACCCATTCACGCAGCGCATTTTTTGCGGCGATTCTGATTTCACCAACAACATTATTTTCTTCGAGTGTTTGCCAGGGTCAGACCGACGTTCGCACGACGCGAAGCAACTATGTCGTGTCTGTACAAGAGCTGAAAATGGCGAGCAAGGGCCGCGCGGCGTTCGATAAAGGCAGCCAAATGCTGGCGAAGGGCGAGGTCGCACAGAGCATTCCATATCTTCAACAGGCCATCGCGCAATATCCAGAGCATTACATGGCTTACTACGATTTAGGTGTGGCCCATTTCCGGCTGGCTCATCAAGCGGATGCGGAACAAGCCTTCCAGAAAGCGATCGACCTGACCAAAGGAAAATTCGCGCTGCCGCAGTTCGGTCTGGGCGCGATCCTGTGCCAGAAGGCCGAATTTCTGCAGGCGGAAACACTCTTGCAGCGCGCGCTCGATCTGGAGCCTGGGTCAGAAGTCGGCAAATACTATTTGGGTTGGGCGCAATTTGGATTGGATCGCCTAATCGAGGCTCAGCGGGCTGCTGAGCAAGCGTTGTTGCGGAACGCAAACCTGTCGCAGTTCTATTTCCTGCTCGCCAGGATTCACATCCGTCAACACAATCTGCCCGCGGCGCTCAAAGATTTGGAATCGTACCTGAAACTCGATCCTCACAGACAGGACGTCCAAACCTTAGCGGAGCGGATACGGCGCGACATCGAGCAGGACGCAAGCGTGATCGCCGTAGCGCGCCCTTAATCCTCCGAACCGGCGCAGCAGTTCAATGGAATGGACTTTGCCAAACCTCGCGATGGGTCTTTCCGGCCAGTGACTGCGCGCGAACCGTGGCTTCCGCCAATTCTTCCGTCGTGGGCTGGGATTTGACCTCATCGAGTTTCGCATTCGCTCAAGAATCGCCTACATTCGCGCGTACACCTCGAGTGCCGCTATATGCGGGGGCCAAGCTCGCGTAGAGGAAAGTCAGTTGCCGGAGCTGCTGCCCGTGGGTCCGCCAGGAGCGTAATACCCATTGCGAGTACGCGCCTGGAGCTTGCCGCGGCCGCGCGGCGGAATCACTTCCACTTGCACCGCGCGGAACGTGCCATCGCGCTTTGTGTTAGTAGGATAATACGCCAGCGTATACTGATTTCGGATATCGTGCGCCACTTGCTCGCAGATGCTGCGTACATCCTCTACATTTTCCGGGAAGTACGCGAGACCGCCCGAGGCCTTCGTAATTTCCTCAAGCGCTCGCTTCGCGCGTTTCGCGCTCTTCTTGCTCTCTTCGCTTAGCAAACCGATGGCATAAATGACCGTATCCGTCTTCTGGATCTCGCGAACTGCTTTCTCCAGCGAATTGTGACTGGTGTTGTCTTCGCCATCGGTGACAACCAGCAGCACCTTCTTGTCTTTCTTCCCCTTTTTCACGTGGTCCAGCGAGCCGATGATCGCGTCATACAGCGCGGTGCTGCCCCGTGAATCTATTCGCTCCAACGCTTCCTTCAACTCCGGAATGTTATTCGTGAAATCCTTATCGAGATCGAGATAGAAATCGTCATTAAAATTAACGACGAATGCTTCGTCCTGCGGATTGCTGGCTTCCACCAGCGTCAGCGCCGCCTGGTTCACCCGTGGCCGCTTATCCCGCATGCTGCCGCTGTTATCGACAACCAGTCCCATGCTGACGGGAATGTCTTCGCGCTTGAATAGCGATAGCTTTTGCTCGACTTTATCCTCAAGCACGCGAAAATTCTCTTGCTTAAGCGCATCGGCAAAGCGCCCACGATCATCGATCACGGTCGTGTGTAGAACAACAAGGTTTACGTCCACTCGAATCTTGGACTCTTGGCCCGAACCAGACTGCCCCGGTGGCGGAGGCGGTGCATTCGGAACGGAAGGAATTTGCGCCAGCGCAACGCCAGCGCTACAGATCAGAGCAAAGGAGGCAAGTACGGCAAGAAAACCGCGGCGAGACGACCAACACGTGGGATCAGTGACTGTGAGCGTAGTAGCCGGTCTTCGAGTACACGTTAAGCGGCGGAAGCCCTTTAGGCGCGCGCAGCTTAATCTTGATTTTTCTCCACCGCGCGTCATGCGCCTTATTGCTTGGCCGATATCCCAGGACATATTGGTTTCGCAGCTCCATACCGATTTTTGATGCAATGTCCGGAAGCTCGTTCAGGTTCTCTACCGCAAAGACGCGGCCACCGGTCATTTCGGTAGTCTCGCCTAACAGCGAGGGACCATTCAGCTCCTCGGGCGTCCGATTGCGATAGCCAAGTGGGTCAAAGATGCCGATCGCATACAACTGCGTGTCCGCTTCTTTCACCAGCCGCTTGATATCGCTTTCGTTGTACCGACTATGATTATCTCCTCCGTCGGACAATATGAGCAAGGCGCGCTTGCCGTTACGGGCACCCCTCATCTGGCTCAGTCCAAGATAAATGGCGTCCAGCAATGCTGTGCGGCCCTTCGGCGCTGTGAGCATCATGCGGCTCTGCAAGTCCTCAATGCTGTTGGTGAAGGCGCTGGTCAGTTCAGCGCGTTCGTTGAAGCTGACCAGGAAAAATTCATCCTGCGGATTTGCCGTCTTGAAAAATTGCAGCGCCGCTTCCCGGGCCTTCCCAATCTTGTTGGCCATACTGCCGCTGAAATCGAATATCACTCCAATGGAAATCGGCACATCCTCGGAAGAAAACGTCACTACTTCCTGCTCGATGTTGTCTTCGTATACGCGGAAATTGTCAGGATCAAGCCCGGTCACCAGGCGATTATAAGGATCCGTGACCGTAACATTAATCAATGCCAGGTCCACATCCATGTGTAGCCCGACGGGGGGCTTCACCGCAAAGCCGGGAGTGTCCTTCTTCACGTCCTCTTTAGCTTTTGCGACATCTTTAGCTTTGGCTTCTTCGGGAGCTTTAGCTTCGTCGGGAGCTTTAGCTTCCTCGGCAGGGGCTTTAGCTTCTTCGGCTGGTGCCTTAGCTTCCTCAGCAGGTGCTCCAGCTTCCTCGGGAGGATTTTGATCGCCCTTGGCAGCAGGATTCTCATCGGGGCCTGAAGGCTCCTGTGCAATCGCCGGCACCGAGGCACCTAACAATAGTATTAAGCAGATAGGCAGGAAAATAACGAACCAACTAAGAGGACGGAACTGGTATACGTCGCGCTTCACGGCTCCCTCACCTCGACCTGGTCCAGCAGGAACGGCCGCGCGGTAGGACTGAACGGATTCTATCACCGCCACTGTACAAGACAAGAACAATTGCTAATTGCTTCCGAGCAATCTTGTCAATCTTTTGTCAACGCCAGTGAATCCCATCGACTCAGCTTCGATGAAGAATGCCGGCCTTGCGTGTGCGGGGAACTTACAGTAGAAGTTTCTCGGGAACAATGTAGAAAGGCAACTCAATGAACTCGCCGCAGATAGTCGTCGTCATTCCCGCACGATACGGTTCCAGCCGCCTACCTGGGAAGCCGTTGGTTTCCTTGGCTGGGAAACCCATGATCCAACGGGTCTATGAGCGTGCCAAGATGGCAAAGCGGGCCGACCGCGTCATCGTAGCCACAGACGACGACCGCATCGTCAAAGCCGTCCAAGGGTTTGGCGGCGAAGCCCGCATGACCCGCCAGGACCACCGAACCGGGACGGAACGGGTGGCCGAAGTGGCCGCCCATGAAAGCGGCGACATCTTCGTGAACGTCCAGGGCGACGAACCGCTCCTGGACCCCGCCGCCGTAGACACCGCCGTCAGGGCTCTCGTAGACGAGCCACAAGCATCCATTGCCACCGTGGCCACCCCCATCAAAACACCCGGCGACATCATGGACCCCAACGTTTGCAAGGTTGTGGTCGATTTTGATGAAAATGCGCTCTACTTCTCTCGCGCGCCCATCCCCTGGGTACGAGACACCGCCAGCAAGACTTCAGCCCGCCACCTGAAGCACCTGGGCCTGTATGTCTTCCGCCGCGATGCCCTGCTCGAGTACCCCACCCTGCCCCAAGGCGAACTCGAGCGTATCGAGCAACTTGAGCAGTTACGCTGGCTCGAAAATGGCTGGAAGATTCGCGTGGCGGAGGTAGAGCACGACGCAATCAGCGTCGACATCCCCGAAGACGTCGCCCGAGTCGAGAAGCTCCTCGCCCAGACCTAACCACCGCCATGCATGTACCAGGGCGTCTAGCGCAGGGCGGAGCCCGCCTGCTGTAGGCAGGTCCGCGGAGCCCTGCGGCCTTTCCACCGCGCAGGCGAAAGACTTCAACTCCTCTTTACCCTACGGTTGAAACGAGATTTGCCCTAAGGCTGAAACGAGACGCTCCCAGCAATCGTTCGGTTGCTGTCAGCCCCCACCAGCAATATCAGGTCCGGATTAGCGATATACGCCTTGAAATGAAACGTAGTCTGGGGGGAAGTGCCGGTCGTGACCGTATAGTCGTTGCTCCCCATGCCGCCGCTGCTACTCAGCGTCAACGTCCCCGTAAGCGCCTGGTTTAAGAACGCGGGGGTATGCTGGGTAGACGAGCCTAGCTCCACGAAGTCGATCGCACCCGCAATCGCCCCGGCACTCGACAGCGAGTGCTGCCCCAAGAAGTCTTCCTCGAACGGAATGTTCGCTGAGGACCCCAGATTGACCCCGCTCCAATTGAAAACGAAGTTCCCTGCCAAACCACCGGCCGTGAAGGGTCCAGTCTGCGCGAACATAGTGCCGTCGCCGATGACCCCAGTGCTGGTGTCCTGGATAAACATCTGCGTGGGCGAAATTAGGTAGAAGACAAACGAGAAATTACCCAGACCGGGATTGCTCGAAGCGGTGAAGCTCATTGTCCCCCGCCCGCTGCCGGCGGCGGCCGTATCTATGTCGTAGATTGCATTCGTAATTGTCGTGGTGCCAGTAATCGCCTGGTGCGAGCCGTCGTTATTGTCGTCCAGCACGATGGCCCCAAGGTTTCCGTTACCATCCGCCGTGAACGCAGCCCCGCGAGTAATCGGCCCGGCAGTGCCCAGAACCGAGCCGCCTCCGATCACAAAGGTAAAGTCACCGTTGAACCCGGAGTTTTGCGTGGCGATCGTGGCACTCTGCTGCAGCGCATCGCCGAAGGTAGCAAACTTACCATCATCCTCCATCAACTTAAACCGGCTCCCATCGACAATGTAGAAAACAAACGTAAGGCCGGCGAAATCAATCGTACCGCGCCCGAAGGTGGCGCCGTTGGCCGGATCCATCTGATATGTGCCACCGGCCGCAATCAGTTGCGCGCTCAAGAGGCTTCCGCCGTCGTTGGAATCGAACAAACCACCTTGAATGTTGCCCGCATTGGTCATGATTTGGCCAACAACGGAACTCGGAGCCGCAAGAGCGTTAGGGTCAGCGGGATCGGGAATCGTCGTTCCGGAAATATCAAACGCGTACGGTCCCGCGATGGTCGTTTGCGTGAACATCGCTGGAGTTTGCCGCGTGAACGAGCCACTCGAAGTGGCATTTAGATCGATCTGGATCATCACGCCCGCATTCCCGGAGTTCAGCGCAATGCTCATTTGCAACCCGCCCGTCGAGCTGAGCAGCGTCAGCGTGCCTCGTCCATTCGCTTGGATCGAGTAGCTTCCGCCGGTGAACTGCACCAATTGAGGTAGGCTCCCGGCATCGGTGACGTCTTCCAATGCAGCCGTGATATGGCCATTCCCGTCTGCCGTGAAGCTGCCCACGCGAGCAATGAACGCCCCGAAATTCGCTCCAGCATCCGTGCCGCTCATTGAAAAAGCATAGGTCCCGTTCAGGTCGGCATTGGTGAAGCCCCCCGTAACCGGCGGAGGAGTGGACGGCGCGTTATTGCTGCTGCTGCATCCCGCGGCAAAAACAGCCGCGACCGCGGCCAGAACCACCGCTAACGGCTTCACAGCACACCTGCTTCAGACTTGCCGGCTTTACCTGCCGGCCGCAGCGGAAAGCCGCGCGCGCTGCGCAGCGTCAAAGTCTGGTTGCCCTTCTGTATAATTCGCGCGAAAAATTGGGTGCTCGCACCGTGGGTGACGTTTTCGCCCACCACGCGGACACCGTCGCCCGCGGCAAGAGTGAGGTGATTCGCTCTCAGCAGCCTCGCGTCGCCAAGATGGACGTCCACCTGTCCAGATGCAGTCTGGATGACTACGTGAGGGCCAAGTGGAGCGGTCGAGGAATTCTCCGTAAAACTAACCACTGTGCCCTGCATCGAAACTTCTCGGCTGACTTCGTAAGCGCGCATTTGCTGCGCACTGCTTTGTGTATTCTGCTGCGCGCCTGCGCTTGCGCAGAACAACAGAACGGCGCCGAGCCAAGCTGAGAAACTGTTCCAGCGAATCAGTCGGTTCATTTACCTTCCCCAGGAAGATCGCGAATGCAGCTTTTGAATACACACGTAAGCCGCATTTCGGTACCACATTCTTTTCTTTCTCTTGACGACTTGGATGGACCCCGCGCCCCTGGCGTTCACGAGAAAATCGTCAATCCGCTCCAAAGCGTAAACATCTGAGGCGAAGCATCAATCTTAGAACCACCCGCAGGTAAGAACACCGGCCCGCGCAAAAGGTTTCTCATTCTATGTGGCTTCGCGGCGTAGAGAATTGTTAAGAACTCGCCTCGCGCGCTCTACGTCCTCTGGCCGTAAACCCGAAATTCGCTTCCAGCGTATTCAGCAATGCGATTTGACACTTTCCCGACTTGCGCCCATAATTGCTTGTACGTCACTCCTGCGGAGGGCTAACAAGCCCGCGTATTTGCGCAGTGCGGGCTCTAATGGATGGCGCCAAAATATATTTTTGTTACTGGTGGTGTTGTTTCCTCGCTTGGAAAAGGCGTAGCGGCCTCCTCAATCGGTTGTCTCCTCGAAAGTCGCGGTTTCAAAGTTACCCTTCAGAAGTGCGATCCGTACCTTAACGTCGATCCCGGCACCATGAGCCCGTTCCAGCACGGTGAAGTCTTCGTCACCGAAGATGGCGCCGAGACCGATCTTGACCTCGGCCACTACGAGCGCTTCACGCACGCCAAGCTTTCTCGCGATAATAACTGGACCACCGGCCGCATCTACGAAACCATTCTCACCAAAGAACGCCGCGGCGATTTTCTCGGCAAGACCGTCCAGGTAATTCCCCACGTCACCGACGAAATCAAAGCCACCATCAGGAAAGTTTCCGAAGCCGTTGACGTAGTAATCGTCGAAATTGGCGGCACTGTCGGCGATATCGAGTCCCTTCCCTTCCTCGAAGCCATTCGCCAGATGCGCCTCGAACTCGGCGCAGAAAACACGCTCTTCGTCCATGTGACGCTCGTTCCCTTCATCGCAGCCGCCGGCGAACTGAAGACCAAGCCCACCCAGCACAGCGTAAAAGAAATGCTCGGCATCGGTATCCAGCCCGATATTCTCCTCTGCCGCAGCGACCGCCACATCCCCTCCGACCTGAAAAAGAAAATCGCCCTCTTCTGCAACGTTGCCGAATCCTGTGTCATCTCCATGGAAGACGTGGACACCATCTACGCCGTCCCGGTAGAACTCGGCCGCGAAGGCCTGGACGCCCAGATTTTGCGCCTCCTGAAACTCGAGCATCATCCGCAAGATTTGCAGCCTTGGATGAATCTAGTCCACCGCCTGCATCATCCCGCGGGCGAAGTGCGCATCGCCGTCGTCGGCAAATACGTCCAGCTCGAAGACGCCTACAAAAGTCTCCGCGAAGCCCTCCTGCATGGCGGCTTAGCTCACAACCACAAAACCGTTCTCGAGTGGATCGAAGCCGAAGAAATCGACTCCGGCGATACCGCCGCAGCCCGCCTCCGCGGCTACGATGGCATTCTCGTCCCCGGTGGATTCGGCAAGCGCGGCATCCAAGGCATGGTCCACACCATTCAGTACGCCCGCGAACACAAAATTCCCTTCTTCGGAATCTGCTTAGGCATGCAGTGCGCCACCATCGAGTACGCCCGCGACGTAGCCGAGCTAAAAACCGCCGACAGCACCGAGTTCGATCCGCAAACGCCGCACCGCGTCATCTACAAATTGCGCGAACTCCTCGGCGTAGACGAAATGGGCGGGACCATGCGCCTCGGCGCATGGACGTGCAAGCTCACCCCCGGCAGCTTCGCCCATCGCGCCTACGGCAAACT
>Ga0137403_10010887_pt1 | contig 10055 bp, 8 predicted proteins | sample CZOMad2_1_16fung_FD_122057 | JGI IMG/M metagenome (GOLD analysis project Ga0137403, IMG submission 122057) | Vadose zone soil fungal communities from Angelo Coast Range Reserve, California, USA - CZOMad2_1_16fungal (Hybrid Assembly) | ecosystem: Environmental > Terrestrial > Soil > Vadose zone... | reverse complement strand
CGGCATCATTTGCCAGGGCAGCGGCCTCCGACTCGAAGGCCTCGGGGAACTCGGGGCCTGACGCCGTTCGCGCCTGAGAGACAATCGCCTTGCGGAGTTGATCGCGGGCACGGGCTGGCTTGCGCGGCATCAGGCCGACGCTCGCGAGAGACCTAGTTCAATCCCAGTGCGCCTGACCCCGACTTCGTCCCAGAAGGGGCGCTCGCAATCCCGCTTCGCACCTCATAGCGCGGGCTGTTCCCGGGTCGGCTGTCAGTGAGCCGCACGGAATTGCAGATTCACTCAGGCAGCCGTTTTGTTTACTAAAAACGACCAGGTAGCCGCTCTGGACGACCGACGGCCGGGCCCGGGCGACCCAGCTTTTCTTGCCAGTCGTGACCCCTCCGAGAGCCCGTTGCACACTCGCCAGTGACGCTCCGAAATGATTCGCCTGATCCACAACCGGGGTGCCGACCCTGCTCCACGCGACGAGGCTCGCCATCCCGACGAGCTCGCGGCCATCGCGCGTACTGCGGCCACGGGCGATCGCAGCGCGACGCACGCGCTGCTGGTCGCGCTCGCGCCGCACTTGCTGCGCACCGTGCGCAGCCTGCTCGGGCGCGACAACGCAGACGCAGAAGATGTCGCGCAGGAAGCCGCTTTGGTGGTGCTCGGCGCGCTGCCGACATTTCGCGGCGAAAGCAGCGTCGTACGCTTCGCGAATCGTACCGCGGTGCTGGTCGCCATGAACGCACGCCGCAAGCGCGCGGCAACCAAGCGTGGCGGCGACTCCGCCCCGATCTCGACGGATCTGGACGAGCTAGCGGCGCACCCCGACAGTCCCGAACAGCGGCTGGCGCGCGCCCAAGCGGGCGCTGCGGTGCGCGCGCTGCTATTGACCTTGCCCGCTCCGCAGGCCGAAGCGCTGGCTTTGCATTGTGTCGCCGGTTGCACGCTGGCCGAGATCGCGGCGGCGACGAACGCGCCCCTGCAAACCGTGAAGAGTAGACTTCGCCTGGCTCGGCGCGCTTTGCGCCAGACGCTGGACGGCAAGCCTGCGTTGCTCGAGCTCCTGGAGGGCGACGCATGAGCCGTGACGATAGCGCAGAGGATCTGCTGATTTCGGCGCGCCAATGCCGGCTCGGAGCAGAGGAAGAGCGACGCTTGGAGATTGCCGTCGGCTCGTCGCGCGAGCTCGAGCTGCTGTATGACGCAGGTGTGCACTTCGACGAGCAAGCGAGCGTGCTGCCCGGAGACGAAACGCGCTTCAGTCGGTTGGTGGAGCGCACGCTCGCGCGCATCGATCAAGCCGCGGGTGCGCCGGAGACGCGCTCGCTGCAAGCTGCCCCGCGAGCGACTGCGCGTTCCACGCAGCGAGCGCTGGCGGCTCGCTATTTCGCAGCGAGCCTGGCCTTCGGCGTACTGCTTTCCGTCGCGCTGGCGAGCGCGTGGGACTACGTCGAGCAACGTCGTTCGCACCAGCACGGCCAGGAGACGCCCGCCCGGATCGCCCAGCGCTCGGAGCACAAGGCGGCGCCGCGGGCCGCTACACCGCTTGTGCCACCGGTTGCTGCGCCGAGCGCTTCGCAGAGCGCGCTGCCAACTGCGATGCCCACGGTGAACGCGCCGCGGGCCCTGCCGGCGTCCAAGTTGGTCGACCAAAAAGCCGATGTCCCTGACCAAGAGCCCAGCTCGAGTGAGCTCTTCGCGCGCGCCAATCAGCTCGCCGCTTCGCGTCCATTAACAGATTCGTCCGGAATCTTCTCACTTGCCGGACTGACGCACCCTGCGAAAACCCCGTTCGACGAATTTGAATCCTATTGGCTCGTAGTGAATGGCGGACCAGGAGAGAACTCCCCCGCGACGCAGGTGTTGTATAACCCCCTGTCAAACCGACGCGGTTCAGTTGTCGGCGACAAGCGCTATTTTCCGCTCGCAGTCATATTCGAACCTGCGGCCTGCGACCGAGGTTGGAAGGCCACCTGCCTAGCAACAACACTTAAGAAAGAAGTCCAAATTCAGCTAGTGCCAACGCTTGACGAAATAAGCGCTTGCCAGGGCATCGGGGACCCAAGACTGCGGGAGAATTGCCGCCAACTGAACACATACAGAGCTGCGTTCCTTCACGTGGGCACATATGACGAGATGAAAAAAGGCAAACAATTGTGCGCAGAAGTCGATCGGGGTGTGATCTCCTCTGCTTGCCTTTATGAATTGCCTGTCTACGATGCGAATCCACAAGGGTATGACAGAAAAGTAGTTCCCCAGACAAACGAACCAGTGCCTGAAGGGATGTTTCCGGATTCCATAGCCGGACTGCCCGCAATGAAGAATGGACACTGCGGTCCACAAATTTCGAATGATGGTCGCGTGAACTGCGCTGGTGGATACGGTACGGTTTCGAGACAGCTTGTGGCAGTTTATTTCGAACGATGGCCGGAAAACACGCCCAAGCTTAAGGAGTGGAGCCACCTGGATCCTACGGCCAAATGGAGCCACCTGCAGGATCCAGATGTAAACGAGGAAGTTCGTGGAGGCGGCAAGGCCTTGCGATATCTTGGGAAATGGTACTCCGGAGTGCAAGGTGTGGACGGCAGTTTCGTGCAAACTGAGCATAAGGCGACTTCTTATGTCTGGTTCAGTACGAACACTATCGTGGAAGTTCTGTTCTACGACCCGATGCCAGAACAAGAAGCGTTCCTGTCCTATTATCTGGGGAAATTTCCGAGTACTTCCAAATGAGTTGCCAGTTTGTCCAGTCGTTTGTCAGCCTAGCGCCTGATTAACGCGGTGGTCTCAATAGCTCGGCGCAACACTCAAGTCGAACCCGACTTACATTGAAAACAAAGGTCAAATCGCTCACTAGGGTAGATCAGCGGGAAACACTACCCTGGCTAGGTTTTGACCGAGGACAGCCAAACAGATTGCTTCTCCCGGAGAAGCCTTGTCGAATCAAAGTATTAGATGGTGTTGCATCGACCGGTTGAGCTGGCGCGGGTAATCGGACAAGTGCCGATCATTGGCCACAAGCGGGTTGTGGGAAATTAGGCCGCACCGACCCAATTCAAGGGGTCTCCGAAGCTCAGATTGTGTGTTAAGAAGTTTCAAGCTATCGCGTCTTAGGTTGTAGAGAGCCGAGGAGGGATGCTTGGCGGCCGCGATAGAACCCATCATGGTGACGCGAGCGGTCACGCAGCTTGAGGAAGTCTTTCGAGCACACCAAGTCTGTGTCCTCAAGGCTGCGTACCGCGTAACGGGCAGCATGGCGGACGCGGAAGACGTATCGCAATCCGTATTTCTCCGATTGGCCGGCGGGGCGATCAATCCCGACCGTATCTCCAATCTCCAGGGTTATTTACGCAAGTCGGCGGTCAATACCGCCCTGGATCTGATCCGGTCGAGGGGCCATCGAGAGGTAGTGCCGATTGAATCGGCCAACGAACTCCAATCCAATTCCAATCTTTCCCCTGAACGTGTGTTCTCCTCCTTAGAAATCCAGAATTGGCTTCGCAGGGAGCTTGCCACGCTGAATCCCCGCACTGCCGAGATGTTTGCTCTCCGCTATCTGGAAGGGCTGGATAACCCCGAAATTGCCCAAATAATGAACACATCTCAGGCCGTAGTGGCCGTGACCCTGCATCGCACTCGGGCACGACTGAAGAAGCATCTTCGTGCCTTTAGGAAGGGTGCATTATGAAATTATTTCGATCGAAGCAAGACACCGACCTGGATCAAGCGATTTCCGAACTTCGCAGCGAAGAGCCCGATGCTAAGGCGCTCGCTGCATCAACGGAGCGCGTTTGGGCGCGGTTGCAAACAGGCGAAGGCGAGGCAGTCGCAACCAATTCTGCGCAACCTATTCGTGGCTGTGCCGATATTCGCTCTCTGCTGCCAGCCTTTAATCGCCAAGAGTTTCCTCCGGCTCGCGCACTAATCGTGAAAAATCACCTGCGGGAATGTGTACTGTGCCGTTCGTATGCTTATGGCCTCGGGGTCGACGGCGCTACGAGTGTCGCCTGGCGGATGGAGCAGGGGGCACGCGGGTTTCAGTGGAGCCTTGTCAGACTGACCTTCGCGGCGGCAACTGTCGCCTTGCTGGTCGCCGCGGTCTGGGCTGGACGCAATTGGTACGTCGCAGGCCCTCCTGGCAGTCGCGCGCGGATCGATTCCATCGAAGGGCAAGCATATCGCATCGGCCCTACCGGTGAGCGGGCATTGAAAGAGGCTGATGAAATCGGCGAGGGTGAATTCATTCGAACGGGTGCCAATTCCCATGCCAGGGTGCGGGTCTTCGAGGGCTCACAAGTGGAAATGAATCAGCGCGCGGAATTGGCCGTCAGCGCCAGCCGTCGCGATACAACGATCCATCTCGACCAGGGCAGCATCATCGTGCAAGCCGCGAAGCGTCACACCGGGCACCTATACGTTCGTGCTCCGGATTGCACGGTGGCCGTCACCGGAACGGTCTTTTCCGTGAATTCCGGCACTAAAGGGTCGCGCGTGGCCGTGATTGAGGGGGAAGTGCACGTTAAACACGCGGGATCGGAATCGATTCTGCACTCGGGTGATCTGGTGGCGACAACGCAGAGCGTTGGTGTGGTACCCATCCGCGAAGAGATTGGATGGAGCAGAGACCTCGATCACGAAGTGGCATTGCTTGCGCAATTCTCAAAGCTTCGCGCGAAATTGGAGGAAATCCAGACGCCGGGTCCGCGGTATGAAAGCAAAATCCTACCGTCGCTGCCGGCGGATACTGTCCTCTATATCGGCATTCCCAATCTGGGAGACACGCTGCAGCAGGCCAATCGAATCTTCCAGCAGCAGGTTGCGCAGAGCACAGTCCTGCAAGATTGGTGGAACAAAGGTGGCAAGTCGAACCAGCATCCCACTCCTCAGGAGTTGATCGATCAAATTCACGCGATAAGCCAGTATTTGGGCGATGAAGTGGTGATTACGGCCTGGGCCAGCTCCGTTTCTGATTCGCACGGTCCACTGTTGCTAGCGGAGGTACGGCAGCCTGGACTGAAGGATTACTTGCAGCAACACCTTGCGGACACTTTGAGGAGTGGGCGAAGCACTGGCAATCTACGGGTCGTGGATCCGAAATCGCTCTCGTCCCTGGCCGCGGAGGAGCGCGGGATGATAATGCTGGTCACACCGAAGACGCTGGTCGTCGGTGGCGACGCCGCTTCGGTACGGCAAATGAGCGCGCAGCTCGATGCCGGAGCAACTCTCTTCGCCGGTACGGATTTTGGGCAACGGATCGCGAACGTCTACAGCCGCGGCACGGAGACTGTCGTTGCTGCGAATCTCGGCCAGATCGTAAAAAGTGTGCACACCCAACAAGAAGCATCTCAGGCCCTTCGGAACAGCGGCTTCAATGACATAAAGTATTTGATCGCGACGCGCGGCGGGTCTGCCGGTCAGGGCGACACCCGTATAACGCTGGAATTTGACGGCCAGAGACACGGCATGGCTTCCTGGCTGGCCGCTCCGTCTCCTATGGGTTCGCTAGACTATGTTTCTTCCAACGCCGGCGCAGCGGTTTCCTTCGTTGCGAAACAACCCGCGCTCATGCTGGATGACATCTTCAACACCATCGGCGCTTCCGACCCCAATTTCAAACAGGGCCTGGCACACACAAATTCAGAACTCGGCCTGGACCTTCGCAACGACCTGGCAAGCGCGCTGGGCGGAGAAGGGACTCTGGCGCTCGATGGCCCGGTCCTTCCGACGCCTTCGTGGAAAGCAGTTATCGAGGTTAACAATTCGGGAGCGCTGCAGGTGGCGATAGATAAACTCGTGAGCACTTTCAACCTCCACGCGCAAAAGGAAAAACAGCCTCAGATAACACTCAATCAGGCACAAGTTGATGGACGAACGTTCTATACGATCCAGTCGCAAATTGGCGGGCTTGCGACCGAGTATGATTACATCTTTGCGGACGGATATATGATCATGGCGCCTTCGCGCGCGCTGCTGCTCGCCGCACTGCAAACTCATGCAAGCGGCACTTCGCTGGCTCGATCCGCGTCGTTTCGCGCTCTCTTCCCCAGCGACAACCAGGCGAACTTCTCGGCGATGATTTATCAGAATCTCAGCCCGATACTGAAACCGCTCGCTTCTCAGCTTTCGTCCGGGCAGCTAGCGGCTCTGCAACAGTTAGCTGCCGACTCCAAACCAAGCGTATTCTGTGCTTACGGGGAAAGTGATCGCATCGAGGTGGCCAGCACCGGCAATTTGTTTGACTCTAGTCAAGGCCTTCCTACCTTGATCCACTTGCTGGATCTCACCGACCACGGAACCTCGCGCCAAGCCAGACCGTAATGATTGGTACATGATGAATCCAACCATCGAGCTCAATGGGCTCGAAGTACAACTCGGCGGCCGAACGATTCTTCATGGTCTGACCGGCATTTTGAAGAGTCGCGCCATTGGGCTGCTCGGACCCAACGGCGCTGGCAAGTCGACCCTCATCAACACCCTTCTAGGTTTTCACTCCCCCTCCAAAGGAAGTGTGCGCGTGCTCGGCTTGGACTCCCATACCAACGGTCAGGCGCTCCGGTCTCTTGTCGGTTACATGCCGGAGAACGATGCTTTTATTTCAAAAATGTCCGGGGTCCGCTTTGTTCGCTACATGGCAGAGATTTCCGGCCTTCCCCCCGCTCAAGCGATGGAGCGTGCGCACGAAGCCTTCGTATACGTGGGGTTGGGCGAAGCGCGTTATCGGCCAGTAGGAACATATTCTCTCGGCATGAAACAACTGGCCAAGCTAGCCCAGGCTATCGCACACGGCCCCAAGGTCCTCATTCTCGACGAACCAACAAATGGCATGGACCCGCCTGCCCGCAAGCGCCTGATCGAATTGATTCGCGAAATCCGGGAGGTAAGTGATATCTGCCTGCTGCTTTCCTCGCATCTTCTTCGCGATGTGGAAGAAACTTGCGACGAGGTGCTGATCTTGCGCAACGGGCAAATCGCCTCGATCTGCAATCTCGTTGAAGAGCGGCGCGCTAATCGCAAGTTCCTGGAGCTCGAAACGATTGGCGCCGAGCAATCATTTACGTCCACCCTTGAGGGTCTCGGCTGTGAATGCGCGGTTTTTAGCAACGGCCGCATTAAGGTGGTCATGCCAGACAAAGTTGAAATCAGGGAGGTGTTCAAAGTCGCGGCGGACAACGGCGTGCAGATTCGGCGGATGAATCACCGGCGCGATTCATTGGAAGACATTTTCCTCAACGCGATGGAACAGACGGGAGCGGTCGATGGCCATATATAAGCGTCGATACGTTCCGTACACCGGCTCTTTGACGCCGGAATGGGCACGGTTTTTCGTCACAACGCGTTATGCGTTCGCCGAGCTGTTCAAATCCCGTTTTTTCGTTCTTCTTTTAATTCTGAGTCTCGTTCCAATCCTGCTTTTCGCGGGCTACATATTCATCGCCAATAACAAAACGGTGCAATTGCTTCTGCCCACGGGCCCTGCTGATACGTTCTCAGTGGAATCCAAATTCTTCACGCTCATCATGATCGTGCAAACGCAGATCGCGTTTCTCTTGAACTGCTGGGTTGGCCCTGTCTTGATCGCCGGAGATCTGACCAACGGTGCCCTTCCTCTTTTCCTGAGCCGCCCTTTCAAAAGGTCCGACTATGTTCTTGGAAAGCTCGCCGTCCTGGTCTTGCTGCTTTCAGCCATTACCTGGGTTCCCTGCTTGCTCTTATTCAGCCTGCAGGCTGGATTGGCCGGGGGCGGATGGATGTGGTCCCACCTATGGATGGCCGTTCCCATACTGTTGTGCTCCGCGATATGGATTCTGACGCTTTCCTTCATTTCTCTAGCGGTTTCGGCTTGGGTCAAGCTGCGAATTGTCGCCACTGGAGTAATCTTCATCGCCTTTTTTATCCCCGCGGGACTCGGCGAAATGTTCAACTCTGTCATGGACACCTATTGGGGGCGACTCCTGAATTTTTCGGAGATGTTCCGGCTCATCTTGGCAAAAGCATTTCGGGAGCAATCCGGGATCCTGGGCTCGACCAGATGGAACGAAATTCCGATCCCTGCCGCCTGGGGCGTACTGATTTCCCTCTGCCTGCTATCGCTGGTCATTCTCAATGCACGTTTGCGCGCCCGCGAGGTCGTGCGCGGATGACTCCGAGCGCTGGCCAAATCGTTTTCGAAAATGTCTCCAAGTTTTACGGAGAAGTTCTCGGCGTGAACAAGGTCAGCTTCTCTCTAGAACCGGGGATTACAAGTCTCGTCGGCCCGAACGGCTCAGGCAAGACCACGCTGATGAATTTGCTGACTGGCCTGATCAAACCTTCGCAAGGCGCGATTTACGTTCTCGGCCTTACCCCACAACAACCAATCGAGTTCTTCCGGCAAGTCGGATATTGCACGCAATTTGACTCTTTCCCTCCTGGCACGAATGGCTACGACTTCATCTACTGGCCGCTGCGCCTGCATGGATTTGGCGGCGACCAGTCAGCGAAGCTCACCAACGAAGCTCTGGAGCGCGCCGGCATGGCGCAAGTAGCGCAACGCAAAGTGGCGGGCTACAGCAAAGGAATGAGACAGCGCATTCGGCTGGCTCAGGCCATTGCGCATCATCCGTCCGTTCTAATTCTCGATGAACCGCTCAACGGTCTCGATCCGATGGCCCGCGCCGAATCGATCGCGCTTTTCGAAGCGATTGCTAAGCAGGGCATGCACGTCATTATTTCCAGTCACATTTTGGAGGAAGTCGATCGAATCTCCGACCGCGTCGTGTGGATGAGCAGCGGTTACGTTGTTGCCGAAGGACAGATTCGCGAGGTTCGCAAGGAAGTCCGCGATCATCCGATGCAGATCCTTGTCCGTTGCTCGAATGCAGCGCGTTTGGCGGCCGCGGCATTTGAACTGGACCACGTGGTCGAGGCCAAAATTCTGAATGATGGCCATGGCGTCTTGGTGCGCACGCGCGATGCGGAGCAGTTCTATCTTCTGCTGAACAAGATCGTTTCCGGCGGCCTAGTCGAAGTCGATGCCGTGGCGCCGGCCGACGATGACGTTAACTCCATCTATCAATACCTCATCGGATCAGACGGCGGACCGACATGAGCGCTCAAAGTTTAGTCGCGCTCGGACAGAAGTGGTCGAGGGAACAACCTTGGCGACTCTATGGAAGCCAGGTCTCCGTCCTGGTCCGCAACGAGGTTCGCCGAAACCTGTTGACGCGCCGCCGGATTTGGATTTATTTGCTCGCTTTTCTTCCGGTATTGATGATCCTGGCTCACGTGATTTTCGACAGAAACGAAGGTGCAGGCCCGGCCCAACTCGAGAACGATACCCAAGTCCTCGCGGGAATCGTCCAACTCTACTATTTGCGGCTGGGTATCTTCTTCGCCTGCATGGCGATCTTTACGTGGCTATTCCGCGGTGAAATGGTCGAACGCACTCTGCATTATCAATTTCTCGTCCCGGTGAGAAGAGAAGTCCTGGTGGTGGGAAAGTTTTTTGCCGGGGCCATTATCGCCATCGCTCTCTTCGAAATGGCCGTCCTTGCTTGCTTCTACCTTATGTATAGCCGCTTTGGTTCAGCGGGCAAATCGTATGTCTTTGATGGGCCTGGCGTCGGGCAGTTGGGGTCATACCTCTTAGTGACAGCTCTCGCTTGTCTCGGCTACGGCGCCGTGTTCCTCGCTTTCAGCCTTCTCTTCAAGAACCCGATCATCCCCGGAGTTGTGATAATGGGATGGGAAGCGGTCGCCCCAATCTTTCCTCCCTGGGCCCAGAGGCTCAGCGTGACTTTCTATTTGAAGCACCTCTGCCCCGTTAGTTTGCCCATCCGTGGTCCCCTGGCCATTTTCACGATCGTGGCCGGACCCGTCTCTCCATTTGTTGCCGTCCTGGGCTTGCTCTTTCTGACGATCGCGATTCTTGCTCTATCTTGCTTCCTTATTCATCGGATGGAGATCACTTACACAGCTGAGTAGGCCCGACCCCCGTACAAGTGGCTGGTTAGTCGCCTAACCGGACATGTGAAACCCGCCAGACGCCTTGCCGTGAACGCTTCCGAGGCGTATACGTTGTTCAGGGT
>Ga0137403_10010885_pt1 | contig 10056 bp, 9 predicted proteins | sample CZOMad2_1_16fung_FD_122057 | JGI IMG/M metagenome (GOLD analysis project Ga0137403, IMG submission 122057) | Vadose zone soil fungal communities from Angelo Coast Range Reserve, California, USA - CZOMad2_1_16fungal (Hybrid Assembly) | ecosystem: Environmental > Terrestrial > Soil > Vadose zone... | reverse complement strand
CTGCCCGAGCACAAGGTGCGCGTGGTCGCGCCCGACGTCGGCGGCGGCTTCGGCTCCAAGATCTATCTCTACGCCGAGGACGTGGTGTGCACCTGGGCTTCGAAACAGGTCAACCGCCCGGTAAAGTGGACCGCGGATCGCAGCGAATCCTTCGTCTCAGACGCGCACGGCCGCGATCACGTGACCAAGGCAGAGCTGGCGCTCGACAGGGACGGAAAATTCCTCGCCATGCGCGTCACCACCACGGCGAACATGGGCGCATACCTTTCGACTTTCGCCTCGTGCATCCCGACCATTCTCTACGCGACGCTGCTCGCCGGGCAGTACACGACGCCGGCGATCTACGCTGAAGTCACCGCAGTGTTCACCAACACCGCGCCGGTGGACGCCTATCGCGGCGCGGGACGGCCCGAGGCGACTTACGTCGTCGAGCGCCTGGTCGAGACCGCCGCGCGCGAGATGAAAATGAACCCGGCCGAGATCCGGCGGAAGAACTTCATCAAGAGTTTTCCCTACCAGACGCCTGTCGCCCTCTTGTATGACACCGGCAACTACGAGGCCACGCTCGCCGAAGCGCTGAGGGTCGCGGACGTCGCCGGGTTCCAGGGGCGAAAGGCCGATGCGGCGAGGCGCGGGAAGCTCCGCGGCCTGGGATATTGCTGCTACATCGAGGCCTGCGGCATCGCGCCTTCGAACGTCGCCGGAGCGCTCGGCGCGCGCGCCGGCCTCTTCGAGGCGGGCGAGGTCCGCGTGCATCCGACCGGCAAGGTAACGGTATTCACCGGCTCGCACTCCCACGGCCAGGGACACGAGACCACTTTCGGGCAGGTCGTGGCCGACCGGCTCGGTATCCCCATGGAAGACATCGACATCGTCCACGGCGACACGGGGAAAATCCTCTTCGGCATGGGCACCTACGGCTCGCGTTCCATCGCCGTGGGCGGCACTGCCATCGTGAAGGCCGTGGACAAGATCGTCGCCAAGGGCAAGAAGATCGCGGCTCATCTGATGGAGGCCGCGGAAGCCGACATCGAGTTCAAGGACGGCGCATTCGTCGTGAAGGGGACCGACAAGAAAAAAGCCTTTGCCGAGGTGTCGCTCGCGGCTTACGTGCCGCACAACTACCCGCTCGACAAGCTCGAGCCGGGCCTGAACGAGAACGCCTTCTACGATCCGGCCAACTTCACTTTCCCGGCCGGGAGCCACATCTGCGAAGTGGAAGTGGATCCCGATACCGGCACCGTAAGGGTCGTCAATTTCACCGCGGTGGACGATTTCGGCAAGATCATCAACCCGATGATCGTCGAGGGCCAGGTTCACGGGGGACTCACGCAGGGCATCGGGCAGGCGCTGACCGAGGGCTGCCACTACGACAAGGACTCCGGTCAGCTCGTCACCGGTTCGTATCTCGATTACTGCATGCCTCGCGCAGACGACGTGCCCGACTTCAGGGTCGGAACGAAAGAGACGCCCTGCACGCACAATCCGCTCGGGGTGAAGGGCTGCGGCGAGGCGGGGGCGATCGGCGCGCCGGCGGCGGTGATGAACGCGCTCACCGACGCGCTCGGCCTGAGAGACATCGAGATGCCCGCAACGCCGCAAAGGATCTGGCGGGCGTGCCGGGAAATGAAGAAAGCTGCCTAGGAGACGCGCATGTATGCATTCAACTACCAAAAAGTAAAAACGGTCGCCGACGCGGCCAAGGTGCTCGCCAAGGACGGCGACGCGAAGCTCCTCGCCGGCGGGCAGAGCCTGATCGCGGCGATGAAGCTGCGACTCGCTCACCCGTCCGAGGTCGTCGACCTCGGCACGATCAAGGAGCTCTCCGGCATCAAGGCGGACGGCAAGGCGGTCGTCATCGGCGCGATGACCCGTCACGCCGAAGTCGCCTCCTCCGCCGCGGTGAAGAAGGCGATTCCCGCGCTCGCGAGCCTCGCCGGAGGGATCGGCGACCGCATGGTGCGCAACATGGGCACCATCGGCGGCTCGCTCGCCAACAACGATCCCGCGGCGGACTATCCGGCGGGCGTGCTGGGTCTGGGGGCGACCGTCGTCACCAACAAGCGCAAGATCGCGGCGGACGAATTCTTCAAGGGCATGTACGAGACCGCGCTCGGCAAGGGCGAGATCATCACATCGGTGAGCTTCCCGGTGCCCAAGCGCGCCGCCTACATGAAGTTCAAGAACCCGGCGTCGCGCTACGCCATCGTCGGAGTGTTCGTCGCCGACTTCGGCTCGGGCGTGCGCGTTGCGGTGACGGGTGCAGCCCCCAGCGTATTCCGCGTGGCCGCGATGGAGAAAGCCCTCGCGGCGAAATTCGCGCCCGAGTCGGTGGCGAACATCGCGGTACCGGAGAAAGGCCTCAACTCGGACCTGCATGCCAAGGCCGACTATCGCGCGCACCTGATCACGGTCATGGCGAAGCGCGCGGTCGAAACCGCGATGAAATAGGGTCGTCCCCGGTTCGCGACCGGCCCTCCCCGATAGCACTGGGGGAGGGTTTTTTTATATCTGCAGGGAATAGACTGGCACAATCCGTGCGTTAATAGTTGAACCGAGCTCAGAACCTGGCCCATTCCAAGCTGTCCATCAACTAGCATGTACAAACCCTTCTTCCTGCAGCGCCTGCTCGGCTCCGTATCGTCGCGCCCGGGGATGCCATCGCGAGCTGCCGTGCGCAACGCCCGCCGCGCGGCGTCGATTTGCCACGATCTGCTGTCTCAGCGCGGTGAGGTGTCCGGTGCCCTGATCGCGCGCGAGGCGCTCAACGCGTATCAATCCCTGGAAGGGCAGGCGCTCGAAGCCTTTTTTTCGTTTCTGGTCAAAGAGTTCTCCCTCGACCCGGAGGCGGTCGGCCGGTACGCCGACGCCTACCGCAAGGACCCGTCCCCCGGAAATCTCGTGCGCCTGCAGCGGGCGGTGGAATCGCCGCGCCAAGAGCTATTCCGGCGCCTCAACATGGCCCCCGGCGGAGTCGGCGTACTGCTGGAGATGCGGCGCCGGCTACTGGGGGGCCTAGCCGAGCATCCGCATTGGACGAGCATCGAGAGCGATCTCGCCCCCCTGTTCCGCTCCTGGTTCAACCGCGGCTTCCTCGTCCTGCAGCGCATCGACTGGCGCACCTCCGCCCTGGTCCTGGAGAAGCTGATCCAGTACGAAGCCGTTCACGAGATCCAGGGCTGGCACGACCTGCGCCGCCGGCTTCAAGCCGACCGCCGCTGCTACGCGTTTTTCCATCCGGCGCTGCCCGACGAGCCGGTGATCTTCATCGAGGTGGCCCTCACCCGCGGCATGAGCGCCAAAGTCCAGCCGCTGCTCGCCCTCGACTCCGCGATCGTGGACCCCGCTTCGGCCGACTGCGCGATCTTTTACTCGATCACGAATCCGCAGGAAGGCCTGCGCGGCATCTCGTTCGGCAATCTTCTGATCAAGCAGGTTGCCGAGGACCTCGGCCGCGAGTTTCCGCGCCTGAAGACCTTCGCCACGCTCTCGCCGATCCCGGGATTCCGCAAATGGCTCGCGGGCGGAACGGGGCTGCGCGAAGGCGATCCCCGGCACGCGGAGCTCGGCGCCCTGCTCGCCAAGCTCGACGTGCCGGACTGGTTCAAGGACAAGGCGCGCGCCGCGGAAATCCTGAAACAGCTGACCCGCCTGTGCGCCTACTATCTTCTCTACGCCAAACAGGACGACGAGCCGCTCGACGCGGTGGCGCGCTTCCACCTCGGGAACGGCGCGCGACTGGAGCGCCTCAACTGGCTCGGCGACACCTCGCCCACGGGAATGCGCCGCTCGGCGGGGCTGATGGTGAACTACGTTTACCGCCTCGACGACGTGGAACGCAACCACGAGGCGTACGCGAGGGAAAATCGCATCGTCGCCGCGCGCCGTTTCGGCGTATTGGCCAGGGATTCGCTGCTGGTGCGCGGCGGCGCTCCCAGGCGCGCCGTCACCGCCTAGCGGCCGGGCCGCTTCGCCGAGAACCCGATCGAATCAGCCTTCCCCTCCCAGGAGAAAGTTTTTTGCCGGCCAGGCTGGCATAATTCGCCGATGGGCGCGCTCCCGAAGTCGATCGACGACACCCTCGCTCTGCTCGCGCGCGCGGACTACGTGGCCGAGCGCAGCCTCGCAACGGCCGTATTCCTCTCTCTCAAGATGAGCCGCCCGCTGTTTCTCGAAGGCGAGGCCGGTGTCGGCAAAACCGAGATTGCCAAAGTCCTCGCCGGCAGCCTCGGCCGCCCGCTCGTACGCCTGCAGTGCTACGAGGGCCTCGACATCGCCTCCGCCGTATACGAGTGGAACTATTCGCGCCAGATGATCGAGATCAGGCTGGCCGAAACGGAAGGGGCTTCCCGGGACGCGGTCGCCAAAGACATTTTCTCCGAGCGCTTCCTCATCAAGCGGCCGCTGATGCAGGCGCTCGAAGGCGAGAAAGGTGCGGCGCCAGTGTTGCTGATCGACGAGCTGGACCGCACCGACGAGCCGTTCGAAGCCTATCTTCTGGAGGTGCTGTCGGATTTCCAGATCACTATCCCCGAGATCGGCACGGTGAGAGCGACGGAGCCGCCGATCGTCGTGCTCACTTCCAACCGCACCCGCGAGATCCACGATGCCATCAAGCGGCGCTGCTTCTATCACTGGGTGGACTATCCGGACGCCGCGCGGGAGCTCGAGATCCTCAGGCGCAAAGCCCCGGAGGCCTCCGAAAACATTTCTCGCGAAGTCGTGGCCTTCGTGCAGCGCCTGCGCAAGATGGACCTGTTCAAGCTGCCCGGCGTCGCCGAGACGATCGACTGGTCGAAGGCGCTGGTGGCCCTGGACAAGATGACACTCGACCCCCAGACCGTCAACGACACTCTCGGTACCCTGCTCAAGTACCAGGACGACATCACCCGCGTGCGCGGCAGCGATGCCGAGCGCCTGCTCGCCGAGGTCAGGGCGGAGCTCTCCGCCGCCTAGATCGCTGCGGTGGAGAAAACGGGAATCCCCTCGCTCGAAGCGATCGACCTTCACTGCGCGCGCGGCGAGCGCAGGCTGTTCAGTGCCCTCAACTTCACTCTACGCGGCGGCGAGCTGCTCCGCATCGGAGGACCCAACGGCTCGGGCAAGACGAGCCTCCTGCGAATCGCATGCGCGCTGCTCGAGCCGACCCGCGGCGAGGTACGCTGGGCAGGCGAGAATGTGCGGCGGCTGCAGGAGGAGTTCTGGCGGCAGCTCGTCTACATTGGACACGCCAGCGCGATCAAGGATGACCTGACCTCGGCCGAGAATCTGCGCGTTGCGTGCACGCTCGCCGGCATTCCGGTGCAGCCCGCGCGGATCGGCGAGGCGCTTCGCGAGCTCGGCCTTGGCGGTTGCGAAAATCTGCCGACGCGGGTGCTGTCGCAGGGCCAGCGGCGGCGCGTCGCGCTCGCGCGCCTGGCCTTGAGCGAGGCGATGCCGCTGTGGATCCTGGATGAGCCGTTTGCGGCGCTCGACGCCGGGGCTGTGGAGCGTGTGCAGAATTTGATCGCGGAGCACCTCGCCCGGGGCGCAGCAGTGGTTCTCACGACGCATCTCGAGACCCGGATCGCCACAACGCTGCGTATCGATCTAGGGGGGAGCTGACATGCTGGCGGCGCTGCGATGCGTGATTCACCGCGACCTCTTACTCGCGGCGCGACGCAGCTCCGACGTCATGACGGTGCTCCTCTTCTTCGTGATCGTGGTGAGCCTCTTTCCTCTCGGAATCGGACCGGATCCGGCGCTCCTGCGAACGATCGCGCCCGGCGTCATCTGGGTGGCGGCGCTCCTCGCCTCGATGCTGGCCCTGCAGCGGATGTTCGCGTCCGACCACTCCGACGGTACGCTCGAGCAGATGCTGCTCGGAGCCACACCCCTGGGAATGACCGTCGCGGCCAAGGTATTTGCCCATTGGTTGGTCTCCGGCCTGCCCCTCGTCCTGATTTCGCCTGTTTTGGCGCTACAATTTGATTTTCCTCAAGAGTTGCTGGGGGTACTCACGCTATCTTTGGCCCTGGGGACGCCGGTTCTAAGTTTGATCGGCGCGATCGGCGCGGCGCTCACATTGGGCCTTCGAGGCGGCGGAGCGTTGCTTTCGCTGCTGGTGCTACCCTTGTACGTTCCGGTGCTGATTATCGGAGCGGGCTCCGCCGAAGCAGCCGCAGCCGGCATCGGCGGGCAGCCGCAGCTTCTCTTGCTGGGCGCGTTACTCGTCTTCGCGGGAGCTTTCGCGCCATGGGCGGTGGCGGCAGCGCTGCGCATTTCGGCGGAATAAACGGCCGGCAACCATCATCTAACGCAGGTGGGGTTCTGCGACCTCAAACAGGAGCGGTAAGTTGAACTGGTTCAAGTACTCCTCACCCCAGACCTTTTTCCCGCTGGCGGGCAAGCTTGTCCCGTGGTTCGGCGCCCTCGCCCTTGTCGCGTGCGCCGCGGGCCTGTACATCGGTTTTTTCCGCGCGCCCACCGACGCTCAGCAGGGCGAAGCCTATCGAATCATCTTCATCCACGTTCCGGCGGCCTGGATGTCGATGTTTCTTTATCTGGTCATGGCGTTTTGGGCGGGACTGGGGCTAGGGTTCAACACCCGGCTCTCGGGCATGATGGCGAGCGCGATCGCGCCCACCGGCGCATTGTTTACGTTTCTCGCGCTCTGGACCGGCTCTTTCTGGGGAAAGCCCACCTGGGGCACCTGGTGGGTGTGGGACGCGCGGCTGACTTCGGAGCTGATTCTGCTCTTCCTCTATTTCGGCTTCATGGCGCTCCAGGCGGCGATCGACGATCCTCGCCGCGCCGACAAGGCCGGAGCCGTGCTGGCCCTGGTCGGCGTCGTCAACATCCCGATCATCTACTTTTCGGTGAAGTGGTGGAACACGCTGCACCAAGGCGCGTCGGTGAGTCTCACCAAGGCCCCGACCATGGCGGCGACGATGCTGACCGGGATGGTGGTGATGGCATTCGGCTTCTGGTTCTACAGCATCGCCGCTGTGCTGATGCGGGCGCGCTGCATCATGCTCGAGCGTGAACGCGCGAGCGAGTGGGTGGTCGAATACGCGAAAGGGCCGGCATGAGCTGGGGGAGCTGGAGCGAATTCTCTGCAATGGGCGGCTATGGGTTCTATGTTTGGGGATCCTACCTCGTGACGTTCGGTCTCGTGGCGGCGGAAATCGCGCTGCTCGCGTTGCGCAAGCGCAGCACCCTCGCGCGCCTTCGCCTCCACGGTAGCGCAGCACGAGGCGAGCGATGAAGCCCAGGCAGAAACGGCTTGCCATGATCGCGGGCGGCCTCGTTGCGCTGGGCGTGACCGCCGCGTTCGTGCTCGCCGCGTTCCAGGAGAATCTGGTGTTCTTTTTCACCCCGAGCCAGGTGGCCGCGAAGGAGGTACCGCAAGGGCGCTCGTTCCGCGTCGGCGGCATGGTCACCCCGGGAAGCGTGGAGCGCCAGCCGGACGGCGTCACCGTGCAATTCGTCGTCACCGACACGGCGAAGAGCATCCCGGTCGTCTACCGCGGCCTCCTCCCGGATCTGTTCCGCGAGGGCAAAGGCGTGGTGACGCAGGGGAAGCTCGGCGGGGACGGCGTTTTCTACGCGAGCGAAGTGCTCGCAAAGCACGACGAGAACTACATGCCCCCCGCAGCGGCGGACGCGATCAAGCAGGCACAGTCCATCAACGAAAAGGCGGCGCACAGCCTCGTGCAGGGCGCCGGACGCAAATGATCCCTGAAATCGGCCAACTCGCACTCGCGCTCGCGCTGTGCCTCGCGCTGGCCCAGGCCTCGCTCGGGCTCGCGGGTGCCGCCCGCGGCGATGGCTTGTGGATGGCCGCGGTGCGACCCGCCGCGCAAGGGCAATTCGTCTTCGTGGCCATCGCCTTCGGCTGTCTCACCTACGCCTTTGTCGCGAACGATTTCACCGTCGCCTACGTCGCCTCCAACTCCAATTCCTCGCTCCCCGTCGCCTACCGCGTCACTGGCGTATGGGGCGGGCACGAAGGCTCGATCCTGCTTTGGACGCTGATACTCGGCGTATGGACGCTCGGCGTGACGTTCTTCAGCCGCCACCTTCCCGACGATATGGTGGCGCGGGTGCTGGGCGTGATGGGAATCGTGAGCACCGGGTTTCTCCTCTTTACCTTGTTTACGTCGAATCCTTTTCTGCGCCTCTTCCCGGCGCCTGCCGACGGGCGCGACTTGAATCCGCTGCTCCAGGACCCGGGCATGGTGATCCATCCACCGATGCTCTACATGGGCTACGTCGGTTTTTCGATCGCATTCTCCTTTGCCGTCGCTGCGCTTTTGAGCGGACGCCTCGATGCGGCGTGGGCGCGCTGGTCGCGCCCATGGACGACGGCGGCGTGGGCGTTTCTCACCGTGGGCATCGCGCTCGGCAGCGGCTGGGCGTACTACGAGCTCGGCTGGGGCGGCTGGTGGTTTTGGGATCCGGTGGAGAACGCCTCCTTTATGCCCTGGCTAGTGGGGACTGCCCTCATCCACTCCCTTGCGGTGACGGAGAAGCGCGGAGCTTTTCGCAGCTGGACCGTGCTGCTCGCGATCGTCGCCTTTGCGCTCAGCCTGCTCGGAACTTTCCTCGTGCGGTCCGGGGTGCTCACTTCCGTGCACGCTTTCGCGGTCGATCCCACGCGCGGCATCTTCATCCTCGCGCTGTTCGCGCTCTTCATCGGCGGCGCGCTCGTGCTGTACGCCTGGCGCACCTCGCGCATCGGTCTGGGCGGGGACTTCAAGCTCGTTTCGCGCGAGTCGATGCTGCTCGCGAACAACGTTTTCTTTGCTGCGGCTGCAGGGACGGTTTTTCTTGGAACCATGTTTCCCTTGGCGATGGACGCGCTGAACCTCGGCAAATACTCGGTAGGCCCTCCGTATTTCGAGCTCGTGTTCGTCCTGGTCATGGCGCCTGCCTTGTTCCTGATGGGGATCGGCCCGCTCGCCCGCTGGAAAAAGGCGAGTCTTCCCGATCTCGCCACACGCCTGCGCTGGGCTTTTGCAGCAAGTCTCGCTGCGGGGCTCGTGCTTCCCTTCGCGATGGGGCGCTGGAGCGCGCTGGTCGCTTTTGGCCTGCTGCTCGCAGCATGGATCGCGGCGAGCGGCATCGTTCAGCTGTATGAGAAAATCAGGAACGCGGCGGGCGGGGGGAGCGCCTGGGCCCGGCTGCGCAGCACGCCACGCGCGACCTACGGCATGCTGCTCGCGCACTTCGGCGTGGCCGTGTTCGTTACCGGAGTAACGCTGGTGAAGGGCTACGACAGCGAGAAAGACGTGCGCATGGAGGCGGGCGACACCGTGGAGCTCGGCGGCTACACGTTCCGGATGGACGGCGTGAAGGACGTGCGGGGGCCGAACTACGTCGCCGCTCGCGCCCAGATCCAGGTCAGCCGCCACGACCGCGCCGTCACTACGCTTTATCCCGAGAAACGCATCTACACGGTGCAGAACATGCCGATGACCGAAGCCGCGATCGATACCGGTTTCACGCGCGATCTGTATGTTTCATTGGGTGATGCGGTGAGCGCTACGGCCTGGCTCGTCAAGGTGCAGCACAAGCCCTTCATCGACTGGATCTGGGGCGGGTGCCTCCTGATGGCGCTGGGCGGCGCGCTCGCCGCAAGTGATCGCCGCTACCGGGTGGCGGCGAAGCGCCAGCAGGAACAGTACGCGGCAGCGCAGGCCGCGCCGTAATCTCTTCGCCGGAAAGCAGCCATGAACCGCTTCATTCTTCCCCTGGCCATCTTCGCTGCCCTGATCGCCTTGCTCGGGGTCGGTCTCACGCTCAATCCGCGCGAAGTGCCCTCCCCGCTCATCGGCAAGGCAGCGCCCCACTTCGAGTTACCCCAATTGCGCGAATCCGCAAAGACATTCACTGAAAAGGACATGCTCGGAAAAGTCTGGGTGCTCAACGTGTGGGCGTCGTGGTGCGTGAGCTGCCGCGAGGAGCACCCGGTGCTGCTCGATCTCGCCAAAAGCGGCTCGGTCCCGCTCTACGGCCTCAACTACAAGGACAAGCGCGAAGACGGCCTGGCGTGGCTGAAGAGCATGGGCGATC